>Ga0224495_10003077_pt1 | contig 10425 bp, 10 predicted proteins | sample SF_Jul11_sed_USG_FD_168128 | JGI IMG/M metagenome (GOLD analysis project Ga0224495, IMG submission 168128) | Sediment microbial communities from San Francisco Bay, California, United States - SF_Jul11_sed_USGS_4_1 | ecosystem: Environmental > Aquatic > Marine > Sediment | place: USA: California...
AACAAAAAAAGACCTCACTGGTCTTTAAATGGTTTGACGCCCTATGAAAAATTCTACGGTGTAAGGCTCGCTAAATCAGCATGATTTCGTCACCTATCTCCCCGGACTCGACATTTATTATCAAAACACACTAAAACAAAAGGAGAGCGCAAATTGCTTGAATTATTTTTTTGTATATGCCAAGATGTTCTAAAAAATTTTTACTGATTATTTAAATAATAAAATTAGTTTTCATTCCATTTATCAATACGATATTTGATCTATGAAGCCATTAATAATTTTAAATTTAGTTCTGTTATTCTGCAGCCCTTTGTTTTCCGAAATAGAAAAAAAAACTACCTATCATCTAACAACGAAAAAAAAAGATAAAGTAGTTCATTCACTTATGAATATTACACAAAATCAGGGAAAAAGCGTTGTTGAGTTTATAGATTCCAAAGGCGAAAAATCAGTTAATCAGATTAATACAGAATCATTAATCCCGGTTAATACTTTGTACTTTGACAAGAATAATGTAAACTATCTGATTACTACATTTCAATGGGATAAAAAAATAATCACCACAACAGGAACTACCAAAAAAAATTATCAGATGGAAATCCCTTTTACATATGATGCGAACGGGTCGATTTTTTATATATTTTCTCTTTTTAAACCAGAAGATAATGGCAACACAGTTTTACATATTCTTCAAAGCAAAGAAAAAAGGGTTGTTGCAATGTATTTAAAATATGTAAAAACTGAAGAAATTATTATTAACGGAAAAAAACGTTTGGCTGTAAAATATGAAACAGGTCTCGAAAACAAATTATTATCTCTCGCGTGGCCATACAAGTATTATTACTGGTATGATAAAAACAACAGAAACTTTTTAAAGTATGAAGGCCCGTATGGACATGATGATGTGGAAACTGTGGAATCAGATCAATGACAGTGCGGTAACTCTTCTTTTTTTAAAGTTGATTTTCTGGCCTCATCAAGAATTTGAATAGCACCTTTTACTACAATAAGTGAAATCAGGGAGCCAATAATTAAATCAGGCAGCGAAGAACCTGAAAAATAAACAATGGCTCCGGCAAGAATTACTCCGCTATTGGCAATAGCATCATTTCTGGTGCATATCCATGTAGCTCTCATGTGAATATCTCCATTTTGATTTTTACTTAATAAATAAAAGCAAAAAAGGTTTGCAATCAAGGCTGCAACACTGATATAGATCATGATTACAGACTCAGGTTGGCTACCCATGAATAACCGTCTGATTACATCAATAAACACACCGATACCCAGAACAAGTTGAAAAAAACCATTTAAAAAAGCAGATCGGGCTTTTTCCCGAATGGATTTCCCTACTGCAAAGAGGGCAATTGCATATACAAGTGAATCAGCAAGCATATCCAGAGAATCAGCCATAAGACCGCTTGAATCGGCCAACCATCCTGAAATCAGCTCGATAAAAAACATGAATCCATTAATTGCGAATAATATAATCAGGATTTTTCTTTCTTTATTATTTTTAATTTCTATTTCACAACTGCAACCTGCCATATAAAATCCTCGTTATTTTGTCAAAAATCTGGTCTCTCCATGATGAAGCATCAAAATTTTATGGGCTTCTATATTATGTTTTTTAATGGCCTTTTCCAGATCAATTTTTGTCTCTTCAGGTGTATCATCTGCCATTGGAAATGTTTTCCAGTGTATCGGTAAAAAGTAATCTCCATGTAAATCCAGAAAACTTTGTATAGCCTCTTCCGGATTAGTATGCATAGAGCTCATAAACCACTCCGGTTTGTACGCTCCCACCGGAGCCATAATCACTGTGAAAGGTCCATATACTTCTCCCAGTTTTTTAATATAATTAAAATATCCGGTATCTCCCATAAAATAAAAACTCTCTTTTTTTCCAAAGGCTGCCCAGCCTCCCCATAAGGTTTCGTTTTTATCAAATAAAGATCGCATAGAAAAATGCTGAGCCGGCATACAGACAAAACGAATATTTTTATAGTAGTATTCGTCCAGCCAGTCGAGTTCAATAAAATGATCTATACCAAATTCAGATAATATTTTACCAAGGCCCAGAGGAACAATGTAAAGAGGAGAATTGCCCAGTTTTTTTATAGTAGCTTCATCCATGTGATCATAGTGATTATGTGAAATCAGTACAACGTCAATTACGGGCAGATTTTCCATTGCCAGGGTCGGTAGCACATAGCGTTCAGGTCCGGCAAAAGAGACTGGTGATGCGCATACACTCCAGATGGGATCTGTTAAAATATTGACTCCGTCAAGTTGAACCACCATTGTATCATGGCCCACCCAGGTGATAGAAAAAAGAGAGTTGTTATCCCTGATTTTTTTACCATCATTGGCAATTGTTTCCAAATAAGTTTCTTTTATGCTTTGTTGCTGTTTTTTTCCATCTCTTTCAAAAAAGCGCCACTTTATCATATCAGAAAAATTTTTCTCTTCCAGGTTATTAAATGGATTTTTAAACCCTTCACTGGTGTGGTGGGGTTTTGTTTTTAGATCAATTGTATCAATACTGAAACTAAAATTACTGAATAAAAAGAAGCAAACTAATGTAAAAATTATTTTCACAAAAACCATTTTTTTGAAACCAGAAAAAAATAAAATTATAATTCAAATTTATTTTTATGGTGATCAGACAGAAAGCATCTCCTGATCCAGAACATTAATCTCTTCATAAAGTCTTACCAGATCATTTTCTGATACTGCTCTGTCAAAAATTACCCTGGAAATTGTATTAGGTTTAACAAATTCTATGGGTGATCCTTTTTCATCAAATATTGCATCTATGGTGTAAATAAAATCATCCTTGATCTGGCGACGCATAACTTCTATCGTATCGCCTATGGAGAATTTTCCCTTTATTTCAATCCAGGCTTCATTTCCTTCTGTTTTTATTATTTTTCCCAGAAATGTAAAACCCTTTGAAGGCCGTGAACTATCATAACTTTGCCCGGCTGCCCCCGGGTTACCAAAGAAAAACCCCGTCGAATAATCACGGTGAGAAATCTTTTTTAACTCCCTGAAATACCTTTTACCGGCGTTTATTTCTTTATCAGTATAATAACTATCAATGGCTTCACGATATGCACGAACTACTGTTGATGTGTAATGAATGCTTTTAACCCGACCTTCAATTTTTACAGAATGTACGCCCGCTTCAATTAATTGCGGTATGTGTTCAATCAGCGCCAGATCTTTTGAGTTGAAAAAATAGGTACCCCGTGAATCTTCCTCGACCTCATGAAATTCACCCGGACGCTTCTCTTCCACAAGAGAGTAGTTCCATCTGCAAGACTGGGCGCAATCTCCCTGATTAGCTCCACGATCCGCAAGATAATTGCTTATAAGACATCGGCCAGAATAGGCCATGCATTGGGCGCCATGTACAAAGACTTCAATCTCGGCAGTTGTCTTTTCTCTGATCTCTTTAATTTCTTCAAGTGAAAGTTCTCGGGCAAGTACAAACCGTGAAACTCCAAGCGCCTGCCAGAATTGAACCGATTTATAGTTGGTAGTATTCGCCTGTGTACTCATATGAATATCAACACCCGGCATGATCTCTTTTACCATCATTAATATTCCAGGATCCGAAAGAATAATTCCATCAATTCCAGCATTGTGCAGATCTTTTAAATAAGGAGGAAGTATTTCAATATCACGATTGTGGGCATAGATGTTTACGGCGACATAAATTTTCTTTCCTGCTCTGTGGGTATATTTTACAGCCTCTGCCAGCTCGGGCATGGAAAAATTTCCCGAACGTTCGCGCAAACTGAAGTTTTCTCCGCCAGCATATACAGCATCTGCGCCATAATGAATGGCCATTTTTAATTTTTCAAAATCACCTGCGGGAGCCAGTAGTTCAATCATATTGACAAACGACATGAATGTGATTTACAATGTCAATACTATTTATCCTGATTTGATGATTTGAATAAATTAAAGATTTCTTAAAATCAGTGGGCCGGGCGGGCTTTGTTTAGATGAAAAATCAATAAACAAATATTTTTGCCCGGTTGCCGCTGCGACATGCTTGTTATTGTTACCGAAAAGAACTTTCTATTCTGTCCTGCAGGCAAGAATTAACCATGGACTATATCATCTACCCTGCTTTAATCTTTGCCGGAATCTTTGCGGGTTTCATCAATACTGTGGCCGGAGGGGGCTCAACACTGACTATTCCCGTATTTCTGCTCGCAGGGTTGCCTCCCTCCCAGGCCAATGCGACGAATCGTATTGGTATTCTTATTCAGACCATTTCGGCAACTTATCAGTATCAAAAAAGAAATCTGGTGCCGCTTGAAGAATTTAAAATCACACTTCCCTGGATGCTGGCCGGAGGAGGCGCCGGTGCCTGGCTGGCTGCCGTGTTGCCAGATCAGACTCTGGAACCTCTGATTTATACATTTATCATTCTGGCGGGAATCAGTGTCTTTATTAAAAGTGATCAGATTCATACAGTAAAAGCAGCACCCAGGCCAGTTCAATATCTGGGCATGTTTGGGGCTGGTTTTTATGGAGGATTTTTACAGGCAGGTGTCGGTATTGTGTTGCTGGCTGTTTTGCATGGTCTTATGAACCTGGAATTCAAGCGCGCGAATGCTTTGAAAATTCTTGCAGTCTTGCCCTTTACTCTGGTATCTCTGGCTATTTTTTCTTATCATGATCTGATCGTCTGGATCCCCGGTTTAATACTTTCAATAGGAAGTTTTTTTGGCGCAAAGTGGGCTGTTTTTTTCATTGATAAAGTGGATGTAAAAAAAGTTAAAGTCGCTTTTGTAGTGATTCTGGTGATTCTGGTAGGGGTAAATATTATTAAAAAGTTTTAAAGATAAATATTTACAAGTTTTCCAATATCATTTTATGCTTAAAAGTAAGGGGTGTATTTGCTGATTTAGATTTAAAATTCAATAGAGTTGCATTACTTTTTTTCTTTTAGTATTTCAGCGAGTATAAACTGAAAAATTATTTCACTTACCTTTAACTGTCCAGGGTAGTATATACTTAACATCTGTATAGTTTTATTGTTTACAGATTATAGCTGAAGAATTATATATACTTATGTGGTCGCTAAAACCTGACTCTATGGAAATTGCTCTATCTGCTGCCAAAACGATTTCTCAATGGAACAGACGGGGGGTTTCTCTTTTAACAGGCTCTTCAGAGATTTTTTCATTGTCGCATATCTGGCAGTTTGGGCTTGTCCGGCAGGGATTTTCCATTCATACAGTGGATTGTGCTATCCGTTTTGACGCGTATGCCATTGCAGAAGAGGCTCTTAGAAATGAAATTTCACCAGAAGATATTCATGATAAAATTACTGTGAGCCGCTGTTTTACCCCTTACCAGATTTTAGATGAAATGTATCACAACCTGAATAAACAACACAAGCCAGATGAGATCTTCTTTATACTTGCACCGGCCAAACAGTTTTTCGATGGCGATGTTGCAGAAGATGAAGGGGTATTTTTACTTAAGAAATTATTCAATATTTTTAAAGAGTTCCAGAAAATGAGCGTTCCTCTTATGATTGTAGAAAAAGAAAAATATTCTCATTCTGCATTTCAGCCTTTCTTTCATCACACTCTGCAACTTGCCCGACCTTTATTTCAGTTGAATGTCACCGGAGAAAATGCAGCTAAAATGGTTCGGAAAATATACAGTGTAAAAATGAGCACTCTGGCAAGAGAAACAGCTTAAATAAATATAAAAAATGGGAAGAACAGTTGTACCTTATTCAATGAAAATGGATCTTGTTATTTCAAGATTTGAAGCATTTCGCAAGGGGCTGCGTCGCAATGATCGTGAAAAATTTGATGAGCTGATGAGGGCCGCAAAAATCCAGGTTCAAGCTGGTGTTATGGCACAGCATCCTAATGCTTTTGACTCCATCAGCATGGCCATTCATCTTGAACTGAAAAAGCAGATTGATGAGCTTGCTGTACGTTTAAGAGAAATGGAAAAAATAAATGTTGAATGATCATGAGCAATGAGATTACCGGTTTCTTGTTTGACATTTACAACATAGAAGATTTAATTTATATCTGGGTCATTGACAAAAATCAAAATCTTTCTCTTGTTAAAGACTTTTATTATCCTGTAATCTATGCAGAGGGTTCTTCTCAAATATTAAATAAACTTGTTCATCGTCTTTATGAACTTAATGCTCTTCTGCGGGAGCCTTTAATGGTTCGTAAAAAACATTTCTACAAAAACTCTCTTATAGATGTTCTTGAACTTGTAATCTCAAAACCATCAGTATTACAAAAAATAAAATTAAAGCTTTTTGCATTTTATGGTAAACTGGATATTTATCACAGCGATATTGATCCTGTTGTCGGTTATCTTTATTCAAAAAATATTTACCCGATAGCTCCTGTACGTATCAGTTGTCAAAAATTTAATTATGTAGAGAATATCACTGCAACAGAGCCACATGAGACATATGAGTATGAAATTCCGCCTCTTCGCACAATGTATATTTATTTAAAACATTCGCACCGCCTGGGAATCTCAAAAAAGAATCCCGTTCAACTTGTTGTTGAAAAAGGTTTAAAAAAATATAGATATGAATTGCCTGCTCAAAATCCTTCTGCCATGATTACATCGCTCAACCAGATACTTCTGGGAGAAAATCCAGATGTTATCTTGTCGCATTATGGCGATCAGCTTATCTTTCCTGTTTTTTTTGGTCTTGCCCAGAAACTTAAAATTCCTTTAAACCTTGATCGTGATATTGTCCCTTCGCAAAGACAAATTAAACTTAAAGGTTCCAGTTTTAATACCTACGGATCATGGATTTACCGGGCTCCTTCATATCCTCTTTTTGGCAGGTGGCATATTGACGCTGCCAACTCCTTCATTTTCAAAGAAAGCCGTCTTTCAGGAATTATAGAACTTGCCCGCATCAGTCGGCTGCCTGTTCAAAAAATAGCCCGATCAAGTACGGGTGCAGCGCTTACTTCCATAGAAACAGGCATGGGTATTGCAAAAAATTATCTTATACCTTGGCAAAAATCTGAAAGAGAGTCACCCAAGACATGGTATGAACTTTTACAAAAAGATAAAGGCGGTCTTGTCTTTCAGCCGCAGATACAATATGGTAATGTTGCAGAAAATGTTGCCCAGCTTGATTTTTCACAAATGTATCCTTCTATCATGAGTTTTCATAATATCAGCCCTGAAACAATTAATTGCCCATGTTGTGCCAGAGAACCCGATACCGAAAAAGTTCCTGAATTGAATTATCATATCTGCAAAAAAAGAAGAGGTGTCGTTTCAGATTCTCTTTATCTTGTTCTTGATCGTCGAAAATATTTTAAACAGAAAAAAATATCTTCGGTTGGCGCTGAAAAAAAACATGCTGAAATTATTGTTAATTCCTTGAAATGGATTAATGTCGTCTCTTTCGGCTATCTCGGTTTTCGAAACGCAAAATTTGGAAAACTGGAATCTCATGAAAGTGTTACTGCTTTTGGGCGAGATAAACTACTCCGTGCGATGGAGATTGCAGAAGAATCCGGGTTTATACTTTTACATGCTATAACCGATTGTATTTTTATTCGCAAACCTGATTCATCTGAAATTTCAAAAATGGATCTTGAAAAGCTTTGCCAAACCATATTCATGGAAACAAAAGTGGAAATGAGTATCGAAGGAATTTTTTCATGGCTTCTTTTTTGTCCATCAAAGGCTGATCCGCTTTTACCTGTTGCCAATCGTTATATGGGAAGATTTACAAATGGTGAGTTAAAAATAAGAGGAATTGCAGCAAGACGAAAAGATACGCCGTTGTTTATCAAATCAGCTCAAATGGATATTTTAAAAGTTATGCAGCGAGCTTCCAGAATTGATGATTTAAAAATGCTTCATGAAGAAATATTATCAATTTATCTGCACTACGATACCATGATCGAACAGCAGAATATTAAATGGAGAGATCTGTTGCTTCGTAAAACGGTGAGTCGTTTTGCCGATGATTATTTAGTCGATAATGCTACAGCGCTTGCTATAAAAAAAATGAAAGAAAAAAATATAAACGTTCAACCGGGCGAAAAAGTAAAATATCTTGTTACCAATCAAAAAAGTCAGAAGAAAACAAAGCGTTACCTTTCAGAAGAAGAAGCAACTCTTTTAAATTGTGATTTTATTCCATTTGATGTTTACTTTTATCGGCAGCTCTGGTTTGCCAGTTATAAAGAGATATGGGAACATTTTGCTCCTGACGGGTTTTTTAAAAAAACAGAAAGTGAGTTATTTAACAAGCAATCTGAGCTACCCTTTTTCAGTTAAAAACATTTTTTTTCTTTATTCAAAGGCCTCAGCGTTCAATAGCCTCAGTTTATACAAAGGTAAAAAATATATAGATTTAAATTATCTTTTTTGCTTTTAAATATTTATCGTTAAAATTTTTATTTTTTAACTGGTTTATGGCATGCTACACATTTTACCATTTTGGGATGAGGTGTAACCGGTGCTTTTTTCCCGTCTACCTCTTTTCCTTTTTCATGACATTCCAGGCAATTTTCAAAAGCTGAGTCAATTGTATGCGGAACTTCCGGAGGTTTTTTAGTTTTATTGGAATAGATTGAATTTGAAAGACCCAGGGCCACTAGCAGTCCTGAAATAAAAACAATTTTTAATAACTTGTTCATTGTATTACTCCTGATACCATTATAATATAGTAATTTAAAAAAGCAATTTTTTTATATATGTATTCAGGCATATATTTGTATGTTGCATTGTAATTGGTTTTCTTTTATTGTATGAACAGTTTGAATAGTAAAAAAAGTCTGGTTTTTTAATACTTGAATTTGGGATAAAAATTGATCGGTACTATTTTGTAGGTTACTTACATAAGACTTAATTATATAAATTTTTCAACATACTCCTGATTGACACCATAGATCATGGAATTTCAAAGGCCTGTTATTATGATATCTCTTATTGTTATTACTCTGGGTCTTTGTCTGTTTGAGGCAGTGAGCAGTCTTGATAATGCAATTATAAATGCAGAGGTGTTATCAACTATGCAAGAAAGAGCCCGCAGATGGTTTCTTCTCTGGGGTATGCTTTTTGCTGTTTTTTTTGTTCGAGGATTTTTACCCTGGTTAATTGTATGGGTATCTGTTCCGGGCATTGGATTTTTTGATGCATTTACTGCCTTTTTTTCTGGCGACCCTGCTGTAAAGGAATCTATAGAAAAATCAGCACCTTTTTTATTAATGGGCGGCGGAATTTTTTTGCTTTTTTTATTTTTACACTGGGTTTTTCTGGAACCAAAGAGTTATGGCCTTGCAATTGAACCTTTCTTTGAAAAAAGGGGAGTATGGTTTTATTCTATTGTTTCCATTGTTCTTCTTGTGACTGTATGGTACGCCATGAAAATTGATAGCATGCTTGGATTTGCCGCAGTCGTCGGTTCTACAACTTTTTTTATTACTCATGGTTTTAAAAGCCAGGCTGAGGAGGCTGAAAAAAGTTTAAGTACAAAGAAGATGACAGATATTGCAAAAATCATGTATCTTGAGGTTATTGATTTGACTTTTAGTATAGATGGAGTACTGGGGGCATTTGCTTTTACATTAATTATTCCCATAATTTTAATAGGTAATGGACTGGGAGCGATACTTGTGCGTCAACTGACTATTAAGAACATAGACACCTTGAAAAAATATGTTTTCATGAAAAATGGTGCCATGTATTCTATCATGTTTTTAGGTGTCATCATGATGATGAGTGGTTTTGGAATCCATATTCCCCATTGGCTATCTCCTCTGGTGACTGTTCTGGTGATATTGTATTTCTTCTTGAAATCTAAAAAAACTCTTGCTTATTGATATTTGAGTTGATAGGTTATAGAATGATTTCAGGCTGATTTATTCAAGTTATGTTTGAACCATTTAAATCAGACTATTTAAATGGTTCAAGTACATTTTGAAACAATACAGCGAGAAATATTTTTTAATCAGATATTTTTTCAAGGACAGCTGCGTAAAATCCATCGCCATCAGTTTCGTCAGGGTAAAATCTTTTTTCTTCTATCAGTTTCCAGTGTTTTCCCGTTTGACTTTGAAGAAACCATCTGATCTGCTCTTCATTTTCTGAGCGAAAAATAGAGCAGGTAGAATATACCATTCTTCCACCGGTTTTGCACATGGGGGCATAACTATCCAGAATTGTTTTCTGTATAGTTTCATATTCCTGCAATTTAGCCGGGGTTAACTTCCATTTTGTATCAGGGGATCTTTTTAAAACCCCCGAGCCTGAGCAGGGCACATCAAGAAGCAGGCGATCAGCACTGTTGAAAAGACGTTTGATAATTTTTGCGGTTGTAATTACACGGGTTTCAATAATATCAACCCCCGCACGGGTGGCTCTGCTGCGCAGAGG
>Ga0224495_10003078_pt1 | contig 10425 bp, 5 predicted proteins | sample SF_Jul11_sed_USG_FD_168128 | JGI IMG/M metagenome (GOLD analysis project Ga0224495, IMG submission 168128) | Sediment microbial communities from San Francisco Bay, California, United States - SF_Jul11_sed_USGS_4_1 | ecosystem: Environmental > Aquatic > Marine > Sediment | place: USA: California...
ATGACCTCGGTGGCGACAGTTTCTTCATTAATATCAAAACCGCGCACAACTCGTTTGACATACGCCATCAATTCATCGTCGATAGCCAGCCAGATAAGGCTCGCGCCATGGTCGGTTCCACAGATACCGGCGTGTCCGAAGGTATCAGCGCCTGCCAATGCACCCAACATCATGGAGGAACCTTTTTCAATACCGGCCTGAACATCGGGGACTTTTGCATCCGTCAAGCCGACATTTATATAGACAGGAAAACCGTAAAAACGTCCCATCTGGACACAGGCCACAGCCATTAGCATCTGCTCAGGCGAGCCAAAGCAACAAATACCTGTAGCCGGGTCCATGATGTGGGGGATTCCACCATACGTCACTGATGGGCCCGGTGCCAAAAGTGGGGAGACAACTACGGTGGCAAGAATTTCAGCATTTTCCTGGGCTAACGCCCCGGCCAATGTAGCCGGTGCCGTTCCAGAGACCATCGCCATCGGGCCGATGTTGACCGGTTGGCCAGCCTGTACAAACTCAATCATAGCATCCAATCCGTCGTGCGGAAGTTGGAGCGGGCTAATCGGCTCCAGGAATGCTTCCGTCATTGGATGTTTGCGCAGGGCCGCTTCGCCACTTGCAACAGTACGGTATATTTCCAGGACGTAACGAGCCGTGCGGCGATTGAAAACCCAGGTCCTTGTCGGCTTGCAGGTTCCCTTCACCAGCTCGGCTGTTAAAAAAACCTCCCGATACTTTTCAGAGATCTCTTCAGGCTGAGCCATTGAGCCTACAATATTGATATTAGGGAGAGCATCTCCCAAGCATATCGCATCCCGCGCATCCTTTATCGTGGCGGAGCGAAGCCGGCCGGTTTGTGAGTCTATCCATCCATACTGGCCGGGGCTGGACATCAAGACAAGATCACCATAACCAAAACGAGCAGTGCATTGCAAATCACGCCCGTACAGGATATATTGCTTTTTGGCTTTGGTGATACAATCCATTATCAGCCGCTCTGGCAAACGTGCAATCTTACTACCTTTATCAACTTTAGCACCGGCTTCGCCGACAAGTTTTAATATTTCATCGTGGTGAATCATAATGCCGGTCTTTTTTAGAACGGAAAGACTGGCATCGTGTATGGTCTGTATTTCGGCGTCAGATAAAACCTTTACGCAAATATTTGCCATTTAAAGTTTCCAACTTTCCAAACGATAAATAAGTAGTAAAAATCTACAAAGTCCAACCATCGCGATACTGATAGTGGAGATATTCATTGGCCTCAGGTACGTTAGTGACCTTTAGATTAACACTGTCCCAGATTAGTTTTTTGCCGCCGGTTTGAACAGAAACTGTGCCGAGCAAAACGGCTTCCGTGAGAGGGCCGGCGAAGTCAAAACTGGAACGAGTGGGACTGCCTGTTTTGCAGGCCTGAATCCACTCTTTGTGGTGACCAATGGAGCGGGGCAGAGTCTTTGGCGGGCATTTGTATTCCTTCATTTTTTCTTCCGGTATCAGCCGAGGACTGTTACCACCCCAGCCTTCAACGTACATTTTGCCTTTATCGCCAACAAAGATGAGGCCATCCTCACGTGACAACTGGCGCTCGTCTTCCAGCTCATCCGGACGCGGTGGCAATATCCCGCCATCATACCAATGCAGCTTGACCGGCGGCATATCACCGCGGGCAGGGAATTCGTAATGCACTGTCGAGGCCAGCGGGAGGGTTTCCTTATTTACCAGGGTCGAGCTGGAATGCACGCTCGTCGGGGCCGTTAGTTTCAAGGCGGAGAAAACCGGAGCCAAATTGTGTATGCCCATGTCCCCTAATCCACCCGAACCGAAATCCCACCAGCCGCGCCATTTGAAAGGCACATAAGCCGGGTGATATGGTCTGTATGGCGCGGGGCCAAGCCAGAGGTCCCAGTCCAGGGTTGAAGGAACAGGCGGTGTATCGTCGGGACGGTCAACTCCCTGTGCCCAGAACAGATTCCCGTTGTGCGTCGGCCGGTCGGACCAGGCGTGCACCTCGCGGACCGGGCCGATGGCCCCATCCCATAACCATTCATTGATAAGACGATTTCCCTCAAACGCCATGCCCTGGTTCCCCATTTGAGTGGCGACTTTAGATTCGCGGGCCGCTTTGGCTATAGCGCGAGCTTCATAGACTGTTCGAGTCAGCGGTTTTTCGCAGTAGGCGTGTTTTCCCATCTTGATAGCCATCATGGTAGCTACAGCGTGCGTGTGGTCAGGCGTAGCAACAACTACAGCATCGATGTTTTTTTCCTTCTCCAACATCTTTCGGAAATCGCGGTACTTTTTCGCCCTTGGGTAACGTTTGAAAGTACCGGCGGCATGTCTTGAATCCACATCACAAAGGGCAACAATATTTTCACTGCTGACGTTATCGAGATCCCCACTTCCCTGCCCCCCTACTCCTATACCGGCTATATTGAGCTTTTCACTCGGCGGTATTTTGCCCGGGCCACCAAGGACATGGCGTTGGACAATAGTAAGGGACGCTACCGCCGCAGCCGAGTTACTTAAGAAAAAACGGCGAGACATTTTGTTTTTTTGGTTTCTGGTATCGCTTCTCTTTTTTTTCATACAACTACTCCTCGATTAAATGTATGTCAGTATTCACCGTACAACCTCAATTCAAGCCGGTTGCAGGGCTTTTGAATCATTATCATACCCGAATTCGACGGTATATGGAAATATAGAATCTGATTTGGGGAATTAACGAAAAATACCATAAGAGCAGCTTGATGCTTTGGAAGTATTGTTGTATGCTTACATTGTTTTGAGGCGATGAGCCTGATGTGCATCTTTATTTTGGAGATTTGGGTTATAAGGAGAATGCAAGTGAACCAATTCCGTGAAAATCATAAGGTCAATGTTAAGCTTAGTGAATCGCGTTTGCCTATACGCTTTTCGACATTTTTGGCTTTGGCATCGTGTCTGTTTTTAGGCAGTTGCGGAGCGAATGTACAGGCAGGTTCCATGGTAGGATTACAAAGGCCATTTGTCGAAGGTGTAGATTTTAATCCGGCAATACCAGCACCGGAATCCGTAACAGGTCACGTTATCGCTGAAAAGGCGGTTAGATATCCCGCTCTTATCCGCTATCTTCAGGCTCTTGCCAAGGCGTCCGAACGAGTGAGCCTTACATCCTACGGCCAGACGCACGAAGGGCGAACACTCTACTACCTGACCATCACGAGCCCTTCCAACCATAAACGGCTGGACCAGATTAAGAGTAACAACGCAAAACTTTCCGACCCGCGCAAGCTTACAAGAACTGAGCAAGCGAATCAACTCATTGATACTCTTCCAGCCGTCGCCTGGATGAATTACAGCATCCACGGTGACGAGCTTTCGAGTACGGACGCGGCGATATACGTTGCGTACCATCTGGCCGCGGCGAAAGACAAAGCCACGGAGAAACTTTTAGACCAGGTCGTAGTTCATATCGTTCCTTTGGTAAATCCCGACGGCAGGGAGCGGTATCTAAGCCATCTCGAACAGTTGACGGGTGTGGTTTCGAGTCCGGACCTGCAGTCGATGCAGCACCAGGCCCTTTGGTCAAGGGGCAGAGGGAACCATTATCTTTTCGACCTGAACCGTGACTGGCTCGTGCATATTCAGCCTGAAGTTCGTGACTTGGCAGAGGTGATTTTATCATGGAATCCACACCTGCTGGTGGATTCACATGAGCAAGGTGCTATCGATACCTACCTGTTCGACCCGCCGCAAGAGCCTATCAATATTCACCTTTCACCGAAGGTAATGGAATGGCGCAGGCGTTTCAGCTCCGACCAAGCCGAGGCCTTTGATCGCTATGGATGGAGTTATTATACCAAGGATTGGTACAGCGACTGGGCACCCATCTACACAAACTCCTGGGCAAATTTACAAGGTGCGATCGGGCTGCTTTACGAACAAGCCAGGGTCGATGCAGCCTCTGTCAAACATCCCACGGGCAAGGAAATCAGCTATCGCGAAACCGTGCATCATCATATCGTAAGTACTCTTGCTAACCTCGTGACGCTCCGTGAGAACCGTAGTGACATCCTGAGAGATTATTTCGAGGACCGCCAGTGGGCGACCAACGAGGAGAAGGCCGACGGCGATACGTTTTTACTGCCTCCCTGTGAAGATAGTTCGAGGTGGGAGCAACTGGTCAAGTTAATTAAGGATCACGGCATAGAGGTCGAATTTGCACAGCAGTCTTTTAATGCCGACGATGTAACCGATATGTGGGGATACGAACACCGGCGTTTCACGTTTCCGGAAAGCACGCTTGTGGTTCGCCTGGTACAGCCCCACCGCCGTATGCTTAAGACATTGTGCGAATTCGACCCACGCTTTACTGACAGTCTTCTATTGAAAGAACGCAAAGAGCTTGAAAATCACAGAGAAACTATGATTTATGATGTCACTTCCTGGAGCCTGCCTCTGGCAATCGGAATCGAAGCTTACTGGGCCAAGAGAATGCCGGAAGTTAAACTGCAATCCAAGCCATCGGAGCCTGCCCTGGATTTGCCAAAGCTGAAAAAGAAAAGTGGTTACGGGTACGTGATTGATTTCAGGAATTCCAATATATATTCCATCCTGGTTCGACTTTTTGAGAAAGAATGTCACCCCCGGACAGCAACCAAACCATTTACATTCGAAGGCAGAGAATACAAAGAAGGGACGGTCCTGCTTCGCGGTCATGAGAATCCTGACGGACTTTTCGAGGTCCTGCAGAAAATTGCTTCTGACTTTGACATCAATATACACGGTGTAGATAGTGCGCTTGCAGAAGATGGACCCGACCTTGGTGCTCAAAAGTTCAAGCTGTTATCACCACCTCGTGTGGCGATAGCTTCGCAGTGGCCTGTCCGGTCGACTTCTTTTGGGTCGGTTTGGTATCTGCTTGACTATCAGCTCCAACTGCGAAGCTCACCGGTCAACATCCAGAATATCATCAATATGGACCTGCGAAAATATAATGTCCTTGTGCTTCCAGACGGCAGTGACCTTGGCCGGGTACTGAACACGAAAGCCGTTGAAAAGATAAAGAGATGGATTGAAAACGGCGGGACCCTGATTGCTATCGGCAATTCGGCGGCCTTTGCGGCCGGCAAGGATCGAGGTCTTTCGTCGGTACGACTCAAACGTGACGTGCTTGACAAGCTCGCGATATACCAGGAGGCTGTACAGCGGGAAAGAAATACCCGGGACATAACCATCGACCCCAACGAGATATGGGGAACCAAAGCAACCGTAGAGAAAGCAGCAGAAGATGAGGTAAAAAAACCTGATATTGAAAAAATGAAACGTACCGATGAATGGCAGCGTATTTTTAGTCCGGAAGGAACATTCCTCTCAGGCACGGTCAATACAGAACATTGGCTTGGTTTTGGATTGCAAGAAAAGCTGCCCGTGATGTTCTGGGGTAGTTTCGCATTTATGTCGAAGAACCCGGTAAGAACGGTAGTACGCCTTGATGACAAGACCAAGCTGCGTTTGAGCGGTCTGCTCTGGCCCGAGGCAAAAGAGCGTCTTGCAGATACTGCGTATGCCACTGTCGAATCAATAGGCCGTGGTCAAATAATTCTATTTGCGACCGATCCTACTTATCGAATGTGGCTGCCCGGCATGCAACGACTGTTTCTCAATTCGGTACTGTTGGGGCCGGGTATGGGTACATCCAAGCCATTACCGTGGTAAATGTCATGCAGAAGGCATGGAATTAGCTTTTTTTCTGCCGAGGCGCGCAAGGACGACAAAAAAGCAAAACATGACCAAAACCGCCAAGGCAAAACTCCATAGCGGCGAAAGACCACAAGCGCTTGGAAGGTACGCAAAAAACAAAGCGAGGACGGCAACAAACAGACTGTAGGGCAATTGCGTTCGCACGTGGTCAATGAGGTCGCATGAGCTGGCGATTGAGCTCATAATTGTCGTGTCGGAGATTGGTGAACAATGGTCACCGAAGATTGCGCCGTCCAACACAGCACCCAGGCTTATCATCGTGGTGAGACCATAGGTGTCTCCATCGAGCGCGAAGGCCACGGGGACAGCCGTGGGGATGAGAATGGCCATTGTTCCATAACTGGTTCCTGTTGCAAACGAGGTCACCGAGGCGGTAAGAAAAAGGATCGGGGGGAACCAGGAAGGTGACACTCTACCTGCCAGAATTGATGTCAGAAACTTTCCTGTCTTAAGACTATCGCAGCAATTTTTAAGCGACCAGGCAAGAATCAGTATAACAAGGGGAATCATAGCCCTTTTGATGCCCCACCAAAAACATCTGCGTATCACGGAAATCCTCATTGATCCGGAGAGCCTGGCGCAAATCAAAGCCAGCGCAAGGCCGAACAGGGCGGCACAGGCAAGAACCAGAGGGCTGTTTTTGACATGGCCTATAACCTCGCGCCAATAAGCCAACCTAATCGGTGAGAGGGTTTCAATATCAACAGGTTTCGGGGACATGCTTTCTACAGGAGTAGTGAGGCTTTGTGCCTGCCATTCGAGCATTTCCTTTTCTAATTGTGCGGTACCGTCGAACCAAAGGCCTGTCATATTAAAAATCAGAAGCCCGGCTATTGGAATCAAGGCGTTTAGCGCCCGGCCGGGTATCTGAACCGAAGACCTCAAGGTCGGATCATTTAGCATTTTGGATAGATCAGCTCCGTTTTCTTCGGGCGGCTCCCTGGATTGCGCTTTTTCCTGAGCGGCTTTCATCGGCCCAAATTCGCGGCCCATGAGAATATGTACAAAAACGAACACAATCATCAAGAAACAATAGAAGCGAAAACTCAGAGCATCAAAGAACATTGAATAGCCGCTCTTTTCAATGCCCAACTCCCGCCCAACGGCGCCAAGAAGACTGACCTCATAGGCAATCCAGGTGCTGATAACGGCCAGTCCGGCGATAGGAGCGCTGGTCGCGTCGACAAGAAAGGCAAGTTTTTCACGGCTGACACGAAAACGGTCCGTTATCGGCTGCATCATCGAGCCTACGACTATGGCATTAGTGTAGTCGTCGATGAAGCACAGTATCCCCATCAGGGCGGTAGCAGACTGAGCGGATTTTCCACCTTTGACCCATTTCAAGAGCCAGTTGATGATTCCTTTGAAACCTCCTGATGCAATGACTATCTCTATCATCACAAAGATGGGCGGAACAAAGGAAATGATCTGAAGGTTTGTTTTGTTTGCAACACTGCTGACAACAAAAATACCCGCCGCCTGGAATCCATCGAACCATGCGGCAGCACTCAGCGGGGACTGTGGAACCTGAGTCAGCAATCCGCCTACAACAATAGCAATTCCTAAACTGAGAATGACATGTCGCGTCAGGAAAGCCAGCACAATAGCCATTAACGGAGGTAAGACACTATACCATAGGCCTGTTTGCGAATCTTGTTCGGCATGTGACAAAATGGCGGCGGTCAAAATACAAATAGCGCCAAGGACAACAACCACCCCGGCACTTCTTATGTAGGTTTTTGACTTCAATAGATTGCTATCCTTAGTGGGCCTTGATATCCGAAATTTACCTTACATTCTTTAGATATTCGGTCGAAAATGGCCGGAGGGATTAGAATCCCTTCCATTGCCTCGACCACATTATCTCAGGATAAAGAATAATCCGGTACAAATCAAGAACAGACCTTTGTAAAGGCAATAAGCTGTAAGCTAACTACGAGTCTTTACATATTGCGGGAGAGAGTGACTTTATATAAATAGTTGTTCAGAAAAGAGATACGGAAATAATATCGAAATATCTCGCAATATTGACTTGCTACATAAGGTGGATTAGTGGTATTGATATCATAAATGTTTTTGCAGGACTGTATGATTAACAGGCCTGCGAAGAAAGGAGTGATGAAATGCATATAGACCGTCGCGGATTTTTGAAAATAGCGGGAGCAGGAGTGTATCTTGCCACAATGAATGGTTTGTCGGCTTTAGGCAAACAGTCTTCAAAGAAACCAAACATCATACTTTGCATGGCTGATGACCAGGGCTGGGGTGATATGGCCTACAATGGTCATCCTGTTCTGAAGACTCCGAATTTCGATGCTATGGCCGGAGCGGCGTTGCGTTTCGACCGCTTCTACGCCGCGGCACCGGTCTGCTCGCCAACTCGCGGGAGCGTCATGACCGGCCGTCATCCGAACCGGTTTGGATGCTTTAAGTGGGGCCATACGCTTCGCCCACAGGAGATTACAATCCCCGAAGCCCTCAAGAAAGCCGGATACGTCACCGGACATTTCGGGAAATGGCATCTCGGTTCTGTTCGAAAGGGGTGTCCCGTCAATCCCGGCGCCAGTGGATTTGATGAATGGTTATCTGCGCCGAATTTCTTCGATAACGACCCTATTCTCAGCCGCGAAGGTCTTGCCATCCAGACACAGGGCGAAAGCTCCATGGTCACCGCCGATGCCGCAATCGAATTCATTCGTAAACATGCCAAATCGCCTCGGCCATTCCTTGCCGTAGTCTGGTTTGGCTCTCCACACGGGCCGCACGAAGCAATCGAACAAGATCGGGCAATCTACAAGACTCAGAGCAGGAAATTGCAGCATTTCTACGGTGAAATCACAGGTATGGACCGCGCCTTCGGCAAGCTTCGGTCAGAGCTGCGGACGCTCGGTATCCACGAGAATACAATCTTGTGGTATTGCAGTGACAACGGAGGTCTGCCCGGATTAGGCATGACGGGCGGTCGCGGTAATAAAGGCAAAGTCTATGAAGGCGGTCTGCGAGTGCCCGCGATTCTTGAATGGCCGGCCCGTATTGCCAGGCCCCGCAAAACAGATGTTCCTTGCAACACGTCGGACATTTACCCTACCCTTCTTGAGATCGCGGGGGTAAAGATTAAGAAGCAGCCGGAACTTGACGGAATCAGCCTGATTTCCCTTGTAAACGGCAAGATGAAGTCACGACCGAAACCTATGGGCTTCTGGGATTATCCTATGGGGGGGATTCGAACTCCAAGCAGGGAGTTCATGGCCGAGCTGATGGCGGCCCAGAAAAAAGGGAATGAGGCAGGCGATAAGTCTCGCCTTCGGATGGACGCAGGAAAAATCACTAAAAAGTATCCTGAAGATACGTTTCCCGGCCATTCAGCTTGGCTTGATTGGCCGTTGAAACTTCATCGGATTGAAAATAAGAAAGGCGTAAAGTTCGAATTGTACAATCTGGCTGAAGACCCAGAAGAAAAAAACGACGTGACTGGACGACATCCCGAGCGGCTCAAATCAATGAAAAAAGAGCTTAAAAAATGGCAGATATCTGTTGTCCGCAGCCTCAATGGTGAGGATTATCGGTGAAGTGAGGACAGGTGTCAATATATACTACAATGTTGAGAAAGGAAGTGTACCGCATGTTGAAGAGGAGTGGACAGGTTTTGAGAAATAATACTTTTAATGTCACCATACTGAGTTTTACGGCGATGTTCCTTGTTACCTTAGTTGCCGACACGAGCACCTATGCCAACACTGGAACAAAGGTGGAAAGTCATTCGGCAAAATTCGCTTTCACTTCAAATGACAAAGGTGAGTATGTTTTTGACACCGGTGTGCTTCGTGGAAAGCTACGGCCTGATGGCAAATCTCTCGGTTTGTCATCGGTGATACATGTGCCTTCCGGAATCAGTTTGAACGGAAATTATGGTATTTTTAGTTTCTACCGGATTTTCACTACCAATAAGCGTTATGGTCATGCTGCATGGGACTGGCCCAGTGTATCGACGTTACTGCCCGATGGTGGTGTTCAGATTGTCTGGCTGGAAGGGAAAGACCATCCATTTGAGATAACCGCTACTTACCGCCTGACGGAGGAGACGACAGTCGACCTGGAGACTACGGTCAAAGCACAGAAAAACCTACAGCAATTTGAGGTATTTCTTGCATCGTATTTTCACGAGAGCTTTCCAACACCCTATGTTTACGCAAACACAAATCAAAAGACAAAAGGGGAGCCCGGTTTTCTGCCGGCTGAGAAGTCCTTTGGTGACTGGCAGATGTTTCCACGGGATAAAAATGTGCTGCAGATTATCCAGGATGGCCGCTGGGAAAAAGAGCCGAATCCGGTGAATTGGAAAGTCATGCCGTATTTGGCGGCGCCGGTCTGCGTGCGACGTAATGAAGCGGCGAATCTGGCGGCAGTCCTGATGGCTCCACGGGACGATTGTTTTGCCATATCGACGCCTTACCGGGGAGAAGGCCATTATTCCATTTATCTTTCACTCTTCGGCCGGGATGTGAAAGCCGGAGAGACGGTACGGTCTCGCTGTCGGCTGGTTGTCGCGCCGAAAGGCGTCCCCAAGCGGACTACTGCAATCTCAAATCAGCAGATTTTGGAGCTGTATCAAAAATATATAAAGCAGCTCGGAGACCGTGTTACTTCTCCGTAACGATTCTACGGCAGCTTACATCG
>Ga0224495_10003079_pt1 | contig 10423 bp, 8 predicted proteins | sample SF_Jul11_sed_USG_FD_168128 | JGI IMG/M metagenome (GOLD analysis project Ga0224495, IMG submission 168128) | Sediment microbial communities from San Francisco Bay, California, United States - SF_Jul11_sed_USGS_4_1 | ecosystem: Environmental > Aquatic > Marine > Sediment | place: USA: California...
GATGTTCCGCAAGCTGCTGGACGAGGCGCAGGCGGGCGACAACATCGGCGTGCTGTTGCGTGGCGTTTCGCGCACCGAGATCGAGCGTGGCCAGGTGGTCTGCAAGCCGGGTTCGATCACTCCGCACACCGAGTTCCACGGACAGGTCTACGTGCTGACGAAGGAGGAGGGCGGTCGCCACACCCCGTTCTTCGACGGCTATCGTCCACAGTTTTACTTCCGCACGACCGACGTGACCGGCGTCGCGCATCTGCCCGAGGGCACCGAGATGGTTATGCCCGGCGACAACGTCGAGCTTCGCGGTGAACTCATAGCCCCGATCGCCATGGAGGAGGGTCTGCGCTTCGCCATTCGCGAGGGCGGCCGCACCGTGGGCTCGGGTCGAGTAACCAAGATTCTCAAGTAACATCGCCGGTGCCAGTAATACGGCGAGGCCCGGCTCGAGCCGGGCCTCGCTACTCGCCCTTCGGCCAAGCTGAAGCGGTTTGACAGTGCTGAAAACGGGGTGCTAGAGTACCCTACCGCGCTGGCCCGCCCCTATAGTGTCCGCGCGGTCGCTAGGAGGACCTGATGAGGACTCTCGTCACGCTGGCGTGCACCGAGTGCAAGCGCCGCAACTACACGACGACGAAGAACAAGCAGAGCAATCCCGAACGCATCGAGTACAAGAAGTACTGTAAGTGGTGCGGGACTCACACCGTACACAGGGAGACGCGATAGAGTCTTGTCGGGTTCGTTTGACACAGGGCAGTAGCTCCAATTGGTAGAGCGCCGGTCTCCAAAACCGGATGTTGGGGGTTCGAGTCCCTCCTGCCCTGCCACGCAGAACAGACCGCCATACTAGTCGGAGGCGGATCGGTCGGTCAGCCGCCACGCGCGGCAGGACGGGAAGAACACGATGGCGAAGGCGACCAAAGCAGGCAAGCCGAACGTATTCGTCCGCTTCGGACGATATGTCGGCGATGTCCGAGCAGAGATGAAGCGCGTCGTGTGGCCCAATCGTGAAGAAGTGCTCAACTCGAGTCTGGTGGTTATCGTGACGCTGGTATTCTTCATCGCGTTCACGCTCTTTGTGGATACCATCAGCACGAGCATCGTCGGCTTCATTTCTCAAATCGGAGGGTAGCCGGAGTAATGGCGAAGAAGTGGTACGTCATACACACGTACTCGGGTTACGAGAAGAAGGTCAAGACGAACCTCGAGCATCGTATCGAGTCGATGGGCATGGGTCACAAGATCTTCAGCGTGCTGGTCCCCACCGAGCCGGTGACCGACATCAAAGAAGGCGGTCGTCGGGTGACTCAGGACAAGAAGGTCTTCCCGGGCTACATCCTCGTCCAGATGGAACTGGACGACGACTCATGGTATGTGGTGCGCAATACTCCCGGGGTCACGGGTTTCGTGGGATCCCAGGGCAAGCCTGTACCGCTGTCCAGAGATGAGTACAATCGGATCGCGAAGCGGACCCAGGCCGTCGCACGGCCGAAGACATCGACCGACTTCTCGGCCGGCATGGCGGTAAAGATCACGCACGGCCCCTTTGCCGATTTCGACGGGACCATCTCCGAGGTCAATGTCGATCAGGCCAAAGTGAAGGTCATGGTGTCCATATTCGGTCGCGAGACCCCGGTAGAGTTGGAGTTCGATCAGGTTTCGAAGCTCTAAGGAATCGCACGCGGCTGTGCCGGTGGGAGTGATGCCCCGCAGGAGCTTCTCACGGCGACGCGATGGAGTTGTAGGCGGGCGCACACAGCGTGTGGAGCGCTCACACATTATGAGGACGTGACAGAAGAGCGATGGCCAAGAAGATCGCGGGCTATATCAAGCTTCAGATACCTGGCGGCCAGGCCAACCCCGCCCCCCCGGTGGGTCCGGCCCTCGGCCAGCATCAGGTCAATATCATGCAGTTCTGCCAGGCGTTCAACGCCGCAACGCAGGACAAGATGGGAACGATCATCCCTGTGGAGATCACGGTCTACGAGGACCGCTCGTTCGACTTCATCATGAAGACGCCCCCGGCCGCAGTGCTTCTCAAGCAGGCTGCGGGAATCGAGTCCGGTTCTGGCGAACCCAACCGGGAGAAGGTCGGCACCGTGACGCGAGCTCAGGTACGCGAGATCGCGGAAATCAAGATGGTCGACTTGAATGCGAACGATATCGACGGGGCGATGAAGATCATCGAGGGCACGGCGCGTTCCATGGGCGTCACCGTCGAAGACTAGGAAGCGATTCCGCGAGTCGAAGTGGGAGGGCCTGCCCGGCCCGTTGACCACAAGGAGGAACCATGAAGCAGGGCAAGCGCACGCGCGAGGCGGTCGAGAAAGTCGACAGGAACCGCCTGCACACCCCGCTCGAGGCGATGCGTCTCGCCAGAGAAACTGCGAGAGCCAAGTTCGACGAGACGGTCGAGGCGCACTTCCGTCTAGGGATCGACACCCGTCAGGCCGACCAGCAAGTGCGCGGCAGCGTTTCGCTTCCCCACGGCACGGGCAAGAGCATTCGCGTGGCCGCCTTTGCCGAAGGCGAGAAGGCGCGCGAGGCCGAGGCGGCTGGGGCCGAGATCGTCGGTTCGGACGACCTGGTCGAGAAGATCACGAGTGGCTTCATGGACTTCGATGCAGTCGTGGCCACGCCCGACCAGATGTCCAAAGTCGGCAAGCTGGGCAAGATTCTCGGACCGCGTGGACTCATGCCGAATCCGAAGCTCGGCACCGTGACGATGGATGTCGGCCGCGTCATCGGTGAACTCAAAGCGGGTCGGGTCGAGTATCGTGCGGACAAGTACGGTATCGCACATGTGAGTATCGGCAAGGCCTCGTTCGACGAGAGGCAGCTTACCGAGAACTACGGTGCCGTTCTGGACGAGATCCTGCGGGCCCGTCCGGCGGCCACGAAGGGTCGCTACATCAAGTCCATCACAGTCGCTGCGACGATGGGCCCCGGCATCAAGGTGGATCCGGCAGTCACGCGCGATTTGCTCGAGGCTTAGGCAGCCTCCGGGTTCGAGGGTTGCGCTCCGGTCCCTCGGACGGCATACTACCGGAGCACTGACAACAACATACGCGTGCACGACACACTGCCGAAGACAGCAGGCGCCCGAGCATACGGGCTTGATGGGCCGAAGAGATGCAGGCCCGCCAGCCGAGGCGGAGACTATCGCGAGCAGGGCTCGCGATTTCACGACAGATATGCTCGTGGCCTCCGTTCGTTTCGGCGGGGGCCACGTTTTGTTCTCACGTCAAAGACGCGTGGTCCCGCGAGGAGTTCCCTCGCGGAAGAGCGGCGCGTCGCGCACGTGCAGAAGGGAGGGATGAAAAGGATGCCCACACCGGCAAAGACGGAGATCGTCTCGCAGATCAAGGCGAGGATCACCGAAAGCAGCGGCATGATCATGGCCGACTACCGAGGCCTGTCCGTCAAGGACATGCAGGACTTTCGGAGGAAGGTTCGGGAGTCGGGCGGTGAGGTCAAGATCTACAAGAACCGTTTGGCCGATATCGCGATACGCGAGCTCGCCATGCCCAGCATGGACGAGTACCTGCAGGGGCCGACTGCGTTCATCTTCATACTCGAGGATCCGATAGCACCCGCCAAGGCGATCGTCGACTTCGCGAAGGAGCACAAAGCGCTCGAGGTGAAGTGCGGCTTCATCGAGAACGCCGTGATCGACACGGCGAGGGTGAAGGTGATGGCCTCGCTGCCGTCCCGCGAAGAGTTGGTAGCCCAGTTCATGGGAGCGCTTCTCAGTCCCGTGCGCGGTTTCATGTCCATGGCGAACGCACCTGCCTCGGCGTTGGCGCGTACCATGCGTGCAGTGGCCGACCAGAAGGCTGCTGCGTAGTGTTCTGCTGAACGGCTAGGAACGGTCGGGCCGGGAATCCGGCCTCGCCGAGATCGGATACGAAGACTAAGGAGTTATTGACGATGGCAAACATCACACGTGAGGAAGTACTGGAGTGGGTCAAGAGCGCTCCCGCGCTCGAGCTCGCCGAACTCGTTAAGGAAATGGAAGACGTCTTCGGCGTTTCTGCCGCCGCTCCCGTAGCCATGGTGGCTGCCGCGGGCGCCTCTGCAGCAGGCGGGGAAGCCGCAGTCGAAGAGAAGAGCTCATTCGACGTGGTCCTGTCCGCCGCCGGCGACAAGAAGATTCAGGTCATCAAGGCCGTGCGCGAGCTGGATTCATCGCTCGGTCTCAAGGAGGCCAAGGAGCTTGTCGACAGCGCGCCGAAGCCCGTCTTGTCCGGCGTGGACAAGGAGAAGGCCGAAGCGGCGAAGAGCAAGCTCGAAGACGCGGGCGCCACGGTCGAGATCAGCTAGTGACAGACGTCGATCTACCGAAGTCACCAACACCGCGATCTCCCAGTAGCCGGGCCCGGAAGGGCCCGACTACTGTCTCGGTTCGCGAAACAAGTCAAGTATTGACCTGAGGAGCGCATCTCGGTATTTTAATCATTTGCGGCTCTTGTATCGCCCCCACCCTGCCTGAAGGAGGAATCGCCTGGTGCCCCGCGGAGAAGGTTCCCCCGTAGTACGCGCCGGCCGCCGCCAGCGCCGCACCTTCGCAAAGATTCCCGAGATCCTAGAAGTACCCAATCTCATAGCCATCCAGAAGGAGAGCTTCGACTGGTTCCTCGACCAAGGAATCCAGGAGACGTTCAAGGACATCTCGCCCATCGAGGACTTCACCGGTACTCTCGCCGTCGAGTTCGGCGTGCACGAATTCGGTGATCCCAAGTACTCGGTCGAGGAGTGCAAAGAGAAGGACATGTCCTACCAAGCACCTCTGTTTGTCGAGGTGCGCTTCATCAACCGCGACACGGGTGAGATCAAAGAGCAACAGGTCTTCATGGGCGACTTCCCGCTGATGACCGATCGCGGCACCTTTGTGATCAACGGGACTGAGCGGGTGGTCGTCTCTCAGCTCGTGCGTTCGCCGGGCGTCTACTACGCCGAAGAGCTGGACAAGACGACCGACAAGGTCATCTACACGGCCAAGGTGATCCCGGCTCGTGGAGCTTGGCTGGAACTCGAGACCGATCGTCGCGATATCGTGTCGGTACGCGTCGATCGCAAGCGCAAGCAGCCCGTGACGGTGCTTCTGAAGGCGCTCGGCATCGCCGAGAACGCGGACGAGTTGCGCGATCTCTTCGGCAATGCCGACTGCATCGACAGGACGCTCGAGAAGGACTTCACCGAGACGCGCGAAGAGGCGCTCATCGAGATCTACAAGCGCTTGCGTCCCGGCGAGCCGCCCACGGTGGAGTCGGCGCGCTCGCTCCTGGAGGGGTTGTTCTTCAACCCGCAGCGCTACGACCTCGCCAAGGTGGGCCGCTACAAGCTGGACAAGAAGCTCGGGCTGGACATGCCCGATAGCCAGACTACGCTCACCAACGAGGACGTGCTGGAGTGCGTTCGCTACCTCGTGAAGCTGTGGAGCAACACGCAGGGCTACGAAGTCGACGACATCGACCACTTCGGCAACCGTCGTATCCGCAGTGTTGGCGAGCTCATCCAGAACCAGTTCCGGATCGGTCTCGCGCGCATGGAGCGCGTCGTGCGCGAGCGCATGACGACTCAGGACGTCGAGGAGATCACGCCGCAGTCGCTGATCAACATCCGCCCGATCGTGGCGTCCATCAAGGAGTTCTTCGGCTCGTCGCAGCTGTCGCAATTCATGGACCAGACCAACCCGCTGGCCGGTCTGACGCACAAACGTCGTCTGTCGGCGTTGGGTCCGGGCGGCCTGTCGCGGGAGCGCGCTGGTTTCGAGGTGCGCGACGTGCACCCCAGCCACTACGGGCGCATGTGTCCCATCGAGACCCCGGAAGGTCCCAACATCGGCCTCATCGGCTCGCTTGCGACGTTCGCGCGTATCAACCCCTACGGGTTCATCGAGACGCCGTATCGCAGGGTCACGAAGGGCAAGGTCACCGACGAGATCGAGTACCTGACGGCCGACGTGGAAGAGAAGTATGTCATCGCGCAGGCGAACGAGCGGTTCAACCCCAAGACCGGCAAGTTCGTCAACGAACGAGTACTGTGCCGTCTCAAGGGCGGCGAGCCGGAAGAGGTCGAGCCGAAGCGTGTCGAGTACATGGACGTTTCCCCGAGGCAGATGGTGTCCGTCGCAACCGCGCTGATCCCTTTCCTCGAACATGACGACGCGAACCGCGCGCTTATGGGATCGAACATGCAGCGTCAAGCGGTGCCTCTTCTCAAGCCGACCGTGCCCCTCGTCGGCACCGGTATGGAGTATCGGGCCGCAGTCGACACCGGCGAGATCATCGTTGCTCGCCGAGCCGGCGCTGTGGAGGAGGTCGACTCGCAGAAGGTCATCGTTCGGGCCAAGGACGGCACGATCGACGAGTACTTCCTGCCGAAGTTCATGCGCTCCAATCAGGGAACGTGCATCAACCATCGCCCGATAGTGAGTGAGGGCGAGAAGGTGAAGGCGGGCGACGTGATCGCCGACGGTCCTTCGAGCGAGATGGGCGAACTCGGACTCGGCCAGAATCTGCTCGTGGCGTTCATGCCATGGGAGGGCTACAACTACGAGGACGCCATCATCATCTCCGAGCGCGTCGTGAAGCAGGACCTTCTGACCTCGATCCACATCGAGGAATACGAGGTTGAGGCCAGGGACACGAAACTCGGCCCCGAGGAGATCACGCGCGAGATCCCCAACGTCGGCGAAGACGTACTCGCCAATCTGGACGAGGACGGCATCATCCGTATCGGCGCGGAAGTCTTCCCGGGCGACGGGCTCGTCGGCAAGGTGACTCCCAAGGGCGAAACCGAACTGACCGCGGAGGAGAGACTCTTGCGCGCGATCTTCGGCGAGAAGGCCCGAGAGGTGCGCGACACTTCGCTCAAGGTGCCGCACGGCGAGACTGGACGCGTGATCGCGGTGCACAAGTTCTCGCGCGAAGCGGGTGACGATCTGTCGCCCGGCGTGAACGAACTCGTGCGCGTCTACGTCGCTCAGAAGCGGAAGATCCAGGAGGGCGACAAGCTCGCGGGCCGACACGGCAACAAAGGCGTGATTGCGAAGATACTTCCAGTGGAGGATATGCCCTTCCTGTCGGACGGCATGCCCGTCGACATCATCCTGAATCCGCTCGGCGTTCCGAGCCGAATGAACATAGGGCAGCTGTTGGAAACGCATCTCGGATGGGCAGCGCACCACGGCTGGTCGGACGATTCTCAGCAGAAGACTCCCATCGACGGTGAGATGCTCGTTGCGACGCCGGTCTTCGACGGTGCGCGCGAGGAAGAGATCTCCGACACCATCGAGAAGGCGAACCGCAACATCGCCCTGCGGTGCAAGCAGCGATACGGGAAGAAGGTCCGCGAGGAGGTCGTGCCTCAGCTGACTCGCGAGGGCAAGGCGGTTCTCTACGACGGGCGCACGGGCGAGCCGTTCCGCGAGCCTGTGACCGTAGGCTACATCTACATGCTGAAACTGCTACACCTGGTCGACGACAAGATCCACGCTCGCTCGACCGGGCCGTACTCGCTCATCACTCAGCAGCCGCTGGGGGGCAAGGCGCAGTTCGGTGGCCAGCGATTCGGCGAGATGGAAGTGTGGGCACTGTATGCATACGGTGCCGCATACGTTCTCCAGGAGATTCTGACGATCAAGTCGGACGACGTCCTGGGGCGCGTCAGGGCCTACGAGGCCGTAGTCAAGGGCGAGAACATCCCGGAGCCCGGGATACCCGAGTCGTTCAAGGTTCTCGTCAAAGAGATGCAGTCCCTTTGTCTGGACGTCGAGATCATCTCGGAGAGCGGCGAGGAGATCGAACTGAAGGAAGAGGAAGAGGACATCTTCAAGACGGCCGAAGAACTCGGTCTCGACCTCGGCAGCATGGCCGAGGGCGAGCAGAAGGTGGGCACTGAGTCGACCGATGCCCTCGAGGAGCTCATCGAGAGCGACATGGCCGCACTTGATATCGCCGATCTCGACGAGGAGGAGTGAGAGTTGCTCGACGTCGATGTGAACAACTTCGATCGTTTGCGGATCGGTCTTGCGTCATCGGAACAGATTCGCCAGTGGTCGCGCGGCGAGGTGAAGAAGCCCGAGACCATAAACTACCGCACCCTGAAGCCCGAGAAGGACGGACTCTTCTGCGAGAAGATCTTCGGTCCCACCAAGGACTGGGAGTGCTACTGCGGCAAGTACAAGCGAGTTCGCTTCAAGGGAATCGTCTGCGAGCGCTGCGGAGTGGAAGTCACACGCGCCAAGGTCCGCCGCGATCGGATGGGCCACATAGAACTGGCGGCTCCGGTCAGCCACATCTGGTACTTCAAGGGAGTGCCGAGTCGTCTCGGCTATCTGCTCGACATCGCGCCCAAGGATCTCGAGAAGGTCTTGTACTTCGCCTCATCCATCATCACTTCGGTGAACGAGGAAGAGCGAGAGGCCGATCTCGACGCTTTGCGGGAGGAACTCGAGGCGAACCTCGACGGTCTCGATGCAGAGAAGGCCGAGGAGACCACCGCGATCGAGGAGGAGCGCGATCGCCTGATCGCCGTCGCTCGCGGAGAGGTCGAGCCCGAGGAGGGCGACGTCTTCGAGGATGAGACGCCGGTCGAGGACCGCGTGAAGAAGCTCGAAAAGGAAGCCGAGCGGGACGTCAAGGATATCGAGGAGGAGTACGCGGAACGCAAGCAGCTCTTCGGTGAAGCCTTCGAAACCTTCCAGAAGCTGACGTCTCGGATGCTGATCAACGACGAGACGCTATATCGGGAGATGAAGGTACGCTACGGCGACTACTTCCGTGGCGGAATGGGCGCCGAGGCTGTCAAGGACCTGCTGCAGCAGGTCGATCTCGACGAACTTGCGGCCGGTCTTCGAACGCAGATCAAAGAGGGCAAGGGCCAGAAGCGTCAGAAGGCGGTCAAGAGACTCAAGGTCGTCGCTGCGTTCAAGACTTCCGGAAACCGTCCAGAGTGGATGATTCTCGAGGCGATACCCGTGATACCGCCGGACCTGCGTCCGATGGTGCAGCTCGACGGTGGCCGTTTTGCCACGAGCGATCTCAACGACCTCTATCGTCGAGTCATCAACCGCAACAATCGCCTCAAGAGGCTGCTGGATCTGGGCGCGCCCGAGATCATCGTCAACAACGAGAAGCGCATGCTCCAGGAGGCCGTCGACGCGCTGTTCGACAACGGTCGTCGCGGGCGTCCCGTCACGGGCCCAGGCAACAGGCCGCTCAAGTCGCTTTCGGACATGCTGAAGGGCAAGCAAGGTCGTTTCCGCCAGAACCTGCTCGGCAAGCGTGTCGACTACTCAGGGCGTTCGGTCATTGTCGTCGGCCCGGAGCTCAAGCTGCACCAGTGCGGCCTGCCGAAGGCGATGGCACTCGAGCTGTTCAAGCCCTTCGTCATGAAGCGTCTGGTGGATTTGGAGCACGCTCAGAACATCAAGGCGGCCAAGCGGCTGGTCGACCGCCAGAAGGGTGTCGTCTGGGACGTCCTCGAAGAGGTCATCCGCGAGCATCCGGTTCTGTTGAACAGGGCTCCCACACTCCACCGACTGGGCATCCAGGCATTCGAGCCGGTGCTTGTGGAGGGCAAGGCGATTCGCATCCATCCGCTGGTGTGCACCGCCTTCAACGCGGACTTCGACGGTGACCAGATGGCCGTGCACCTGCCGTTGTCGGCGGAGGCACAGGCTGAGGCGCGAATACTCATGCTGTCGTCGAACAACATCAAGTCGCCTGCGCACGGCCGCCCGCTGACCACTCCCACGCAGGACATGGTCATCGGCTTGTACTTCCTGACGGCGGCGCGCCCCGGAGTGGCCGGCGAAGGTCGTGCATTCATGAGCGCCAACGATGCGGTGCTCGCATACAACTGCCGCGCTGATCTCGATCTGCAGGCCAGCGTACAGATCCGTCTGGCCGACGACCTGGTCGAGGAATACCTGGATGAAGACGAAGGCGTGGGCACGCGAGAGCTGTCTGCCGGCGAGCGGATCGAGACTACCGTGGGGCGTATCATCTTCAACCGCTCGCTCCCCGACGACTACCCGTACATCAACCATTATGTCGACAAGAAGGGTGTGTCTCGAATAGTCGAGGACTGTTCGAGCCGGTATACGACGAACCAGATGGCTCAGATCCTGGACGAGGTCAAACGCCTGGGATTCCACCACGCCACGCGGGCGGGCGTGACCGTTTCCGTGTATGACGCGGTCATCCCGGAATCCAAGCCCAAGATTCTGGCCTCTGCCGAAGAGACCGTCGACATGATCGAGGGCCAGTACGATCGCGGCCTTATCACCAAGGAAGAGCGACACCGACAGATCGTGGACGTGTGGACACGCGCCACTGACGATGTCGGTGATGCCATGGCGGAGAACTTCGATCGCTTCAACCCCATCTACATGATGGCGAACTCCGGAGCGCGAGGAAAC
>Ga0224495_10003080_pt1 | contig 10417 bp, 12 predicted proteins | sample SF_Jul11_sed_USG_FD_168128 | JGI IMG/M metagenome (GOLD analysis project Ga0224495, IMG submission 168128) | Sediment microbial communities from San Francisco Bay, California, United States - SF_Jul11_sed_USGS_4_1 | ecosystem: Environmental > Aquatic > Marine > Sediment | place: USA: California...
AAAAGGAAATCCCCAAAAAGGAAGTCAAAAAGCCGGCAAAGAAAACGACACGGAAAAAAGGGGAATAAGTTCAATAAGTACTCTCAACAGTAATTTTGCGAATGGCGCAAATACGCTGTTCAGGCTTACTGTAAATATAGCTTATCTGATATCTGAGTTATCGCACCTTCAAAGAAAGGCGGTTACCACCTGCTCCAGTTTTTAGGAATCGTCAGGCATCGTTCGGCGCGGTTTCGCCCGGCTTTTCTGTTGCTCTTCAGGACGCTTTTCGAATTATGATCTTGTAAAATTTATCGCGATTCCTGTAAAGTTTAACCAGAAATCGGGGATTTCTTGGGGGATACAGGATATGATCAAGCATTGCGGTGCGATTTTCCTTTTGTTTTTTCTGGTGACCAGTTGTGCTTGCCCCGCCCTCAAAGAACCGGATATGCATTTGCATGAAGATCCTTTAGCTTTACAGAAGACCGATAAGGAAGCAGGCTTTTCGATAGATGATTCAACAAAAAAAATGATGTATGAGTACAGAACTCTGTCAGCAAATACCTGGGTCATAAGAGTTGGGGATATGCTGCGGGATTACATCAGCAATGTCGCGAAATATTCATTCCGGGTGCTTCAGGAGGACGCTTCCAATAAAATCCCTCTGCACATACATTTCAGGGTTGACAGCTATAAATTTGAAGATTGCCGTGCGACTGTGGATATGACGATAAGCGTGAGCAGGGGCGATGTGCTGGTGTTAAACAAGAAATATGTTGCTCAGGGAAAAGCTGCCCACCAGTCAACTCATTTGGCCTTTAATGCTATTTTTCACGAATTTATGTCTGATTTCATTCAGAAGGTGAACGATTAGCGATAGTCATGCCCTTGCTGTTATCAGCAGGTGCCGGCTGCTGCAAAGCCGGGGAAGCCTGACCATGACAGAGCGATGAGGGGCGGGATTCTTCTATGTCGAAGTGCATGATCCTATTGTTCGCTCAACAGGTCACTAACACCAGAATAGCGGAACGTATCACTTATGCATTGCGCGTCCGCTTCTGCGGAACAGACCTGCACTACATAAGCGAAGCAAGCCGCCGGATACCGCCGTTTACGTTCTGTATTAAAAAAGCCCGGCGATCTCCCGTTGGGACGGTGAAAGCAATGGGTGACAGGCGCAGCGGCTTTTTTATTTCACGAAAATAATCTCTACTGTATCAGGTCCCAGCTTTGTTATCTGCAATTGTTCCTTGTAATGTTTGCCGACCCCTTTTACCAAACCAACCAAAAAGTCAATCAGTCCCCTTTTGGATATGTATTTCATAATGAGGGTTTGCTCGTTCTTCCATTTATATTCGAATCTCGGCGGGCAGGCATTTGTCAGGGTCCGCGTTGTCTCCAAATGCACTTTGTCCATATTCAGAAGAAACTCCTTTGCAGAATTTGCCCGGCGATAAAATGGCGCATATATTTTTAGCGCGAATACATTGACCCAATAATCCCCGAATGCATCCGCGGCTTGCGCAAGAGAAATGTTCAGGACCTTGCATACGGAATCGACGACTTTCAAAGCGCCAGTATCATCCACGTCTGAGGTTGCAAGGAAAATGGATTCTCTGTCTAAACCGGATAAGGCAAGGGCGTCTTCCCATTTGTCCTTTCCAAATTTCTCTGTCACCAGGTCGGATAGGCATTTTACTATTACACCTTTCATTTTAAAACCTCCTGTGGTCTTTCAGTTTATCTTCAGGCAAGTATGGCCATACAACTGTGTGCTCTGGCCGGAGTGCTCTTTACAGTTTGCCGCCGAAGAAAGCGACAATTCCGTTTCCTCTTTATTGAAATGAGAGTTCCGTTCAATATCGCCCTGCAGGCTGAAATATCCAGTTTCAATTGTTTTCCTGATTCCTTCCGGTGCCGTTCCATTCGCAACATTTGAGGTGGGTGAAGGAGCGTGCAAAAGCGATGCAGGCATGGCATCGGGTATTGCGAGAGGCAGGATATCGGTGGAGTCCGGCGCGTCGACGACGGCTGATATGGCCATAATGGATATCGCCGGCAGGTAATCCCCTTTGTCAGGGGTATCATTCGCCAACTGCCCGGTTTGAATTATTCTGCAACTGTTTTCCTTCAGAGGGTCCAAATGTGATTCGATAACCGGTGCGGCAGTTGCAACGGTTTCGCCTGAAGAAGGCTGAGAGCCTTGAAAAAAGAGGGTGGGGCCCCGCACTTTGCCGCTCTGACCGATTGAGTCCTTTAGGTCTCTTTTAGTCAGGGGGGTATATACAAAGAGAATCGCGAGCATAAAAAAGACCAGCAGAGTGGATTTAATGCCCTGCTTATGCGCCGTAATATCTTGTGTTACATTAATTTCATGACGATTCACCGTGAGAACACCTTCATCGACCGGCAGCTTAAGTTATTTGTGTATTGGGTCAAAAGTTCTTCGCTCTTACATCTTTCGCAAGTCATTACTGCGCTTATATTTAATATGGCTTGTCTCAAGCAGAATATGCTGTGCCGGATATCACAATGAAGAAGTATCAAGTGCGAAGGTGACAACGTTATAGGGAAAGAGGCGCAAAGCGCGCAGTTGAAAAAAAAAGATTTACTGCGCAGATGATGGCGGCACTAAAAAAGTTCATGCTCTGCCCTGCCGGACCAACAGGGGGCCTGCCCGATAGGGGTACCAGTCCCCAATTGTCGGATTCCCGCCGGGGGCTCGTAGCGGCTTCTTGATAATATCCTGCTGCCGGGCTGATAGCAGATCCCTGCGTTTGAAGCAATAAAGTATGAGCTATCTCAGTTTCACACAGAGTTCTGCGACCCTTGCCCCAAGTTTAAAGGCATCGTTTGCTGCGCTTTCGTCAGGGCTTCCAAGACAGGCAACGCCGTAATGGCCCGAAGCGCTCATCGGGTCTCCTGCGATGATCATGCCATAGATCAGCAGACACTGAAGTATGGACATGATAGTGGTCTCCTTCCCTCCTGTATGGTGCCCGCCTGTGGCGAATGCGGCGCCGACCTTGTTTTCCATCTTTCTCCTCGTGCCGACAAACTCGTCGAATATCTTTTTGAGTTCCCAGGCCATGACCCCAAAGTAGACAGGGGAGCCTGCGATGATGCCGTCAGAGTCGATGAAGTCTTCTTTTGTCACTTCGCCTGTGCTTTTCAGAATGGCCTTTACCTTTGCTGATTCGACTCCTTTTGCCACCTCTTCAGCGAGTTTTTTTGTGTTTCCGCCTTTTGAGTAATAGAGCACCAAAACCTGCATGATCTGCCTCCTGATATGGTTACGAGGATGCTTGCTTCATGCCCCGCCTCCTGAAGCGGGAAAGAAATCAGGCTATCCTCTGTAAATAATCTTCCCTGCCCGCTTAGGATGCCCCGTCCCCTGGGGCGGGCCGCTTGACTTTTGCTTCAGTTGAGAAATCCTTTCCCCGGCCTTTTTTGCGTACTCACTGCCGGGATATTTTTCGATAATCTCCTGATAAAGCTTCAGGGCATGCTCCTGGTTATTCTGAAGCTCCTCGAACTGGGCGGTATTATACATTTCTGCTGCTTTCTCTTTTGAACAGCCGGCGAAACCGAATGAAAAGAGAAGAAAAAAAACGACGAAGACATATCTCATGAGTCCTCCGCGAATTTATCCGGAGTTGCTGCCGGAAAATTATATTTCTCACTATATCATGAAAACGGCTTTATGAAAACATTCAATTCAGTACGTCGCTCACACCGCAATTTTAAATTGACAGTACGCGGGATTTCCTATACACTTTCGCGATGAGGATTTTCTTGTCCCTGATTGCTGTCCTTTTGCTGGCTTTCTCCGCGTCCGGCCATCCCGGCAAGACCGATTACAGGGGAGGGCACAAATGCTGGAAGAACTGTGGTGAATGGGAATTGAGACGCGCCGAGTATCACCTCCATGACAAGGACTGGAAACCAATCCGGCTTGATTCGAAAGACGATTCCATCGAGACGGGCGTACAGGGGGCAGTCCCTGTTCCTGGCAAGTATTTTCTCCAAGAAGAGACTGCTGCTGCGCCGGATGTGATAGCGTCAGAAGTCCGGAATACCCCAGAAAGCCCGGGAGAGCGCCGTCAGACAATTGTAGAAAAGCATCATATTGTGACAGTCCATGAAGAAAGTCTCCTTCCGCTTCATTACATGCTGCTGCTTCTGCTGGCTTTTCTGATGCTTATGATCCTTATATTTGTGAGGAAGAAAAGGGAAAGGGAATAAGGCTCAAATCTGCCTTCTGCCTTCAAGCGCCTTGCCGAGCGTGACTTCATCGGCAAATTCAATGTCGCTCCCCATCGGCAGTCCATAGGCGATGCGGGATACCGTAACGCCTAAAGGGCTGAGCACTTCCTTGATGTACTGAGCGGTAATCTCGCCCTTTGTGTTAGGATTGGTGGCGATGATGACTTCCTGAACACCGTTGTTTTTTACTCTCCCGACCAGTTCCCTGATCTTCAGCCTTTCAGGCGTTATCCCGTCAATAGGGGACAAGGCACCGAGCAAAACGTGGTAGAGGCAGTGAAAACTCTTTACCCTTTCTATGACCAGAATATTGCTGGGTTCCTCGACAACGACCAGCCTGCTCCTGTCCCGTGAATCATCGCTGCAGATTTCGCTATCTCTTTTTCCGTGATGTTGAAACACTGGCTGCAGAAGCGGGCCTTTTCCTTGACCTTCTGAATCGCCTCAGCCAGTGAAAGCGCTTCGGCATCCGGCATGGAAAGGATAAAAAAAGCGAGCCTCTGTGCTGATTTTCTGCCGATCCCGGGGAGTCTCGTGAGTTCGTTGATCAGATTTTCTATGATTCCGTGCATACAATGGCTTTCAATTTATGATTCAGGGCTCCAGGCTTATGTTTCGCTGATTTGCGATCAAGCATAGAACGACAAATGTTGTTTATTTATTACCTCCCGAACATATTCCCGATATTGCCCATGCCGGGGATCTGCAAACCGCCTGTCAATTTTGACATCTCAGAGGAGACGAGTTCCTGAGCGCGCCTGATGGCCTCGTTCGCTGCCGCGATAATAAGGTCCTGAAGCATCTCAACGTCATCAGGGTTTACGACATCCTTTTCGATTTTTATCGATACGATTTCGCCTGCTCCGCTTGCGACAACCGTGACCATGCCGCCGCCCGCAGTCGCTTCAACGGTTTTTTTCTTGGCCTCTTCCTGTGCCTTCATCATCTCTTCCTGCATCTTCTGCGCCTGACGCATCAGGTCTCCAAGCATTTTTTTAGACATGATCTCCTCCATTTTTGGTGTTATCAAATTGCGCAACATCGACAATCCGTCCTTCGAAAAGTTCCAGGGCTTCCTTTACAAGCGGCTCATTGAGCACCTTTTCCTTCAGGTCTTTCCTGCGCGGACTTTTCTTCTGCGATGTTGCAAGTTTTATTCTGAGCTTATTCCCGTACTCACCGGAGACAATGCCTTCCAGTGACTTGAGATTTTTCTTTATCGCGTCTTCGAATACCGCATTGCCTCCGTTCAGGGTGAGCAGCAGTTCGCTTTCCTTTAATTCGACAGTCGCCTGGGAGATTTTTGAAGCAAGCGGGGCGTCAATCTTTTCGAGTGTCTTTGCCCATGCAGATGCGATATCCGCGCCGGCAGAGGCTGCCGGCGCGCCTGAGGGTTCATCAGCAGATTCAATGCTCTCCTCTTCATAGGAGGAATTTTCGGAAAGGGGTCCTTTGGGTTTCTCCAGCATTATTTCATTAACCGGCTCATCAGAGGCGTAAGACATCTCCGGTTCCGCAGTCGCTGTTCTTTCTGTTTCCGGTGATTCCTTCTGAGCAACAGGAGCTGTTTTTACAGGGGGCGTATTGACGGAAATCCCTTCATCCGCTGAACCCCGGACCTGCCTGCTGAAATAATCTATATTTTCGATCACTTCCTTCAACGGCTTCATGGAACTCAGGAAACTGGCCTTTATGAGCGCCATTTCGAGCGCGAGTCTCGGAGAAGACGAGTTCCTGACATCGGCTTCAGCCTTCATCAGCTCAGAGAGCATGAGAGTGAGCTGATCTTCAGAGGATGCAGAGATGATATCTTTTACCACCGCTATCTCGTCGCTGCTCAGGTCAAGAGCGTCTTCAGGCTTCTGCACGACGCTTGCCACCAGCAGGTCCCGGAAGAACTGCACCAGCTCCTTTGTGAACGATCTGAAGTCAGTCCCCTTTTCTGAAAGGAGATTGACGGCATCAATTAAAGCAACCCTGTTGCCTTCGATCAATGCCCGCGATACACCGGAAAGAATGCCGAAATCAGCCATGCCGAGAAGGCTCTGGACGTTCTCCTCGGTTATCTCGGAAGAAAATGAAGAAAGCTGGTCAAGTATGGTCAGGGAGTCCCGCACGCTGCCGTCTGCCGCCTTTGCGACAAGGCTGAGCGCGGGGGATGATATGCGAATTCCCTCGGCATCCGAGATCTGAACAAGCCTCGTCTTTATCATGCTGGCCGATATTCTTCTGAACGGCATGTGCTGACAGCGGGAAAGCACCGTGGCCGGGATCTTCTTCATCTCGGTCGTTGCGAGAACGAAAATGACATGGGATGGGGGCTCCTCAAGGGTTTTCAGGAGCGCGTTGAACGCGGAGGTCGAAAGCATATGCACTTCGTCGATGATGTAGACCTTGTACTTTCCGCCGGAAGGAGCGTATTTGACCCGCTCCCTGAGGTCCCGGATGTCGTCAACACTGTTGTTTGAGGCGCCGTCGATCTCTGTCACATCAACCGACGAACCATCGGTTATCCCAACGCATGACTCGCAGGCCCCGCAGGGCGAAGGAGCAGGCCCGGTCTTGCAGTTGAGCGCTTTGGCGAGTATCCTGGCTGTCGTTGTCTTGCCTACTCCCCTCGGTCCGGAGAATATGTAGGCGTGAGAAATCCTGGACTGGGAAATGGCGTTCTTGAGGATATTCATTATCGGTTCCTGGCCGATAAGATCGTCAAATCCCTGCGGTCTCCATTTTCTTGCTAATACGAGGTAGCTCATAATTCAGTCACGAGTCATCGATAATGAGTAACGAGTGATAAGCAAAACAATAATCTTGTCGCCAGCCTTACGATGAGCTGATCACTGGTTACTGTGTGCTGTTCACCGTCTTTTTGCAGCCCGGGAACGACTTGCTACGGCACACAGACATAATGCTTATCGCTGCTTCCTTCCGGACCTGACGAAGTTCACACCTGCCTGTTGCGCAGGGCCGTTCCCAGACTGCAAAAAAACCGTGAATAACGAAAAAGTCTTATTTGAATAAAAAGGACATTATTCACATCCCGTACAGTGGTAAGTATTTTAGCATATCTTTCTTTTATTTTGTGGCGGTCGCGGGCATCTCCGGCGCTATGCTCCGGCAACCTGTCGCCGGCCGAAATCAGGCTGCCTGTCCCGGACAAATCCGCTGCCGACGGGTCTTCAGGGAAAGTGCCTTTTTGAACTCCGCTTTGCCTGTTTCAGTTGTTTCCGGTGACGAGTGCGGGTCTTCCGGCCCTGGTATTTATTACGCGATAATATGTCAACTCACTGGGGAATGAAGTTAAGGAAGAAGGTGATGCAAATTTTTGCGAGAACGCAACCCATTACCAATAGAATTCAGAGGGCTTTTCTGCCAAGGTCTGTCACCTGCAAAAAGTGCAGAAGAAACGCCGGGAAACCGGACGCCCATGAAAGCGATCGAAAGTATCAGTCTTTCGTGCTGAAAATAACATTCTACGGGGAGATGTGTTATCTGATCATCAGGCGGGCCGCCTGTCAGCCCTGAAGCCTTCTTACGTTCTGTTTACCTGATCCAGTCAAGTTTTCCGCAGTGCTTGCAGATATTGACATTATGCCCGGACATTTTGCTGACAATTCTGGCATTATATTTATGCTTGTTGAGTCTGCACATGAGACCGTGAATAATGCTCCTGAAATGCTGTTTCATTTTTTTCGCCTCCTTTTTCTCATCAATCCCGGGAAAATTTTGCATCCTTCTGTGCGGCTGTCCTTTCCATGTTGGACCCGCTGCGCTCCATCACCTTCCCATAAAGGGGTGAACTTTTATATCAGAGGAAATCCGCGCAAGTCAACTTCAAATTCAGATCATCATGCGACCCCGCAATCCCATGTTTACCTTATAAGGGGCCGTAAAGGAAAGATGATCTAAACCAACAGCATTAGATTAGGACCTGCAGCCTCTGCGGAATCCGCCGCAGGCTTGTTATTACCCTGCCCTCAGCGCCTCCACGATATTCATCCTTGCGGCCCTGACTGCCGGAAGCACTCCGCCGACAAGTCCCATGATAAGGGAGAAGAGGAGCGCTTTATAGACGATTTCAAAGGTGAGCGCGAAGGAAAAGGCAAGTTCTGAAAAGGTCTGGAAATTCAGCGTCGATATGGTAAATAGCTGGAGGAAGGAAGCAAAGAAGAGGCCGATGCAGCCTCCGGTGAAGCCCAGGAGCAGGGCCTCGATGATGAAGGAGTAGAGGATATTGCGCCTCTGGAAGCCGAGGGCCCGCAGGGTCCCTATTTCAGATGTGCGGTTTGAGACCGACGCGTACATGGTGATCATCGCGCCGATGACCGCGCCGATAGAGAAGATGAGCGTGAGAGACATCCCGAGTATCCTGAGAAATTTCGCCATCATTTCCGACTGGTCCGCGTAATATTTCGTTTCCCTTTTTGCCTCAAGGGTCAGGCGGGGATCGTTCTCTATGCGGGCCTTGACGTTTTCGAACCCTGAAGAGTCCCGCAGTCCGAATATAATGGATGAATAAACAGGCCGCCGGAAGGCCTGCATGAGCTGATCGACGTCTCCCCATATCTCTGAGTTGAAGCCGGTATTGCCGGCATCGAAGATCCCGACCACCGTCCAGTCACGCATGCTGAAGCGGAGTTTTTCGCCCAGGCCGCCGCCAAGGAATCTTTTCGCGATGCTCATGCCCGCCATCAGTTCCGATGAGCCGGGTCTCGGCAGGCGTCCCTTCACCAGCCCGACCTGCGGCCTGAGGCGAAGCGAGTTATTGGTGATCCCCCTGATGACGACCTGTCCGGGCTTGTTGGTTCCGCGTTTCTGCAGGTTGATCAGGACGACGAGCTCTTTGGAGATAAGTTTCCGGCCGTCCGGTCCCGCGGCGATTTCAGGCTGCGTTTCCACGATCGACGCGGGAAAGCGATCGATGCCGCTCTGCACTTCAGAACCGGCGCCTTTCCGGATCACCACGACATTGTTATATGAACCGGTTTCCACGAGCGTTTTCCTGAGGCCTTCCGAGAGCATAAGGATAGAGGCAAAGACAAAGACCACCAGCGCCATGCCCGAGGCGGTCAGGACTGTGGTCAGGCGCCGTGTCCAGAGGTTGCGGAAGCTGTATGACAGGGGGATTTTCATCTAGGTGATCTTCCTGAGCCCGTCCGCGATGCCGATATTCACTGAGCGGCAGGTCGGAATCACTGCGGCGACGACCGCGACGATGACAGAAGCGGCGACATCGAGATACAGAGTCTCTGTCGAGACGTGAAAGATCGGGAGATACGCGCTCATCGCGTCGCCAAAGGCCTTCGCGGCAGGAAAGGTCGCGATGATTCCAAGCGCGCATCCGGTCATGGTGATGAAGAATGATTCTCCGAAGATAAGGCCGGCGATGTGCCATTTTCCGAAGCCGAGTGTTTTAAATACCGCGTACTCTCCGGTCCGCTCCCTCGCGGACATCGCCATGGTATTCGCCACGACCGCCATGATAATGATGATCACCACAAACGAAACGAGCTGAATCGCTATGACGATCGCCTCGGTCATCGAGACAAAACCCATCTGGAACGCCTTTTCTGTCTCCGTCAATGTCTCGGTGATCGAGTTTTTGAAGGAGGCGTCTATGGCGGCGGCCACTTCGGCAGCCTGATTGGGGTCTTTCAGCCCCACAATAAAAAATCCTATCTGGTCAGCCCTCCGGGGAGAAATCTTCTTCATGGATTCGTTGAGATACTCCCAGTTGAAGAAGAACTGGGTTTCATCCGTGGTGGAATATTTCCCTTTATAGATACCCCGAAGCACGAATTCCCAGTTTCCGGGAAAGATGGTCCCCCGGAGCGTAATGACATCTCCGATCTTCCAGCCGAATCTCTCCACGACCTTCCGGCCAGCCACACATCCCCTGCGGTCGATGATAAACGCCTTTTCCTCTTCGGGACTGATTACAAACTCGGGATAGAGTGCAAGATAGGTCTTCGGGTCTACGGCGAAGTTCGGGAAAAAGTTCTTTTCCTCGATATAGATGCCTCCGAACCAGTTTCCCCATGAGACGGTCTGGACCCCTTCCATCTGGCGTATTTTTTCCCGGTAAGAGGAGGGGAGCGAAAATACCAGGGAGATAGCGTTCCTCGTGATGAGCCTGCTTGCAGATGATGCCTCGACCCCTGCATACCAG
>Ga0224495_10003081_pt1 | contig 10415 bp, 12 predicted proteins | sample SF_Jul11_sed_USG_FD_168128 | JGI IMG/M metagenome (GOLD analysis project Ga0224495, IMG submission 168128) | Sediment microbial communities from San Francisco Bay, California, United States - SF_Jul11_sed_USGS_4_1 | ecosystem: Environmental > Aquatic > Marine > Sediment | place: USA: California...
ACCGTGGGTTCTACCACGTCGATCTTCTGGAAGCGGCGTGACAGCGCCCGGTCCTTCTCGAAAATGCCACGATATTCCTGGTAGGTGGTCGAGCCGATGCACTTGAGGTCGCCCGAAGCGAGCGCCGGCTTCAGCAGGTTGGAGGCATCCATGGCGCCGCCCGAAGCCGCGCCCGCGCCGATAATGGTGTGAATCTCGTCGATGAACAGGACCGCGTGCTCCTGCTTGCGCACCTGGTTCAACACCGCCTTCAAGCGCTTCTCGAAGTCGCCGCGATACTTGGTGCCGGCCAGCAGTGCGCCCATGTCGAGGGAGTAGATCGTGCTCTTCTTGAGGATATCCGGCACCTGCCCTTCGACAATCTTTTTTGCCAGACCTTCGGCAATCGCCGTCTTGCCGACACCGGCTTCGCCGACGAACAGCGGATTGTTCTTGCGCCGCCGGCACAGAATCTGGATGGTGCGTTCGACTTCGTGATCGCGCCCGATAAGCGGGTCGATCTTGCCCTGGCGGGCGCGCTCGTTGAGATTGACAGTAAAGATGTCGAGCGGACTCTTCTCGGCGGTCGCGGCCTCCTCTCCTTCTTCCGGCGGGGGCAATTCCGGCTGGCTCTCGCCGGGAACCTTGGAAATGCCATGCGAAATGAAATTCACCACGTCGAAACGGCTGATGTTCTGTTTGTGCAAGAAGTAGACAGCGTGCGAATCCTTCTCGCCGAAGATCGCAATCAGCACATTGGCGCCATTCACCTCTTTCTTGCCGACACCCTGCACGTGCAATACCGCGCGCTGGATAACGCGCTGGAAACCAAGGGTCGGCTGGGTATCGGATTCGCTCTCCTGCGGGAGCACCGGGACATTGTCGCGCAGGAAGGTAACGAGGCTGCGGCGCAGTTCATCGAGGTTGCCGCCGCAGGCGCGCAACACGCGCGCGGCGCTGGGATTATCCAGCAGCGCCGAGAGCAGATGCTCGACGGTGATGTACTCATGCCGCTTCTCGCGTGCCGACTGAAACGCGGCGTTGAGTGAAAACTCCAGTTCCTGGGACAGCATCGTTGCAACCTCCCCGGACTCAGTCCGGCAATCCCGACATTAAATACCTTGCAAACCGCGTGCCGCGACAGTGAATGAAGCTTCCTGCACTGATCCCGCCGGAGCAGCTTTTCCGCCTACTCGGGCTCCATGCTGCATTGCAGCGGGTGCTGGCTCTCGGCGGCATACAACATCACCTGTCGCACCTTGGTTTCCGCCACCTCGCGCGTAAACACCCCACAGATGCCCATGCCCTTCTGGTGCACTTGCAGCATGATGCGTGTCGCTTCCTCGCGAGTCTTGTGGAAGTAGCGCTCCAACACCCTGACAACGAACTCCATAGGCGTGTAATCGTCATTCAGCAGAATAACTTTATAGAGCGGCGGCTTCTTGAGCTGCGGCCTGGCTTCCTGGACGACCAGGCCATCGTGCTGCTGTGTAAGTTTGTCGCTCATGCCCTGAATCTATTTAAAAGATTAGCCGAATCTTTGCCTGTCGCTACATTTTGCGGCGCGCGGGTAAAAATTCAAGCGCTGGAACCGTAAGGGAACCCGTGGCATGAATTTTGACACATTTGCGCTCGCCCCGTTCCCGTTCCGGAGAATCCGGCACTTCCTTGACACGCCAATAAAAAGGGGGAGGATAAAAGCGTTGCGTCGGATTTCCGGCGATGCGCAGCGTTGCCGGGGATCGGCGCACCGGGGCCGGCAAGGCCCCGCGCCCAGGGAACAACCGCGGAATGCAGTCTGCATCCGCAGTGCAACGGGGGACGCAATGCATGGCTACCGGCACAGTAAAGTGGTTTAACGCCAGCAAAGGTTATGGATTTATTTCGCCCAGCAGTGGTGGCGATGACTTGTTTGCGCACTTTTCCGCCATTGAGATGGAAGGCTATAAGAGCCTCAAGGAAGGCCAGCACGTTGAGTTCGATGTCCAGGACGGCCCCAAGGGCCCGCAAGCCGCGCGCATCCGCGCACTACCCTGATACAGCGCCATAAGGAATTCTTCGGCTCTGAAACCCGGCCTGGCCGGGTTTTTCTTTTCCAGCGTCATTTTGACCGGCAGAAAGAATATTCTCTGCTACGCTGAATAGTATCGAGGCAATTGAAAAACTGCGCTCCCGGAACGCGCGGCTTGACGACGGCGAGACTTCATGGCCACTGAAGTGGGCAGTGGAAAATCGGATGACGCGGACCTGAACCAGGCACAGCGTCTGCTTGAAGAACTCTATCGCCAGCGCACCGAGTTGGGCGAGATCGCCGCAGAACTCATCTCCCTGCTGGAAGCAGCGGGGGTGAGCACCACGGATGGTCTGGACAACCACTCCGTGGGCAGTCCTCCTGGTTGATGGGTAGCGCCTGAAACAGCGCCTTGGGCCCCGGCTATCGGCCGGGGCTTTTTATTTGGTGCTGCCCGAACACCACACAATACCGTCGTATCTACTTCTTCGCCGGTGCGGTTCGACGCACAGATTTTTTCGCCTTTATTGATGCCGCCTTCCTGGCCGGTTTTTTCTTCGTGGCTGACTTCGCCTTCTTTGCGGTTGAACCGCCCATGTGTTTGATAATGGCCTCACCAAACGCCGAACAGCTGACCTGCTGCGCGCCCTGCATCAGACGCGCAAAATCATAGGTCACAGTCTTGGCCCGAATGGCGCCATTCATGCCCTCGATAACGAGATCGGCGGCCTCGAACCAGCCCATGTGGCGCAACATCATCTCGGCGGACAGGATGATCGAGCCAGGATTGACCTGATTCTTGCCGGCATACTTGGGCGCCGTGCCGTGCGTGGCCTCGAACATTGCCACCGTGTCGGAAAGATTCGCGCCCGGAGCGATGCCGATGCCGCCGACCTGGGCGGCAAGTGCATCCGAAATGTAATCGCCGTTCAGATTAAGCGTGGCGATTACGCTGTAGTCTTCCGGGCGCAACAGGATCTGCTGCAGAAAAGCGTCGGCAATCACGTCCTTGATCACGATCTCCTTGCCGCTCTTCGGGTGCTTCATGCGCATCCACGGGCCCTGGTCGATGAGCGTCGCACCGAACTCGCGCTTCGCCAGTTCGTAGCCCCAGGTTTTGAAGCCGCCCTCGGTGAACTTCATGATGTTGCCCTTGTGCACCAGGGTCACCGAGCTGCGGTTGTTGTCGATCGCGTACTGGATGGCCTTACGCACCAGGCGCTCGGTACCTTCGCGCGAAACCGGTTTAATGCCGATCGCAGATGAATCGGGGAAACGGATTTTGCGCACGCCCATTTCCTTCATCAGGAAGGCGATGACTTTCTGCACCTCGGGCGTGCCGGCGGCCCACTCGATACCGGCGTAGATGTCCTCGGAGTTTTCACGGAAGATGACCATGTCGGTCTTGGCCGGCTCCTTCACCGGGCTCGGCACACCCGTGAACCAGCGCACCGGGCGCAGGCAGACGTACAGATCGAGATCCTGACGCAGGGACACATTGAGCGAGCGCATACCGCCGCCAACTGGCGTGGTCAGCGGGCCCTTGATGGATACGGCATACTCACGCAGCGCCGTGAGCGTTTCGCTCGGCAGCCAGGTGTTGCCACCGTAGACCTTGACCGCCTTCTCGCCGGCGTACACCTCCATCCAGGAAATCTTGCGTTTGCCGGAGTAGGCCTTGGCCACCGCGGCATCCACGACCTTCTTCATCACTGGCGTGATGTCCACGCCCGTGCCATCGCCTTCGATATAAGGAATAACCGGCTGGTTCGGGACGTTGAGGGAGTTATCGTGGTTGACGCGGATCTTTTCGCCCGCAGGGACGACGATCTTCTGAAAGGCCATGGCTGCTCCGAAGCGAAAGAAAACAGCCTTGGATTCTAACACCGCCACGTGAGTCCTGATAATCTCATGGCATGAAAACCCGATACATCGATGTGCCCGCCTTCATCACCAAAGACGGCTCCGAAATCCGCGAGCTGATGCACCCGTCCACCCATGACAGTCGTGCCCAAAGCCTCGCCGAGGCCACCGTGGCGCCCAGTGCCACCACCCGCCTGCACCGGCATCGCCAAAGCGAAGAGCTGTATCACATCACCGCCGGCCGCGGTCGCATGACCCTGGGTGATGAAAGTTTCGATGTCGGCCCCGGCGACAGCCTCTGCATCCCGCCCGGCACACCCCACTGCATCGCAAATACCGGCACCGTACCACTGCGCATACTGTGCTGTTGCGCGCCAGCCTATGCGCACGACGATACCGAACTGCTGTAATGCTCATTCTGCTCAACAAGCCGTTCAATGTCCTGAGCCAGTTCACCGACGACCGCCAGGGATGGCGGAAGTGCGGAAAACGCAGGAGCAGCTTTTCCGCCAAGGAAGGCCGGCACACGCTCGCCGAATTCATTTCGGTACCGAAGGTGCGCGCCGCCGGGCGGCTCGACTATGACAGCGAAGGCCTGTTGCTGCTCACTGACGACGGCGCCCTGCAAGCCCGTATTACCGAACCGAAACACAAACTGCCAAAGACTTACTGGGCGCAGGTAGAAGGCGTACCAGGCACAGACGCTTTGAAAAAATTGCGCGACGGTGTGCCGCTCAACGATGGCCTTACGCTCCCTGCGGAAGTGCGCCTCATTCCGGAACCGGGTCTGTGGCCGCGCGATCCGCCGATCCGCTTCCGCAAGGATATTCCGACCGCCTGGATCGAACTCATTATTTCCGAGGGTCGCAACCGCCAGGTGCGGCGCATGACCGCGGCCGTCGGTTACCCGACCTTGCGTCTGGTGCGCGCGGCGGTCGGACCATATCGTCTGGACGGGCTCGAACCCGGCGAATGGCGCGAAGTCGAAATTGCGCCGTCCCTGGCGCGCGACCCTCGCCTCAGTCCTATCGGCGAGACCGACGCGGCGCTGCTACAATCGCCGCATGATCTGGAAACCGAACGTGGTGGTGGCGGCGATCGTCGAGCGCGACGGAAAATTCCTGCTGGTCGAAGAGGAAGCCGACGGTCAGGTCGTGCTCAACCAGCCCGCCGGCCATCTCGATGAAGGCGAGACGCTGATCCACGCCGTCATTCGCGAGACGCTGGAAGAAACCGCCTGGCACATCGAGCCCACGGCCCTGCTCGGCGTGTACCGCTGGCTGCACCCGGCCAAATCCGTGACCTACCTGCGCTTCGCTTTCATTGCACGCGCGCTGCACGAAGAACGCGAGCGCGCGCTCGACCACGGTTGCCTGCGTGCGTTGTGGCTGACGCCGGAGGAAATCCGCGCCCACCGCGCCCGCCTGCGCAGCCCGCAGGTGGAACGCTGTCTCGACGACTATCTGGCCGGCACCTGCTATCCGCTCGATCTGCTCAAGGAGGTCGCGCCCGTACCGGCGCGCTGAGTATGGCAAGAGTGGTGGTCGGGCTTTCGGGCGGCGTCGATTCGGCGGTTGCGGCGCTGTTGCTGAAAGAAGCCGGCCACGAGGTTACCGGCCTGTTCATGAAGAACTGGGAGGAAGACGACACCGACACGCACTGCACCGCCGAAGACGACTTGAAAGAAGTGCGCGCCGTATGCGAGAAGCTCGCCATTCCGTTCCAGACCGTGAACTTCTCCGCCGAGTACTGGGACCGGGTGTTCCAGTATTTTCTGGACGAGCACAAGGCCGGACGCACGCCCAACCCGGATGTGCTGTGCAATAAAGAAATCAAGTTCAAGGCGTTTCTCGATCATGCCCTGGCCCTTGGTGCCGATAAAATTGCCACCGGCCATTACGCGCAAGTGCGCGAAACCGGCGGGCAATACCAGCTGCTCAAGGGCACCGACACAGCCAAAGATCAGACCTATTTTCTCTACACCCTCGGCCAGTCCGAACTTTCCCGCACGTTATTCCCGATCGGCCATCTTGCCAAAACTGATGTTCGCGCCATGGCGCGTGCCGCCGGCCTGCCCAATTACGCCCGCAAGGATTCGACCGGTATTTGCTTTATCGGCGAACGCGACTTCCGCGATTTCCTGAAACGCTACCTGCCGGCACAGCCGGGCGAAATGCGCACACTCGCGGGCGACTACATGGGCCGTCACGAAGGCGCGATGTACTACACCATCGGCCAACGCCAGGGCCTGGGCATCGGCGGCGCCGGCCAGGCCTGGTATGTCGTTGAAAAAGATATCGATCGGAACATCCTGTACGTCGAACAGGGCGAAAACCACCCGGCGCTCTACAACCCAGCCCTGCTCGCCAGCCAGCTGCACTGGGTGGCGGGTACACCACCTGCCCTGCCGCACGCCTGTACCGCCAAGGTGCGCTATCGTCAGGCCGACCAGGAATGCTCGATAGGGCATATTACCTCTGGCGCCACGCATGTCGCCTTCACCTTGCCGCAGCGCGCTGTCACCCCCGGCCAATCCGTGGTCTTTTACAACGGCGCGGTCTGCTTTGGCGGCGGGGTCATCGATCGGCGCCTGAACGGCCCCGCCATGTCTGATAGAATACCGGCCTGATCCCGGCATCCTTTAACAGTTGCGTCAGGAAAAACATGAATAAGACGCCCGACAACCTGGCCCTGTCTCCGCTCACCGCCCTGTCGCCGCTCGATGGCCGCTACGAAAGGAAAATCGCACCGCTGCGCGCGCTGTTCAGCGAATACGGATTGATCCGCTTCCGCGTACAGGTCGAGATCCGCTGGCTATTGGCGCTCTCGAGCTGGACGGAGCTGAAAGAAGTGCCGGCGTTTTCGCCCATGACGCGCTCGGCACTGGAAACGATTGTGGACAGCTTCAGCGAGGCCGACGCGCGGCGCGTGAAGGAGATCGAAGCCACCACCAATCACGACGTGAAAGCGGTGGAGTATTTTCTGAAGGAGAAAACCCTCGTCAACGCCGAGGTCGCCAAGGTCGGTGAATTCTTTCATTTCGCTTGCACCTCCGAGGACATCAACAACCTGTCGCACGGGCTGATGTTGCGGGATGGACGCGACGTCATTTTGCTGCCGGCGATGGATATGCTGATCGCGGCCATCGAGTCACTGGCGGTGAAGTTTGCCGATCAGCCGATGCTGGCGCGCACCCACGGCCAGCCGGCCTCGCCCACCACGCTCGGCAAGGAGATGGCGAACCTGGGCTACCGGCTTACGCGCCAGCGCGCGCAGATCGCGGCCGTTACCCTGCTCGGGAAAATGAACGGCGCGGTCGGCAACTACAACGCGCATCTCGTCGCCTATCCGGAACTCGACTGGGAAGGTTGCGCGCGTGACTTCGTCACCGGGCTGGGTCTCGCATGGAATCCGTACACTACGCAGATCGAACCACATGACGGCATGGCCGAACTGTTCCATGCCGTTTCCCGCTTCAACACCATCCTGCTCGATTTCAATCGCGATCTGTGGGGCTACATCTCGCTCGGTTACTTCCGGCAGAAGGTGAAAGACGGCGAGGTTGGCTCCTCGACCATGCCACACAAGGTGAACCCGATCGACTTCGAAAACAGCGAGGGCAATCTCGGTCTCGCCAATGCGTTGTTCGAACATCTCGCCGCCAAACTACCGGTGTCGCGCTTCCAGCGCGACCTCACCGACTCGACGGTGTTGCGCAACCTGGGAGTGGCGTTCGGCTACTCACTGCTCGCCTACGACTCATGCCTGCGCGGCATCGGCAAGCTCGAGGTGGATAGCGCGCGTCTGCATGCCGATCTCGATCACAACTGGGAAGTGCTTGCCGAACCGATTCAGACGGTGATGCGCCGCTATGGCATCGAAAATCCGTACGAGAAACTCAAGGAACTGACGCGCGGCAAAAGCGGCATTACGCGTGAATCCTTGCAGGCGTTCATCCAGAAGCTGGCCATCCCGGAAGAAGCCAAGACGCGGCTGCTGTCCCTTACGCCCGCCAGTTACACGGGCAATGCCACGCTGCAGGCACGTGCACTGCCGGAGCGAAAATAAATAAAACGCTTGCCCGGGTGAACCCGGGCAAGCGGCTACATGCCCTGCTTGTGTTCAGGCGTGCCGGCGGCGCGTCGCAGAAGCTACACGCCGCGGCTTTTTCTGCTCCTGCAGGTCGATACGCGCTTCGGTCAGAAACAGCACCGCGCAGGCACCTAAATCCACCAACAGACTGATCACGGTGATTGGAGAAAGCGGCATCGCCTTGGCGATAAAAATCAGGTAGGCGGAAGTGAACCCTACGACCGCCAGGCCAGCCGCTGCCGCGCGCACAATCTCGCGCTCCGGGTCGTAAGCGGCGATCACGAACATGATCATCATGCCGATCATGGCGGCTCCGAACATCGCGGTGGTTACCGGATCGTACGGCCCGTGACTAATGAGACCGTGGCTGGCCCCGGGTGCCAGCACCAGCGACAAACCCCACCCCATGTACAACGCGGCGGCGATCAACAGCGTGAATCGAATCTGCGATTCCATGTAACACCTCCTTGATGTGGGTAGAACGACGCTATACTTTGTTATTGATGTACACTTAAAGTCTAGTCATTTACTCGGGATAGCGGACGCTCACCACAAAACCCATGAGTGACCACAACCAAACCGACGTACCAACAAGGGAACACCGCCACTTCACGACCCGTGACGACTTGCGCGCCGCTGCCGTGGATCTGATCGCGCATGCGCGGCGTGATATTGTCATCTGCAGTCCGGCGCTCGACCCGGCACTCTTTAACCGCGCCGCTCTGGCCGAAGCGCTCGGTCATTTCATCGCGCGCCAGGCGCGCTGCCGGGCGCGCATCGTGGTGGAGGATACCGAGCATATGCTGCTCAGCAGTGTCCGCCTGGTTGAATTGACGCGACGCTTCTCGGACATGATTTTTATCCAGCGTCTGGGCGAGGCGCACCACGGCCTGACCGAGATGTTTATGGCGGCGGACAGCGAGAGTTGCCTCTATCAACAGGACATCGCGACCATTGACGCCACGCTCGACTTGCACACACCGCATCTCGCACTGCCGCTCGCGCGGCGTTTCGAAGATATCTGGGCGGCGAGCGAACCGGTACCGGGGCTGCACGGCTTCCGCCTGTGAATGCGCGCATTCACCATTGCGGTTCAATGTTTCGGTTTGCGCTGTTCGGCTTCATGTTGCTGGCCACCGGCTGTTCCAATGCACCGGTGGCCGTTACGCCAGGCAGTGCGCGCCACCAGCAGGCTACGGAAGTCGCGGCCTCCATGGTCGGCAAGCCGTATCGCTACGGCGGCCATACACCACAGGGCTTCGACTGCAGCGGGCTTGTTTACTTCAGTTTCAAACGTGCCGGCATGGACGTGCCGCGCAGCACCGAAACGCAACGCGACAAGAGTCGCAAAGTACCGCCTGCGCGACTGGCACGTGGTGATCTGCTGTTCTTCAACCAGGAAGGTAAGTTCTCCTCGCACGTCGGCATCTATCTCGGTGGCAATCGTTTCGTACATGCGCCGTCGAGCGGCAAGCGCGTGCGCGTAGATCGACTTACCGATGCTTACTGGCAGAAACATCTGGTCGATGCGCGCCGCTTCTGACGGGAGCACAGTTCGATGAAACCCATATTCAGACAAATCCTGTGCGCGTTCCTGTCCGGCCTGTTCTGGATTGCTCCGGCGATGCCGACGCATGCGGCCGAACCGGAACTGCACGTCATCCCGCTGAAGCACCGATTTGCCGACGAAGTGGCGCCAAGTGTGCGCCCGCTGCTCGCACCGGGTGAAAGCGTGAGCGGCATGGATTCACGCCTGATCGTGCGCGCCACGCCGCGAACTCTTACACAGATCGAACGAATGCTGGCCGATATCGATACACCGCGCCGCAATCTGCGCATCAGCGTGCGCCATGCCAGCGAGAGTGCGCGCACACAGGACCGTCAAGACATCTCGGGCGACCTGCAACGCGGCAACACCCGCATTGTCGTAACCAACGGTACGCACGGCACGGGCGGCATCAATGTCGGGCGCGCCGGCCCGGAGGGGAATCTGCAACTGCACAGCGAGCGCCGCGTCACGACCAAACGAGACACCGCGACCCAGGACCTTACCGTGCAGGACGGTGGACGCGCCTTTCTGCATGTTGGCGAATCCATCCCGCAGGTACAGTCGTTTCTGGCGCTGGTTGGCAACCGTCCGGGCGTGATCGCGGGAATCCAGTACTACGATGTGACTACCGGCTTCGAAGTGGAACCGCGCATTCTGGGGGAGAAAATACAACTGTCGGTGTCGCCGCGGCTGGCGTTTCGCAGCAACCAAGGCACGCAGACCATCGATTTTCAGGAACTGCGAACGGTACTGATGGTGAAACCCGGTGAGTGGGTGGATCTGGGCGGAGCCGTGGAGTCAACGAATGCGGTAACCCGACAGATCTTGAGTGCCCGCCGCAGCACCGGCAGCGAGGACTCACGCTTTCTGGTTCGCGTTGACCTGCAGTAAGTCGCTCAGGCGGCGGCCGCTTCTCGTCTC
>Ga0224495_10003082_pt1 | contig 10414 bp, 9 predicted proteins | sample SF_Jul11_sed_USG_FD_168128 | JGI IMG/M metagenome (GOLD analysis project Ga0224495, IMG submission 168128) | Sediment microbial communities from San Francisco Bay, California, United States - SF_Jul11_sed_USGS_4_1 | ecosystem: Environmental > Aquatic > Marine > Sediment | place: USA: California...
CAAGGAGGAATTTCGCGGGCTGGAACACGCGCGTGGCGGCGTTGGGCGGCTCGACGCGCTCGCGTGCCGCGCGTGGCAGCGCGACGACCAGCGTCGGCAGCCAGGGCATGATGCCCAGCGCGACGATGGGAATGAAGTACCAGATCGGCTGGTAGCGCTCGTGGATCGTCGTCAGGTAGCGCTGAAAGTGCTCCTGGACAAAGAAGAAATGCGCAAATTCCGGATTGGCGAGCGATACGGCGATGAACCACGGTGCGGCGATAAGGAGAAACAGCGCGAGCCCCTTGCCGATATGCAGGCGTGCGAGCAGGCGCCAATCCCACTGCCAAAGGATGTACAGGCCGACCGCGCCGACGGGTAGCGCGATGCCGATCAATCCCTTGGAGAGCGCCGCGAGCGCCATCGCCGCCCAGGCGACGAGCATCCAGCGGCGCCGCGCCGCGGGGCGCGTCGCCTCCGTCTGCCCGAGAACGAGCGCGAACACCGCGGCCGAAAGAAAGAATGACAGGCCCATGTCGAGGGTCACGAACCCGCCCGCCGCGGCATAAAAGGCGCTGCCGGCGAGCGCCGCCGCCGCGTACAGGCCGACCGTCGCGCCGTAGAGGCGCCGCGCGGCGAAATACGTGAATAGCAGGCCGAAGAAGCCGGTGAGCGCGGTCCACAGGCGCGTCTGCCATTCGCCGACACCGAACAGGGAATAGGCCGTCGCCGTGCCCCAGTACTGGAGCGGAGGTTTCTCGAAGTACTTGTAGCCGTTCAGGCGTGGCGTGAGCCAGTCGCCGCTCGCCGTCATTTCGCGCGGAATCTCCCCGTAGCGGCCTTCGTCGGCCTTGAGCAGCTTGCGGTAGTCGAGCCCGCCGAACCACATGAAGCCGAGGACGAGCAGTACAGCCAGCAGGGAGCGCCTTGACAAGGAAGAGCCTCAGGAAATGAGCAGCGCGGCGAGCACGCGCCGCGACTCGGCGAACAAAATATTGTAGGTCCGGCACGCGGCGTGCGTGTCCATGACCTCGAGCCCGATGCGCGCGCGCGCGAGCGGCGCGACGAGACGTGGATGCGGAAAGCGCTGCGTCGTCCCGGTGCCGAGCAGCGCGACCTCGGGCGCGAAGCCGGCGAGTTGCGCAAAGTGCGCCTCGGTCAGCGCGTCGAAGCCGGCGACATCCCAGCCGAGCAGGTGATCGGGGGTCACGATCAGATTCGAATTGTGGCGCGCGCCGTTGACCAGCACGTAGCCGTTGCCGTAGCCGGTGAACGACAGAAGACCGGTCGAAGTCGAACCGGCGGGGACGGTTAGTTGGAGTTTCACTGCTAGAATTCTACCTTTTTCACTCCGGGGCTATGCGAGAGTTCGAACGGATCAAACGCCTGCCGCCGTACGTCTTCAATATCACCGCCGAATTGAAGATGGCGGCACGCCGGCGCGGCGAGGACATCATCGATCTGTCGATGGGAAATCCCGACGGACCGACGCCGAAGCACATCGTCGACAAACTGGTCGAGGTCGTGACGCGCCCGGACACCCACGGGTACTCGGTGTCGAAGGGCATACCGCGTCTGCGCCGCGCGATCTGCGACTGGTACCAGAAGCGCTACGGCGTCGAATTCGACCCCGAGAGCGAAGCGATCGTCACCATCGGCTCGAAGGAGGGTCTCGCGCACCTGATGCTCGCGACACTCGAGCGCGGCGACACGGTGCTGGTGCCCAATCCCTCCTACCCGATCCATATCTACGGCGCGGCGATCGCCGGCGCCGACATTCGTTCGGTGAGGATGACCCCCGGCGTGGATTTCTTCGCCGAACTGGAGCGCGCGATTCGCGAGATGTTTCCCAAGCCCAAGATGCTGATCATCGGTTTTCCGTCGAATCCGACCGCGCAGTGCGTGGAGCTGGAATTCTTCGAGCGGGTGGTCGCGATCGCGAAGGAGCACGACATCCTGGTGGTGCATGACCTTGCCTACGCCGATATTACCTTCGATGGCTGGAAGGCGCCGTCGATCATGCAGGTGCCCGGCGCGCGCGAGGTGGCGGTGGAGTTCTTCACGCTCTCCAAGAGCTACAACATGGCGGGCTGGCGGATCGGTTTCATGGTCGGCAATAGGGACCTGGTGCATGCGCTCGCGCGCATCAAGAGCTACCACGACTACGGAACCTTCACGCCGATCCAGGTCGCCGCGATCGCCGCGCTCGACGGGCCGCAGGACTGCGTCGAGGAAGTGCGCGCGAGCTACCAGAAGCGTCGCGACGTGATGGTGAAGGGCCTGCACGAACTCGGCTGGAGGGTCGAGAATCCGCGCGCCTCGATGTATGTGTGGGCGAAGATCCCCGCGCCCTACGCCCCGATGGGCTCGATCGAATTCGCCAAGAAGCTGCTCGCCGAGGCGAAGGTCGCGGTGTCCCCGGGCGTGGGCTTCGGCGACTACGGCGACGATCACGTGCGGATCGCGCTGATCGAGAACGAACAGCGCCTGAAGCAGGCGCTGCGCGGGATGCGCGAGATGTTCCGCCGCGGCGGCCTGCTGCCGCAGGCGGCGGCCTGAGACGGGAAATGCTCAAACCGATCAGGAAATCCGCCAAGCTCGCCGATGTCTGCTACGACATCCGCGGCCCGGTGCACACGCGCGCGCGCCAGATGGAGGAGGAGGGCCAGCGCATCCTCAAGCTCAACATCGGCAACCTCGCGCCGTTCGGCTTCGATGCGCCCGACGAGGTGCGCCACGACGTGATCGTCAACCTGCCGCAGGCCTCGGGCTACTCCGATTCGAAGGGCCTCTTTGCCGCGCGCAAGGCGATCATGCAGTACACGCAGGCCAAGGGCATCGCCGGGGTGCAGCTCGACGACGTGATCGTCGGCAACGGGGTGTCGGAACTGATCGTGATGGTGATGCAGGGCCTGCTCGACGACGGCGATGAAGTGCTGGTTCCGGCGCCCGACTATCCGCTGTGGACCGCGGCGGTGCGGCTCGCCGGCGGCACGCCGCGCCATTATCTCTGCGACGAAGGCAGCGGCTGGCTGCCCGACCTGGCCGATCTGCGCGCGAAGATCTCGCCGCGCACCCGCGCGATCGTGGTGATCAACCCGAACAATCCGACCGGCGCGCTCTACCCCGACGACCTGTTGAAGGAGCTCGTCGAAGTCGCGCGCCAGCACGAGCTGATCGTGTTCGCCGACGAAATCTACGACAAGATGCTCTACGACGGCGCGACGCACACTTCGATCGCCTCGCTCGCCGACGACGTGCTGTTCGTGACCTTCAACGGGCTGTCGAAGAACTACCGTGCCTGCGGCTATCGCAGTGGCTGGATGGTGGTCTCGGGCGACAAGCGCCATGCCGAGGACTACATCGAGGGTCTGGGCATGCTCGCCTCGATGCGCCTGTGCGCCAACGTGCCGGGCCAGTTTGCGATCCAGACCGCGCTCGGCGGCACCCAGAGCATCAACGACCTGGTCGCGCCGGCCGGGCGGCTGTGCCGCCAGCGTGACCTCGCTTGGCGGCTGGTGAGCGAAATTCCCGGCGTGTCCTGCATGAAACCGAAGGCGGCGCTGTACCTCTTCCCGCGTCTGGATCCCAAGGTCTACCCGATCCGGGACGACGAGCAGTTCGTGCTGGAACTGCTCGAGCAGGAGAAGGTGCTGGTGGTGCAGGGCACGGGATTCAACTGGCCGCACCCGGACCACTTCCGCCTGGTATTCCTGCCCAACAGCGACGATCTGACCGACGCGATCGGACGCATCGCACATTTTCTGGACGGATACCGGCGCCGCGCCCGCTAGGCCGCCGCCGCGACCCTTGTCCGCCTTCCATCGCCAATCAACAGGAAACTCATTCATGAAACCGATCAACGTCGGGTTGCTGGGCATCGGCACCGTGGGCAGCGGCACCTGGACCGTGCTCGAGCGCAATCGCGAGGAGATCCGGCGCCGCGCCGGGCGCAGCATCCGCATCGCGCGGGTCGCCGACAAGGACCTCGCGCGCGCGAGGAAGCTCACGCAGGGCCGTGCGAAAGTGACCTCCGACGCATTCGAAGTGACGCGCGCGCCCGACATCGACATCGTGGTCGAGCTGATCGGCGGCAAGACGATCGCCAAGGACCTGGTGCTCGATGCGATCGCCCACGGCAAGAACGTGGTGACCGCCAACAAGGCGCTGCTCGCCACGCACGGCAACCAGATCTTCGCCGCGGCGCAGAAGCGGGGCGTCACCGTGGCGTTCGAAGCGGCAGTGTGCGGCGGCATCCCGATCATCAAGGCGCTGCGCGAGGGTCTCACGGCGAACCGCATCGAATGGATCGCCGGCATCATCAACGGCACCTCGAATTTCATCCTCTCCGAGATGCGCGACAAGGGGCTTGCCTTCGGCGACGTGCTCGCCGAGGCGCAGCAGCTCGGCTATGCGGAAGCCGATCCGACCTTCGACATCGAGGGCATCGACGCCGCGCACAAGCTGACGATTCTCTCGGCGCTCGCTTTCGGCACGCCGATGCAGTTCAGGAAGGCCTACACCGAGGGCATCTCGAAGCTCACGCGCGAGGACATCGCCTACGCCGAGGAACTGGGCTATCGCATCAAGCTGCTCGGCATCACGCGCCGCGCGAAAAAGGGAATCGAGCTGCGCGTGCATCCGACGCTGGTTCCGGCGCGGCGCCTGATCGCCAACGTGGAGGGCGTGATGAACGCGGTGCTCGTCAAGGGCGACGCGGTCGGGCCGACGCTCTACTATGGCGCGGGCGCGGGGAGCCTGCCGACCGCGAGCGCGGTGGTCGCGGACCTCGTCGATGTGACGCGACTCATCACCGCCGATCCGGGGCACCGCGTGCCGCATCTCGCCTTTCAGCCCGATCGGCTCTCGAACGTATCCATTCTGCCGATCGGCGAGGTCGAGACGTCCTATTATCTGCGTCTGCGCGTGGTCGACCAGCCGGGGGTGCTCGCCGACATCGCCCGCATCCTCGCGAAGTCGAAGATATCGATCGACGCGATGGTGCAGAAGGAGCCGAGCGAGGGCGAGAGCCGCGTCGACATCGTGATGCTGACGCACCGCGCGGTGGAAAAGAATGTCGATGCGGCGATCGGGGCGATCGAGAAGCTGCGCACCGTGCTTGGCAAGGTGACCCGCATCCGCCTGGAAGAACTGTTGTAGTCCCGCGCGGGACCGGCGATGCGTTACGTCTCGACCCGTGGCGGCGCGCCTGCGGCGCGCTTCAGCGATATCCTTCTCGAAGGGCTTGCCGCCGACGGCGGACTGTACGTCCCGGAGGCGATTCCCCGTCTCGACGCGAGCGAATGGGAGCGTCTGCGCGGACTTTCGTACGCGGAACTGGCCTGCGAGATCCTCGCGCGCTTCATCGACGACATTCCGGCCGCCGATTTGCGGCGCATCGTCGCGGGCGCCTACACGCGGGAGATCTTCGGCAGTGAAGCGATCGTGCCGTTCAAGACGCTCGAGCCGGGCTTGCACCTTCTCGGACTGTCGAACGGCCCGACGCTCGCGTTCAAGGACATGGCGATGCAGCTGCTCGGCCCGCTGTTCGAGTACCTGCTCGCCCGGCGCGCGCGTCCCGAGGATCGGCGGCTCAACATTCTCGGCGCGACCTCGGGCGACACCGGATCGGCGGCCGAATATGCGATGCGCGGCAGGCAGGGGATTCGCGTCTTCATGCTCTCGCCGCAAGGGCGCATGAGCGCCTTCCAGCGCGCGCAGATGTATTCGCTGCAGGACGCGAACATCTTCAACCTCGCGGTGAAGGGGGTGTTCGACGATTGCCAGGATCTCGTCAAGGCGGTCAATTCGGATGCCGCGTTCAAGGCGCGATACCGCATCGGCGCGGTCAATTCGATCAACTGGGGGCGCATCGCCGCGCAATTGGTGTACTACGTCTGGGGCTGGTTGCGCGCCACGCGCTCGAGCGGGGAAGAGATATCGTTCGCCGTGCCCTCGGGCAATTTCGGCAATATCTACGCCGGGCATCTCGCGCGCGAGATGGGGCTGCCGCTGCGCCAGCTGATCCTCGCGACCAACGAGAACGACGTGCTCGACGAGTTCTTCCGCACCGGACGCTATCGCGCGCGGAAATCGATCGAAGTGCACGCGACTTCCAGCCCGTCGATGGATATCGCCAAGGCATCCAACTTCGAGCGCTACGTGTTCGATCTGACCGGACGCGACGGAAGCGCGGTGCGCGAACTCTGGCGCAAGCTGGAACACGAGGGCGAATTCGATCTCTCCGGGTCGGCGTATTTCGCGCGTGTCGCGGCGACCGGTTTCGTCTCGGGCCGCAGCAGTCATGCCGACCGGCTCGATACCATGCGGCGTATCCACGAACGGTACGGCGTGACGATCGATCCGCATACCGCCGACGGCATCAAGGTCGGCCTGGCACACCGCCAGGCCGGCGTGCCGCTGGTCTGCCTGGAGACGGCGCTGCCGATCAAATTCGCCGAGACGATTCGCGAGGCCCTGGGGCGCGACCCCGAGCGCCCCGCCGGCTTCGAGCGTATCGAGCAACTGCCGCAACGCTGCAGCGTGATCGACGCCGAGGCCGGCGCGCTCAAGCGCTACATCGCCTCCCACGCCGGCTGATCCGCCCGCGCAACCGCCTGGCGTCAGTGGTCGGTGGTGCGCGCAGATCGGGCGCCGTTGCCGGCGCGCGCGATCGCGGCCAGGCCCGGGCGGTCATGGACCACGATCTCGCGCCCGTCGACCGCGATCAGGCCGCGCTCGGACAACTCGCGCAACAGCCGCGAGAGGGTTTCCTTCTTGATGCCCAGGCGCGACGCCATCACTGTCTTGGTGACCGGCAGCCTCACGAGCCAGGTGCCTGACCCGTTGATCGGCTCGACCGACCGATCGAGGTACGACGCGACGCGCTGGATCGCGTGCGAATGCGCATTGGCCTCGACTTCAGCCAGAAAGCCGAGCGTGCTTTCGCAGAGTCGAAGCACGAGGCTGCGCGCGAACCCGCCGTCGCCTTCGACGATGTCGAGCACCGCGCCGGGAGGGATGATCGCCAACAGGCAGTCCTCGATCGCGCTGCCGTCGAAACTGCTGGGGCGTCCCAGCAACGCGGTCGCATTGCCAAAGGTTTCGCCCGGACCCACCAGCCGCACCACCCGTTCGGATCCGTCGCTTCCGTGGAGCGCGAGCTTGACCAGGCCGAATGCCACCGCGTACAGACCGGGCAGGGACTCGCCGCGCCGGCAGATCAGCGCGCCGCGCGGCGCGTGCTGGCTGCGCGACTCCGCCGCCAGCCGGGCGATAAGGGGTCCGGACAGGTGCCGGAACATCGGCAGATTGCCGATCACCCCTTCGATCAGCCGAGGCTCGCGTTGCAGCGTGTTGCTGTGATGGTAGTTCATAGAAACAAATTTCTTATGCTTCTTATGTTCGCACGCGACTGGTGGCCAAGCTTGATTCACATCAATCCGCCTGTTGCGCGGCAACCGGGTCGGTTGGGAGGCGTCCGATCGCCTGCGGCCCCCGTGCGATGGCGGCGGGAATGTTGCCGCCGCGCGATTGCGTTCAGGGCTTCTTGCCGGCCGGTCGGGAGGCGACCGGTTTGTTGCATTCGCCGATGCGCTTGCCGACGATCAGGTCGTCGACCGGATTGCCATTCGAGGTTCCCTTTACCGTCAACTCGAAGGCCTGATCGCCGCGCACTTTGATGACCGAATTCCGTTGTGATGTCAGCGCACGGCCGCGGCGCGTCGTCAGGTCGCAGCGGGACTGGTAGCGGTAGGTGTCATGCGACGGGGTGGGTGAAGTAAACGTGCAACCCAGTTTCGCCAGCGCCGCGTTTTCGGCACGCAATTCCTCGCTCGGACTGGCGCATTTCCTGCTGTCGATCTTTCGGCCGCCTTCGCGTCCCTGGAATTGCCACAGGCCGGGACGCAGTTCGGGCAGGCGGGGCTCGGAGGCACCGGCTGGCAGCGGCGCAGGCAGCGTCACCAGGCCGAGTACAAAGACCGCCGCCAGGCGCGCCCTGCGGCCTGGCGGTACATGCCTGGGTATCAGGTACAGAGGAATGTCTCCCGGTCTGCGGACCGCCGCTAGTCGTCCTTCTCGTCTTCGGGAACGTAGCCCTTCGGCAAATCGTGCGCGATGCCCTTGTGGCAGTCGATGCAGGTCTGGCCTTTTTCCTTGACGCGTTCCGGATCGTGCTTCTTGCGCGCGCTCTTGCCCTGCTTTTCGGGGTCCATCGAGAGAATCGAGTGGCAATTGCGGCACTCGTGCGAGTCGTTGGCCTTCATCTCCTTCCACACGTTCTGCGCGAGTTGCAGGCGATGCGCCTCGAACTTCTCCTTGGTGTCGATCGTGCCGAGGATCTTGTGCGGCAGCTCGTTAATGCTCGCGCGCATCTTGCGCAGCATCTTGTGCGTCCATTCCTTGGGCACGTGGCAATCCGCGCAGGTGGCGCGCACCCCGGTGCGGTTGGTGTAATGGACCGTCTTCTGCAACTCCACGTACACGTTGTCGCGCATCTCGTGGCAGGAGATGCAGAAGGCCTCCTGGTTGGTGGCCTCCAGCACCGTATTGAATCCGCCCCAGAAGATGATGCCGAGCACGAACATCAGGCCGCCGCCGAGCGGGATACCCAGCCAGTAGCGCGCCTTCGGCCGGCGCCACAGCGACTGCCAGCGGGTCTGGGGTTTTTCTTCCTTGTTGGCATCCGCCATGGTGAATCTCCTCGGTATCCGGGTTGTGCAGGCGTTACGCTACTGCTGGCTCGCGTAGTAGTGAACCAGCGCGTCCTCGTCCTCCTTGCTCAGCTTCTCGAGCTTGGGCTTCATCTTCTCGTCCATCGGACGCTTTCCGGCGCGGAAAATGACGAACTGTTCCTTGAGATAATGCGCCCACTGGCCGGCGAGAATGCCCGCGTCGTCGTCGGCGGAACTGCCGCCCTTCTCGTGACACTTCTTGCATTCGGTGTTGTGCACGTTCTTGCCCTGCTGGGCCTTGGCCGCGTCGAAGGGTTGCTTGGCTCGCACGAATTTCTTGCCCGCGAGGTATTTCGCCACCGCCTGGGTGTCGGCGGCGTTCAGATCAGCGGCCACCTTGCACATGTCCGATTTCTGGCCCTTCTTGGGGCCTTCCAGGTATTTGGTCTCCACGCAGGGACGCTCCTTCTTCTTGTAGGTCTTCATGCTGTCGACGAGGTAGGTCGCCGAAAATCCGCCGATGCTCGGCACGGTCGATTCCTTGCTCGCGCCATCCTTGCCGTGGCAGGCGGCGCACTGCTCGGCGATGCTGGCCACGTCGGCGGCGTGTGAAACCGGCGCGGCGAGAAGACCGATCGATAGCCCTGCAACGATAAGGGCCAACTGTTTGAGGGATGAATCACGATCCATGGCAACGAACTCCTTTCCTGTTCTTGTTTCGACATTACTTCGTTCAATGTTATAACAATCCGCTCGGCAGTCGCGCGACCGATTTCGACGGCCGCCCTGCGCACCGACTGCGCACCAACCCGCGCCACCAATTTGCGGTTGGCCGCCACAGCGTTACGCGTCGGCACAATGATGGTTCTTGCGGGCTCGGCGACTATTGATATGCGTCAACATGAATATGGGGCCCTCTGCGGAACAGATGGCGTCCTTATTGATCATCGTCAAAGCAGAATTACGTATGCATTCGGCACAATGGCGGCGGAAATCCAGATTTAGAACAAAAGGGGCATCGGCAGCACGTCGATCGACAAAGAAATCGGGAAGAAGACAGGAGATTTTCCATGTGCCATCGTAAATTCGCAGCGTACCGGTTCAGGTTTCTTGGGGTGATGGGCGTCGCCCTCGCCGTGCTTGCCGGCTGTTCAGGCAATGACGGCGCGCCGGGAGCGGCGGGACCGGCGGGCAGTGTGCCGGTAACCAATGCGGCCGCGCTGAGCGTGACGGATCTACAGTCGCTCTCGATTACCGGGACGGTCACCAGCGTGACCAACGTTGCCGCCAACCCCGTGGTCGACTTCACCCTGAAGGACGCCGCGGGCAAGGGAATTCCGGGCCTGGGATTCACCTCCCAGAGCGCGACGGCGACTCTCCCCGGTTTGACGAACATCCAGTTCGCGCTGGCCAAGCTGGTTCCGGGCACGAGCGGCAGCCCGAGCCGGTGGGTCAGCTATATCGTAACGAGCGTGCCGACCACGACCGTGCCGAACGTCGTACCGCAAAGGCCGGGCACCGACAACACCGGAACCCTGGTCGATCACGGCGATGGAAGCTACACGTATACCTTCTATCGGAATATCACCCAGGTGGCGGCGGACGTCGCGGCTTCGACCGATAGCGGGAATAACTTCAAGGCGGATCTGGGCGATCTGACCTACGACGGGAGCCTCACGCACCGTCTGGTGATCCAGATCGGCGGCAGCGTGCGCGGCACCGGCAACAACACGCCCGATGCCGTCACGCTGACCCCGACG
>Ga0224495_10003083_pt1 | contig 10414 bp, 7 predicted proteins | sample SF_Jul11_sed_USG_FD_168128 | JGI IMG/M metagenome (GOLD analysis project Ga0224495, IMG submission 168128) | Sediment microbial communities from San Francisco Bay, California, United States - SF_Jul11_sed_USGS_4_1 | ecosystem: Environmental > Aquatic > Marine > Sediment | place: USA: California...
GCGTGGTGTGCGATTATATTAAGCAGGGGTAATCCCTTACCAAACCCCCTTGCACCCCCTTGAGATCCGACTCCCGTCTCCAAACCGATACAGTGCAGCACACGGGCTTGGGAAAAAACACCACACATGCAACCCCCACTCCCGCTGCTTGAGTTTGCCGGGGGGGAGGAAACCTTCTCCAGGGGCAGGACGTTAGAGTTCTTGGCCCAGCCGCACCGGAATTCCACCGCCTATACAGGACCCATACGCCATGAAAGCCGTGATTCTCGCCGCCGGACGAAGTGAACGTCTGAACCCTTTCACGGAAACCCGCGCCAAATCCATGATCCGGGTCGCCGGTCTGACGATCCTGGAAACCCTTCTTGGGGCCTTGAAGGATGTGGGGGTGACCGAAGTAACCCTGGTGGTCAATCATATGCGCCAGGGCATCGAGCAAACCTTCCAGCATGGCGCCCCCTTTGGCATGAGCCTGGACTATGTGGTGCAGGAGAAGCTGGACGGCATCGGCGCCGCGCTGGCCCGCTGCGAACCCAACATGTCCGGGGAACCTTTTTTGCTGGTGTATGGCGATGTATTGACCACCGGGCAACCCTTCCGCCCCGTATTGGAGCAGTACGCGGAAGCCGGTGGCGCCGTGGCCGCCCTTACCTTGCCCAAATCCTCCGGCGAATTCGGCAATGTGTACCTCGACAACGATATGCGCATTACGCAGCTGGTGGAAAAACCGGAAAATCCCCACCTGTCCAATTACGTTTTCGCGGGCATCTTCCTTTTGCCCGGGACCATATTCGACCTGCTCCGCAAAACTAAAAACGATATGGAGGCCACCTTCCAGTCCCTCATCGCCTCACGGAACCTCACCGGGACCCTGTGGGATGGAAACTGGATCGACATCCGCCGTCCCTGGCAGATTCTGGAAGCCAATCGAATGCTGATGGATCTGTGGGATCGTGCGGAAATTCACGCCTCCGTCCGCATGGAAGGCTCCGTTCATATCGAAGGCCCGGTTCGCATCGAGGCGGATGTTGTCCTGGGCGCCGGAACCGTGCTCAAGGGCCCCTGTTATATCGGACGCGGCTCCTACATCGGCAACAATGCCCTGATCCGATCCTATACCTCCCTGGGACCCGAATCCGTGGTGGGGTTTGGCACGGAACTCAAAGACTGTGTGTTGTTCGGGCGCTCCGTGCTGGGGCGGCTTTCGTTTATCGGAGACAGTGTGATCGGTGAAGGGGTTCACCTGGGAACGGGCGTGACCACCGTCAACTACCGGGAAGATGGAACAGAGGTGGTTGTGGAAACCGAGGAGGGACGGATCTCCACGGGAATGTTAAAGGTGGGGGCTTTTATCGGAGACCGGGTGGTCATTGGCGCCCGCCACGTGCTCGCCCCCGGAACGCGCATCCGTTCCAATCATGTGGAGGCGGACCGGATCACCCTCAATTCCGTGGTTTGACCCCTGCGCCGCAGCGCCACATTTCACGACGCGCCGTACCGGGTTCAGAGGCCGGAGCGCCATGGAAACTTTCATTTGACGAGGCATCGTAACAGACATGTGTGGAATCAGTGCGGTTACCGGTAAAGAGGATGTGGTGGCGATTCTGTATGATTCCATCCGCAATCTGGAATACCGGGGTTATGACTCCTGCGGTCTGGGGGTGGTATCCAAGGGCGAGGTGACCGTGCGCAAGAACACCGGCGGGGTGGAGGAGGTGAACAAGAAGGAGCACCTGACCCACCTCAAGGGCACCACGGGCATTGCCCACACCCGCTGGGCCACGCACGGCCGGGTCACCCAGGCCAACGCCCACCCCCACTCGTCCACCGACGGACGCTTTTCCATTGTCCACAATGGCATCATCAACAACTACGAGGAACTGCGTTCCGGGCTGAAATCCCAGGGGGTGGCGTTTCTATCCGAAACCGACACGGAGGTCATGGCGCATCTGATCGCCCGGTTCTATGACGAGTCCGGGGATGTGGAAGCCGCCTTCGTAACCGCGATTCAACACCTGGAAGGCTCCTATGCCTTTTGCATGGTGACGTCCCTGGCGCCGGGGCAAATCTACTGCGCCCGGCTGGGATCTCCCCTGGTGCTCGGGGTGGGAAAAACCGCGAACTTTGCCGCCTCGGATGTCAATGCGTTCCTGCAGCACACCCGGGAAGCCCTGGTGATGGAAGATGGCGAATACGCCGTGGTTTCGCCCGAGGCCGTCACGGTGCGAAAACTGGCCGACAAAGCCCTGGTGCTCCGCAAACCCATCCGGATTGAATGGGATGCGGAAACCAGCAAGAAGGGGGGCTATGCCCATTTCATGCTCAAGGAAATCTTTGAGCAGCCCCAAACCCTGCGCAATGCCCTGGCGGCAACCCAGGTGGGCGTGGCCCATCTGGCTCAGCAAATTCGCAACGCCCGGCATGCCTATTTGATGGGCGTGGGCACCACCCATTATGTGGCCCTGGCGGGGCAATACTTTTTCTCCCATCTGGCCGGACGATACCTGCCCGTGGTGAGTTCGGATGAATTTGTCGACCTGGCCGTGGTGGATTCCCAGGACCTGGTGGTGGCCGTCTCCCAATCCGGTGAAACCTTTGACACCCGCCGTGGGATCACCCATGCCAAGACCCTGGGCGCACGCACGGCCGCGGTCGTGAACGTGATGGGATCCTCCCTCAGCATGGCCGTGGATGAGGTCATCATGCAGGGCTCCGGTCCCGAAATCTGCGTGGTATCCACCAAGGCCGCCCTGGCGCAAATGGTCATCCTGCAGCGGGTGGCGCTGGAATCGGCCCTGCAGGACGGCCGCCTGGACTCCAAGGGATACGAGGCGGCGTATACGGCGCTCCGGGAGTTTCCGGATCAGGTAAGCCAAGTGCTCAACGAACGCTCAGGCTTCATCCGCAATCTAGCGGATCGCACCTCGACTTATCACAATTGGCTGGTGCTGGGACGGGGCGTCTACTACCCGATTGCCTTGGAGGCCGCGCTGAAGCTCAAGGAGGTGACCTACCTCCATGTGGAAGGAATGCCCGCCGGGTTTCTCAAGCACGGCACCCTGGCCCTGGTGGATGCCAGCCTCATGAGCTGGTTCATGGTGCCCCCTCCCTCGGAGAAGGAGCTGAATCAGCATACGATCTCCGCCCTGGAGGAGGTGAAGGCCCGGGGGGGTCCGGTCATTGGACTTGTGTTTGAGGACGATGCGCGGGCGCGGAGACTTTTGGATTATGCCATTGAGCTTCCCAACGTGCCGCCTCTGGTGGCCCCTTTTCTCCAACTGATCGTGGCGCAACTGTTCTCGTATTTCACGGCCCTCAAGCTGGGACGCGCCATCGACAAGCCCCGCAATCTGGCCAAGTCGGTCACGGTTGGGTAAGCGGAGGCCAGGGACGCCTTCCTAATCCGCCGGGACGCCTTCGCCGGAGGGCGGGAACCCGGTTGCGGCCTATCCCTTGTTGCGCATGCCAGGTTTCCCCTCCGCGTTCCGTGCGCACGGAAGAATCGGCTCCGGCCCCTCCCCCGGAAATCCGCTGCCAGAGCGGATGGAATAACGGCCCGGCGGCCATGGCCCCGATAAGTTAACGATAATTCCAATCGGCGCGCCGCCCGGTTTGCCGCAAAGGTATCGGGTTGTAGTCCCCAATTTCAGGAGCCCGAACGGCAATTCAGGCCAGGGGTACTCGCCCTTACCCCAGGTTTCATCTCGTTTCTGCCGAACCGTGAATTGCATTTCCCCCTGGGGCGGGTATTCTTTTTCTTTGATTTACCGTCGTTTCGGTCAGGGTTTTTACTCAGGAGTTCTTTCGTGCGTTTCTCGTCCCTTGTGCTGCCTACCCCCCTGTTGCGAACCGGGTGGCCCTGTCTGGTGTTTTTCCTTCTGGGCCTTCTGCTGACCGCGTCGTTGTCCACCGCCGCAGAGCGTGCCCCCGCCCCCAAAGCCACCCGGCGGGTGGAACGGCCCGTGCGCCTGGGCCTGCACCATCCCCGACCCAAGATGTGCCGGGATGACGACCCCGCCCAGCGGGATCTGCGGGTATTGCGCATGGCCTACCGGGTGGGACGAACGGATCAGGAGTGGAGGCAGGGGCCCTGGTACTTTGCGCGCACCCCCCTGACCCAAGGCTCGGAAAACATGGAACCGTCCCCCCAGCTTCGGATCTCCGTGCGCGAACGCCTCCTCTGGGGCGATCCGCCGGGAATCGCCCCTGCGGGGGAGGAGGGGATTTGGGATGGCCTGGCTCCCTGGTGGCTCCAATTGGCGGGAACCCTCCTGGCGCCGTGGGAGTCCCCTGCGCACCCTCAGGAGGGGGGGTGGCGGGTATCGGGCGGGGATCCCCTGCTGGGCAGCCGGCTGACCTCCACCCGTCTGTTTCCGGAACGGCAACTCTGGGCGCGGGAGTGCCGGGACTGGCCCCAGGGAGTGAGCTATCAGACTCTGGAGGCACCCCGAAGCTATCGGATGACCTATTCGCTTCCGGGGGAACCCGCTTGGGAACTCACCGGGTTTTCCACGTCCCGGGAGGCTTGGTCTGCCCTGCGCGATGGGCAGCTGGATGGACTGCTGGTGGAAGATTCCGACCTGGGATCGGCCCCGCGATGGTCCCGCCAGGGTGGGGGCGTCCGATGGGGCCGTCAGCCGGGAGGGCAACAGGTGGTGCTGAAATTTCTGGGTCAGGGCTGGGAAGCGTTGACACCCCAGGCGCGGCTGGCCCTTTCTCTGGCCATGCCCCGCGCGGAGTTGTCGGGATTGGAGAGTCCCGCCGCCCTGATCCCCGCGGAAGATTTTCTCGCGCCTCTGGTTATCTCAGGGGCGCCGGCGGAGAGCCTGGCCGGAGACGCCCTGCACGCCCGCACCCTTTGGTTGCAGGAGGAACCTCCGCTCAAATCCTTTTCGCTCAATGTCCTGAGCCATCCCTTTCTGAACCGGTTGGGCCAGGGCATCGCGGCCCGCTGGCGGCGCAGCCTGAACCTGGATGTAACGGAGGTGGTGCGCAAACCCGCCCATTTTGCCGCCCTGTCCAGCTCCGAAACCCCGGTTGTGATTCTGGAGGTCGTAGACCTGGAGGATGGCTCCTTGCAAGACCTGTGGCGCGAATCCCTGGGTCCGGAGGGATTGGCGCTGTTCGCCTCCAATCCCCGTGCGGCGGAAGAACGTCTCCGCTCCGAGTTGCCCTATTTGCCCGTGTTCCAGCAGGTGCACCATGTGGTGGTTCCGGGCTGGGCTCCGGAGGAAATGCTGGGTCGGGTGTGTCCCGGTTGCCGTCCGGTGCCCCCGCCAAACCCGTTGGAAGCGCCTCCGGAAGAGGGGGCTGAACCAACCCGGGAGGGCTGAGCCGAATCCCATCCGAAAGCTCCAACAATCGTATCTATTTGTTATTATTGTTGTTTTTTGTCGGCATGTCCCCCTCTTGATGAAGGAGCCTACCCCGGCACCGCAGTCAACCCCAGCCGCAGCGCCGCCAAGGCAAAGTGCAACTGGTGCTCCCGCCGGGTAAGGAAGGGATTCAGCGTCAGGGTTCGAGTCAGGGTGCCCTCTGGCCGGCTCCAGGCCAGACAGACGGTGCCGTTCTTCAGGCTGTGGCGTTCCCCATCCGGGGGACCCGCCATTCCGGTTTCCGCAAGGGCGAAATCGCTGCCGGACTCCGCCCGGAGGCGGTCCGCCAATGCGGCGGCCATGGCTTCGGAGACGGCGGGATGCGCCCGCGCCGTTTCCTCCGGCCCCAGCAGGGCCGCCTTGGCGCTGGCGTGATACACGAACCGCGACTGCAGCAGAAAGCGCGAGGCCCCCGGTACCCCCGTCAGGGCCGCGCCCACCAGACCGCCGCAACTGGCCTCCGCCACGGCCAGGGTGTGGGCGCTTCCCGATTCCCGCAGCGCCTTCAATCGAAAGGCCAGTTCCCGGGCCGCGTGGTCCACTTCTCCTTGCAGCGCTTCCCGCGCAAGTTCCAAGGCGGAGCGGGTTCCGACCTCCTGCCCCCCCGGAGTCATCAGCCGCACTGCCACGGTTCTCTGGCGGTACAGTCCTGGTCCTCCCAGCCTCGCCGCCGCCGGGGCGGGCAGCATCCCTCCCAGGGGGTCCCCGGCCTCCACCGCGTTTCGAATGGCCGTGGAGGAAAGCCCCAGAAAGGGCGCAAGCCACTCCGGCGCGCCGGCGAGCGGGTAGCCCGTGCTTTCCATTTGCAGCCCCCGTTTTTCCCGAAGCTGATCCAGGGCCGGAGCCAACGGTTCGCCTTCCCGCTCCGGAATGTGGTAATGACAACCCTGGGTCAGGAGTTTCAAATCCTCCGCAGAGAAAATGCGGGAATCCGCCATGCGTCGCAGGAGGTCCGTCCCCGCCACCCAGGCCAGCCGGGCGCCCGGGGAATCCCCGCCACACAGATGCGCCACCAGTTCGGCGGATCGAACCGCCCTGTCCACCCCGAATTCCAGCAGGGACAGATGCTGCGTTTCGGGAGTCAGGCGCAGCGTCTCCCCCGCTTGCGCCGCCCGCCGGGCCAGGAGACTGTGTGCAGGATCCGCCACGGTTTCCAGAGCCGTTCGGCAGAGGGCAAGGCGCTCCTCCGCAGGAAAGGCAATGGGGGGCTTGGTGGGGTCGGGGTGGCGCCCATTGGAGAGAATCCACACCACCCGGCGCAAGGTTGGGTTTTCCCGCAACAGCCACTCCGCCAATGCAAAGTGATTGAATCCGATGGGATTTCCCGATATGGGAAAGAAGAGGGTCCCAATCAGGGGCAGCGTGAATTTTGGAAACGCAGGCTTGGCCATAAGTGAGGGAAGGATTTCAATGTTAAGGTGTCGCATTCACATTGGCGCTTGGAACACGAGGAATCCGACTTTCAGGCAATGGGGGCATTCGGTCCTGATCCTGGCGTTGTCGCTGGGGGCTTTTTCGGGAGTGCCCGGTGGGCTTTCCGCTGCCCCAATACCCCCGCCTCCCGCACGCACAGGCTCCCTGGATTCCTCCAAACCCTCGCAGGCACTCGCCCCACCGAGCCAGACACAGCCGGCATCAAAACCGGGTGCAAAGCCCGCGAAAAAACCGCTGAGCAAAACCGAGTCCCCGGCTACACCCGGTCAAACCCCAAGAAGCGCGCCCGGGCTGGACTCACGCATTGCGGCCTTGCTGGACGAGGAAGGGCTGAAGACTTCGGAGGTTGGGCTTGCCCTGTACTCCACCGCGCAACGCCGGTATCTGCACCGCCATCTGAGCGAGCAGCCCCTCATCGCCGCATCCAACATCAAGATCATCACCAGCTTTACCGCCCTGCGCGCCCTGTCTCCGGATTACCGTTGGCGCACTCGGATCTACCGGGTGGAGGAACAGGATGACGCGGGCGGCCCGGTGCGTCAAGGCGTGCTGATACAGGGCACGGGCGACCCCACCCTGGGGGTGGCGGATTTCGATAAACTGGCGTTGGTGTTGCGCTCCCTGGGCCTGGACCGATTGGACGGGGGGCTCTATCTGGATGCCCGGTTATACGACCACCCCAGCACCACTCCGGGGGGTTATGGAACCGGCGGGAGCCAAGCCTGGGCGGGTGCGGTCTGGTCGGCGCCGGTGAGCCCTTTTGTGGCCTTGGGCAATCTGGTGGAAGTGGTGATCTCCAATCCGGGACCGGGCCAATTCACCGTGCGCTCCTCCCTGGAGGGGATGGTGGTGGAGTCCCGGCTGAAGCCCGAGTCGGGCCACCAGCCCCGGGTGGGCATCACCCAGGACTGGAGTGGCCCCCAGGGTCGGCTGGTGGTTTCCGGCGGCATGCCGGAGGGAATGGAGCCGTACTTTCTGGCGGCGGCTGTGGATTCCCCCATCCGGTATTTCCATGCCGTACTTCGCGACCGGTTGCACCGGGGGGGCATTCAGGGTGAACTTCCCCTGCGCACCGAGATTCCCCCTTCCCTTCGGCGGTACTACATCCACACCCTGATCTCCCCACCCCTGCGGGAGGTCTTGCGGGAGGTGAACAAGGAATCCAACAACCTCGCCGCGGAGTCCTTGTTGCGAAGCATGGGGCGCCAGGAACGCGACCAGGGAATCACCACCGAGGATGGACTGAAGGTCGTGCGGACCGTGCTGCAGCGGGAAATGCCCGCCTTGGCCGGTCAGGCCACCCTGGTGGATGGCTCCGGCTTGAACCGGGGGGGGCTGGCCAGTCCGCGGCTGCTGGTCAATCTGTTGCTCGCCGTGTTCCGGGATTTCGGCATCAAGGCGGAATTTTTGAATTCCCTCAGCCGCTCCGGAGAGGATGGCACCCTGCAATTCAGGGAATTCCCCGCACACATGCGGGGTCGGGTGCGGGCCAAAACAGGCACCCTGGCCGGCGTCAGCAATCTGACCGGGTTTTTGGAACTGCCGGAGGATGTGGTCATTTTTTCCTTCCTGATCAATGCACCCAACCGTCCCGGACTGGCGCTGCAACACTCCCAGGACCGGGTGCTGACGGGAATCTACAATTTCCTGTCCGGAACCCCGCCCCCCCAGAAAAGCCCTGTTCCCGGAAAGGCGCCGTCGCGCTGAGGGGTCCGCGCCCGGCCCTGGGCTTCCGTAACGGTAATGGCCACCCCTACCGGAGCGCCCCGGAACTCCGGCGTCTCCCCTGAGGACCTTTCACGCTTGAAGGTCCGGGGGAGACCTGCCTTTGATTTCGCCCTATACAGTCCCCCCAAGTCCTGTTATCCTTTTGAATTAAACGAGAATACACCCCGATCCTCGGGAGTGGCCCGATCGTGGGGGGGTCTCAGCCTATCCCCCGTGATGTTTGATCCATTTAGAGCCGCACATGGAAGCCCTGACCGCAAAGCTGCCCGAACTGCAGGAGAGAAAAACCCTTATCGAAGGGTATCTTTGACATCCCCGGCAAAAAAACCCTCCTTCAATCGCTCGAAGAACGTTCCAGCGCGGAAAGCTTTTGGTCGCTGACCCCCCAGGAACGCACCCCCATTCTCAAGGAAATCCGCCTGCTGAAGGATATCCTGGAAGAGTGGGCCGATCTGTCCTCCGACCTGGAAGAACTGGAAACGGGAATGAGTCTCTGCGAGGAGAGCCCGGACCCGGACGACAGCCTGGTCTCGGAACTTACAGGCATTTCCGAACGGCTGGATAAACATCTGGGCAGCCTGGAGGTGAAGAACCTGCTGGGGGGTGAGAATGATCAGAATGACGCCATCGTGATGATCCACTCCGGCGCGGGCGGTACGGAAAGCGCCGATTGGGCCGCCATGTTGCTGCGCATGTACCAGCGCTGGGCGGAATTGCGGGGCATGGATATTTCCATCGTGGATTATCAGCCTGGCGAGGAAGCGGGTATCAAGTCGGTTACCTTTGAGCTCAAGGGCAACTATGCCTTTGGCCATCTCAAGGTGGAAAACGGCGTGCATCGCCTGGTGCGTATTTCGCCCTTCGATTCCAACAAACGCCGCCATACCTCCTTCGCCTCGGTCTTCGTCTATCCGGATATCGATGATGAAATTGATATCGAGATCAACGAAGGGGATCTGCGCATCGACACCTACCGCTCCCAGGGGGCGGGGGGACAGCATGTGAACACCACGGATTCCGCCGTGCGCATCACGCATATCCCCACGGGAATCGTGGTCGCCTGCCAAAACGAGCGCTCCCAGCACAAGAACAAAGCCACCGCCATGAAGGTGCTGCGCGTCAAGTTGTATGAGAAAGAGCGCCTGGAACAGGAAGCCGCACGGGATAAACTGAACTCCTCCAAGCAGAAAATCGCCTGGGGGAGCCAGATCCGCAGCTACGTGCTGCATCCCTACCAGTTGGTCAAAGACCACCGCACCGAACACGAAACCGGCAACACCGGCCGCGTGTTGGATGGGGAAATCGATGACTTTATCGAACAGGCCCTGCTCAAGAAAGTGGTATAACCCGAACCGTTGGGTATCCGATTGGATTCCGCACCATGACCCCTTCCCCCTTGAAACAGGTGTATCTGGAGACCCTGGGCTGCGCCAAGAACCGGGTGGATTCCGAAATCATGCTCACCGCGCTGGCCCGGGGCGGGTACGCCCTGACGGAAGACCCTGCCCGAGCCCAGGTGATTGTGGTGAATACCTGTGCCTTTCTCACGGCGGCCACCGAGGAGGGCATTGAACGCCTGTTGACCCTGAGCGACTACAAGCAGCAAGGCTCGTGTGAAAAGCTGGTGTGCGCGGGCTGCCTTTCCGAGCGATACCGGGAATCCCTGCTGGACGAAGTGCCGGAGATTGATGGGTTGCTGGGATCCTCGAATTTTCAGGAACTGCCGGGGCTGCTGGACGACTTGTACCAGGGCGTTGCCAACAAGGGCGTGCGCCTGCTGGCCAAGCCCCACTACACCCATTTTGAACAGCGGGAGCGGCTGCGGACCACCCCCGGGGGCTATGCCTACGTCAAAATCGCCGAGGGCTGCTCCAACATGT
>Ga0224495_10003084_pt1 | contig 10413 bp, 6 predicted proteins | sample SF_Jul11_sed_USG_FD_168128 | JGI IMG/M metagenome (GOLD analysis project Ga0224495, IMG submission 168128) | Sediment microbial communities from San Francisco Bay, California, United States - SF_Jul11_sed_USGS_4_1 | ecosystem: Environmental > Aquatic > Marine > Sediment | place: USA: California...
GCTTCACTCTGATACCAGGAATCTGATACGCTTCGGCAATCTTGACAAAATCGGGATTCCAGAGTTTCGTGTCAACGTAGCGCCGTCCGTAGAACAGCTCTTGCCACTGTCTTACCATGCCCAAATACCCGTTGTTCATGACAGCTATTTTTACAGCAATGTTTTCCTGTGTTATGGTAGCTAACTCCTGGATGGTCATCTGAAAGCCGCCATCGCCAGCAACGCACCACACCACCTCCTCGGGGCGACCGATTTTAGCTCCCATGGCCGCAGGCAGCTCAAATCCCATAGGCCCTAGGCCCCCCGCAGAGATAAACCTGTCTGGCTTGGTAAAAGTGAAATATCGTGCCGCAAACATTTGGTTCTGGCCCACCCCGGTAACTATCAAGGCATCACCCTGCGTGGCTTCGTAAATCTGGCGAATAACATATTGAGGCAATAGCTCATCGCTTTGCCTGATATTCTGGGACGGATATTCAGATCTCCACTGTTCTATTTGGGACAGCCAACCCACGTGCTCCTTTTTCCCGATCTCTTCGTTCAGGGCTGTGAGCACGCTCTTTATGTCTCCAACTACAGGAATATCTACTGGGACATTCTTTCCAATTTCTGCAGGGTCAATATCGATGTGGATGACGCGAGCATTGGGGGCAAACTCCCTGGTATTTGCTGTAGCCCGATCATCAAATCTCATGCCAACAGCGATGAGAAGGTCGGCGTTTTGCACTGCCATATTGGCGCAACCCGTCCCGTGCATCCCCATCATGCCCAGATCAAGGATGTGATCTCCTGGGAAGCAACTCAGACCAAGCATGGTGTGAGTCACTGGTAATTGTGCCTTCTCAACAAATTCCTTAAACTCGTCATAAGCTTGGGAAACAACTATCCCCCTGCCAGCAAGGACAACAGGCTGCTCAGCTTCATTGATAAGCGCTGCTGCCTTCTTAATCTGAGCTGGATGCCCACGAGATATGACCTTATAGCCCGGCAGATCAAGCTTATCGGGATAAATGAACTCTGTCTGCTCCTGCTGGACATCTCGCGGTATGTCGATAAGCACAGGTCCCGGCCTTCCCGTCTGGGCAATGTGAAAGGCTTCTTTGACCGTTCCCGCCAGTTCAGCGACGTCGGTAACAAGGTAGTTGTGTTTGGTGATTGGAATAGTTATGCCTGTTATGTCCGTCTCCTGGAAGGCATCCTTGCCAATAACAGGTCTAGCTACCTGGCCAGTTATAGCTACCATGGGTGCGGAATCCATATAAGCGCAGGCGATGCCAGTAACCAGGTTGGTCGCTCCCGGCCCCGAAGTGGCTATACACACACCCGCTTTATGAGTAGCTCGCGCATAGCCGTCGGCGGCATGAGCCGCTCCTTGCTCGTGGCGAACCAATATGTGTCGCAGTTTAGGATACTGGGGAAAAGTATCATATATCGGTAAGACACAACCACCAAGAATGCCGAAAATAACCTCCACCCGTTCCTTAATCAAACTCTCGCAGAGAATCTGAGCACCAGTCTTCTTCATGATTGATCTCTACTCCGTAAACACCGCGCCAGTGCTGGCCGAGCTTACCCTATCACTATACCTGCTGAGATAGCCACTTTTGATCCTGGTCTTAAATGCGGGCAATGAAGCCAGCCGTTGTCTTAGCTCTTTTCGACCTAATTCTACCTCCAATTTGTGGCCAGGTATATTTATGTTAATAATATCGCCATTCCTCAAGGCAGCGATAGGACCTCTCTCAGCTGCCTCGGGAGAGATATGACCGATGGCTGCTCCTCGCGTGCCTCCGGAAAAGCGTCCATCTGTAATCAGAGCTACGCTACTATCCATACCCATGCCACTGAGCAGGGATGTAGCTGCCAACATCTCCCGCATTCCTGGCCCTCCTCTGGGGCCTTCATAGCGGATTACGACTACGTCGCCTGGCCTAAATTTCCCTTTTATTATTGCGGCCATAGCATCCTCTTCACTGTCGAAAACCCTCGCCGAACCACGATGAATTAACATCTCAGCAGCCACTGCAGCGCTTTTCACCACGGCGCCATCGGGCGCCAAGTTACCAAATAATATGCTGATACCCCCGGTAGAGGCGTACGGATGCGACAGGCGGCGGATTACCTTTCTGTTCCTGACTCTGGCCTTCCTAACGCCGTCACCCAATGGCTTGCCCAAGATCGTGTTCGCTTTGAGCTTCAGCAATCCCGACAGCTCGTGCATTATCGCCGGAACGCCACCGGCTAGGTCCAAGTCCTCAATATGATAATCGCCAGCCGGGCTCAATTTGCAGATATGAGGAACGGAGTCACTAATCTCATTTATCAAAGACAAAGGGAAATCTATCCCAGCCTCATTCGCTATGGCGGTGAGATGCAGAACTGAATTCGTGCTGCCACCCATAGCCATGTCCACGGCAAAGGCATTGTAGATGGAATCCCGCGTGATAACATCTCTTGGCCGAATATCTCCGGCTAAAGCTTCCATGATTTGCTGCCCGGCTTCATACGCTAGCTGCCTACGCCGTGTTTCTACTGCCGGTATTGTGCCGTTACCGGGCAAAGCCATCCCCAAAGCTTCGCAAAGACAATTCATGGTATTGGCAGTGAACATGCCGGCACAGCTCCCGCAACCAGGGCAGGCGACCATCTCCAGCTCCTGCAACTCAGCCTCGGTCATTTTGCCCCTGAGTACTTCCCCTATAGCTTGAGCGACGGTAATAATGTCAACAGCCCTGGCAGCGTTTCTGCGGAGAAATTTCCCGGCCAGCATGGGTCCACCACTCACAAAGACCGAGGGCAGATTGAGCCTGACCGCAGCCATCAACATCCCTGGCACGACCTTGTCGCAATTGGGAATGAAAACCAGGCCGTCAAAAGCATGAGCCTGAGCCACGATTTCCACCGAGTCAGCAATAAGTTCTCGGCTGGGCAAGCTATATTTCATTCCCTGGTGGTTCATGGCAATACCATCGCAAACAGCTATGGTATTGACCTCGAAAGGCACTCCACCCCGGCTGCGAATGCCTTCTTTCACGGCCTTCGCGATTGTTTGCAGGTGAATGTGGCCGGGAACAACCTCGCTAAAGCTATTGACCACCCCAACAAATGGCTTATTCCAGTCATCTGAAGAGCAACCGACTGCCCGCAGCAGCGCCCGGTGAGGCGCTCGCTCAATTCCCTTCTTTATCACATCGCTTCTCATTCGAATCGCCCTATAAAAATCCGATAGTTATCAAGAAGACCGTTGCGTATTTTGGGGCAGACTCCATCGGGATCCCCAGAACTTGAGATGCCTTTCGGGCTTAGTTTAGCTCGTGCCCCTCAAACAAATTATGTCGCATACCATAACACAATGCCTAACTAGCGTCAATGCAAAGTCTTGCCGAAAGGCTTGGCATGCGACAACGATAGAACCGCCTCAAGGAGAAAGGTATCCCCACTCGCGAGACCGGTTTCAGGGGCTTGCCGACCTCAAGGTCGGCGGACCTGCAGGTCCACCTTTATGTGTTCCTCGGCCTTCCCCGTCGCCGTCCTATAGCCCAGACCACCAGCACCACCGAAACCAGCGCCAACGAGCCTACAATGGCTGCCTTCTCAGTCGGATCGGCGTTGACGACCACACCACTGAACGTCACAACCGGCACCAGCGCGGCCCTCACTATTGGCTTGAGGCCAGGATGCAGAGTAATGAACTCGGCTATTGGTGGGCTGACCCTGTAGTAAAGGCCTACCAGCGTCTGTCCCAACGGGTTGGTGAGCAGATACTCATCTCTGAACTCACGGAGAATTTGTATCTCCTCGGCCATGGGGGTGCCGTAGGCTGCGGTGGCGATGAAGCAATTGGGCGGGCTGATTGGTGGTTCGGGTGGTGGAGGCGGTAACCGCAGCGGCGGCAACGCCAGCATCAGATTCCAATGGGTAATCAAGCTTGTGGCCACCACGATACCGTCGTCCCGGAGCCCGACCGTGCGGAACCGCCCTGCAGCGACCTGCACAATGTCATCCCAGCTGCCGACATCGCACTGCCCGCTGTAGTCGTCTCCGACTGCCACCGCGGTATTGTCGGACTTAAGCCCCACCGTGTGGTAGTTGCCTGCGGTGACCTGAGTGATGTCGGTCCAGTAGGCCACGTTGCGCTGCCCGTAGTCGTTGTCTCCCACGGCGACCAATGTGCCGTCCGACTCAAGCCCCACCGTGTGGTCGTAGCCTGCGGCGACTTGCGTGATGTTCATCCAATAGGCGACAGCGCACTGCCCCCTGTGGTTCCGGCCCGCGGCGATCAATGTGCCGTCCGACTTAAGCCCCACCGTGTGATCGTAGCCCGCCGCGACCTGGGTGATGTTTGTCCAGCTGCTGACATTGCACTGCCCGTAGTCGTTATACCCCGTTGCGACTGCGGTGCCGTCGGACTTGAGCCCTACCGTGTGGTCGCCGCCTGCGGCGACCTGGGTAATATTTGCCCAGCCTTCGGTACTACACTGCCCGCCGAAGTTATCCCCCTCGGCGACCACGGTACCGTCGGAATTGAGTCCCACCGTATGATGATAGCCTGCAGCAATCTGGGTAATATTCCTCCAGTCACTGACATCGCACTGCCCGTAGTCATTGTCTCCCACCGCGACTACTGTCTGATCGGACTTAAGCGCCACCATATGATACCCACCAGTGGCGACCTGGGTGATATCCGTCCAGCCGACATCGCACTGCCCGTAGGCGTTGTCTCCCGTAGCAATTACCCAGCCGTCGGATTTAAGTCCTACCGTGTGGCATCCGCCCGCAGAGACCCAGACGATATCCGTCCAGCTCTGGCTGCCTACATTCCGCTGCCCCGAGCTGTTCGAGCCCACAGCGACCACGGTGCCGTCTGACTTGAGGCTCACCGTGTGAAAGCCGCCCGCGGCCACTTCGGAGATATCCGTCCAGTTGCCAACATCGCACTGACCGGAATCGTTCAACCCTACCGCCACAACAGTCCCGTCAGACCTAAGTGCCACGGTGTGATAGCGTCCTGCGGAGACCTGGATGACGCCCGTCCAGTTGCCGACATTGCACTGACCAGAGGCGTTTAACCCCACGGCAATCACGGTGCCGTTGGACTTAAGCCCCACCGTGTGCAAGCCGCCTGCGGCGACCTGGGTGACATTACCCCAGCCGCTCACATCGCACTGCCCAGAGGCGTTTGACCCCACGGCGACCACAGTGCCGTCGGATTTAAGTCCTACCATGTGATTGCCGCCCCCCGCCACCTGGGCCATGTCGGTCCAGTTGCCAACATCGCACTGACCGGAGGTGTTTGACCCCATGGCGACCACGGTGCCGTCGGATTTAAGTCCTACCGTGTGATTGCCGCCCGCCGCGATCTGAGTGACGTTCCTCCACAGGCCGACATCGCATTGCCCATCTCCGTTGTCACCCATGGCGACCACCCTGCCGTTGACCTTGAGACCAATTGTGTGAAAGTCACCTGCCGCCACCATGGCAGTGCATTTGGGCACAAAATCAGCCGTTATGTTATGGTCGCCATTCATGGTGATGTAGGTCACGGCGGCATCGGCATTGCCAATACTACCCGTATCGCCAGTCCACTCAACAAAGCGGTAGCCCTCCAAGGCCACGGCCACCAAGTCGGCTGATTCTCCCGGGTCATATTCAAAAGCCCCCATTCCAGGGGTGATTACCAATCCTCCGGCGGTACTGTTTATACCCAGTTCATAATAAGGGGGGACCTCACCCTCACCCTCACCCTCACCACAGGCCACCATCCCGGCAATTAGGACTACCGTAGCCAAAAAGATGCCAATTCTGGCCAAATAATGGTATCTCCGCGAACCAAGCATTGCTTTCATACTTCACTTCCTCCGTAACAGTTCAGTTTCGCCGAAATCCTTATTCTTCGACAGAGCTTAGGCAAGAGTCCAGCCAAATGCTCCGAATAGACTATCATTCTGTTTTCTTACTACGGCGGTGCCTCGCCCAGGTTCCACTTGGCAAGCTCGACCACAAGGCTGGCGGCGACTGCGGTGCCGTCCGACTTGACTCCCACCGTGTGGTAGCGGCCGGCAGAGACCTGGATGATACCCGTCCAGCCGGCGACCTGCAGCTGCCCGTAGCCGTTATATCCCGCGGCGACCACAGTCTGGTCGTCCTTGAGCCCTACTGTGTGAGAATAGCCTGCGGCGACCTGAGTGATGTTCGTCCAGCCGCCGATATCGCGCTGCCGGTAGGAGTTGTCTCCCACGGCGACGACAGTACCGTCGGACTTAAGCCCCACCGTGTGATTGCCGCCCGCCGCGACCTGCGTGATGTTCGTCCAGCCGCCGACGTCGCACTGGCCGTAGTAGTTGTCTCCTATGGCGACCACAGTGCCATCAGACTCCAGGCCTACAGTGTGCAATATGCCAGCGGCGACCTGGGTGATATTCCTCCAGCCGCTCACATTGCACTGCCAGCTCGAGTTGTCTCCCACAGCAAGCACAGTCCCATCGTCTCTAAGCCCCACCGTATGTTTCTCTCCTGCGGCGACCTGAGTAATGTTCCACCAGCCGCTCACATTGCATTGCCCACTGTCATTCCATCCCACGGCGACCACGGTGTGGTCGGACTTGACTCCCACCGTGTGCCAGTAGCCTGCGGCAGCCTGGGTGATATTCGTCCAGTCAGTGACATTGCATTTTCCACCCCAGTTGTCTCCCTCGGCGACCACGGTGTGGTCGGACCTGACTCCCACTGTATGATAGCGGCCCGCGGCGCTTTGGATAATGTCATCCCAGGCGCCGACGTCAGACTGGCCGAAGTCACTTCCCCCTGCGGCGACCACAGTGCCGTTGGCCTGAAGACCCACCGTGCAATAGACGCCCGCGGCGACCTGAGTGATGTCCGTCCAGCCGTCGACCCCACACTGTCCGTCTAGATCATCTCCCACGGCAACGACCGTGCCGTCAGACTTAAGCCCCACCGTGTGAGAGTAGCCTGCAGAGACCTGGACGATGCCCGTCCAATTCTCCACGTTACACTGCCCGTAGCCGTTGTATCCCACGGCAACAACGGTGCCGTCAGACTCAAGCCCCACCGTGTGGTACCAGCCTGCAGCGACCTGGGCGATGTCTGTCCAGTCGCCAACATTGCGCTGTTCCCAGTCGTTCTGTCCCACAGCCACTACAGTGTCGTCGGACTTCAGCCCCACCGTGTGCAGTCCGCCTGCGGCGACCTTCACGATGTTTGTCCAGTTGCCCACATTGCACTGACCATAGTCGAATCCCACACCTCCTACGGCGATCACGGTCCCGTTGGATCTAAGCCCCACTGTGTGATACCAGCCTGCAGCGACCTGGATGATGTCCGTCCAACTTCCAAGCCCCGTCCGCTGCCCCTGAGCACTCGATCCCATGCCAAGCACTGTGTTGTCGGACTTGAGCCCGACCGTATGATACCCGCCTGCAGAGACCTGAATAATGCGATTCCACCAGCCGATGTCACACTGCCCCCACCAGTTATGTCCTACGGCGACTACAGTGCCGTCCGACTTAAGCCCCACCACATGATAGGAAGCCGCTACCATAGGGGTATACTCCTGTTGGTCGGGAACACAGCCTACCATGCCAGCAATTAACGCTACTATAGCTAAGAAGATGCTGGCTCTGGCTAAATGATGGCGCCTTCTCTGGTTCATTACGATCTTCATACTCAACCTCCTGCTCAACATTTCGGCCTTTCCTACAATGCCCAACTCATACTATCCTACACCACCTTTGTTAAGATCCTGTTAAGTTCAGATACATGCTACAGTTTTTCTAACGATTATATCTCCTATTACTTTACAGCCCCTTGCCGTTGCAGGCGAAAAAAGGAGCTAGCTCTATTCTCGCAACGCAATTGCCCCGTCCCGATTTATCGGGACTCAAAACCACGCAGCAAGAAGTCTCATAAACAGGTGTGACCACTACTGGTTTGTATTACAGGCGAACTTACGCTAAAATACGTGAGTCATGTGTTTGGCAGTGCCGGTAAAGATTGTCTCCGTGGACGGAGACGAGGCAGAAACAGAAATCGCCGGAGTGAGGCGTCGGGTTAGCATAGTCTTCACTCCGGAAGCCAAGGTTGGGGACTATGTGTTGCTTCATACGGGATATGCCATAGGAGTCATAGATGAGGCTGAGGCCGAGGAGACCTTGAAGCTTCTGGAAGAGATAGCAAGTCTAAGTGAAGTTCATTGACGAGTATCAGGACAGCAAGCTAGTCAGAGGGCTTGCCTGCAAGATTGCTCAGCGCTCTACCAAGACGATAAGAGTAATGGAGTTTTGCGGCGGGCACACGCACGCCATATTGCGACATGGAATTCGCCAGCTAGTTCCCAAAACAGTGGAAATGAGGTCGGGGCCGGGCTGCCCCGTGTGTGTCACGGCCACCGTTGACCTGGACAAGGCCATCGCCCTGGCACACCTGCCCGATGTCATCATTACAACGTTTGGCGACATGATAAGAGTGCCTGGCAGCTACTCGAGCCTGCAAAAGGTGAAGGCCGAGGGAGCGGATGTGCGGATCGTATATTCCACTACCGACGCCGTAGAAATAGCCAGCGCCAACCGTGGGAAATCAGTCATATTCATAGGCATTGGTTTCGAGACCACGGCACCCACCATAGCGGCGTCTATACTCAGGGCGCAACGGGAAGAAATAGAGAACTTCCACGTCCTATCCCTTAACAAGCTGACCCCACCCGTGATGAAAGCGCTGCTCGAGTCGGGCGAGACAAAGCTAGATGGCATCGTTTGTCCCGGACATGTCAGCGTTATAATCGGGTCACATCCCTATGAGTTTATCCCCAGGGATTATAGAGTGGCCTGTGTCATCTCGGGATTTGAACCATTGGATATCTTGTTGTGCATAGACAAGCTGGTGGAACAAATTGAGAAGGGCGAGCCAAAAGTGGAGATAGCCTACCTCCGGGGAGTGAAGCCCGAAGGAAATAGAAAAGCCCGGCAACTGATGGAGGGTGTTTTTGAGGTTGGCGAAGCTAACTGGCGAGGAATCGGAATCGTCCCTAAGAGTGGCTTGAAAATCAGACGGAAATACGAGCGATTTGACGCCGACAAGGCTTTCTCAGTGAGTCTGAAGCCACCGAAAGAGCCCAAGGGATGTCGGTGCGGAGATATAATCCGTGGCGCAGCTATGCCCCTGGAGTGTACACTGTTTGGAAAATCGTGTACCCCGGAAAGCCCTGTCGGTCCCTGCATGGTCTCCAGTGAGGGCGCCTGCGCCGCCTACTATCAGTACGGGACTCCGGAAGATTTGCACACACTTTAGGGTGAATATGGAGCAGGCTTATGGATGACAGCATTCTTTTGGCCCATGGCAGTGGCGGCAAGCTGAGCCATGAGCTGGTGGAGAAAAAATTTCTGCCCTTCCTGGCCAATCCGGCGTTAAATAAACTAGATGACTCAGCTATTTTCGAAGCCAGCGGGCGGCTGGCTTTCACCACCGACGGCTACGTGGTAAATCCCATCTTTTTCCCGGGCGGCGATATCGGCAAGCTGGCCGTTTGCGGTACGGTGAATGACTTGGCTATGAACGGAGCCAGACCTTTATATTTGAGCCTCTCTGCAATCATAGAAGAGGGCTTCCTACTGAGTGAGCTTGAGCGAATAGTGCAATCAATAAAGAAAGCTGCTGAAGAAGCCAAGGTGAGCATCATCGCTGGGGACACCAAGGTGGTAAATAGAGGACAGGCCGACAAGTTGTTTATCACCACCTCGGGAGTGGGGATAATCCCTCCCGGAGTCGATATCTCGGGAGCCAATGCCAGAGCCGGGGACAAGGTCCTGTTGAGCGGCACCATCGGCGACCACGGTATAGCTATCATGAGCCAGCGCGAAGGACTGAAGTTCTCTATGACCCTGAAAAGCGACTGCGCTCCATTGAATAAATTGGTGTCCCACATGCTGCAGGTCTCGACCAGGATTCATTGCCTCCGCGATCCTACCAGGGGTGGCTTGGCCACCACGCTCAACGAATTGGCCCGTCAATCAAAGGCCGGCATTGTAATAGAAGAGACTGAGATACCAGTGAAGGAAGATGTCAGAGCTGCCTGCGAGCTCCTGGGACTGGACCCCATCTACGTGGCTAACGAAGGCAAGCTGGTAGCTGTAGTTGACCCGACCGATGCGCCCAAGATTCTGGCGCGAATGAGAAAGAATCGCTATGGCAGGTATGCTGCCATCATCGGCGAGGTAACCGGCGAGCACCCCGGGAAGGTGGTAATGAAAACAAAAGTTGGCCCCTCCCGCATCGTAGATATGCTATCCGGGGAATTGCTCCCCCGGATATGTTAGATAGTTTGACAGTCAGAATTCACCAGTGGTACATTGCTACCTGTGAAGCGCATCGGTATTCTCTATCACCCTCTACGCGAAAAAG
>Ga0224495_10003085_pt1 | contig 10412 bp, 6 predicted proteins | sample SF_Jul11_sed_USG_FD_168128 | JGI IMG/M metagenome (GOLD analysis project Ga0224495, IMG submission 168128) | Sediment microbial communities from San Francisco Bay, California, United States - SF_Jul11_sed_USGS_4_1 | ecosystem: Environmental > Aquatic > Marine > Sediment | place: USA: California...
CTCATGAAGACCGAAGCTAATAGCGCTGGACGGCGATAATGGCGCTGGGGTCGTTCGTCGTGTTGTTGGCGATCGCTCCGAAGGGAAAGACCGCGGTCCCATCGGACCAGAGTGCGATCCGTATCCAGCAATTGCTGAAGCTGTAGGTCGGGTAGGGGAGCCCGCAGAGCGTGAACGGGTTGTAGGATCGGTATTGCGGATCAGCCGGAAGGCTGTACGTGGCCGAGCCGACGAGTGTGCCCGTGCTATCATAAATATGAAAACTCATGCCCGCCGCCGCGCTGCTTAATTTCACATAGCCGATCGAGGTCCGATATTCCGCGTTGTTGGAGACGTTGGGGATGATCATCTCTGTGACGCCGATGTCGACCCGGTTCGACTGGACGTTGTTAAGCCCCGGATACGTCTTCGCGTAGTTCCCGTTGGACGTCTTGGCGGTGACATGGATCTTGTTGGCGCTCGATTGAGTTGAAAAAACAAGGGCCCCGACCCTCCCGAAGTAAAAGAACGAAGGGTCGAGACCCTGTAAGGTGCTGAGGATATTGGAATAGGTCTGGCTGCTCCAGGAGGCGGGGCTTGTCCACAGCGTAAAGGGTCCGCGCTGGCCGGCGGTATGATAGAACATGACCGAAACCTGGGTCCCCGTCCCCTCCATGTCGATGATCTGGACCTCGGTCATCCACGTCCCGCCCCCGGTGGCCGGAGCCCAAATGACCTCGGGCAGGATCTTCCAGTTACTGGGGGAATTGTCGTAGGCAAGTCCGGGCGCGGCCACTCCGACCAGGAGAAGCAGGTAGAAAAAAATACCACAACCTCTTTTCATGGCAACCTCCTTCTGCTCAGGCTGACCTCAGACTAAATCCCCCGTTATCGTCCTGTCAAGTCTCCGGCCCGGGTTTCGCGGACCATCTCCGGGTTCTTCCCCCGCCCCCCTGGCGCTGCAACTTATTCTTTTTATTGAAATTCCCCGTCCCCACGGCCCGCCTCGACTTGACTTCGGCGCCCCGCATTGAGTATCATTTTCCACTGTGACTCGATGAGCTTTCGGCCCCTCCGGGTCGCGCCTCGCCGCCCGATTCACAGAAGACGACCGTCATGAAGGGAGTTTGACTTGGCCACCAAATCGTTCAATCCGTTCGAGATGGCCCAGAAGCAGTTCGACAGCGTCGCCGACCTTCTCGAACTCGACGCCGCCACCCGGGACCTCCTGCGGTGGCCGCTCCGGGAATACCATTTTTCGATCCCCGTCCGCATGGACGACGGCGGCGTCCGCGTCTTCCGCGGCTACCGCTGCCAGCACAACGATGCCCGGGGGCCCTGCAAGGGCGGCATCCGCTTCCACCCTCAGGAGACGATCGACACGGTCCGGGCCCTCTCGATGTGGATGACCTGGAAATGCTCCGTAGTGGACATCCCCCTGGGCGGCGGCAAGGGCGGGGTCATCTGCGACCCGCATAACCTCAGCCAGCGGGAACAGGAAAGGCTGTGCCGCGGCTGGATCCGGGCCATCGCCCAGGATGTCGGCCCCCTGCGGGATGTCCCCGCGCCCGACGTCATGACCAGCCCCCAGCATATGCTCTGGATGCTCGACGAGTTCGAAGCCATCCACGGCGCCAAATATCCCGGCTTCATCACCGGCAAGCCGGTCGGCATGGGCGGCTCCCTCGGCCGGACCGAGGCGACAGGCTACGGCCTCGTCTACACGCTCCGGGAAGCGTTGCGGGAGATGGGCGTCAAGATCGAAGCGACGAGCGCCGCCGTCCAAGGCTTCGGCAACGTCGCCCAATATGCCATCCGGCTTTACACCGAGCTCGGCGGCAAGGTCATCTGCGTCGCCTGCTGGGACCAGGGCGACCAGACCTCCTATACATACCGAAAGAAAAGCGGGATCAACATCGATGAGCTCCTGGCCGTCACGGACCGCTTCGGCGGGATCGACAAGTCCAAGGCCGAGGCCCTGAGCTACGAGCGTCTTCCGGGCGACGCGTGGATCGAGCAGGACGTCGATATCCTGATCCCGGCCGCGATCGAAAACCAGGTCAACGCCGAGACCGTCAAGAAAATCCCCCCGCGGGTTAAGGTCGTGGCCGAGGGCGCCAACGGTCCCACGACACCGGAGGCCGACGCCGCCCTCAAGGAGCGCAAGATTTTCGTCATCCCTGACTTCCTGGCCAACGCGGGCGGCGTCACCTGCAGCTATTTCGAGCAGGTCCAGTCGAACCAGAACTACTTTTGGCCCAAGGACGAGGTTCTGAACCGGCTTGACGGGAAAATGACGGCGGCCTTCAAGGCCGTGAGCGAACTGGCCCGCACGAGGAAGCTCTTCACGCGGGACGCGGCTTATGTCATTGCCGTCAGTCGGGTGGCGAACGCCTGCAAAGACCGCGGCTGGGTCTGAGTGGGTTCGCGAGGGCGCGGGCGTGACGCCGGTCCTGTCAGGCGAAGGCGCCGGATAGGGGCCGTTGTCGTTTGTCCCGCGAGCGTGGGACGGCCCGCCTGATAGGGTGCGGCCGGCCGGGGAGTAGCGGAGCCGACATGAGCAGTCCGCCGACGACGAAAACCGCAGACCTGCTTTTCTCCACGCTCCACGAGCGGGCCAAGGAGCTGAGCTGCCTCTATAAGATCGAGGAGGTGCTCAGCAAGTTCGACCTTCCCCTGGAGGACATCTTCCGGCGGGTCATCGAGTCCCTCCCGCCGGGCTGGCAGTACCCCGAAGCCTGTGAGGCCCGGCTCACCTACGGATCGGAAGCCTATGAATCGCCCGACTTCGTGGAGACGGCGTTCGTCCATTGCGCCGAGATTCGCATCCAGGAGACGACAGTCGGCCAGCTCTGCGTCTCGTACAAGGAGCCAAAACCTCCCTCCGACGTCGGCCCGTTCATGGCCGGGGAAGTGAAGCTCATCCACACCATCGCCGACCGGCTGGGACATTTCATCCTCCATCAACGGCTGCGCCAGGTTTATGAGGAGATGAGCGAGGAGCGGCGCGAGCACGCCGAGGAAAAAGCGGGCTGGCGTATCGCCTTGAACCTCCTGCGGAACACCGACCAGAGCCTTTTCATCCGCGTTTCGCGCAAGATGATGAACTACCTGGGCTGGCGCGGGGTGACCGAAGTCCGTTCCGTCCTCGAGAGCTATGGCAAGGACGAGGAGGCGGAAGGCGTCTTCGGGGAGTCGAACTGGCCCCAGCGGCGCGAGTCGCTGGACCGCTTCTGCAAACTCAGCGAGGAAACCTTCCGGATCGCCTCGGCCAACCTCACCGACGAGGAGATCCTGACCCGCATCCAGCGCTGGATCAGCGAGGACCGCTCCAGCACGGCCGTCAAGGACCTGGAGAACGTCTACGCCTCGATGAGCGACGTCCTCGATTCGGTCCAGCGGCTCCAGCACCTCACGCCCGAGGGGATCCAACTGCCGCGGGCGACGGCCGACAGCATCCGGGTCGCGCTCATCCGGAGGATCTTCACCGAGCAGCTCGAGTATATCAACATCGCCAAGAAATACGTCGCCCTCGAGGATTTCTTCGGCCTCCTGGAGCGCATCGTTTTTCCGACCGGCAGCCGGGGGAAGCTGGGCGGCAAGAGCGCCGGCCTCTTCCTGGCCAACCTCATCCTCCGGCAGGCGGTCCGCCGGGTCAAGACGATCGGCGAGATCAAGACGCCCAGGACATGGTACATCGCCTCGGACGGCATGCGGGTTTTCCTCCAGTTCAATAACCTCGAAGATGTCATCGAGCAGAAATACAAGGACCTCGACGAGATCCGGCGCGAGTACCCCCACCTCGTCCAGGTCTTCAAAAACTCGTACTTTCCTCCCGAGATCGTGAAGGGGCTATCGCTCGCCTTGGACGACTTGGGGGAGGTCCCGCTCATCGTCCGGAGCTCGAGTCTGCTCGAAGACCGGCTGGGGTCGGCCTTCGCCGGCAAATACAAGAGCCTCTTCCTGGCCAATCAGGGCGACAAAAAGAAACGGCTGGCGGCCCTCCTCGACGCCGTGGCTGAGGTCTACGCCTCGACCTTCAGCCCGGACCCCATCCAGTACCGGTCCGAGCGGGGCCTCCTAGACTTCTATGAGGAAATGGGGATCATGGTCCAGGAGGTCGTCGGGAAGCGCGTCGGCAAATATTTCTTCCCCGCCTTCGCCGGGGTCGCCTTCAGTCGCAACGAGTTCTGCTGGTCGCCGCGTATCCGGCGGGAGGACGGGCTGCTCCGTCTTGTCCCCGGCCTCGGGACGCGCGCTGTGGATCGGGTGAGCGACGACTATCCGATCCTCGTGGCGCCCAGTCAGCCCAACCTCCGGGTGAACGTCTCGGAAGACGAGGTCGTCCGGTACTCACCGAAAAAAATCGACCTCATCGATTTGGAGAAGGACTCGTTCGACACCGCGCCCGTCAAGGACCTCCTGCGGGAGGTCGGCCACGAGTACCCGGCCATGACCAAGGTCGTTTCCGTCTACCGCGACGGCCTCCTCCAGCGTCCCCTGGGTCTGGCCACGGACTTCGGCCGCGACGACCTCGTCGTGACGTTCGACGGCCTGATCTCCGGGTCCCCCTTTATGCGTCAGCTCGAGGCCATCCTCAAAACGCTGGAGTCGGCGCTGGGGACGCCGGTCGACGTCGAGTTCGCTCACGACGGGACCGATTTCTACCTGCTCCAGTGCCGCGCCCAAAGCTATGCGCTCGACGAAGCCGCCGTGGAGATCCCGGCCCGGGTCCCCGACGAGGCCGTCCTCTTCACGGCCAACCGGTACATCTGCAACGGCCGCGTTCCGGCGATTACCCATATCGTCTACGTCGACCCCGAACAGTACGGGCGCCTGGCCGAGCTGCCGGACCTGGTGGCCGTGGGTCAGGCCGTGGGGAAGCTTAACAAGCTTCTGCCCCGGCGCCAATTTATTCTCCTGGGCCCCGGCCGATGGGGAAGCCGCGGCGACATCAAGCTCGGCGTCCGGGTGACCTACGCGGACATCAGCAACGCCGCCATGCTCATCGAGGTCGCCCGCAAGAAGGGCAACTACGTCCCCGACGTTTCGTTCGGGACCCATTTCTTCCAGGATCTGGCGGAGTCGGGGATCCGCTACCTGCCGCTTTACCCCGATGACCCCGGAGTCATCTTCAACGAGCCGTTCCTCCTTTCGTCCCCGAACCTCCTGCCCGAGCTCCTGCCCGAGTACGCGGCCCTGGCCAAAGTCTTAAGCGTGGTCGACGTCGCGGCCGCCACGCGCGGACGCGTGCTCCGGGTGCTCCTCAACGCCGAGCGCGAGCAGGCCCTGGCCATGTTCACCGACCCGAACGCCGCTCTCCGCACAGCGGACGGGCCGGCGGCGCTGACCTGTCTGGTCCGGGACGACCACTCGAAGTGGCGCGTCCACATGGCCGAACAGATTGCGTGGCAGATGGAGACGGCGCGCTGGGGCGTGAAGGCCGTCTATCTCTCGGGGAGCGCCAACGCCGGCATGGCCGGGCCCGCCAGCGATATCGACCTCCTCGTGCATTTCCGCGGCAGCGCCAGGCAACGGAAGGAGATAGAACTTTGGCTCCAGGGCTGGAGCGTGTCGCTGGCGGAGATGAACCGCCTCCGGACCGGCCTCAGCTCGTCCGGTCTGCTCGACGTCAAATTCCTGAGCGACGACGACATCGCCAAGGGCCGGGGCGAGGCGGCGAAGATTCGGGCCGCGGACGACCCGGCGCGCGAGCTGCCGCTTCAAAAAAATCGCGGCTAGTCGGAACGCCGGACCCCGGCCTGGCGGGCGGCGGCTTCGTCGTAGGGAGCCTGCCGGGCCGGGCAGTCACCCCGGTTGCAGAGTCGGCAGGACAGAAATCCTTCTTCGGACGGGAAAAAGATTCCCGAGATGGATTTCCGGGGCAGCATGAGGAGGCTGGCCGTGAGTTCGACCCCGACGAGACTCCGGGTGTCTCCGAAGAGAGAGAAGAGCTTCGGCTGTTCGGTGATGGGCCAGTCCTCGAGCGACCCGGGACTCATGGCGGACAGAGCCGCAAGGCCCCAGCGCTCGCCGAGACGCCGGGCGAGCCAGCCCGCGGCCGTCTCGAGGATGAGGTTCGCCGCTTCTTCAAGATAGTATTGTCGGAGGAGATCCCCGCTGGCGGCGGCTTTGATTTCGAGGTCGGCCCCGACTGTCATGATGAACGGGAAGACCTTCTGGACCCCGTCCAAATTCGCCCGCAGGACCCGGCTGCGGAAAAAGACCCCGCCGACCTCCACACCGTCCTCCGTTTTCGCTCCCGTGTAGGCGACCGCGGTTATGGCGCGCGGCTTGACGAGAGGGAGAGCCGTGCTGAGGAGTTCGTCGAGGCTTGCGAAGCCGTGGTCCGGGCCGAACCGCAGGCGTCGTGAAGCGGCCTCGGAGTCGACCCGAACCGGGATGTCCGTCAGGATCTCCATCGTCGTGCCCTCGCTTGGCAATTTCCCTCCCTCTCGGCTTGACGACCTAGGCCGGTTTCCCGCGCTGCCGGGCGAGCGTCCAGTTGACGAATCGAGACCTGAGCTGGCGGCTGGCCAGAGCCTGTTTGAGGGGCGGGAGGCGCAGGACCGCGCCCAGGATGGCGGCCATGGCCCGGTGATTCCAGAGGGCCCGGTTGTCAAAAATGAGGTCCTGGAGCCTTCCCCGCTCGACCGCCATGAGAACGATGCGCTCCGCCGAGTCGGCCGGCGTCACGACCCGCTCTTTCCGCGCGGCAAGGGCGAGTGCCTTCTCGCCGCAGTTGCGCACGCAGATCCCGCAGCCGAGGCAGATCCTCTCGTCGAGCCGCGCTTTCTTATGTGTCTTCCGCTGCCGGTCGCCGGCGGCGACCAGCCCCATCGCCTCGACGGGGCAGGCGAGAACGCACTTGCCGCAGCCCGTGCAGAGCGATTCATCGAGGCGAGGGAGGTAGTTCGTCGTGTGGACCGGATGGAGGAAGGCCAAGCGCTTGGCGGCCAACATGGCCTCGCAGCAGCAGCCGCAGCAGTTGCAAATAAAGCTCGGTTGGCGGCGGACGTTCTCTCCGAACTGGACGAGGTCGTGCTCGTAACTCCGGCGGAGGAGGTCCAGGCCCTCCTCAACGTCGACGGACCGGGCGATCCCGTGCTTGGCCAGCGATTGGGCCGTCCCGCCGAAGGTCAGGCAGATGTCGAGCGGTGAATCGCAGGCGTGCGCCGCATGGGAGGCCTTATGGCGGCAGTAGCAGACGCCGACCGCCCGGTGCCGGGCCGCCCGGATGACCTCGCTCGCCCGTTCGTAGTCGAGGACATGAAGGGAAATGTCGGGGCCGAGGACCGGCTCGTGGACGTACACGCGGCCGAGCTGGGTTTCTCCGGGGGAGAAGAGGGCCGTGAGAAAGTCGGGCTCGACGGTGACGTATTGATAGTAGAGTTCGGAGAGGAGCTTCTGGTCGATGTCGGTCCGCACCCGCATGAGCGAGAATTCAAAGAAGCCGGCCATCGGGGGAGGCACGGAGAAGAGGCGCCGGCCGGAGCGAGTTTCGACGTCGAGGAGGAGGCCCCTGTCGGCCAGGGCGTCGAGCGTCTTCATGGCCTCGGCTTCGGTCGTTTTCCAGATGCGGGCGGCCGCTCGGGCCGTGAACGGTTTGATGGGGAGGAGGGAGACGGCCGCCGCCTCGCGCTCCGTGAAGAGCATCCTGAGGATCCGGAAGAAAAGCTCGGTCGGCGGGGCGCCCTGAGGATAACGGTTGTAACGGCGGGCCAGGTCCCCGTAGGCCCCGCGCGCGGTGAGATGAGCCATAGCTGATCCTTGACCGCGGCCATTCTAATGGAAACGGGGGACTTGGACAAGCGGATGGAGCGGCACCCCGCGACGGGGGGCGGAAGGCTCGAATCCGGCGGCGGAGCCGGGGGGCTCTAACGCGGGGCCTGTTCCGGTCGTCGGCCAGGTTTTGCGCGGATATAGCCCAGGCTTCGAAGGTCGTCGAGGAGTTGACTTTTAGCCTTAGACGCCGCGGTCACGCCGGACGCAGCGCCGGACTCTGACTCAGCGGAGCTCAGGTGGGTCGGAATCCATTTCATGGACCTTTGGGCGAGAAGCCGGGGGTCGATCGCTTCTTTAAGAACCCGCCCCTCCATGTCCCGGCCGAGGGGGAGGTCGAGCAGGTAGAGCACCGTCGGCGCGATATCAACGACGCCCGCGTCCTTGATCCGGACGCCGCGCCGGATCCCCGGTCCCTGGGCCAGGATGACGCCCTCGACGCGATGCATCCCGGTCAAGCGCGTCTTGTCCACGACGGCCGTCACGGGGAGGCGCGTCCCGCCGACGAGAAGAGCGTCATCGGCTTCGAGGCCCATGTCGACCCAGACGTCCAGCCGCGGCGGTCCGCTCCCTCGCGGCGGGACCAGGCGAACCTTCGTGAAGAGGGGTCGTCCTTTGGTGGTTCTCAAGTCGGCGAGCGCACGGACCGCCTGGCCCATGAACTCGGCGACGGCCGTGGACCCGCGGCCGGACGCGTCGTCCTTCCGGAACGGGCTTTGCGGCTGGATGTTGGGGACGAGCCCCCGCGGCAGGTCGCGTCCCTTGAGATCCCGCGTTCCGTCGAAGAGCTTCGTCAGGCTCCAGTCGACGTCCCTCGTGCCGGGCTTGAAGGACAGCCAGCCGAGGCGTTCCAGGACCTCGGACATCGAGAAGGTCATCGGTCCGCGGGCCGGCCCCTGTCCGTGGTCTGAGACGAGGAGGTACGTGGCGTCCCCGCCCGCCGCTTCCAGGATGGCCCCGACGGCTCTGTCCACCTCGGCGTAGGCGTCGGCGACGAGCGACGATCCGGCGTCGAGGACCGGCGAGGGGATGCGGCGGAAAAGGAAAGAAGCCAGGGGCGAGCCCCGGCGCACATCGAACGCGGCCCACGATTGGTGTTGGACCGCATCAAGCGTGCGGAAGGATATAAGGAAGAGCTCGGGCGGACCTGCTTGCAGCAGCTTCGTCGCGACCTCGGCCAGGGCTGCGGGAGGGAACTGTGCGTCCTCCGTCGACGGAACGAAGACTTCGAATTCAACGGCCGCTTCGGGCGGCTCCGAGCGTCGTTCGAGGCCGCGGAAACCGAGCCGGTCGGAAAGAAAACGGCCCCGGACCTTCTCCGCCGGCCACGAACCGTACCAGGCGACGACGTCCGTCGCCTTGCCGGCCCGGCTGGTGATATCCCATAAAGCCGGGACTTTTCGCGCCGAGATGGAAATGGGGAGGAGCTCGCCTGTTTCGGGGTCCCGGATAACGTAGTCCCGGACCCCGTGCCGGGCGGACGTCTGGCCGGTCGCGATCGTGGTCCAGATGGCGGGCGAGCGGACGGGGAGGGTCGCCCGGAGCGAACCTCTCGCGCCCGCGTTCACAAAACGTTCCAGGTGCGGAAGGCAACCCTGCCGTATGAGCGCGTGCAGGACGTTCCACGAGGCCGCGTCGACGCCGATAAGGACCACGCGCCGGGGAACAAAGCCGGCTGCCGGGGAGGGAGCATGCCGGCTGGGGACGATAACGAAGGCGATGGAGAGGACCAGGACAAGGACGAGCAGGACGTGGCCCGTGGTCCGCAGCGCTTTGAGCAGGACATAAATCAGGGCCCCCGCCAGGGCCGAGACGAGAAGAGCGCCGGCGAAAAGAAGTGCCCCTTTGAGGGACAGCATGGCCCGGGCAGGGTAGAAGAACAGGGCCTTGAGGAAAGGGGCGAGCAAAAGGAATATCAGAGCCGTGGCGGAAGTCGAGACGGCCGTGGTGAACTGTCGCTTCGGGCCGGCGTCTGTGCGGAGAAAAAGGAACGACGAGAGACCGAGAACCGCGCCCGCGACGGTGAAGAGAAGCAGAATGGCCGCGGGTCCCCGTAACCATCTCAGGGCCGGGATGGGGAAACCCTTGGCCAGGACAAGAAACATGAGCTCGACAAGGTAAGCACGGGAACTCAGGAGTTCAGACGCGCCCCCGAACGGAATATAGGGAAGGACCCCGACGAGCCAGCCGGGGATGGCGCCGCCGAGGAGGGCAGCGAGGACGCGGAATGAGCGACGCCGGGTCTCGCGCCGCGATGCCGTCTCGATTCGCTCGTTCATCGGACCCCCGGTCAACTTGGCGTTCTTCGCTTCCCCGATTCGCTCTCCTATTTATCAAATCCGCCGCGGCCGGTCAATTCGAATGGACTCGCGGCGCAGGCCGCGGAAGCCGGATTGATTTGGCGCGGGGCCGGCGCTATACTCACTCATGTCGCCGCCGGCCCGGTGTTTCGCCTGCGGTCCGAAACGAGCGCAACGCCGCGCCCGGCCCGGAAGAAGGAGGAGGCAATGGCCCTGGTCCGATGCCCCGAATGCGCCCGCGAAGTAAGCGACCGAGCCGAGTCCTGCCCCGGCTGCGGGTATCCGCTTCGTCCCTCCGGCCCCGGTCCGGGAGGCCGCGGAGCCGGCTGGTCCCTGCCCTACGAATATAAA
>Ga0224495_10003086_pt1 | contig 10408 bp, 10 predicted proteins | sample SF_Jul11_sed_USG_FD_168128 | JGI IMG/M metagenome (GOLD analysis project Ga0224495, IMG submission 168128) | Sediment microbial communities from San Francisco Bay, California, United States - SF_Jul11_sed_USGS_4_1 | ecosystem: Environmental > Aquatic > Marine > Sediment | place: USA: California...
GGCGGCATGTTGTCAGGATTGCTGATGGCGGTGTTTATGGTTCCCGGGCTGATGGTGGGGGGAATGCTGACCCCCGCGGTCCCCATTGCCGCTTTGGAGCAAATTTCCCCCATGGCCGCCATCCAGCGGTCTTTGAGGCTGATGCGCCCCCGGCTGCCTTTGGGCATGGCCGTGTTCGGCTTTTTTGTGGCTGTGGGGGCGATTATCCCCCTGGGGGTGATTTCTCTTGCCGGGGTGGGGCCTTACACCCCGCTGTTGGGGGTGATTCTGCAAGCCGTCACCATGCCCCTGGCATTCGGGGCCAATTTGTATTTGTATTACCGTCTGCGGGCAAATGAGCCTCCCGTTCCCTCCTCCAAGCCGTAACCCCAACCTCCCGACCGCCCTGCCCCGGGATGGCATCAGCCGCACGAAAGCGGCCCGCGCCGCCGCCGGGGTGTTTGGGGATCCTCCAAGACGGATTGAACCAGCCGCAACCCATGCTGGCCCGTCCATTGCATTGATGATGAAACCACACATTGGGGGACCGGCGGTGGGTTTCAGCTGCCCCGCTGACCATCCCGGTTCCCACATTTTCCCTGTTTTTTTTGATGGAGGACCCCTTATGGACTCCCTGTTTGACACCCGGCTGTCTCTTTTGCAAAAATCTCTGGATTTGCGCTCGGCCCGGAACAATCTGCTGGCTTCCAACATCGCCAACGCTGAAACCCCCGGCTACAAGGCCCGGGACCTGGTGTTTGAAAAAGCCCTGGGAGAAGCCATGCAATCCCAGACCCCCGGCCCGTTGCAGGTGACGGACAGGCGCCATTTGGATGGCCGTCAGCCGCTTCCGGTGGAAATGGTGAACGGCGAGATGATTCAATCCGGCAACCCGGTGGGTTCCCTGGATGACAACTCGGTGAATCTGGAAACCGAAATGGCCAAACTCGGTGAAAACCAGGTGTCCTACAACGCCCTGACCCGGATGATGAACTACAAGTTCAATTTGCTGAAAACCGTTCTGTCTCAAGGAGATTAGCCATGAACTTTCTATCCGCGATGGAAACCGCCTCCTCCGGGTTGGCGGCTCAAAGATTCCGCATGAACATCATTTCGGGCAATATCGCCAACGCCGAAACCACGCGCACCCCTGAAGGGGGGCCCTACAAACGGCGGGATACCGTGTTTGGCGCCCTGCCCGCCCCCCGCACCTTTGAGGAGGAACTGCGCTCCAGGGTCCAGGCGGATGACCCCCTGCATGTAAAGGTGCTGGGGGTATCGGTGGATGAGCGGCCCCCCATTTTGAAATATGATCCCTCCCACCCGGACGCCAACGAGGAAGGGTATGTGGCCATGCCCAACATCAACACCACCGAGGAAATGGTGAACCTGATGCTGGCCACCCGCTCTTATGAGGCCAACGTGGCGGCCTTCAACGCCACCAAGGCCATGGCCTTGAAGGCATTGGAAATTGGGAAATAAACGAAATACCCGGTAAACTGAATCAAGCGGTTCCCCGCCGGGATGGCAGGGTGGATACCTGATTGGAGATCAGGGCAGGAAAATTGCATTTCCAAGGGTAGAAGGCAGAATTTTCCCCCCGGAGCGGAATTCACGGGGAGAAACCCTTGGAAACCGCGGGCGGCCCCAGGGCCGTCTCCCAATCCCAGGCCAAACAAGGTGAAACGCCATGTCTGATGTGAAAATAACTTCTGTTCAACCGGCTCCGGGTCAACAGACCTCCGCCAAGGCCCAGCCGAAACCGGCCGCCGGTAAGGCGTTTGACGCCAACCTGGAGCAGGCCATCGCCTCCTTGGATCAGGTAAAATCCAAAGCGGAAGCGGCAGATGCAAAAGGGGAGGCCAAGGCCGCCTCCATTCAGGATGAAATTGACACCTCCAACAACCTGTTTCAGGAAATGATGAAAGCCAAACAGAATCTTTCCAGGTTGTATCACACCATGCACCACAACCCGGAAAAACCGGAGTAGGAACCCATGAACATCAACCAGATAGCCAAGCCCGGAATCCTGGAAGTCGGCGGACAGAAACATTCCCAGTCTTTGATCAAAGACCTGGGGAATACCTTTGGCAATCTGTTGGATGAGGTCAATCAGGCCCAATTGACCGCGGATAAAAAGATTGAGGAATTCGCCACATCCCCCCAAAAAGACCTCCACGGCACCATGATCGCCATGGAAAAAGCCGATATTTCCTTGAGGATGATGCTTCAGGTGCGGTCCAAGCTGACCAACGCCTACCACGAAATCATGCGCATGCAGTTTTAACCCCCCCCATGGGCCTCCCCATCGGGATGGCGGGAGAGTGGTTGGGAGCCAAAACTCATCCCGGCCCAGGAATGGTTCTTGCGTTTCTTTGATATTTAGGACACTTTTTTCTAAGCTGTTTTTTAACACCGAAAGAGGGTTATATAGAGACTTTAAGCCTCGCCAACCGATAGGTTTGGGCAAGGCCCCGCGGCAGTCAACCAGAGGTGGAATGTGGTTTCCACCGGCCCGGCGCTAAACCCCCCAAGGATGGCGGGAAAGCAGACCCCTTCGGCGGGGGTTCTGTTCTTTTGGTCACACCAACCGCGCGGCAAAAACACCAGAGGCCCCATGAAGGATATCTGGGCACAGTTTCAATCCTTCTTTGAAAACCTGTCCCTTCCCAACAAAATCATTTTTTTCACCGCCATCGGCGTGGTGGTGATCGGCATGGTCACGCTGGTTTATATGGCCAACCGTGAAACCTGGGTTCCGTTGTATTCCAACATCAACCCGGAGGATGCCGCCACAGTGAAGGAAAAACTGGACGCCAACCAGATTCCGGTCCTGGTGGGGCCCGGCGGACGGGCCATCCTGGTCCATTCGGAGGATGCCGACAATGCCCGCCTTTCTCTGGCCAAGGAACGGGTGGTGATGGGGGGCGGTCTGGGATTTGCCGATTTGTTTGTGGGCAACAGCGGCCTGGGTGAAACCGAATTCCAGCAGCAGGTCAAATACCGCATCGCCCTGGAAGGCGAACTGGCCCGGCTGATCGGCAAGCTGTCCGGCATCAAAAGCGCCAAGGTGACTTTGGCGTTGCCCAAGAAAAGCCTGTTTATTGACCAGGAACAAAAAACCACCGCCTCGGTGGTGGTGGACCCCCAGTCCTCTCAGGAACTCACCAACAAGGAAGTGCTGACCATCGCCTACCTGGTGGCCAATTCGGTGGAATCCCTGGATAAAAAAAATGTGGTGGTGGTGGATACCGCCGGCCGACTGTTGAGCCAGGGAATATCCGATGATTCAGTGGCCGGCCGCATCAGTGAGCAGATTGCCCACCGGCGCAATGTGGAAATGGCTCTTCAGGCCAAGGTGATCAAACAGTTGGAATCGGTGGTGGGGTCGGACCGGGTGAAGGCCGAAGTCAGTGTGGACCTGGCTTTTGACAAAGAAACCACCAAGGAGGAAATCTACGATCCGGAAGGGACCGTGGTCCGCAGCGAGCAGGTAAGCACCGAAAATTCCACCGGCTCCAGATCCATTCCGGTGGGGATTCCCGGGGTCACATCCAACCTGCCGGAAACCCAGGCCGGGGCCAGCGAGGTGGCCAATGTATCCACCCTGAACCGGTCCAACGAAACCCGCAATTACGAAACCAGCCACAAAACTGTGATGCGCGAACCCTCCCCCGGTAAAATCAACCGGCTGAGTGTATCGGTATTGGTGGACGGCAAATACAAGCCGGTGACCGACCCGGAATCGGGCCGCATAGTCACCCGCAAATATGAGGAATGGAGCACCGGGGAAATCAACAGCTTTAACCGGCTGGTAAAAACCGCCGTGGGGTTTAACGAGGCCCGGGGCGATACCATTGAGGTGGCCAACCTGCAATTCAACAAACCCCTGGAGGAAGACCTGAAACGGGAGTTTGAGGAAACCACCCGCAACCGGGAATTCTTCCTGGATATTCTGCGCTACACCTTCTTGGGGGTGGGGCTGCTGCTGTTGATTCTGTTTGTCATCCGGCCCATGGTGCAAAAACTTTCGGCCAAACCGGAGGATCTGGACCTGCTGATGGGGCTGCCCGCCACCATCGGGGAATTGGAAGGGGAAGAACTGGAAATCCCCACCCCCAAAGAGCTTTCCGGCATTCCTTCCAGGGAGAAAATCATAGAAATGGCCCGGGGCGACACCCTGGCCACAGCATCCATGATCCGCAACTGGCTTAGAGAAAAACGGTAACCGCCTCCAATCAGTTCAACCCCCCTCCCCATAGGAAGGAGGCAGGGAGATGGGAAAAAAAGATTGAAGCAGAGGTCTCAAGGGATTGAAAAACCCGGGAAAACCATGAATTCCGAGAAAGACAGGCAACCCATGCAGGCCAAACCCATCCAGCCCCCCACACCGTGGATTCCTCCCGAATTTGATGCGGAGGAGCCATCCGCCCCGTCCTCCGCAACCGGTGTTTCCTCCGGGGCCAAACGGTTTGTGCCCCTGATGGCTGCCGACAACCCGGAACAGGATGAAGATCGGTTCCTGCTGTCTTCCCAGGTTGCCGAACCGGGGGAGGGTCAACACCGGTTTTCCACCTCCGCCTTTCATCGGGAGGATACCCTGCTGACCAATGCCGAAAACTATGCCTTGAGCGTGCGCCAGGAGGTGGACCGGTACAGCAAATTGATGCGGGCCGAAATTGAAGCCTTGAACAAATTGACCGAAAACCGGTATGCCGAGGCGGAGCGGATCCGGCAGGAGGCTCAAAAAGAGGCCCTGAAAATAGTGGACGGGGCCAATGAACAGGTGGATGCCGCCCGGGAAGAAGCCCGCCGGGAGGGATTTGAGGCAGGCCGGGAGGCGGGCATGGCCAAACGGTATGAGGAAGGCGCCCCCCTGCTGGCCAATCTGGAGCAGATATTGAAAGAGTTGTCCGCCTTTCGCAAAAATGTGGCATACTATGCCGAAAAGGACGCCGTCCGGCTGGCGGTGTTGCTGGCCAAAAAAGTGGTGGCCGCAGAACTGAAAGTGAATAAAAAGGTGGTGTGGACCCTGCTGTCCAAAACATTGGCCGCCCTGGAGGGAAAGGGGAACTTTAAAATTTGGCTCAGCCCCGAAGACCATCAGTTCACCGCCAAGGCGCTGCCGGTCCTCAAACGGTTTATCGGGGAAGACCAGAGGGTCACTTTTGGTGCCCGCAAAGATTTGGGACCGGGAAATGTGTTGATAGAAACCGACCGGGACGTGATTGACCTGACCTTTAAAAATCAGTTTCATGCCATAGAAAGCGTCCTGAACCAGACTTTGGGAGAGCGGGAGACCATTGTTCTCAACCGCCCTCCTTCTGCTGTGCCTCCTCTGGGGGAACCCGAAAGCCCGTCAGCCAATGACCCAAAAACCAAAAGCGCCTGAACTGCCCACCGAACCGCCCAAAAAAGGGGCCGCCCCTCAGGGAGGGCCGAAGCCTCCCCTGGCGGCGAAGCTTTCCCCCCATGCCCCGGCGGGAAAACCGCCCATCCCCTCCGCGGACCCCGATTCTCATTTTTATCCCCCCCACCTGGAATACCTGAAAGGGTATCAACAGACCATCTCGGAAACCGCCACCCTGCGCCATCAGGGAAAAATCACCCAGATGATCGGCGGGGTGATAGAAGCCTACAACCCCGGCACCTCGGTGGGCCATGTGTGTGTGATCTACAACCCGGATACGGGAAAACGGGGGTTTGGGGAGGTGGTGGGGTTTAGGGATGACAAAATTCTGTTGATGAGCCTGGGGGAAATGCCGGATATCAGCCCCCGCTGTCTGGTGATTCCCGATGATCGTCCCCCCCGGGTCCGGGTGGGGGACAGCCTGCTGGGCCGGGTGCTCAACGGTCTGGGCCGCCCCATAGATGACAAAGGGGAAATCGTCACCCCTTTTGAGGTGCCCCTGTATACCGAACCGTTAAACCCCCTGCGCCGCAAACGGATATCCAAGGCGCTGGATGTGGGGGTGCGGGCCATCAACGGTTTGCTGACTTGCGGACAAGGCCAGCGCATCGGCATCATGGCCGGGTCCGGGGTGGGCAAATCGGTGCTGCTGGGCATGATGGCCCGCCACACCACCGCCGATGTGAACGTGATTGCCCTGGTGGGGGAGCGGGGACGGGAAGTGCTGGAATTCATTGAACGGGACCTGGGAGAAACGGGGATGAGCCGCACCGTGGTGGTGGTGGCCACCTCGGATCAGCCTCCCCTTATCCGCACCCGGGCCGCCTATGTGGCCACCTCCATCGCGGAATTTTTTCGGGACCAGGGACAAAATGTGCTGTTTATGATGGATTCTGTCACCCGGTTTGCCATGGCTCAGCGGGAAATCGGCCTGGCCGCCGGAGAACCCCCCACCACCAAAGGATACCCCCCCTCGGTGTTCAATCAACTGCCCCGCCTTTTGGAACGGTGCGGCATGAGCGACGGCCAAGGCTCCATGACCGGCTTTTACACCGTGCTGGTGGAAGGGGATGACCCCAACGAGCCAATTGCCGACGCGGTGCGCTCCATTGTGGACGGCCACATTCTGCTCAGCCGCGATCTGGCAGCCGGGGGCCAATACCCGGCCATTGATCTGCTCCATTCCACCAGCCGGGTGATGACCGATGTGGTCAACAAAAGCCACAAACGGGACGCCCAGCGGTTTATCTCCACCCTGGCCACCTATCGGGAGGCGGAGGACCTGATCAACATCGGGGCTTACATCCGGGGTTCCAACCAGCGGATTGATTACTCTCTCAACAAAATTGACGCCATCATAGATTACATCAAGCAACAGGTGGAGGAACCCGCCCCTCTGGCCCAATGCGAAGCCTTTCTGGAACGGCTGTTTTCAGACTTTGAACAGCCCCAAAAACATTGACGCGGTCCATTTACGGGGGTTTCCATCCCTCTGCTTTTCCTTTGGGACTTTCCCAAAACCCGCACCACTCCCACTTCTTGGGTCTTGCCAATCCACCGGGTTTCCTATAGACTTGGTTTATCTTGTAAGGGTTGGCCGGAACAGCACCAACGGTGCCAAAGGCAGGTATCAGCCATGGCTTGGATGGTATGGATGCAACAGGGTTCCGGTTGCGGGCAAAATAGCGGTTCATCCCAGGGAAACCGGAAAGGCCAGCCAAACCACTTTGATTGAAATCCCCTTGAAATTTTCCAAAAGTCACCAAGAAACATCCTCTTCTGACGGGCTTCAGTCCGTTACCGACTCCTCCCCGGTTTGGACCTTTTTTCGCTCTCTCCTCCCGGTGCGGGTGGCCTCCCTGATCACCACCACCATCCTGGGCCGCCACGAATCCCTGCCAGACCCCGGCGAACTGGCGGCCAGCCGGGGAGAAAACCTGTACCGGCTGCAAAAAACCCAAAACCGGATCATCACCGGGATTTACCGGTTGAGTCTGGCCGCTTTTGTGGCTTTTTTTATGATTTTAATCAGCTTCAGCCTGTTTATGGTGGGGGACCCCCACACCCCGTTGTGGCTGAACGGTTTGTTGGGGACGGTTCAGGTGTTGTTGCTGGTCGGGTTTATCCGCACCGTGGTGGAATTTAAAACCTACCGCCGCCAATACGCCGATGTATCAGAACGTCTGCAACAACTGGTTCAACAGCAAAGGGCCAAAAACCCCATGGGCGAGCACCGGATGCTGACCTCCCTGAAACCCAGGGAACATTCGGGGTGGGATGCCAAAACCTGTAAGGGGTGCCAGCGGGCCATAGAATTGGCCACCCCCACCTGCCCCCACTGCGGTGCGGAACAAGACCCCCTGCTGGCCAATTGAGTTCATGGCCCTCCTGCGCGACTTCTCGTTTTTCCTTCCTGAATCCCTGATTGCCCAACACCCGTTGCCCCAAAGGGATGGGTCACGTCTTTTGGCGGTGACCCGCCGCATCCGGGGCCAAACCCACCACCGCTTTGCCGATTTGCCAGAACTGTTGCCCGAAGGTTGCCTGCTGGTGTTCAACAACACCCGGGTGATTCCCGCCCGGCTGTTGGGCCGTCTGGAGACCGGACGGACCATAGAGGCTTTGCTGTCCGCACGGATCATGGATTCCCCTCCCACCTGGCGGGTGATGATCAAAGGGGCGCGCCGGGTAAAGCCGGGCATGGAACTGGAATTTGCCGGGGGGGCGCTGACCGCCACCGCCCTGTACCGGGAAAGGGAACCGGCCCATGGGGGTGGCCAGGGGGCGGAAAATAATTCCCCCGGAGATGAAAAGGGGGATTGGGTGATCCGGTTTCACCAGGAGGAGGACTTTGCGGTTCGGTTAAACACCTATGGTTTGCCCCCTCTGCCCCCCTATATCCGGCGGGAGGAGGATGACAGCCGTCTTCCTGAAGACCGGGAGCGGTATCAGACCGTGTTTTCCAAACAGGAGGGGGCCATTGCCGCCCCCACGGCGGGGCTCCATTTTACCCCGGCCCTGCTGGACGAACTGTCCCGCCGGGGGATGGAACGGGTGGAACTGACCCTGCATGTGGGGCTGGGCACGTTTCAACCCATCCGGGAGGAAGACCCGGCCCTTCATATCATGCACAAAGAATGGTATGCAATACCAGGTGCGACAGCCGATGCGGTGGATTCCGCCCGGCGGGCGGGCCGCCCGGTGATCGCGGTGGGCACCACCGTGGCCAGGGCACTGGAAAACTGGGCCGCCCTGGGCTGGCCGGGTTTAACCGGCGGGGAGGACCGCCCGGAAGGGGAAGGATATGCCGGAACCACCGATATTTTTATCCGCCCCCCCTATGATTTCCGGGCGGTGGACGGGCTGATCACCAATTTTCATCTGCCGTGCAGTACCCTGTTGATGCTGGTGGCGGCATTCCACGGCCTGGAAAACACTTTAAACGCGTACAACACCGCGGTGGAACAGCAATACCGGTTTTTCAGCTATGGGGACGCCATGGTGATTCTGCCCTGACCTGCCGGTCAAATCCATGCTATGGTAATCCCTGCAAAAGGCTGGGGAGGAAACAACCCGGTCACCGGGGGAAAATCCTCTTTATTCAAGGTTATTTTATCAAGGCAAAGGCGGGGTTCCCATGGAAAAAGTGGTCGTAACCGGGTTGGGCGCGGTGTCTTGTTTGGGCAACACGGCGGATGAATTCTGGGACGGCCTGATCCATGGCCGGAGCGGAATATCCGCCATCAATATGTTTGATTCCTCCCTGTATTCCACCCGCATCGCGGGGGAGGTAAAGGGGTTTGTCTTTCAAGGGAGGAACCCCAAACGGCTGGAAAGATTTTCCCAGTTTGCGGTAACGGCGGCGGCGGAGGCCCTGGCCCAGGCGGGGTTGCTGGAAGGGCAGGGGGAGGATGTGCGTCTGGCGGGTTCCATCAACCCATTTCGGGTGGGGGTGTCGGTGGGGTCCGGCATCGGCGGCTTCCCTTTTTTGGAAAAAGAGCACGCGAAGTTTTTATCCCGGGGGGCCGGGAAGTTTCATCCCCTCACGGTGCCCATCATCATCTCCAACATGGCGGCGGCCAATACGGCCATCCAGTTTGGGCTGCAAGGCCCCAACTTCAGCCTGACCACCGCCTGTGCCACCGGCAACAATTCTCTGGCCGCCGCCCTGGATTGTCTGCGGCTGGGACGGGCCGAGGTGATGGTGGCCGGCGGGGTGGAATCCACTCTTTCTCCGTTTGCGTTAAACGGATACATCCAGTTGAAGGCCCTTTCCACCCGCAATGAGGACCCGGCCGGGGCCAGCCGCCCCTTTAGCCGGGACCGGGATGGGTTTGTGCTGGCCGAGGGGGGCGGGGTGCTGGTGCTGGAAACCCTGACCCACGCCAAACGGCGGGGAGCGGTGATTCTGGCCGAACTGGCCGGAGTGGGGTTAAGTGCGGATGCCTACCATCTGACCGCCCCCGACCCGGAGGCCGGGGGGGCGGCGGAGGCCATCCGGGGGGCCCTGCGGGATGCCGGCCTGGATAAGGAGTCGGTGGATTATATCAACGCCCACGGCACCTCCACCCCGTTGAACGATGCCACTGAAACCCTGGCCATCAAACAGGTGTTCGGCGGCGGGGCCAAATCCCTGATGGTGAGTTCCATCAAATCCATGGTGGGCCATTGCCTGGGGGGGGCCTCCGGTCTGGAAGCGGTGTGTTCGGTCAAAACCCTGGTGGAAGGATTGATTCCCCCCACCATCAATCTGCATGATCCCGACCCGGCCCTGGACCTGGATTATGTGCCCAATCAGGTTCGGGAGGCCCGCCCCAGGGTGGTCCTTTCCAACGCGTTCGGGTTCGGGGGCCACAACGCGGTGGCCGTCTTTTCCCGTTTTGAATAAAATCATTCACAAAACAACCGGGGGGACCCCCCTTGACCCTGTTGATGCCTTTAATCCTTGTCCCCAAAAGGGGGGGGCGGGGGGGCATGCTCCCCCGCAATGCTTTTGCCTTTCTTTTTGGGGCCTGTCCA
>Ga0224495_10003087_pt1 | contig 10403 bp, 10 predicted proteins | sample SF_Jul11_sed_USG_FD_168128 | JGI IMG/M metagenome (GOLD analysis project Ga0224495, IMG submission 168128) | Sediment microbial communities from San Francisco Bay, California, United States - SF_Jul11_sed_USGS_4_1 | ecosystem: Environmental > Aquatic > Marine > Sediment | place: USA: California...
AACAAAATTTTCGCCGAAGGTAGCCTGATTTTATCCAAAAAGTGACATTTCTCCTAATGATGTATTTTGAGATTGTAATTTCCGCCATTCACCGAGAATGGCTGATACATTGATACTAAATTTTTCATGTTTTGATGAAGAATCTATTAATGAAGGAATTTTGAGAATGTCAAAAGCTATCGCAAAATATATAAAGAGTTAATGGAGCCAGGTTATCTAAAAAGACGCATATTTTTTTAAAATATGAAATATGGATATTACCTTTTTTCTGCCTCAGATACAATATCGCCGGCTTCATAGTTTAGCAGCCCAACCGAATCAATTACCATTTGAGATTGTTTTGTCAAGTATCGTACAAGTGTACTTCGTTCAATAAATTCCAGTTCAACGAGAGCAATTCCAATTTTTACACCCTTGCCTTTTTGGTATTCCAAAGCCTGATTTAATTGATTTTCAGTAATTTCATTGTTTTTAATGAGGATTTCACCGAGACGTAACTTTTCTGGTTGCTCAACTTTTTTTCCAGAAGCTTTGTTTTGCTCATCAATGATTTTCATGTATTTTGTAAGATTTTGAGGAGATAAGACTCCCTGTTTTACCAATATCATTTCCAAAAGTCCGCCACTTTTCTTCTGGATGGAGATAGCATGATTTAGCTGGTCTTGTGTGATCATTTTATCTTTTACAAGCATATCACCAATTAATGTATTATCACTCATTTTATATTTTTTCGCCTTATTTATTAATATATTTTATTAAATGTACTGCGTCAACTTTTTATATGTATTAGTGCAGTAAAAGCAAGAAATACCATTTAGCAATTACAAATGGCTAGACTTCCATTGTAACGGATACACGAATTTATTCTTTTTATCTTTTCAATCTTGTTGAATCAAATTTCATCAAGACTCAGGACTTATTGGATCATCTTGTTTAATGGTCAAAACAGGGTGCATCGCCTCAAGTCGTTCTTTTGTTATTCGTTGAATGTGTTTTGCAAAATCAGGATATTTGATCAGGATTTTATCAAATTCATTTTTTTCTAAAATGTATACGTCACAATATTCTCTTGTTTTAACAGTGGCAGTACGAGGCATATCGAGAACTAACGCCATTTCACCGACAAAACTACCCTCCCTTAATGTAGCGTATACGGTAACTTCATCTTCTGACACAACATCTACCTGACCGCTGCTGATGATGTACATGCAAGAACCAGCTTCCCCTTTTTTGATAACATAGGAGTTTGGTAAATACACCATAGGCTGCAGCAACATAACAAGATCTTTCAGCAGATTTTCCTGGGCATTAACAAAAAAGGGAACTTTTTTAATTAGATCCTGCCTCATATACAATGCCAGATCAGACTTTAATGGTTCAGGAATTTCATTGAGCATTGTTGATTCGTCATTTCCAAGACGGCTTTCCCAGATATGATCGTAATACTCCTGAACTCTTCTTTGCATTTCCGGCGGTATTGAGCGATAGTTTAAAAATGCGCTGACTTCTTCCAGTTTTTTTCGATAACCAGCTTTTACAACATCGACGCTGGCTAAAAGACTGGAAATATTACCAATTACAAAACCATAACTGCCGGCGCCAACGATCATTACCATGATGGTAAAGTATCTTTGAGTAAAATTCTGTGGAGTTATATCTCCGTATCCGACTGTAGCGACGGTGGTAACAGTCCAATATATGGCCAGAGAATATATTTCACTGAACTCTTTACTCTCTGTTTTTACCCCGCCAATCATGATCCATACACAGGCTATCCAGTGAGAAACAAGAGCTAATAGCAAAACAAAATTTATAAGACGAAGTGTACCTGGATTGATCTGAAACTTTTTCCGCCATATATCCAATAAATGATTTAATCGATGCAGTTTTAGTAGTCTGTTTAATTCGAGAAGACGTAATGCCGGTATTGTTTGCGTTGCGACGGTACTGACGAAAGAATAAGCCAAAAAGAAAGGAGCAGTTGCCAGAATATCCAAAATCAAACGTCTTCCTTGATAAATTTTAGCGATATCTTTTTTATCAGTAATGTATTTTATGCCCTTTTTTACCGCTGTATTGAAATTTAAAAAAATGTCAAATGTAAAAAGCAGTGTGATGATTATTTCAACGATGTATAGCCACGAATCAAATGAATACCCCAAAGCAATTCGGTATGGAATTTCTATAGCTACATAAATTGTAAAAATGAGGACTATAAAGTCCCACAATTCACGTTTTGGATTATATGGATATAAAAGCATATCATATATTCATCGGATTTACTCAATGAAAACATGATTTCAAGAAGAAAAAAAAATACTAACTCTGATACAGGTGTGACTGGAAAAACCAAGTAATAAATAGAATTTTACATATTCCTTCTTAATTTAATTACTTTTTTGAAACCGGTCACACCTACCAGAGGTAATTGAAAATTATTGTTCTCGCGGTTTCGCCGCGCTAACTCTTAATTCACGACCATTGAAATCCTGGCCGTTTAATTTTGCAATGGCATCTGCACCATTAGCCTCATCCGCCATTTCTACAAAACCATATCCTCGCGATTTTCCACTAAACTTGTCAGTTACAACCTTGACAGAGTTCACTGTTCCAAACTTGCCAAACAAAGCCGTCAGTTCATCTTGTGTTGCCGAATACGGTAAATTACCCACATAAATATTCATGTATCAAATCTCCTAAAGTAAATTCATCCGAAAGTGAATAAAATTTTATACAATTGATTGTTCTGGCATTTGTCAGTAAACACTCAACTGAGCATATTTTTATACACTCCCTTTACTAAGGCGGGTAACCTATGCTGCAAATACTGAAAATTATTTTCATAACCTCTGGAGCCCGGAACCTGTCCTCTTAGTACCGGATAGACAAACAATAAATTCATATCCTGTCAATAATAAATGCAGCATTTTATTTAAAATTTTATTGTGAGTAATTGCAAAAAAACATACAACCTCAAGTGTGATATTTTTATAATTAAAATTTATTTCGGTGGGTGATGCAATAATTCAACTTCGGGATGGTCTCCTGTAAAAGACTCCATTCGATAGCGTGTTTCAAACAACACTACGTTGTTATTAAATATGTCTTTTACAATTTTATCGAATCTCGAAAATTTGTTAATATCTGAATCATTTTTTATCCAGCGTGAACATTCAAATCCTAATGGTTCAATTCGGCAAGATGCTCCATATTCATCTTCAAGTCTGAATTTAAATACATCAAATTGTAATTGTCCGATTCCGCCGACAATCGGCGATTGTTGATCAGAATTAAAAACCTGAACAACTCCTTCTTCTGAAAGTTCCTCAATTCCCTTGCGAAATGCTTTAGACTTTGAAGTGTCAATTAAAATAAGACTTGCAAAAGCTTCTGGCGCAAAAACCGGTAAGGGGGAGTATTTAATGACATCTCCTGTACACAACATATCGCCAATTTGATACAATCTTGGATTAATTAATCCGATCACATCGCCAGGATAGGCATGATCGATAGTACTGCGCTCCTGTCCAAAAAAAGACACAGGACTTGAAAGTTTGACATTTTTCTCAAGACGCGGAACAAAGACCTGCATTCCTCGTTCGAAGACACCGCTTAAAATACGCACAAATGCAACTCTGTCTCGATGAGCTTTGTTCATGTTGGCCTGTAGTTTAAAAACAAATGCTCTAAAATCGCCGTCGGTCGGTGCAATGGTTGATCCATCATCAGCGATTACTTTTTGAGGAGGCGGAGCCAATTTTAAAAATTCATTCAGTAGTAATTCAATACCAAAATTCGTGCCAGCGGAACCAAACAAAACAGGGGTTATCTCTGTGGCGTGAAATAAATCGAGATCAAAGTCTGGTAACATTTCACGAGCCATGGAAACATCGTCAATAAACCGGCCATAATCGCGTTCACCCATGATATCTTTTAATTCGGGGTCATCAAGTCCTGAAACTTTTTCAGGTACACGAAAAGCGCCGGCTACGGTTTTTTCAAAACGATGTAATGTGTTTTCCCGAATATTGTAAACTCCCTTAAAATAGGTGCCGGAACCCATGGGTAATACAAACGGTACGCAAGTGATTCCAAGGACGTTTTCGATGTTGTCTAGCAGCTCAAACGTTTCTTTCGCGGGTAAATCCATCTTATTGATGAAAGTTATTATAGGGATTTTCCGTTCTTTACAAATTTCAAAAAGTTTTATGGTTCTTGGTTCAACACCGCGTGCGCCGTCGAGAATCATGATTGCCGATTCAACCGCCATTAAAGTGCGGTAGGTATCTTCAGAAAAATCTTCGTGGCCTGGTGTATCAAGTAAATTTAATACATAGTCGCCATAAGAAAATTGCATTACAGATGTATTGATCGAAATTCCTCTTTCTTGCTCAAGCTTCATCCAGTCAGATCTGGTTCCCCTGCGGTCTTTTTTTGCGCGAACCTGCCCCGCCAGATGAATAGCCCCGCCGTATAAAAGCAGTTTTTCAGTTAGTGTTGTTTTTCCAGCATCGGGATGAGCGATGATGGCAAATGTTCGACGCTTTGATATTAAGTTTTCACCTACAAAGTTTAAATTGGTTGAATCTGTTGAAGTTGCCATTTTATAAATTAAAATCTAGGCTGTCAGACCAAATTCTTTCTTTTTGCCTTTTTTACCTTTTGTCTGTGGTTTTGCTTTAATCATTGTTGTTTTTGATTTATTTTTTTCTGTCTTTTTTACCGCAGTTGTTTTTTTCATTCGATCATTGTACTTATCTTCACCATGATTTTCTACCTCGTTTATTTTATCTCTGGTTAGTTTTACAATAAACTTTGATTGCGTGTAAAAGTGAATGTACATTGCGGCAAGATTTACGGCTGCTTCAATACCTTTTATATTTTTAAATAATGTTAAAAATATCATTTTCCAGTAATGAATCCCCGTAATTGAATTAAACCCAAGTTTTGCAGTTACACGTAAAAAAGATTTCAGGTAAAATATTTTTTCTTTAAATGTAGGTTTAAATTTATAATCAACCTTAATGTTTAAGGAGGTATAAATGACTCTTTCAAAATATCTCTTAGGATTGTAAATGTATTCTATAACCCTGGCATAGTCTTTAAGAATTTCCAGTCGTGGTCTTTTGGTTAAAAAGTTTAAACCGCTGGTTAACTGGTCGATGCTGGTATCTTCTTCAAGACTGGAGCCTTCTTCAAACAATCTTCCTTCTTTTCGCAGTCTGCGGGTTAATTGTGTGTTTGGCAGGGCGTATAACGTACCAAGCATGGTAAGAGTAATGCCTGTATCTTGTACAAACTCAATCATACGATCTGCAATATCGCTTTTTTCATTGTCAAATCCCATGATGAATCCGCCGTTTACAACCATACCATGCTGATAAATTTTTAAAATACTTTCTTTAATGGGTTTATTGACATTTTGCCGTTTGCCCATTTCGACAAGAAGATCATCGTCTGGAGTTTCTATTCCGATAAAAACAAATCGAAAATCGCATTGTTTCATCATGTCAAGAAGAGCATCGTCGTCAGCCAGGTTTATGCTGGCTTCTGTAGTAAAAAAGAACGGAAAACCATGTTCTTTTGACCATTTATAAATTTCAGGCAGGGCTTTTTTAACGTTATTTTTATTGCCGATAAAATTGTCATCGACAAAATCCACATGACCTCGATAGCCCAGTTTATATAAAACATCCAGTTCTGCTAAAACCTGCTCAGTGGTTTTTGTCCTTGGCTTTCGACCATACAATTCAATGATATCGCAAAATTCACAAATGAATGGACAACCGCGGGAATACTGAATACCTACATGGATGTAATTTTTAAAGTTAATTAGATCATAACGGGGTATGGGAGATTTTGTCATATCTGCCATCGTATCATCGATATAAACTCCCTTTTTTGCCCCTTTTTGTAAATCTTTCAAGAACATGGGAATTGTTAATTCGCCTTCTCTGGATACCAGATAATCGGCATCTTTATAAATTTCCGGTTGAGCGGTTGGATCGGGTCCTCCGATCACTACTGGTAGTCCTGCGCTGTGAGCTCGTTCGATTATCTTCAACATTCCTTTTTGCTGGGGAAGCATACCGCCTGTACAAACAATGTCAGCCCATTTAAAATGCTCGTCGAGCAGTTCTTCGACATTTTCGTCAATCAGCTTAAATTCCCAGTGTTGCGGCAAAAGAGCAGCAACGGTCATTAAACCAAGGGGCGCAGCTGGATATTTTGCATCGACCAGTTTACAAACCTCGATATAATTCCAGAAACTAAAGGCAGAAAATTTACTTTGTACAATTAAGCATTTTGCATTTGATTTGTATAATTCTTTCATTAAATCCTCTCTAAAATTTGGAATATCGATGTCTTTGTAAAAAGATCAATTAATTAAGTATAACTTTTATAATAATAAATTTTCAATAAAAAAACTTTTTTTTGGGAGCGTCTACAATTTACCAAAATCCAATCACTCCCTTTTTTTTTATCGTAGACTGGCCATCAAGGATATTTTCATACGTTTTTTTGCGTGGGGTAAGCAGGTAACCGCGTACCTGCTGAGGGGCGTGCCAAGCCCCTTTAAAGTTAACTATTATGAAAAACAAAATGAATACAACGGCAATTGAGTTGGTTGAAGCCGGCAGATTTATGCACTCAAAAGGCTGGGTACCCGCAACCAGCGGTAATTTTTCTGCAAAATTACCGGATGAAAATATTGCCATCACCACGTCAGGGGTGCACAAAGGCAAGATGACGATAGACGACATTATGCTGATATCATCCGATGGAATTCCTGTTGATGTTTCCAGTAATGGGAATAAAAAGCCATCGGCTGAAACATTGCTGCATGTTCAAATTTACCGTCAATTTAAAGATGCCCGCAGTGTATTGCATCCGCATTCCATTTATGCGACTTTATTATCAAAAACAAAAAAAGACAAAATTATTTTACAGGATTATGAGCTTTTAAAAGCTTTTCCGGGAATTGATACGCACGCCTGTTCTGTGGTTGTTCCTGTTTTTAAAAATAACCAGAATATTGAAGAACTTGCGGAAGTTGTCGGCAAGTACTTTAATAAAGGGATTCCGGTTTTTGGCTACCTTATAGAAGGTCACGGGTTTTATGCCTGGGGAAAGTCAGTAGATGATTGTTTAAAACAGGTCGAAGCTTTTGAGTTCTTGTTTCAATGCGAATATATGTCGCTGAAATCGTAAATAATTACCCGCAGAGTACGTAAGGTCCAGACCTGTTCACTGTATGAAATCTCGATTTTGGGGCTCGTAACCCCGATTATGGGAAAATATCAAATCATAAAAATCTCTTTACAGGGCTTGGCGGTTTTTGTTTTTTAGTGAAAAGAGGTAATCATGAGCGTACTGGCAATTTTCCCTGAGACTGGAGCCGAGCCTGCAGAGGTTTTAAGGGATCATCAAAAAATTTCAAAAATACTAAATGGTATCGGAGTTCTTTTTGAAGCGTGGGAAGCGGCAATCATCATGACTGAATCCGCAACTCCGGAGGATATTCTTAAAACATATGAAAAACAGGTAAGTCGTTTAAAAAAGGATTTTAATTTTCAGGCTGCAGACGTGATCAGTATGAATCCTGGCAATGCTGATCGCGAGACTTTACGAAAAAAGTTTTTATCCGAACATACGCATACTGATTTTGAAATTCGTTTTTTTGTCGGCGGCAGCGGATTGTTTTATTTACATGTCGATAAAATTGTTTACGCTGTTTTATGCGAAAGCAATGACTTGATCAGCGTTCCTGCCGATACTCCGCATTGGTTTGATATGGGCAGCAAGCCTTCGTTTCAGTGCATTCGTTTATTTACAGATCCTGCCGGCTGGATTGGACACAGTACAGGCAGCAATATTTCTTCATTATTTCCAGACTATGATACATTTGCGGAAGAATTTAAGTAAAACTGTTTTTCATGATAAAAATTATATTAACGGATATTGAGGGAACCATTTCATCGATATCATTTGTAAAAGATGTGTTGTTTCCATATGCTCGAAAAAATATTGCCGATTATCTGAAAACTCACGCAAATGATCTTGAGGTAAAACAGATTGTCACAGATGTTGTAAAAATTTGCGGCAGAAAAATGGTTGAGCAGGAGATCATTGATACCTTGATTCAATGGATCGATGAAGATAAAAAAATCACGCCATTGAAAGTTTTACAGGGATTAATATGGGAAGACGGATTTAAAAAAAATGTTTTTAAGGCGCACATTTATCCTGACGCATTGGAGAAATTACAATATTGGAAAAGCAAAGGTTTACCAATTTATGTGTATTCTTCCGGTTCTATTTTCGCACAAAAATTATTTTTTACATATAATTCAGCCGGTGATATTTTGCCAGTATTTTCTGGTCATTATGACACGGTTATTGGCGGTAAAAAAGATTCCGCTTCATATACAAAAATTGCAGAAGATATACAGGTACAGCCTTCAGAAATATTGTTTTTATCGGACATTGTTGAAGAGCTTGATGCGGCTTCCGATGCGGGTATGAAAACTAAATTAATTTTACGAGACAACCAGATTGTCCACCAAAGTCGTCATAAGGTATACTCTGATTTTACAGGCATTGAGATCAATTAACATGAAACTTCGATTTTGATTTTGTTCAACCTTCACGATAATTCATTACAAAAACGGGAATAAATTTTCATATAAATGATGGTCAAAGTATCTCGTGTTTTGTAATTTGATAATTATGAGCGAGAATAAAACACATTACGACGTAATCATCATTGGATCAGGACCGGCAGGTTATACGGCTGCCATTTACACAGGGCGGGCAAATTTAAAGACTTTGGTTTTAGAAGGACTTGAGCGCGGAGGTCAGTTGATGATCACCAACGAATTGGAAAATTTTCCAGGTTTTCCTGATGCCATCATTGGTCCTGACTTTATGGAGCTTTTACGTAAACAAGCTCAAAAATTTGGAGCAGAACTTATAACAGCTCTTGCAGAAGAAGTGCAACTTAAAAATGCTAAACCATTTAAAATAAAAGCTGATGGTAAAAATTATACATCGGATTCTGTGATCATTGCGACGGGAGCAACCGCTCGCTTTATGGGCATACCGTCTGAAAAGGAATATAAGGGACGCGGCGTATCAGCATGTGCAACCTGCGACGGGTTTTTCTTTAAGAATAAACACGTTATTGTTGTGGGCGGCGGCGACAGTGCTATGGAAGAGGCAAACTTTTTGACAAAATTTGCAACAAAGGTCACAGTAGTTCATAGAAGGGATGTATTTAAGGCCAGCCCGATCATGGTTGACAGAGCCAGGAATAATCCAAAAGTAGAGATTTTAACATTTAAGGTTATAGAAGAGATCTATGGCGATCCTTCTACCGGTACTGTGGCTGGCGTAAAACTTAAAGATGTTCGCGATAATTCTCTTACTGATTTTCCGGTGCAGGGGGTTTTTGTCGCTGTTGGGCATGATCCAAACACGACATTGTTTGCCGGCCAACTTCCAATGGATGAATCAAAATACTTGATTACAAAACCGGGAAAAACAGCAACTGAAATTCCAGGTGTTTTTGCCGCCGGCGATGTGCAGGATTCCTATTATCGTCAGGCCATTACTGCTGCAGGCAGCGGTTGTCAGGCGGCTATAGAAGCTGAAAAATATCTTGAATCAATTCATTAATTTAACATATTGACTTAATTTATTGATTCAATCGTCACGAAAAATAAATTTATTTTTCTAATTGCTTTATTGCGGAAGATATTTTATATTTAATTATAACTTGCGCGTCGGGAATTTTTTCTCCTGACACGCAAATTTCATTACATTTGTTTATAAAGAAAAACAATCGTTGATATGATAGAAATCGTTAATAAAAATGTAGCCAGTTTATGCGCTATAACCATTTTGGGATTAACCTCTACGGCAGCTTTTAAACGCGAACCTATGATTGCATTTATGATCAACGCAAAGCCGGCGACGTATAAAGAGATTGTTGAGTAGAGTTTATTAACAGAAGTTTCTTGAAGTTTTAAAAACGACATCACTAAACCTGCGGTGACGATAACAAATAAAGCAATGTGAAAAACCAGTTTCATATTGCTATAAGGTTTGCCAGATTTGCCAAGTAAATTCCCTGTTGCAGAAGTGAGCAAAAGAAAAACGCCAGTTACCACAACGATAGTTAAAATTGAATCCATAATACTTCCTTTTTGTTTATTAAATTTTAAAATGCTAAAAACATTTTACACGAATGATGTCAAGTTTTGCTGCGGCGTCAATCAAAATCTTTAAGCGTAGTTAATCGAAATTGGGAGCGGCTACTTTTTAGTAAATCATACGACTAAGTCAAAGGCATTTTCCCCATTTAGAAAAGTTCGGTATTTCATATTGTCCCAGAATTCAGC
>Ga0224495_10003088_pt1 | contig 10401 bp, 2 predicted proteins | sample SF_Jul11_sed_USG_FD_168128 | JGI IMG/M metagenome (GOLD analysis project Ga0224495, IMG submission 168128) | Sediment microbial communities from San Francisco Bay, California, United States - SF_Jul11_sed_USGS_4_1 | ecosystem: Environmental > Aquatic > Marine > Sediment | place: USA: California...
CCGAGGCGTCATCCAGGCCGTTAGCACGTGCCGCGGCGACATCCTTGGCGTTTTCGGACATAAGCTGCGCAGCCCGGCTTTGCAGTGCCAGGGCGGTTTCCGTCAGTGCGCGGTTCTTGGTCGCGGTATCGGCCATGGCCATCACGCGCGAAGCAGCGCGTGCCTGCTGGCCGGTTTTCTGCATGTATGCCTTGATGTCTTCCATCGTTTTTTCTCTTAACAAAGTTTGCACGGGCATTTTACCGCAAGCGGGATGGTAAAATGCGCCCCTTATTTAAGGTGAAGCCCCGCAATGTCCGATATTCTCAACAAGATTCTCGCCGTTAAGGCGCAGGAGATCGCTGCCGCACAAACCACCAAGCCGCTTAATGCGCTTCGGGATGAGGCCGTGCAAGCAGCACCGGCCCGGGATTTCACCGAGTCGATCCGAGCCATGATCGCCGACGGGCGGCCCGCCGTGATCGCGGAAATCAAAAAAGCCAGCCCGAGCAAAGGGGTGCTGCGCGCCGATTTCCGCCCCGCCGAGATTGCCGCCAGCTATGCAAAACATGGTGCGGCCTGTCTGTCGGTGCTGACCGATGAACAGTTCTTCCAGGGAGACGCGGAATATCTGCAACAGGCACGAGCGGCGTGCGCCTTGCCGGTGTTGCGCAAGGATTTCATCGTGGACGAGTATCAGGTCTACCAGTCGCGCGCGATGGGGGCGGACGCGATCCTGCTGATCGCTGCCGCGCTGGATGTTTCGCAAATGCAGGTGTTTGAGGCGCTGGCGCACAGCCTTGGCATGGCGGTGCTGGTGGAGGTTCACAATGGCGAGGAGCTGGATGCCGCGCTGAAGCTTACCACCCCCCTGATCGGCGTGAACAACCGCAATCTGCGCACCTTTGAAGTGAGCCTGCAAACCACGCTGGACTTGTTGCCGCGCATTCCTCCCAACCGCATCGTGGTCACCGAAAGTGGTATCCTCGGCGCGGATGACGTGAAGCTGATGCGCGGCAATGGCGTGAACGCCTTCCTGGTCGGCGAGGCGCTCATGCGCGCGGAAGATCCGGGGGCGGAGCTGGCAAAGGTCTTCAAGATGTAGCTGCACGGCGCGCGCCTGAGCGAGGGTGCCGAAACATTCATTATCCTAGCGCAGCCGATAGCAGCCATTCCTGTTCAGCGTCTCCTTAGCACAAGTCCACCTCGACGCGATGCTCGCGGTGGTCATTCACAAGGGGGATCATTCCTTGTGGGCGCCCTGCCAGATCCATGCCGGCCCCATTTGCCGGAATGCCGTCAACCGTAATGCGAATCTCCCCGCATGACTGCTCGCCGACCCGTTTGATCGCGATGTGGTAGAAGGTGTCGCGATAGCGGTAGTGGATTCTGTATTCGTTCCAGTGCGCCGGGATGCAGGGCGCAATGCGCAAATGATCGCCTTCCAGATTCAGCCCCAGCAGTGTCTCTACGGTCAGCCGGTACATCCATCCCGCTGCGCCGGTGTACCAGGTCCAGCCGCCGCGTCCGGTGTGCGGCGCTGCGCCGTAGATGTCCGCGCACATGACGTAGGGTTCGACCTTGTAGCGCTCGCTCTCTTCCTGCTGGCTGCCACGATTGACGGGGTTGAGCATGGTGTAGAGTTCCCATGCGCGTTGCTTGTCGTCCATCATGGCAAAAGCGGTGGCAGCCCAGATGGCGGCGTGAGTATATTGGCCGCCGTTTTCGCGGACGCCGGGGACATAGCCTTTGATATAGCCCGGTTCAAGACCGGACTTGTCGAAGGGTGGATCGAGCAACTGGATCAACTGTGCATCGCGGCGCACCAGCTGTTTGTCTACCTCGGCCATCGCTTGGCGTGCGCGGTCGGGAGCACCACCACCGGAGATGACAGCCCAGCTCTGGCTGATGGAATCGATCCGGCATTCGTCATTTTGCGCCGACCCCAATGGGGTGCCGTCATCGAAATAGGCGCGCCGATACCATTCACCATCCCAGCCGTTGGCCTCGATGTTGCTGAGCAGTTGTGTTGCCTGTTGCGTGCAGAGTTCGGCAGTGGCGGCGTCGTTGCGACTGCGCGCCAGGGCTGAGAACTTTTGCAGGTTGTCATAGAGGAACCACGCCAGCCAGACGCTTTCGCCCCTGCCGTTGCGCCCGATCAGGTTCATGCCGTCGTTCCAGTCGCCGCAGCCGATCAGCGGCAGTTGATGGTTACCAAAGCGCAAGCCGTGTTTGATGGCGCGCACACAATGCTCGTAGAGGCTGGCCGATTCGGTGGAACGCTGCGGATGGTCGTAGTAGGCCTCTTCTTCCGGATTCAGCTTGCGCCCTTCGAGGAAACGCACGGACTCGTCGAGTATGCCGGCGTCACCGGTCGCCAGCACATAACGGCAGGTTGCATAGGGCAGCCACAGATAGTCATCGGAGAAATGGGTACGCACGCCCTGACCGTGGGGCGGATGCCACCAGTGCTGCACATCACCCTGCACGAATTGCCGCTCTGCACAACGGATGATCTGTTCGCGGGCGAGCCATGGTGTCGCATGGAGCAGCGCTATGGTGTCCTGCAACTGGTCGCGATATCCGTAGGCCCCGCCGGATTGATAGTAGCCGCTGCGCCCCCAGAGCCGGCAGGAGAGTGTCTGGTAGATGAGCCAGCCGTTGGTCAGGATGTCCAGGGCCGGGTCGGGCGTTTCGACGTGCACAGCACCCAGCGTATGATTCCAGTAGCCCCACACGGCTTCGAGCGCCTGGCGTGCGCTGGCCGGGCCGTTGAAGCGCTGGATGAGGTGTTGCGCTTCATCGACGTCGCGGGCGGCACCAAATATAAACACGATCTCGCGCTCCTGGCCGTCGGCCAGCTCGATCCGGGTCTGCATCGCGGCACAGGGGTCGAGGCCCGCTCCGGTCTTTCCGGAGAGGTGCTTGCGGCGCAATGCCGCCGGGCTGGAGAGTGAACCGTTGCGGCCGATGAACTCGGTGCGGTTGCCGGTGACGCTGCGTTCCACTTCGCTGACTTGTGCAAATACGACACGACTGCCGCACTCCCTGCCGTAAGCGTTGCGTGCAAATACAGCGCCGCTGTGCGGGTCGGTTTCGGTGACGATATGCATCTGATTGGCGTGGCGCCATTCGCCGAGCACCAGTTCCCAGTAGCCGGTGAGCGAGAGGCGGCGCAGCCGGCCGGAATGGTTGCGCAGTTTGACCACGGCGAATTTCACCGGGGCATCCATCGCAACGTAGGTGTGCAGCTCGGATGAGATGCCGTCCTGGTAGTGTTCGAACACGCTGTAGCCAAAACCGTGGCGGCAGACATAGCCGGAATCGCCGCAGGCGGGCAGCGGCGTGGGCGACCAGAAAGCGCCGCTCTCTTCATCCCGGATGTAGAGCGCTTCGCCGCTGCTGTCGCTGACCGGATCGTTATGCCAGGTGGTGAGGCGGAACTCGTGGGCGTTTTCCACCCAGGTGTAGGCGCTGCCGCCTTCGCTGACGACGGTGCCGATGTACGGGCTGGCGATGACGTTGGCCCACGGCGCGGGGGTATGCTGGCCCGGTTCAAGCGTGATGACATATTCATGGCCATCGGGTGTAAAGCCGCCGAGACCGTTGCAGAAGATACGTTCACGACCTGCCAGCGGTTGTATCGGTTCGGTGGCGGGGAGCGGTAGCACCGGTTCCAGGCGTTCGGGCATACGCTCTTGTACTGCACGGCGCTGCACCTGTTCAAGCAGGGTCTCGGCACTGTCCGTGAATACGAGGCGGGCCACAGTCAGGAAAAGGACCCGGTCTTCTTCGGATAGCTCTTCCACGCGCCTTACAAATACGCCACCCGGCCTGTCGAGCACTTGCGCCTCGGGGCCGCTGTTGATCATCCCCATGATCTGGTCTTGCAGCACGGCGCGATAGCCGGAAAAATCTTCGTTCACAATCACCAGGTCGGTTTTCACGCCCTTCATGCGCCAGTAGGCATGGGCCTGCAATACCTGTTTGACCAGGGTGATGCGGTTCAGGTTGCCGATGCGCAGCAGGATGATGGGCAGGTCGCCCGATACGCCAAACCGCCACAGGCCGGACTGGCCAAGCTGGTTGCGCGCAATCACGCTGGGCGCGGCGCGGCGCAAGCCATTGGCAAAAATGAGCGCGGTCGCGACACGATCAAAGACCTGTGCATCGGCTTCGCTGGCATTGAGGTGGCGCAGCACTTCCTGGCTCTGGAACCACGCCATCTCAAAGGCGCGCTCGACAAAGTGGCGGTCACAGTATTTGTCCAGCAAGGCCAATGCGGCTTCACGTGTATCGGCGACGCCGGAGATGATTTGCACGGTGGCCGAGGCATCGGCGGGCAGCGTGACGGTGCGGCGGATCGCCACGATGGGGTCGAGCACCGAGCCGTCGCTATTTGATAATGCCGATGCAGCAGCACTGTTTTCCAGTGCCACCGGGTTGGCGACGCTGCGGCCACGGCCGATGAATCTGGCGCGGTCTGTTTCACAGGAAGGCTCATCGGTCACCGTGCCTGGGGTCGCCAACAGATGGAACATCCATGGCACCTGCTCACCCGGCGTGCGCGGGCGGCGGGTGCAGAGTATCGCCTGCCGTCCTGACAGTATCTCGGTTTGCACAAACAGGTTGCTGAACGCGCGATGGGCAAGGTCGGCATTCAACGGCGCCAGCACCACCTCGGCATAACTGGTCACTTCGATATGACGAAGGTTTGAGGAGAGGTTGGTGAGCGTGACGCGGCGAATCTCGACATCATCTTCCGGCGAAACGGTGATCTCGGTGTGTGTCTCGATCGACTGATCGCGACGGCGATACTCGGCGCGCGCCTGTACAAAGATCGCTTCGTAGTGATCGGCCTTGTTCAGTGTGGGTTGGTGCGCGCTCGACCAGTAGTGACCGGTATCCCGGTCGCGCAGATAAATGAACGTGCCCCAGCCGTCGGCGGTGGTATCTTCGCGCCAACGGGTGACAGCCAGATCGCGCCAGCGGCTGTAACCGCCACCGGCATTGGTCGCCATCACATGGTAGCTGCCGTTGGAGAGCAGGTGGACTTCCGGTGTCGGTGTGCCCGGATCGGTAAACACGCGCATGATCGTACCGGTTTCTGCATCTGGCGGCCGTGCGGTGGCAGTGACTTCGGCGGCGTGCGGATGCAGTGTCGCGCCTTTCTTCGGCACGCGCTCCTGTAACAGCAGTTCGGTTGCCCGCACCTGCGGCGCAGACATGAAGCGGCGCTGCATCGGCTGGCCGAGCAGCAGATATTCAAATGAGAGCAGGCTCATCCCCTGATGATGTGCCATGAAGGAATGGACGATCGCGTGGCTCTTGCCGCGCGGCACACGCGAGGGGGTGTAGTCGATCGCCTCATAGAAACCATAGCCGCCGAGGAAGCCGTGGTCAGCCAGTGCCTGCAGATTGCGGCATGCTTCCAGTGGCATCACCATCAACGCCAGCGCGCTGGCGTAAGGGGCGATCACCAGATCGTCGCCCAAGCCGCGCTTGAAGCCCAGGCCGGGTACACCGAAAGCGCGATATTGATAGACGTGGTGCATGTCGGTGGCGTTGTAGCTGGACTCGGAGATACCCCAGGGCACGCCGCGTTGCTGGCCGTATTCGATCTGCCTTGTAACCGCCGTTTTGCAGCTTTGCGCCAGCAGGGTGTTGTCGTAGCTTGGCATGATCAGCTGCGGCATGAGGTACTCGAACATCGAGCCGCTCCACGAGATCAGGCTTATATCGCCGCCATGGCTGGTGAGCAGGCGGCCCAGCGCGAACCAGTGTTTCTGCGGCAACTGTCCCTGCGCGATGAGCAGGAAACTGGCAAGGCGCGCCTCCGATGCCAGCAGGTCGTAGCAGGAAGGATCGCGACGGCGTTCGCCGACGTCGTAACCGATACTCAGCAGCCCGCTGGCAGTATCGTGGAGAAATTCGAAATCCATCTGTGCAAGCTCGCGGCAACGCTCAACCAGGTTGTCGATGATTCTGATCCGTTCGATCGCACCTTTATAACGCGATCCCGATGCTGAAAGGTGATCGGTTGTTTTATCCCTGGCCAATTCTGCCAGGGTCGGGATGTGGTTGAACTGTTGCGGCCCGTTCACCAGGGATCCAATATCTTCCTGGAGTGTGCGGGATTGCTGGTCGAACGCCTGTGCCCAGTAATAGAGTTCGCCGTCGATATCAATATCCGTTGGCAGCAATGTCACCAGTGCGCCGTCAATGGTGTGAATCTCACCCAGCAGGCTTGCGGCGGCAGAGAGTGTCTGCGGCGTGCTGTTCAGGGCGAGTGACTCCTGAAGCAGGTTGATCTTCTTCGCCAGTTCAGGGGCGGGAGACAAAGGAAGGTGTTCTGCCAGCACACGCAAGGTATCCTGCAATCCCTGAATCGCATTTGCCGAAAGCACGGGTTGATTCTTCAGCTCGACCAGTCCCGCCTGCAAGGTGAGTAATGCGCCGGCCAGGTTGCCGCTGTCCACGGAAGAGACATATTGCGGGTGCAGCGGTTTGAGTGTGCGGGTGTCGTACCAGTTGTAAAAATGGCCGCGGTAGCGTTCCAGCTTCTCCATCGTTGTCATGGTGTTTTCGGCGCGCTGCAGAAACTCACCAGCGCAGATGTAACCGAAATCGCAGGCCGACAGATCCGCCAGCAGTGACATGCCGATGTTGGTGGGCGAAGTGCGCGAGGCGATGACGGCTGCCGGTTGCTCCTGATAATTGTCGGGCGGCAGCCAGTTGTCGGCGGGGCCGACAAAATCCGCGAAGAAACGCCAGGTGCGCCGCGCCGATGCGCGCAAAAATGCGCGCTGCTCCAGGCTCAACCCGGGTGCGGATGGCAGCAGCGGTTTGCTGATCCAGCAACCGATCAGCGGTGAGGACAGCCAGAGCAACAGGAAGGGTGCACAGAAAACCAGCTCGCTGCCGCTTACGGCAAAGACAAGCGCGAGCGCTACAGCGGGCGCAATCCACATCTCCCGGATAAAGTCAGTCAGGGTGCGGCGTGCATTTCGAATTGAATATGACTTCATGTGCCATAACATCAAGCCGCGCCGCGTAAACAACATGCGCACACCGGAACGCATGATCGCGTCCAGGCAGATCAGCGCATCGTATGGGAGCAGGGCCAGGGTCAGGAAGGCATGTGCGATGGGGTGTCCTGCAGCCCGGGTTGTCTGCACCAGGTGCACTATCCATCCACGCTCTGCTGGCTTGCGGATGAATTCGATCACTTTGGACAGGGCGCCGGGCAGGAAGATGATCGTTGCCACCAGCAGGCTCCAGAACCACGCCGCCTGCGGGCCAAACAGCCAGCCTCCGACAAGCAGCGCCAGCAGCGCGGGTGACACCAGGCTGCGGCGCAGATTGTCGAATAGCTTCCACCTCGACAGGGCCGAGAGGGGGTTCGGCTGACGTCCGGGTCTGGATCCGTTTTTCCGGTTTGGCTCCGGTACGCTCGGCAGCAACCATCCCGCCAGTTGCCAGTCACCACGTATCCAGCGGTGGCGGCGGCTGACATCGATGGCGTAACTGTCCGGATGTTCCTCAATCAGGTCGACATCGGTCACTAGTGCCGAGCGGGCATAGCCGCTCTCCAGCAAATCATGACTGAGGATGAGATTGTCCGGGAAGCGGCCGTCTACAGCCTGACGGAAGGCGTCGACATCGTAGATGCCCTTGCCGATGAACGAGCCCTCGCCAAATACATCCTGGTAAACATCGGATATTTCGCGGGTATAGGGATCGAGACCGGATTCACCCGCGAAGAGCTTGGTGAAATGCGACAAGCCGGAACTGCCCAGACTGATCGAAGCGCGCGGTTGCAGGATCGCGTAGCCGTCGACGATACGCTTCCTGTCGGCATCGTAGACCGGCCGATTGAGCGGGTGGGCGATATTGCCGACCAGCGTGCGCGCGGCATCGCGCGGCAGCTGGGTATCGGTATCCAGCGTGATGACGTATTTGATCGAAGCGAGGATGGCGGTGTCGCCGACGATCTCCGAAAACGCGCTTTGTGCTTCGCCGCGCAGCAGTGCGTTGAACTGCTCCAGTTTGCCGCGCTTGCGTTCGTACCCCATCCACACCCGGTCAACGGCATTCCACTCGCGTGGCCGGTGAAAAAGATAAAAGATGCCGGGGCGATCCTCGCTGTAGGTTTCGTTGAGTGTTTTTACGGCGGCGCGGGCATAGGCGATCAGGGCTTCATCACCGGGCTGGATGCATTCTGGCGCATCGCGGAAATCGGTGAGCAGGGCAAAAAACAGGTTGGCGTCGCGGTTGCCGAGATAACGGATCTCCAGCGCTTCGAGCAGATCGTCGACATCCTGCTGCTTGCCCAGCAGCGTGGGCACGACCACCATGGTGCGATGGGCATCTGGAATCCCGGTGGAAAAATCCAGCCGTGGCAGGCTGCGCGGCGGAAGGGTCAACGTGACCACCATGTTCACCAGCGGCATCGCCAGTGCCGATGCGGCGATCACACCAGTAAGCGCAAAGAACCAGTAACGCCAGTCAGTTGGCGCAATGCCGCCGAAAGCGGAGAGTGCGAGCGCAGTTACCAGCAAGGTGATTAACAGGATGGGACTGAGATAGAGGGGCAGTCGGAATTTGTGACACACACGCCTGATGCGTACCGGCAGCGCCAAACGACTTCCTGCGGCTTGTTCGAGCATCTGCCGTCCGCGATCGATCAGGTAGTAGCCGACATGGGCGCTACGCGCGTTGCGGCCCGATTGCTCTGCCGCCTGCTGCGCCAGCGTTATGGCTGCGCGCACCACCACTGATTCGCTCTGCGAGCAGCTTCTGGCAATATCTTCGATGACGTGGCGGTAACGGTCGCGGGTAGCGAAGTTCTGGCAGGCGTGCATGCCCGCCGGATCTTCACGCAGGGTTTGTTCGACCACGCTGAGCGATTCGACGTAATCGCGCCAGTTCATCACGCCGATGAAACGCAGGCTGCCGATGCTGTTGGCGATGGATATCTGGTTGGTCGCAGCCGTACTGGCCGCTGTTGCAGATAACTGCGTTGCAGAAACGCCCTGTTCGAACAGCTTGTGTTCAACCCAGGTTTGCACAAATGCCATCGCCGGGCCTTGAGCCTGGAGCCTGGCGTAAAATTCCTCCACGAACGGCGCGGTCAGCAGCACATCGGCATTGGCAAATTCGGCCAGTAACTGGATCAACTGTTTTGGATCACGTTCGGCTGCTTCCAGCATCCGGTCAGCCCATGCGATGGCGTCGTCGCGCTCCCTGCGCCGGCGCGCGATACGCAAGCCAACCCGGCGCAGGTTCTCCAGCAGCGCCAACTGCAGCATGATCGGGAAGGCCCACAGCTCGCCGAGTTTCAACGGTTCTGCACTCTGGTAGGCGGCGATGAACTGGGTGGCGTTGTCCCGGTCGACACGGCCGTCCATGTGTGAGATCAATTCCAGCGCCAGGTCATAGATGCGGGGAAACCCGGCCGATGACCCCTCTTTCAACCTCGGCAGTTGCCGGCTGTAGCCGCGCGGCAGATGCCGGCGTGCCTGTGCGACCTGCTGTTCGATGAGGTAAAAGTTGTCGAGCAGCCATGCCTCTGCCGGAACGATCCGCTGGCCCGATGTGGCTGCGGCAGTCACTACGTCATATGTTGCAAGTAACACGCGTTCATTGTCTGCAAGGCGGGGAAGCAATCTGTCCTGCCCCGGATGCGGATCGATCTTGTGCTGCCCCGCCAGCATGACTGCATGGCGCTTTAATTGCTCGATGCTTAATAGTTCCGCACGCAGTAAATCGGTATCGCGGTCGTTGCTTGGCGAGCCACGCCTGCGTGAAAATCCCCTGGGTTCACCTTTGATGACGATGACATTCTCCTGATCCGAATCCGTGATGGCTGGCGCAATACAGGTCGAATGACCTGTACTTGACGGAAACACATGCCTGCAGATTCGTGCTGCAGCCAGTTACAAAAACGCAATCCTGTTACGCTGTATTGGCGGGGTTTGAGGCTGTCAAAAAATAATGACAGTTGATGGGTAATCTTTACAGCAACCATTGGTGCCGCATTCGGCCGGGGTTGATCAATGTCGTCGGATATTGCTGCCAGGCGCTTGAGGTGGAGTCGTCCGTCGGGAGCCTGAAGGCGTTCCGTTATTCGGCAAGAGGGGGATGCAAAAGGCTGGCTGGAGACAACAAAACGCTGCTATTTTACCATAGTTTAATCAAGGGCTTTGAATTGCCGCTTTGGATATGGTGTTGCTTGAGGAACCCTCAAATCCGGAACCAATTTTTTTACCGTTTCGGGCCGCTGTGAATCGGCCGAATCTTCCCCCAATAAAATTGACACCTGATTAAGCGAACTGAATTTCATATTTCGCGGGTGCAACAAAGTTCAAGGATGAATGCATTCTACTGTGGTTATAGAAAGGAATATAGCTGCGCAAAACA
>Ga0224495_10003090_pt1 | contig 10397 bp, 5 predicted proteins | sample SF_Jul11_sed_USG_FD_168128 | JGI IMG/M metagenome (GOLD analysis project Ga0224495, IMG submission 168128) | Sediment microbial communities from San Francisco Bay, California, United States - SF_Jul11_sed_USGS_4_1 | ecosystem: Environmental > Aquatic > Marine > Sediment | place: USA: California...
TTCTCGGTCACACGGCAACACCGAGAAAATACCCCTGGCCGGAGTGCCCTTCCACTCTGCTGACAAGTATCTGGCCCGGCTCTTGTCCGCCGGCGAAAAAGTAGTCGTAGTGGAACAGGTGGAGGATCCCAAGACGGCCAAAGGTATCGTCAAGCGCGAGATAGTAGAAATCTATACACCCGGTACCGCTACCGTCGACGGCGTCGACGACGGCAAATCGACCACCTGGCTGGCGGCCGTCTTTGAGAACAAACGCGGTCACATGGGACTGGCGGCACTCGATCTGTCCACCGGCGTATTCATGGTCGATGAAGGCATGACGGAAAACATGGTCGAAAGACTCAAAGTCCTGGAACCATCGGAGATTCTTTATTCCCAGGAGTATGATCGCCAGGAGCTTGCCGAGAAACTGGGAGGGCTCTATGGCTCGGCACAGTTGACCGGCTTTGAGGAGTGGAACTTCGACAGCCGGGCCGCGGAACGCGACCTCAACGAACATTTCGGCACCAGCACACTGGACGGGTTCGGCGTGGCCGACTGCCAGCTGGCCATTGCGGCTGCAGGGGCCATTTTCCGCTACCTGCGCGAAAATCAGCGCGACCGCATCTCTCATATAAATCGCCTCACCAGGTTCGACGACGAGCATTTCATGCAGTTGGATTACAGCACCGTCAGGAACCTGGAGTTGCTGAGAAACAACCTGTCGTCCGGAGAAGAAAACTCGCTGTTTGCGGTGGTCAACCTGTGCCACACAGCAGCGGGCTCGCGGCGGCTCAGCAACAGCCTGCTGCATCCGTTTAAGAGCAAAGAGAAAATCGACTCGCGGCAATCAGGTGTGGCCGAACTGGTCCGCGACCGCAACCTGGCCTTTAACCTTCGGACGGAGACAAAAAAACTTCCCGATCTGGAAAAACTGGCCGGCCGGCTCGGTATCGGCAGACTTAACCCGCGCCAGGCTGCCGCTGTCAAGGACGCTCTGCGGGTCGCCCGGCAGATGGCGACTCACCTGAAGGAAGCCGGCAGCCCGCATCTGGTCCGGATAGAGCAGACTTTGCCCGACTGCGACGATCTGGTCCGGACGCTGGAGGCGGCCCTGGTGGACGAGCCGCCGCTGACCTCCAACAAAGGCAACATTTTCAAAAAGGGCCATTCGCAGAAACTGGATGATCTGAATGCATCGATTCACGACGCGAGAAAGTATATTGGTTCCCTCCAGAACAGCGAACGGGAAAAAACCGGCATCAGCAGTCTCAAGGTCGGCTTCAATAAAGTCTTTGGCTACTATATCGAGGTCACCAAGGCGAACACGAAACTCGTGCCCAACGATTATATACGTAAACAGACACTGGTCAACGCCGAGCGCTATGTGACTCCGGAATTGAAGGAGAAGGAAGAACTGATATTAAGCGCCGAAGAGAAGATTTTCAAACTGGAGACGGAGCTTTACGAGGAGTTGCTGACCCGTCTGGCCGGGCGGATTGCGGACATAATCATCACCGCCGAGCTGGTCGCCGAAGTCGACCTGGTGGCGGCGCTGGCTGAACTGGCCGTCGACAAAGGCTACTGTCGTCCGGAGATTTTCGAGGATACGCGTCTTTCGATTACCAACGGACGTCACCCGGTCATCGAGGCGGTCCTTCCGCCGGGTTCGTTTGTGGCTAACGACGTCAGTTTCGACAGCGAGCGGGACCGCTTTCATATTCTCACCGGCCCCAATATGTCGGGAAAGTCGACCTACCTCAGACAGGTCGGCCTGATCGTCATTCTGGCCCAGATCGGTTCGTTCGTTCCCGCCGACAGCGCTCGCATCGGGCTGGTCGACCGGGTCTTCACCCGGGTCGGCGCCATCGACAATCTCGCTCGGGGGCAGTCGACCTTCCTGGTCGAGATGGTCGAAACGGCCAACATTTTGCACAACGCCACCGAGCGCTCGCTCCTGCTTCTGGACGAGGTCGGGCGGGGAACGTCGACTTTCGACGGTCTGTCGATCGCCTGGGCGGTAGTGGAGTACATCAACGAAAAGACCAGTGCCCGCACTATCTTCGCCACCCATTATCATGAGTTGACCGGTATGGCTGAACAGTACGAGAAAATTAAAAACTACCAGGTGGCGGTAAAGAGGTGGGAAGACCGGGTCATTTTTTTGCACAAGATCATTGCCGGCGGGTGCGATGATTCGTACGGCATCGAGGTGGCCCGGCTGGCCGGTTTGCCGCGGCAGACCCTGACAAGGGCGCGTCAGATCCTGCGCCTCCTCGAATCGGGGAAATTTAACCAGAGTGAGTTGAGCCAAGGCATATACCGGGAAAAAGTGCAGGCGTCGCTATTCGAGCCGCAGCCGTCGGAAACGGAAGAGATAATCAGGAAGCTCAACCTGGACACTATGTCGCCGGTGCAGGCGTTTGAACTGCTTCGCCGGCTCAAGGAGAAACTGGAATGACACGCCCACCGTCGGACCGCGCCAACAAACGCTGGATCAAACCGCTGCCCAAACAGCTTATCAACAAGATTGCCGCCGGGGAGGTTGTCGAACGCCCGGCCTCCGTGCTCAAGGAATTGGTGGAAAATTCGATCGATGCCGGCTCCGAGCGCATCGAGATTATCATTGAGAAATCGGGCGCCAAGTTGATCAAGATCGTCGACGACGGCTGCGGCATCGACGAAGAGCAAATCGAGGTTGCCTTCGCGCGCCACGCCACCTCAAAAATAAGCAGCTTCGATGATATTCATAACCTGCTGTCCTATGGATTCCGCGGTGAAGCCCTGCCGTCGATAGCGTCGGTATCCCGCCTGCGGATGGTTTCCCGCCCGCACGACGCCCAGTCAGGGACCGAGATCATCTTTGAAGGCGGTGTCATTCAACACCGAAAACCGATCGCGGCTCCGGTCGGGACATCAATAGAAGTCGAGAATCTTTTCTACAACACCCCCGCAAGACGCAAATTCCTCAAAGCCGAGTCGACTGAAGCCCGTCACATCGCGCGGGTGGCGACAGCGCTGGCTATTGGCCGCCCGGACATCGGCTTTACCTTCACTCTCAACGGGCGTAAAGTGTTCTCCCGGCCGCCCGGTGAGAGCCTGGCCGAGCGGGTGGCGGGAGTCCTGGGTGACAGGAACAAAAAATTCGTGGTCGTGGCGGGGCACATCGGCCCGGTAGCCGTGGCAGGTCTTGTCAGCACTCCGCAGAGCGTACAGCAGAGCCGCTCGGGACAATTCCTTTTTATCAATAATCGGTACATTTCGTCGCCGACACTTTCACACGCCTTTAATGCCGGGTATGGCGAGTTGCTGCCGCGCGGGCAGCACCCCGTGGGCGCTTTGCTGTTATCGGTCGATCCCACTGAAGTAGACGTAAATGTCCACCCGGCCAAGACGGAAGTTCGTCTTTCCCGGGAACGCGAGATTCACGATGCCGTCTGCCGCATCGTGAAGGACGCGCTACGCCATGACGGCATTATTCCGTCCATACGAACCGCCGCCCCGGACCGGGTGCCGGGCGAGCCGCCGGTGAGGGAGACCCGTTCCGGGAGTTCATCCGGCGGAGAGAGGCATACAATTCCGGGTATTGGCCGTCAGCCCGTCAACACGCACCTGTTGTCGGAGTTGTACCGGAGCGTGCCGGCTGCCGGCGGACCGGCCAAGACGGATGATATTATCGAAGTTGACAAACGTACCGGAGAGATAATCACTGTGGAGACGGCCGCACCGTCGGCGTCTCCGACCGGCCCCCCGACCGGGTTCCGCTTTATCGGCCGCTTTGCCGATATGTACCTGTTGCTGCAGACCGGCGATGACCTGTATGTCGTCGATCAGCACACGGCGCATGAACGCGTCCTTTATGAAGAAATTCTCGAGAAAATCGAACGACACGTGCTTGAGGGTCAGCGTTTGCTGTTCCCCGTCCAGGTGGAACTTACCCCGGAGCAGATGGTCGTCTTCGAGGAATCCAACGCGTTGCTGAACAGTTCCGGATTTCAGGTGGGCCCGTTCGGCGGCAGGATGGTCAATATCGAGGCCGTGCCGGTGGTGCTGGCAAAGAAATCTGCGGAAAAAGTGCTTCTGAAAGTCCTGGACGATATCGCTTCGCTGAGGAAGACCGGGCACGACTTGAAAAAGGCAATGGCCCAAGCGATGGCCTGCCGCTCGGCGGTCATGGCGGGCGACCGCCTGGACGACCGCGAGGCCGTTCACCTGGTGGAGAGGCTCCTGCGCTCCGACAACGCCTACAGTTGCCCCCATGGCCGGCCCACCTTCATCAAACTGAGCCGGGCGGACCTTGACCGGCAATTCGGACGTGGCTGAAACATTCAAGATACCTGTCATTTGCGGTCCCACGGGTTCCGGCAAGACGGCCGTAGCCGTGGAACTCGCCGGCCGGTGGCCGCTCGAAATAGTCTCGGCCGATTCCCGACAGATTCTGAAGCATCTCAACATCGGTACCGCCAAACCCACAGCATCGGAAGCGGCCGCGGTAAAGTTTCACCTGATTAACCTCATTGAGCCGGGGGAGCGCTATTCCGCGTTTCGCTTCATCGACGACGCCAACGCGGCTGTCCGAATGATCCTGGATGCAGGTAAGATCCCCCTGGTGGTGGGGGGCACCGGTCTTTACCTGCGGGCGTTGACGGAGGGAGTAGTGGAGATAGAAAGCCAGGAGATGGCCATACGTGACCGACTCGAAAGGGAAATGGAAGCGGAGGGGTCTCTGAGGATGCACGAGCGCCTGGAGAGAATGGACCCGCTGTCGGCGGCGGTCATTCATCCCAACAACCGCGTTCGCATTATCCGCGCCCTGGAGATTTTTCATCTGACGGGCAAATCGAAGTCTGAACTTGCCGCCACCGGCGCGTATAAGAAAAGTGAACACGAATTTGAGCACTTCTTATTAATGCCGCCCAGGCCGAAGCTCTACGCGGACCTTGACGCTCGTGTGGATGAGATGATGCGACAGGGCCTGCTTGACGAGGTCCGCTCGCTGGTCGGCGCCGGTCTGGGGAACGCCCTCAGGAGTTCAAACGTTATCGGCTACAAGGAAATGCTCGATTATCTGGACGGAAGATATACGCTGCCGGAAGCGGTGAATCTTCTGAAGCAGAACACGCGCCGTTACGCTAAACGGCAGGTGACCTGGTTTCGTCATCAGTCTGAGGCTCGGCAATATTCAGACGCCGAGAGCCTGAAAAACGACCTGGACGTCCTTCTGAAACAGCATGTAAGCGGCTCCGGTAAAAAACTTGACAGGTAGGATGGGTACTTATTATATAGCAACGGCTTAGAGGTTGACAGGCTAAAGGTAAATAAAGGCCGTTCCGATATATATAGAAAAAAGACCGGGGTTCCCTTCATGGATGGAGATGCTCAACTTTTGAACAGTAGTAGAATTATGCGTCTGGTGGCGCCGTTTGTTTTCGGTTTCGTGCTGACGCTGACCGCATGTGGAGGCAAAAACAGCCTGTCCACGCCGCAGATTTATGGTGACAAGAAACCCGCATCAGAGTCAGCGAAACCTGACACGGATACGACAAAGACAGAAACTACCGGCGGGAAGCCCCTGCTGTATGCCACGCCACAGCAACCGGACAGCGATCAAACGGCCCCTCGCGGGGAACTGCCGGACTCCGCTGTCGGCAGCCCCGACAGATCGCCGGACAGCCTGTCGAGGTTGCCGGCACTCGACACCAATGCTCTCCGTCAAGCTTCCGATTCCGAAAACGCTCTTTTTTATGCTGATGTCGCCATGGATGACTCGGCGGCAGCCGTTGACGATGATATCTGGCGCCAGTTCGACCTGGCCGGGGAGTACCGCTCGATGGGTGTTATCGCCAACCGGGAGGCCAGTTGGGAGGAAGCCCAGTACTACTTCGAGAAGGCCCTGAAAATTCTGGCGAAACTTGACATTGAAGGGGATTCGGTGCTGACCCCGGAGGCCATCCAGTACAACCGGATGCTGGATGACATCGTCGCCGACTACCGCGTGACGCTGCGTTCGCTGGGTCATCTGGAGGATGACGTGTCCTCTTCGGCGGTCCTGGAGCGGTTCATGGACCTCTCGGACAATCTTGGTCTGGACACGATGCGTATCTATTCGGGCGAAGTCCGGGAAGTCACCTACGACATTCCGGTGGTCATGAACGACCGGGTCAGAAAGTCCATCATCTATTTCCAGACAGTCGCCCAGGAGGCTTTCACGAAATATCTTCGACGGTTCAACAAGTATACGCCGATGATGAAACGCATCCTCCGCCAGTACGACCTGCCGGAAGACCTGGTTTACCTGTCGCTGGTCGAATCGGGCTTTAATCCCCACGCCTACTCGTGGGCCAGGGCGATGGGGTTGTGGCAGTTCATATCATCGACCGGACGCCTGTATGGTTTGAAGCGGAACTGGTGGCTTGATGAACGCAAGGACCCGATCAAGTCTACCCATGCGGCCTGCCGCTTCCTGAAAGATCTCTACCAGGAGTTTGGCGCCTGGGAACTGGCTATGGCCGCCTATAACGGTGGTCCCGGCCGCGTCCGGGCAACCATCAAGAAGCAGAAGACCATCGATTTCTGGAAGATGCACCTGAGGCGTCAAACGATGGATTATGTCCCGTTGATAATGGCCGCGGCCATTATCGGAAAGAATCCTGAGAAATACGGTTTCACGGACATCGATACCGAACCCGAAGTGTACTGGGACGAGGTGCAGATCGACCGATGCCTGGAACTCTCCGTGGTGGCTGAGGCGATTGGCTGCACCACGACTGAACTCAAGGAACTGAACCCGGAACTGCTGCGCAAATATACACCTCCCAACGTAAAGGAGTACCAGCTCAAAATTCCTCGCGGCAGCAAAGCGAAATTCCAGCAGGTCTACGCCAACTTACCCTCGCCGGTGGAGACCAGTTGGGTGCGGCACACAATCAGAAAGGGGGAGACGGTCAGCAGTATCGCTGCCAGGTATGGCGTCTCCCAGTATGCCATCTTCGAGGCCAACAACTTGCGGCAGCGATCGAAAATCTACGCCGGCAAGGAACTGATTGTACCGGTACCGCTCGATCGTGACTACTCATCATCCTCGAGCAGTCGTAAAAATCGGGATTACACGGCCAACAACAACATTTACAGCGTGCGCGCGGGCGATACCATGTGGGACATTGCGCGCGCCTTCGGCACAACCGTCGATGCTCTTCGCAGGGTCAACTATATCGAACGAGGTTCGCGCATCTACGTCGGGCAGAGTCTGAAAATTCCGTCCGGTGCACAGAACCTCCAAGAGAAAAGCACCTCCGGTCCGATGACGTATGCCTCGAACGACACGGATAGGCCGTCGCGTGAAAGCAGTTCCGGCAGCAGCTCGGTCGGCAGCGTCAAAAGCTACAAGGTGCGGGCGGGGGACACACTCTGGGATATAGCCGCAAATTCGGCACCACTACGGGCAAGCTGCGGAAGCTAAATGACCTCGGCGGCTCCAGTAGAATCTACCCGGGGCAGTACTTGAAGGTGACCTCCGATCCGGGACAGGACTACATCATACACCAGGTCAGAAGAGGGGAGACACTCAGCCGCATCGCCGGGAAATATCGCACTTCCATCACCAGGATCCTGGCGGCCAATGAAATAGACGACCCCGATCAGCTGCGCGCGGGCGACAGGTTGAAAATCTACATAAAATAACAGGATGTGATCATGGCCAAAAAAAGGGATGTCATAATCGGCGTCATTATCGCTGTCTCCTTTGTGTTCGCTTTCGTCTTCTTTGGTCTGCTCGTGATCGGCTTTCTGTCACCGGACAGCGATTTTGAATTCGCCGGTTTGGGAGGGAATGTCGGTGTCGTCGAAATGTTCGGCGTTATTGACGAGGAATCCGGACGTCCTGTGATCAAGCTGCTTGACAAATGGGGGGAGAACAACTCTATCAAGGCTGTGGTTGTCCACATCAACTCGCCCGGTGGGGGAGTTGCGATTTCCCAGGAGCTGTTTGATGCTATCAGGCGCGTCAAGGAGAACAAACCGGTAGTCGCCGCGATGGCTTCAGTGGCAGCCTCCGGAGGCTATTACATCGCGTGCGCCGCCGACCGGATTATTGCCAACCCCGGCACCGTCACCGGCTCCATCGGTGTAATCTTCCAGTTTCACACTCTTCAGGGGCTTATGGATAAAATCGGTGTCGGAACTGAGACGGTCAAGTCGGGCGATTTGAAGGATGTCGGAACCTATTCGCGCTCAATGACAAACGAAGAGAGCTTGATGCTCCGTTCGGTGGTCATGGATTCCTACGAGCAGTTTGTGGAGGTTGTCTCGGAAGGCAGAGATATGGAGCGCGATGAAGTCTACCTGTTGGCCGATGGCTCACTGTTTACCGGACTTCAGGCCTATAACCACGGCTTGATCGACACTCTGGGGGGCCTGAAGGAAGCGGTGGACCTGGCTGCAGATCTTGCGGGTCTTGAAGGGGAGCCCAGTGTGGTACGGCCCCGCGAGCGTAAGCAATTGACAATCTTTGACTTAGTGCAGGGAGTCCTGGGTCAGGCCGGCCGGGCGGCTAAAGACGAGCTGGTCGGACCGGAGCTTATGTTTCTTTATCGGTAGAATGCCCTATACCAAAAAAACTCAAGAAAAACTGTGGACAAAGATGATTTTTTGCTTTTCTTATTTGAGGCCATTTGGTATCTTCACCTCTGCCAAAGGGTTATCGCCGTTGCTGAAGGCGAGACGAAGAGCAGATTATAACGGAGAAATAAGTAAGTAACGAAATATAACGAGGCGTTTTGGTTAGGGAGGATAATGTGACTAAAGCTGATTTGGTCGAAAAAGTGGCTGAGAAGACTGGCCTTACCAGGACGGATGTAGCGGTAGTCGTTGACTCGTTCCTGGATACCGTCAAAAAGTCATTGGAGAACGGTCACAATATCGAGATTAGGGGCTTCGGGACTTTTAAGATCAAGTTGCGCAAGGCTCGCAAAGCGCGGAACCCTCGTACCGGCGAGGTCGTACCGGTACCGGATCGCAAAGTGCCTGTTTTCAAACCATCTAATGAGTTTAAAAACATGATAACGAAACTGGCTGTTTAAGTACGTGCCCACTGTAACACGGAGGATTGATGCCCAGCGGTAAAAAACGGAAACGACTGAAGATTAAAACGCACAAACGTAAAAAGCGCAGACGCGCTGATCGTCATAAGAAGAAGAAGTAGATAAGTTCGCGGCAGGTGGGGAAAACTGTCCGACCTCTTCGGAACGGATTTCCCACCGGCTGTCGAAAGTCAATTCTCCTGCCCAGAGAGACATTCAGACGGTACTGCTAACAGTAACACTGTTAATAACTTGCTGTAATAAGTGTTTGTCGGTGCCCGCCAGGTGATGCGGGCATTTTTTTTGCACTACAGCAGCGAGGTGAGATATGCGATCCTTCATATACTGGCCGCGCTGTGCGCTCTGAATCCCGGTGCAAGCACAACCGCCGGAGAACGCACCGACTTTCGGGTCAACGCTGACAACACCTCGGCGCAGCAAAACCATCCTCGTGTTGCCGTGGCCGGCGACGGCTCTTTCGTTATCACCTGGGTTGATTTTCGAAGCGCCAGCAGTGACATTTATCTCCAGCGCTTCGATACCGCCGGCTACCCGACAGGGCCGAACACCCGGGTTAACGACGACGTCAACAACGCCTATCAATTCGAGCCGGCTATCGGTGTCGACCTTTCCGGCCTGTATTCCATTGTCTGGAAAGATTATCGCCAAAGCTATTATCCTTTTGATCCGGACATTTATTTCCAGCGCTTTGATTCTTCGCTCGCGCCCGCAGCCCCGAATGTCAATATCACCACGGAGCCGCCCGATTCTTCGAGGGAGACTCCCGACATCGCCCTGTACCCGTGGGGCGGGGGAGTGGTGGTGTGGGCGGACTATCGAAACAACGACTGGGATATCTATGCTCAGGTGATCTCGGCGAACGGCAGCCTCATCGGCGGGAACATTAGAGTCAACGATGACGAGGGGAAATATCAGCAGCACGCGCCGCGAGTGGCCGCCTCGGCCGAGGGCTGGTTCGTGGTGGCCTGGTATGACAACCGCAACGGCGACGATGATATTTATGTCCGGCGTTTTGACTCCCTGGGCGTGCCGCTGGGCGAAAATGTCCTTGTCAGCCATGACACCCTCGGATTGCGCCAGGCTTTTCCGGACGTGGCCTGCGACGGCGCCGGGCACTTCACCGTCGTATGGGTTGACTGGCGCAACGGTAGATATCCGGCGGATCCCGACATATATGCCCACAAGTACGATACGAGCATGACTCCGGTGACGCCGGAGCACCGGGTAAACACCGACAATCTCAAGACGGCCCAGCGGGAACCGACTATCGCGGCCGACCGCATGGGGAACGTGGCCATCATCTGGGCCGTCTTGAGATTG
>Ga0224495_10003091_pt1 | contig 10396 bp, 12 predicted proteins | sample SF_Jul11_sed_USG_FD_168128 | JGI IMG/M metagenome (GOLD analysis project Ga0224495, IMG submission 168128) | Sediment microbial communities from San Francisco Bay, California, United States - SF_Jul11_sed_USGS_4_1 | ecosystem: Environmental > Aquatic > Marine > Sediment | place: USA: California...
CTTCCCCACCTACTTCATCCTCGAGTGGATCTACGACCACATTCCCGAAGGATCCTGGTTGCACAGGAAGCTGGAGAACGTGCGCGCCAAAGCGCATCCGCTCGTGGAGAAGTACGGGTTCTTCGGCCTGGCGCTGTTCGTGGGGATTCCGCTGCCGGGCACCGGCGCATACTCCGGTTCTTGCGCAGCTTGGCTGCTGGACATGGAATGGCGACGTGCTTTGGTTGCGGTGGCGCTAGGTGTGCTGATCGCGCTCACGATAGTGTGGATCCTTTCGGCGGGTCTGTTCGCCGGCCTGGAGTTGCTGTAGGGCACGATGGAAGACCTCTCGGACACGCGGGACAGAGTACAGGCGGCTCTCGCTGGGGAGCCGGGCATCGTCGTCGGCCTGAGCTTCGTGCCGCTTGAGGCTCTCGAAGGTCTTCGATGGGGCGGAAGAGGCCGTGCCGGCGTGCTTGCGGCGGCATGCGAGCGTCTGTGCGCGGACTTCGCGTTCGTTCCGGCCGAGGAACCCTGGGCCGAAGAGGCTGTCGACCACCTGGCCACAGTTGGAACGGAAGCGTTCTGGGTCGTCCCTGGTCCTTTCGGCTTGGTCGCGGATCGAGAGGGTTGGGCGGAGACGATACGCGACACGCTGGCGTCGGCAGGAGATGTAGCCACACTGATGGACGCCGAGATGTCGAAGCTGCTCGAGCGGGTGCGGCGCGGGGCGCGTCTCGGCGTCTCTGCCATCGTGATAGCCGAAGACCTCGCAGGCACCGACGGTCTGCTCGTGGCACCCGACTACGCTCTTGACGAGATAGTGACCCGGGCGAGCAGGCTTGTGGAAGTCGCTGCCGAAGGGATGGTGCCGGCCGTCTTCCACTCGGACGGCGACATACGCTCCATGCTCGCCGCGATCCGTCGGTCCGGGTTCGCCGGCGTGCACGTCGGCGGTGCGGCCCCGGAAGTCTTCGGGCGCGTCTATGAAGCCGCGTGCGACGAAGGTCTGTCCGTGGTAGGAGGTCTTACCACGGCCGATATGCGCTCGGGTGGACCCGTCGCGATTGACGCCGGCTCGCGCGCCGGCGAGCTGGCCATCGGGCGCGGCTTGCTGGTGAGCGACGACGGGGGCATCACGACTTCCGAAGAGGTCGGTGCTCTGGTGACGGCGATCGAGGCCGCCAGAGACGTACGGGGCGGGACGGGTGAGACTTAGGGTGGCAGTGCGCGAATACGAAACGGTGGGTGTCGCGTCGCCCAAGAAGGCTCGCGTGGCGGGTTGGATCGACGCTGCTGCGGCGATAGGGATAGCCGTCATCGCGTTCCCGTTCCCGATCATCCGCGCTTCCACGACGACCCTCGTCTTTGTTGCCAGCATGCTGGTCGCGGTGATTGCAGTGCACTACTGCTACCTGGGTCTGACTGCGACGTTCCTGGGCCGGACGCCGGGGATGTACCTCATGGACCTGGGGTTCGAAGGCGGGCACCCGGCGGTCTTTCGGGTGTGGCTGTGGGCGCTCGGAGCGGTCCTTGTGGCCGGACCGCATCCGGAGAAAGGCCTGGGCGCGCGATTCTCGGGTCTGCGGGTCATGTCGACGCGCGACTGAGGTCGCGATGCCCTGCGCGCCCAGCGGCGAAGCCCTACGGAACCGGCGGCGAGACCTCGTTGCGCGCTCTCTTCGAGAGCGTGTCCGCCGCCTGCAGGGGTTCGGGTACGCGGTGTCTTCCCGTAGACCAGCGCAGGCAAAGCGCGATTGCGCTGTCGAGGTCGACGCGGTGCCCCGGGGACACGTAGACGGGCTTCGTGCCGGTCCTCAGCCTGATCGAGGCGCCCTGCGCGCCCCACTCTTTGGTGAGCACGAAGTAGCTCCCGCGCGGCTTGTCGGGCAGGCGGTCCACGGCGTGGAAGGGTGTCTTCGGCACACCGATGACGGGGATGTCGAGCAGCACGCCCACGTGAGACGCCAGGCCCAGGCCGCGCTCGTGCACCACCCCATGGCCGTCGCAGAACACGACATGCGGTTCGATAGTGAGCGCTTCGAGCGCTTCGAGCGTGAGGCGACCCTCGCGAAACGCGAGCATACCGGTCGAGTATCCGCGGTCGGGGACGCCGGGAACGACGACGCGGTCGACGATGCGCATAGCCTCGTCCATGACCACCGCGCAAGCCCAGGCTCGGTGACCGTCTTTGCTGTACCCGACGTCGACGCCGGCTGCGAGACGGGGCGCGTCGGCGCCCTCGGCGGGGAGAGGCGCGAGCACGACCTTCTCCGCGAGGCGGCGCTGAATGACGTGCCCTTCTTCGGCAGAAACGACCCACTCGTGGGCGAGATCTGGTCTCACGCTCGGCATCGGCCCTCCTTGCTGCATGTGGCTTGCCCGGGGCGGGTACATCCCTCATGACGGGGGCGAGGGCCCCCAACTGTCGAGGAGGGAAGACAATGCCCGTCTATGTGATGCTATCCAAACTCACAGAAAGTGGTGCGGAGACGATCAAGCTGCACCCCGAGCGCATCCTCGAGGTCGACAAGGAGATGGAGGCGTTCGGCATCAAGGTACTCCACCAATTCGCGGTCCTAGGCGCGTACGACTTCGTGAACGTCATCGAGGCTCCCGACAACATGGCGGTGGCCAGGGCGTCCGTCGAGCTGGGCAGCCGGGGCAGCATCCACGTCGAGACGCTGCCGGCCGTACCCGTCGAGGAGTTCATGGACTCGATCAAGTAGCCAAGGGCGACGGACTCTTCTCTTCTTGGGGCTTTGCCTTCACAATCTCCTCGTCATGCACGGTTGGGGGTTCTACCGTCGAGAGGAGCGGCATTGGAGACCGAAGGCACTGCGGCCGGGCGTGAGTCCGTCGGCAGCAAAACGAGCGTCGCGCAGGGCAACGGCGGCCGAACGCGTTCCGCGTGGTTCGTCATGGGAGCGGTGATCGTCGTCCAGACCCTCGCGATCGTCGGGTTGGCCATAGCGTTCGCTCTCATGAGCTCACGGCAGGTCGCCAGGTTGGACGAGAAGCTGGACAAACTCGAAGGTGTCTTCGGCTTCACCGAGGAGATGGTTCCTTCGGCAGAGGACGCCGAACTGTATGCGAAGGGCGAGGAGGTAGGCCTCGAGGTCGGCTACCTCGTGGAGGAGAAAGATCTCGACGGCTACATGGCGCTGTACCGCGAAGGCGATGCGTCCGTGGACATGGCCGAGGTCGAGGCAGCGTTCACGAAGGCGATGGACCGGACAGGCGACGAGCCTCTGGAGTTCTATTCCGAGTACACGACCGCGTACGAGGACAAGGACACGGGTGAGCGGCTCGTGCGAATCACGGTCAGCGGGGAGAACATCATGGGATCCGGCGGAACCGGGGTTCGGCTGGTCGTCTGGGCACTCGTGGACGAGGCTGGAGTGGTCCTGAGCGGTGGCGAGGGACGCGATCTCGAAGTCATCGGCTCGCCGTACCTCTAGAGTCGCGCTGCCCGAGCTGCCAGCAGGTCTAGCGCTCGATCCTCACAGGCGTGCCGAGGGGCAGGGCGTCGAACAACTGCTCGGCATCCTCGTCGGTGAGTGCGATACAGCCCTCCGTCCAGTCGGCATGCGTGCCGCCGCCGTGAATCATGATCTCGCCGCCGAGCGGCGTGTTGTGCGGCGGCCGCTTCATCTGGTGGATGGCGCGGACGATGTCGTTGTACTGGCGCTTCGTGATCAGGCCTTTCGCCAGCCCGCGTTCGGCGTCCTCCTCTGCCGGGTACGACAGGCCCAGGGCACGGTGGTAGCGGCTCTCTGCGTTCTTCGAACAGATGTAGAACTCACCCTCGGGCGTGCGGAGATCGCCTTCGCGTTCCTTGTCGCCGACAGGCTGAGCGCCGAGCGCGATGCGGTAAACCTTCGGCTGGGCGCCGCTCGACAGGACCGCAAGCGTCCGTGCGCTCTTGGCTATGACCACTTCGGGATCTACGAGGACGTCCGGCAGCGTGCCGCCGACGGATCCCAGCGACATGTCGGCGGGCGAGGTGTTCGACGCGTCCTCGACCTCGTCGCTCCCGGGTACCTCGCTGCTTGCCGGGGCAGCCTCGTCGGGAGCGTCCGTCTCAGTCGCTCTTTCGGCATCGCCGAGCGCGCCGCGATCCATCCTCCAGATGGCGACCAGACCTGCGAGCGCGACCGCCGCGACCAGCGCTACGAACCACCTGCGCACATGCATCACCGACCACACTGTACCCGAGCGGGAAGCGCCTCGCATTCGCGCACTTCGCGACGCTTCCGGAGTGCTTCGAGCGGTCTTTGTCGTCGGCAGACTGCGTGCTAGGATGTTCGTGGCGCGTCAGCGCACGTCGGCGTGCCCATTTACCTTGTCCGGCGCCCACGTGCGGGCGTGGCACCCAGGAGGACGTACGTGGCTCTCGAGGGCAACCTGAGAGACTTCACGCTCGAGGACATGTTTCGCCTGCTCGCGTCCGGCCGAAAGACCGGGACGCTGTACATGGAGCGCGAGAACGCCGAGGGGAAGGTCTGCTTCGAGAAGGGCCGAGTGTTCTTCGCGTCTTCGAACTGGAATCGCGAGTCTCTCGGCAGGCGTCTCGTCAAGGCGGGCGTCACCTCCGAGAAGCAGTTGCGACAGGCGCTCGGCCTACAGAAGATCCAGAAGAAGGAGAAGGCTGGTCGGCGGCTCGGCCAGATCCTGATCGACGAAGGCTACCTCGAGAGCAAGGTCCTCGAGAGCTTCATCCAGGATCAGATCAACGACACGCTCTTCGACCTCTTCCGTTGGGAAGAGGGCGAGCTGCGTTTCGAGGCGGACGAGACGTGCGAGGACGAGGATATCGGCATCTCAGTGTCCGTCGAGAACATCATCATGGAGTCGTCTCGGCGCCTCGAGCTCTGGAACAAGATTCGGCAGCGCATACCCTCCATGGAAACCCGCTTCATCATGGCTTCGGCTCCTGGTGAGAAGTCCATCGAGATCCATCTCAAGCCGAAGGAATGGATGCTCCTGTGCTACCTGCACGGTGGTCGAACCGTCCGCGAACTGGTCGAACTTACCGGATACAACGACTTCGAGACGGCGAAGATCCTGTACGGGATGCACTCCGCCGGCCTGATCGAGAAGGTCGGCTCGTCGGACGAAGCGGTGGTGGAGACGTAGGCGTGCGATGGTGAGCGATGGCTCCAGTATCTCGAAGGACCTGACCCCCGAGCAATTTCAGAGGTTCCGTGACTACATCCACCAGCACTCAGGCATCTATCTGGAGGAGTCAAAGGCCGACTCGCTGAGGATCTCGCTGATCACGCGCGCCACTCGCTACGGCTTCGCGGTACTCGACGACTACTTCAAGCTCCTGACCACGGACGAAACCGAGTTCAGGGAGCTCATGAACCTCGTCACGATCAACGAGACGAGCTTCTTCAGGTTTCCGGCCCAGTTCGAGGCGCTGCGCAAGTACATCGTGCCCGAGATTGTCGAGGGCAAGCCGGAGACCTCCCGGAGCTTCCGGGTGTGGTCCGCGGGCTGTTCCACCGGGGAGGAGCCCTACTCCGTCGCGATGACGTTGCTGGATTCGGGCCTCGAGGGACTCGGGTACGTATCCGAGGTTCTCGGCACCGATGTCTCGACGAGCGCTCTTGAGCGGGCGAAGGCAGCCGTATACCCGTCGCGCTCGCTTCTCAACATCCCGCACTCGGTTACCACGCGCTTCTTCGAGCCCACTCCCGAGGGCCATCGGGTGTCGGAACGAGTTCGCAAGACAGTGGACTTCCAGTACCACAACCTGGTCAAGGAGCCCTATCCCCTCGGCCTCATGGGCAACTGGGACATCGTGTTCTGCCGCAACGTGACCATCTACTTCAGACTCGAATCCACGCGGCGCGTCGTCGAGAACTTCTTCAACTCTCTCAATCCGGGCGGCTACCTGTTCGTCGGTCACTCGGAGACGCTCACGTCCGTCTCGGACAAGTTCGAGCCCGTAGAGGTCGGGGGCGTGTTCCTATACCGCAAGCCGCGTGCGCGGAGCGCGCCGCATCGGGAGGTCATGAAGGAGCGGGTCACTCCGGCAGCGACGAGTCCTCGCGCGAGCGCGACGGCGAGGGCGGGGTCCCGAGCGGGAAGAAGAGAGACCTCTTCAACCCCGGACCCGACGGTAGTCGAGAATCACGCGGTCGATGTCGAGCTGCTCGTCTCTAGTGCGCGCAGAGCCTCCGAAGAAGGCCGATCGGACGATGTCCTTACTCTCGTGGACGAGATACTGACCGAGGATGAGTCGAACGCTGAAGCCTATCTGCTCGCCGCGTACTCGCATGCCGACTCAGGCGATCTTCAAACCGCGCTCAAGGAGTGCAAGCGTTCGATCGAACTCGACCCGCTGTCGGCTGCATCGCACTACGTACTCGGCATCATCTATCAGCGGCAGGGCGAATCGGACCGCGCCATGCACGAGTTCAAGCGCACTATCTACCTCGATGCGGATTTCGTGCTTGCGCACTTCAATATGGCAAACCTGCAGCGTTCGGTTGGCGCGAAGGCCGAAGCGTGTCGCGCGTACGAGAACGCGCTTCGCTCTCTATACAGAGTCCCGGATGGCGAGTGGTCGTGGTTTCTCGGCGGGTTCAGACCTGACTTGCTGGCACAGACGTGCGAGCGCAGTCTGATAGAGTGTCGGAAGAAGGCGTAAAAGCGCTGAAGAATGCCTGGACATCGTACGATAATGACAGGCATGGGCGTGTTTGTGCGGAGGGGAGTCCGTAATGGCTGGTGCGCGTATCCTGGCTGTCGATGACAGCCCTACCATCCTGGAGATGATCAAAGCCATCCTCGTGTCCGGAGGATACGAGGTCATCACCGCTACGGACGGTGCGGAAGCGCTCGAAACCGCAAGGGCCGAGATGCCCGATTTGATCCTGCTCGACGTCATGTTGCCGAAGCTCGATGGCTACCGCGTATGCCGGCTGCTCAAGTTCGACCAGAAGTACAAAGGCATCCCGATCATCATGCTCACCGCCAAGACGGAAGAGCAAGCGATGGCTACTGGTATCCGCACTGGCGCGAACCAGTACCTGACCAAACCAATCGAACCGGAACGACTGCTGGAAGCGGTTGCAGAGGAACTCCAGAAGGCCGAGGGCTAGGAGACTCTCCGCATGGCCGAGGGCACCTCGATCACAACTCGGGTTCTCGACTCGCTCGTGTCCGCGGGTCTCGTGACCGTTGAGCAGCTGTCTTCGATCAACGAGGCCGCCGAATCGTCCGGAAAGACGCCCGGGGACGTCCTTGTCGAGCGAGGGATGATGACCGGGCCCGATCTTGCGACCGTGCTGGAAGAGGAACTCGGTATTCCTGCGGTGGATCTGTCGAGCTACGCCCCCGACGAAGATGCCCTCAAGCTAGTCCCTATGTCGGTCGCGCGCGAGCGGAACGTGCTGCCGCTGTTCGAGATCGAAGGCATGCTGACGGTGGCCATCGGGGATCCTCTCGACGTGTTCAAGCTCGACGAGCTGGGCGTGCAGCTCGGACTCGAGATAGAGGCAGTCCTTGCGGACTCTGCTTCGGTGAAGGGCGCGATCGTCCAGTACTACGGCGACCTGGGGCCCGCAGCCGAAGGGGCAGCGCCGCCGCCCCCTCCGGTCGTCGAAGACGCCGTCGCGCTGGTCGAGGAAGACGCCGTCGCGCTGGTCGAGGAAGAGCCGGAGTTCGACGTTGCGGACTTCTTCGAAGCCCCCATCGAGGGTGAAGCTGAGGCTGCGCCGGTTATTGCCGAGCCCGTTGCCGACGCCGTGATCGAGCAACCAGTGGAAGGAGTTCCGGCTGCCGCCGAGACGCTCGAGCAGGTGGTCAAAGCCGAAGCGCCCGAAGGACCGCCGGCCGTCGATCTCGATGTGCTTGCGGTTGCCGACACTGGCCGAGTAGCCATTCTCGTGACGGAAATCCTGGAGAATGCGGTGCTTCGCGGTGCCTCGCGTGTGCACATTCTCCCTTACAAGAACGACTTCTTCCTGGTGTACCGGGTAGGAGGTCGGCTCGAAAGGGTCTCCAGCGCACCACTGTCGATGCAGGCGGCGCTCGTCGAAGGGTTCAAGAACTTCGCGCGCCTCGGTTCGGTCAAGTCCTCCCAGCCGGCACTCGGCCGCCTCAAGACTCGTATCGCCGAGAAGGATCTCGTCGTGACGGTCTCGTCCGTGCCGACCGTGGCCGGCCAGCGGATGGTGATCTCCTTGGCTTCGGACAAGCCGACGCCGCGAGAGCTGCGGGAGCTTGGAATGAGCGAGGCCGAAACGAAGGCCCTGCAAGCCATGGTGGAACGCGGTCGAGGCATACTCCTGGTATGCGGGCCGGTGGCAGGCGGGCGCAGCTCGACGTACTACGCCCTGCTCGCACATGCGGCAGCGGCCGGCAAGACCGTCTATTCGGTCGAGGAGACCATCGACTACGAGATTCCGGCGGTCGCGCAGGTGCTCGTCAACCCGGGGTCGCCCATAGGGCCCGCGTCCTACTTCGCCGCGGGGATCCGCCAGGACACCGACGTGATGGCGATCGATCCCGTCCAATCTGTCGAGGAGATCCATCTCGCCGTCGAGGCGGCCGGGATGGGCAAACTCGTCATCGCGACCTTCTCCGCCGGCGACATCGTCAGCGGCGTGCGTCGGATGCTAGATTTCGGAGCGGAGTCGGTGAGCCTGGCTGCGGCACTCACGCTGGGTGTCGGCCAGCGTCTTGTTCGCCTGAACTGCCCGAACTGCTCGCAGGAGTCGCAGAGCCCTATCGCTGAGAAGATTCCCGGCGCGAAGAAAGGGATGACGACGAAATCCGGCTCCGGGTGTCCGAACTGTCGCAAGACGGGGTTTGCGGGCGCAACAGGCATCTTCGAGGTCCTGCCCTTCACCGAGCCGGTCCGAGCGAAGATCGCAAAGGGCGCTTCTGCCGAAGAGATCGCGCAGGCGGCGCGAGCCGCCGGTATGCGTCCCATGAGCGCTTCGGGTCTGGCAAGGGTCCAAGAGGGCGTCGTGAGTCCGGAAGAGCTGAACCGCGTGTTGCGGTTCGCGGAGTAGACGAGCGAGGAAGATGACCCCGCGCAAGAAGGCAGATGAGGCGAAGCCGGCCAAGAAGAAGACGACTCGACGTTCTTCGGCAAAGAAGACGAAGCCGAAGGCTGCCGCTGCAAGAGCCAAGGAAGAGATCGCAGCGCCTGTTGTAGAACGGATCGAACCCGCCGATGCGGCGGCGGAGCCGGTCGCGGACGCTTCGCAGGTTCCGGAGGCCACGCTCGAAGAAGTGCCGCAGGTGGACAAGATGGTCGCGTTCTTCCTCGGCGGGCAGCGATACGGGCTGCCTATCGACGTAGTGCAGGAGATTCAGCAGATAGTCGCCTTCTCCGAAGTTCCCGCCCAGGGTGGAGCCGTCGTCGGCATGGTGAACCTGCGCGGCGCCGTGATTCCCGCAGTGGACATGCGCGTGCTGATGGGCCTTCCCGACCTCGAGTACACGCTCGAGACCCCGATGGTCATCACCAGGAGAGGACCGAGGCTCGTCGCGCTGGTCGTCGATGAGGTCGAGGACGTGGTCGAGGTGCCCCGAGGTTGCCTGCAGTCCGCGCCGGCCATGCATGCGCTCGGTGACAGGATGCTCGGTGTCTGCCGATTCGAGACGGACCTCGTCTACCTGCTCGATGTAGAGCGGTTGCTGGGACCGCTGGACGTGCTCGGTTAGGAGTCTTCTTGGACGACAACACTTCGCAGACGACAGCAAGCGAGGAGTCCGCTCTCTCCGCAACGGCCGAGGAGATCCTGAGGCGGCGGGCGGCTTCGCTCGCCCAGGAGGCCGAGTCCGAAGAGGCGACGGACATGATGGGCATCCTGCTCTTCCGTCTGGCGGAGGAGTGGTATGCGGTAAGAGTCGAGGACGTCAGGGAGATCTACCAGGAGTACCTCGTGACTCCCATTCCATGTGTGCCCGACTTCATCCACGGCGTCGTGAACATCAGGGGCGAGATCATCTCCGTCACCGACATCGCGATGGTGATGCGCCTGGGACGAGTGTCCACGGAAACGGACATGCCTCCGGCGATAGTCATCCAGAACGATGAGTGCGCCACTGCGATCGTCGTCGACGAGATCGGAGACATCGCCGACGTTCCTGCGGGTGGAATAGAACCGCCCTTGTCCACCATCGACAAAGTGCAGGCAGAGTTCATCGCGGGGTCGCTGCACGTCGACTCCAAGCTCGTCGGCCTGCTCAACATCGAACGCGTACTGCAGCCCATCGGCGTGACCGACTGAGAGGACCGGGGAGGCAAACTCTCATGCTCAAGGGTCTAATCGACAAGTTCCGCAGCAGGCTCCTGTGGAAGTACTCTCTCGCGACCATCGGACTCGTGATCGTGTTCAACGTGATCCAGTGGGGAATCGCCTGGTTCGTCTTCGGCGAACAGATAAGG
>Ga0224495_10003092_pt1 | contig 10395 bp, 11 predicted proteins | sample SF_Jul11_sed_USG_FD_168128 | JGI IMG/M metagenome (GOLD analysis project Ga0224495, IMG submission 168128) | Sediment microbial communities from San Francisco Bay, California, United States - SF_Jul11_sed_USGS_4_1 | ecosystem: Environmental > Aquatic > Marine > Sediment | place: USA: California...
GGGCCGCAGGCGGCGCTGCAGATGTTTATGACGCCGTCGATCGAGCAGTCCTTGAAAAACATATGCGCTGACGTCACCACTTCCCTGCCCATGCTCCAGTAGACCCATTTCGGAATGACGGTCATCGCCTCTCGTATCTCCTCTTCCGGGGGCTGTACATATACCGGCTCCACCCCGAATTCCAGAAGCGTCTGAAAAAGGTTTTTCACGAGGAAGCGGTCGAAGGCGAGATAATTCCGGCCGATGATCCCGATCCGGATGCCCCTGTCTCCCCGGCAATGAGCCGTGTTACCGTTTTTCATGAATGGATGCGGCTCCATGGGAAGTTCCGATGCCTTTAAAAAGGCCTTTTCCGCATCCCGGCGGCTTATGTTCAGCGTACCGGCGATCTTCTTTGAAAACAGCGACGGGGCGCTCTCCCTGTCGATTTTTACGTTCATCATAGGGCTGATGATTTCGGGAAGGTGAGAGAAGCATGCCTTCACCATATCAGGCAGACCTATGACTTTGGGGCACATATAGGCGTCCTGTTCGACGCTCACATATCTCGGGATGAACAAATAGTCGACGTTGTCCTTCAGGCTTTTTATGTGTCCCAGGTACGTCTTGACCGGGAGGCAAAGGTCTCCGATGCCTTTTTTTAAGCCGTCTTTCAGTATGCCGGAGGAAGTTTCCGGGGAGATTATCGTTTCGTATCCGAGTTCCCTGAAAAGGGCTTTCCAGGTATGAGCATAACTGAAGTAAAGAAGTGCCCTCGGTATGCCGATTTTTCTATTTTTCATGCTATTAAATAGTCCATATCTGTCCGGGACAGGAATATTCAGCAGGCGGAATGCCTTATCAGCACACTAATCTATTGTCCCGGGTTGTGAATATTGCGTATTGAGTTTTGAAATTTGTTGAATGTCTCTTCGTCAAATAGTTATGGTTCAGCATTGTGAAACAGTGAAACTGCTCTCTGCTTCAGGCTTAATTTTAGATTATTTCACCTGATTTCTGCAAAAGGGGGAGCCGAAAAATAATTCTTAAGTTTTTTTGCCGAAATATGGTAATCTTAGTGTTGTAGTCTTTCGAGCATATACCGTTTGAAATATCTTAAAAAAGGGCTGAGGGAATTTTATGAAAGAGATTAAAGAAATAATAGATATGGGAAGGCGTCTTGACGAACTGACCTGTGAGGTCTACACACAGTTCGCCAAAAGGGACGATTTTGATCCTGCTCTGATCACTCTCTGGAAGGAGATGGCGGAGTGGAAAAAGGGCCACCTGAAACACTGGAAAAAGATATCGAAATCTTTTGCGTACCGGAACTTGTTCAGCAAGTCAAGTGAGGACCTCAAGACAATTATCAAGCAGATGAAGAACATACAGTCTGAGCTTGTCGAATTCCTGCGGCGGCTGAGGAAAAAGACGATAACACAGAACGAGGCGGTTTCCCAGACGATCCTGAATGAGTTTTGCATGATCTCGGATATATTCCTCGAGATATTCTATACTTACGGAGAGACGCTTGATAGCGGCCCTTCAATTTTTGTGAAAGAGTGCGGTTCTCATCTCATGAGGATGGCAGATGTGCTCAAGCCGTACATGAAACTGAATCCGTTGTATGCCGTGCTGCTGAAATCACTGGTCGAATTCAGATATAAATTTGAGTTCCTCGAGACGACCTACGGCAAAAAGAGGAAAGCTGCCGGTTAATCCTCAGACGTTATTTCCGTATCATGCGGTGAGAAGTGGAATACAAGCTTAACATCAAAGGGTTTTTCGAAAACGAGCAGGAACTGCACGATACTGTAAAGAGGCGCAAGATCTGCTATGACTCCGAGCCGTACTACAGGACAAAAAAGGGGGAGCTCATACAGATAGGGTACCAGCTGAACATTTACGGGACCTTTCCTGAAGACCACAAGAATGCAACTCCTGACGACCCTGAATTCACCAATGTGCTTCGTGACGTCAGAAGAGTCGCCGAAGCCCTCTCGAATACCTGCGATCCGCTGCATATGTGCGAAGCGACGATTCTTGATTCCGGTACCGTGACCTATGCCCATGAGCGGAAAATGCGGCCTGATGTGACAGTCCATATCCCTGTCTTTGATCAGCAGAATTACGGGCATCCGGTCGATGACAAGATACGGAACACCCTGGAGATGGCCGGCCGGATACTCGAGGGTGCCGGGGTACAAAAGACAAGGTGGCAGGAATAATTCAGTCTGTTTTGGGTCTCTTTGCCTTGATGTACGCGGAAAAGACCATCTTTTCAACCCCTTCGCCGAAGTTCCAGCTTTTGATGATCTCGTCGCTGTTGTCTTTGTCCCGGATCACAATATCGGCAAATCCCGCATTGTGAAGAAGGCTCTGCAGTTCCTCCACGGGAACCGATCCGGTTATTCAACCGCTGTAGGCGTGTTCGTTATTCTTGAGCTCGTCGGAGAATTCGCCTTTTTTCAGGATATCGGAGATTGTCAGCCTTCCGCCGGGCTTTAAAACCCTGAACGCTTCGTTAAAGACAGACTGCTTGTCAGGCGAAAGGTTGACCACGCAGTTTGAGATGATCACATCGACCGAAGAGTCCTCCAGCGGGAGGTGTTCAATTTCTCCGAGCCTGAACTCCACGTTCTTCAGCCCGAGTTTTTCCGCGTTACCCTTTGCCTTACCGACCATGTCAGGTGTCATATCCACACCGATCACGTATCCCTTCGGACCGACCTTCATGCAGGAGAGGAAGGCGTCAAAACCCGCGCCGCTGCCGAGATCGAGAACAGTCTCACCTTCCTGAAGGTCTGCAATGGCGTGAGGGTTGCCGCAGCCGAGTCCCAGATTAGCCTCTCCGAGGCCGATCTTCAGCTCCTCGTCGGAATAGCCGAGACGTCTGCCCGCTTCGAGAAGGCTTTCTGTCCTGGTCCCAGGGGCGCAGCAGCTTGCCTGATCCAGGAAGGGAAAAGTGCCCGTGGCTGCTCCCGAATAGCTTTTCACTATGAGCTGTTTGATTTTTGTCTTTTCTTTATCCATAATTGAGTTAATGCTGTAAGCACGCTGATCTAATGTATAGTTATTATAGCACAGGCAAGTCACGGCGAAGGAGGGGAAGTGAAACTTCTTTTTATCGGCGATTCATTAATCGAGTATTATGACTGGCAGGAGCGTTTTTCAAAATACCTCGTCTATAATCTGGGAATTGCCGGGGAGACCGTCGAAGGGCTGTATGCGAGGCTCGAAGTGGTCTTTGCGCAGATTGAAGAGGCCGATGCGATATTTATCATGACCGGCATCAACAACCTTGCGATGGGGGACAGCAAGTTCCTCCCGGTGTACCGCAAGATCGTCAAAAGTCTTAAGGAGCACTATACACCGTCAAGGATTTTCCTCCACAGTCTTCTGCCGGTTCTTTTCCCCTGGATCTCGAATGATGAGATCGTAAAGATGAACCGGCAGCTGAAAAAAATGGCCGGGGAAGAGAACGTGCTCTATGTTGATATGCATTCCCTGTTCCTTGAGCGGGAAGGCAGGCCTGTCAGGGAGTATCTTCTTGACGATGGCGTGCACGTGAGCGAAAAGGGCTATCGTGTCTGGGCCGGGGAAATTGAAAGGCTCCTCTGATGAAGACAACAGAGTATGCGGTGTCGATAAAGGGGAAGTCTCTCCTGGAAAGGGCGACCCGGGGACAGGGCGGCTGGTCGGGGATTTTTGTGCGGCAAGCTTTTTTCTGAAAGATACGCCTTGAACGACCTTCCGGACCATGCCGGCTTACCCTTGATCAAATGTGAGATGATAGAGAGAAACCTGAGAATCGCCTGTTATCCACAAAAAATGGGTGAAGTTTTTATGAAACGATGTGACTGGGCTAATTCAAATCTCCTGGTGACCAGGCATCATGATGAGGAATGGGGGGTTCCTGTTCATGATGACAGGCTTCTTTTCGAAATGCTGATTCTGGAAGGCGCGCAGGCAGGTTTGAGCTGGGCAGCAATCCTTCAGAAAAGAGAAGGTTATTTAAAGGCATTCGATAATTTTGATGCCCGTAAGATAGCCGGCTATTCCGCAGAAAAGATAGAGCAGTTGCTTCAAAATCCGGAAATTGTAAGGAATAAGCTGAAAATCAATGCCACCGTGGAAAATGCAAGGCGATTTCTGGAAATCCAAAATGATTATGGAAGCTTTGACGCCTTCATATGGTCATTTGTTGGAGGAAAACCAATTAATAACTCACGGGGAAAATTATCTGATATTCCTGCAAGCACGCCAGAGTCAGACACCATGAGCAGGAATCTCAGGGAAAAAGGTTTTAAATTTGCAGGCACCACTATCTGCTACGCGTATATGCAGGCAGTTGGCATGGTTAATGATCATCTGACTTCATGCTTTCGATACCCGGAAGTTAAGAAACTGCAAACTGATGAATAACAAAAGGTATCAGGCTGGCAGCCGGACCTGCAGCCTCGTTCCCCCGCTTTGTCCCGATGCAATCTTAAACCTGACGTTCCGTACGGTTATACCGCAAATCCACACATCGCACCTTCTTGAAATGCCTTTGTCAGGGAGCGGAACAAACACCCTGGGTTTTCCCCGATGCGCCTGTTTTTATTGAGAAGACGGGTCCTTCCATGCAGCTGAAAATATTTCCTGAACTGAAACAGGAACTTCGAAAACAATAAACGGTGATTGCATGAAATATACTGCCCCACTGATGTATAATTTCTGTGTTTGCCTTACCGGTAATTCCGAATACATTAAGGAGTGGATTATGGATAGATGCCCTTGCGGTTCAGAACGTTCGTATGCCGAATGCTGCGAACCTTTGATAAAAGGAGAAAGAGCAGCGGAGAATCCCGAGCAGTTGATGCGCTCACGGTATAGCGCATACGTAAAAACCGAGATCGATTACCTTGCGGCCTCTTTGCATCCTGACCAGAGAAAGGACTTTGACCCTAAGAGTACCCGTTCCTGGTCGGAAAGCGCCGAGTGGCACAAACTCGAAATCGTCGGGACAAAGAACGGCGGACCTGACGATGAAGCAGGCGAGGTTGAGTTCATAGCGACCTTCACGCAGAACGGCAACATGATGAAACATCATGAACTGGCGAGTTTCAGGAAAGAAGAGGGGGCCTGGTATTTTGTGGACGGCAAGGCCGCAGCGCCGCAGCAGTATGTGCGTTCAGAGCCGAAGGTCGGCCGCAATGACCCCTGTTCCTGCGGAAGCGGAAAAAAATTCAAGAAATGCTGCGGAAAATGAACTGCGGTCTTTAAAGCCTCAACAGGATTTGAATATCTGTTTTGCATTGAATTATTCAACTTTCCATCTTATCTGCGGAACTCATATCATCCTCCTCAGTAATGATCTATAATAGAGCTGTGGAATGCTGAATCTGTTAAACCCGTGATCAATTGGTATGCGCCGTCATTTCCTCCTGTCGGGAACCGGACGGCGTACCCTTAATTAGATGCCGGGTCAGTATAAAGAAAGATATTGACTATGAAACACTTAAACGAAGATCTTCTGCGCTCCTTTAAAGAGAGTTTTCCCTGCGCCTATTTCGGCGACGAACGGATGTCAGTTATTGAGTATCTCTATGCCACGGAAGACTGCTCGGAGAGATTTCACGAATATCTCGCTGAGGGATACCGCAGAATCGGGAGCATCTTCTACCGGAATATCTGCGAAGAATGTATCGACTGCAAGCCGCTTCGCCTGGAAACAGAGCTGTTCAGTCCCAGCAGGAGTCAGAGCAGGACGCTGAAGAAGAGCAGGGACATCCGCATCGAGGTGCAGACTCCCGCCATTATTACCGGGGAAAAGATCGATCTCTACAGGAGATATCTGGATTCGAAGCATTCCGGCAGGGAATATAAGGAGCCGCGGGATTATGAGACGGTTCTTTCCAATATTCATTATGGCTACGCGCGCACCATTGAAATGGACTACTATGTCGGTGATACACTGGTAGGGGTGGGGATCGTGGACGAGGCTGAAGATGCCCTCTCTTCGAACTATTTCTATTATGACACGGATTATCTCGAAAGGAGACCGGGGGTGCTCAGCATCCTAAAGGAGATATTGCTGGCAAGGGTTATGGGTAAGAAATACTACTACCTGGGGTTCTATCTGGAGGGCACGGCCAAGATGGCGTACAAGAAATTTTTCCGTCCGAACCAGATATATGAGGGCAGGCAATGGAGGGAGTTTCTCACAAAGTAGCCTTATTTCTCCCTTCTTTTTTGACAAATCCGCGCTCTGCCTTATATTCTTAATATGTTATGGAACATAAATGGGTTGAACTGACGGTCACCACCGATGAGATGGAGGCAGAGATGATCAAGGACCTCCTTGAAAGCGGCGGCATCCCGGTTGTGCTCAGATCGGGCAAGGTGAGGCCTTATCCCGTGAGCATCGGCAGAATGGGCGAAATAAAGCTGCTGGTAAGAGACATCGATCTTGAAGCGGCTGAGGCAGTGATAAAGCAAGCCTGATTATCCGCAGCATCGTCCTTTAGTCAGACACCCCGGCCCGGGGGAAGGGGCATTCAGCAAGCTTCCTCGTAAGATAGTGCGTCTATTACATAAATAAAGGAGCGTTTAATGTCAGAGTTTAAGGGAGTTACAGTTGTTAAAGAAGCGAACATTTATTTTAACGGTAACGTGACGAGCAGGACGGTAATTTTCAGCGATGGATCGAAAAAGACGCTCGGCGTGATGCTCCCCGGCGAATATGAGTTCAGCACAGGAGAAAAGGAACTCATGGAGATCATGTCTGGCGAAATGGAAGTGCTCCTTCCCGGAGAACTTGCATGGAAAAGCATAACCGGAGGTCAATCGTTTGAAGTGGCCGGCAATGCGAAATTCAAACTGAAGGTAAAAACCCTGAGTGATTACTGCTGTTCGTTTATCGGACAGTGATTTGGGAAAAAAAAGGGCGGGCTTGCAGGTGCATTTCCGCCCCCTTGTCTTTTTTCTGAAACAGGAACATGCACTCTTTAATCCTTATCCATCCCCCTGCCGCAAAGCCATCTGAACCGCCTGCCGGAATCGCGAGACTTTCCGGTTTTTTAATTCACCACGGGGCAAAGCCCTTTCTCCTGGACGCAAACCTGGAGGGCATGCTGCATCTGATGAGAGGAGCGGGATTGTCCGGTGCCGAATTCCAGGATACCTGGACGAAGCGCGCGTTGCGCAGTCGGCAAAAGAATCTCGCTTCGCTGCATGATGGGCGTGTGTTTGCGCATCCGGACCGCTACAAGCGCGCTGTCGCGGATATCAACCGTGTCCTTGAGGTATCCGGCCGGGGCCGGGGGGTGACTGTTGGACTCGCAAACTATCAGGACAGCAGCCTTTCTCCCCTGCGGAGCGCGGATCTCATCAGAGCCGCCGAAACCTTTGAAGAAAATCCGTTCTTCCCTTATTTCAGCGAGAGGCTGACTGAGCTTGCCGGGCGAGCCCGGCCGGTCCTGATCGGATTTTCATTGAATTATCTGAGCCAGGCCCTCTGTACATTCGCGATGGCGGGGTTCATCAGGAAGAGATTCCCGGGTCTTATGATAGTCCTCGGCGGAGGACTCGTCACCTCCTGGCTGCGAAGGCCGGGCTGGATTTCCCCTTTTGACGGCCTGATAGACCTCCTCATCGCGGGTCCGGGAGAATATCCGCTCCTTTCGGTGCTCGGCAGTGAAGGGGAGAAGAAATGCTTTCCCGTGCCTGATTTTCACGGGCTGCCGGCAGGCGATTATCTCTCTCCCGGCACCGTGCTTCCCTACAGCGCCTCAAGCGGCTGCTACTGGAACAGATGCGCGTTCTGTCCCGAGAAGGCAGAAGGCAATCCCTACGCTGCCGTACCGGTCAGGAGAGCCATGGAAGATATCAGCTCACTCGTAAGCAGCATGGACCCGGCGCTCCTGCATCTCCTTGATAATGCGATCAGTCCTGCGTTGCTGCGTTCGCTGGCGGAAAATCCTCCGGGGCCTGCATGGTACGGTTTTGCCAGAATTGACCGGCAGCTGGCAGACAGTGATTTCTGCAGGGCATTGAAACGTTCCGGCTGCGTGATGCTGAAGCTTGGTGTTGAGTCAGGAGACCAGGGAGTGCTCGACAGGATGGAAAAAGGGATCGGCCTTGATATGGTCTCCCGCGCCCTTAAGGCGCTGAAACGAGCAGGGATAGCCACTTATGTCTATCTCCTCTTCGGAACGCCCTACGAAACACTGACCGAAGCGCGCCGGACGCTTGAGTTCGCGGAAGCCCATCGCGAAGAGATAGGCTTCCTGAACCTTGCGCTGTTTAATATGCCTGTTTCTGCCGAGTGGACGCGTGAATTTGAAACAAACAGCTTTTATGAGGGCGACCTTTCCCTCTACAGGGACTTTGTCCATCCCCGAGGGTGGAACAGGAAGCAGGTAAGGGATTTTCTGGAAAATGAATTCAAGAAAAACAGGGCTGTCGCTTCCATACTTAAAAAAGACCCACCGGTATTTACCTCAAACCACGCCCCTTTTTTTTTGATGAAAAAGCTCTGATCAGTGTGCCGCCCGGAAAAAGCGTTTAACCGCGGGGACACAGAGGACGCAGGGAGAAATCGGGAAGTTCCGTCTAAAAACGCGCCCCTGAAATGGTCAAGTACGTTTCCAATACAAAGTCTTTTTTTGCGTACTTCGCGGCTTTGCGCGATCCTCAGTCCAGATTATTCATATAATGTTGTATTCCAGCGTCAGGAGGAGGCATCAGCGCTCATTCCCGCTTTGCTCCGGGGCATTTTTCTCCTGATATTCATATAACCAGTCTGTCGGACTACCGGAAAATGAAACCGCTCTCAATGCCTTCTCCAGCCTTGTTGTTTGATTACCGCCGGAAAGATTTATGAATAATGCTGGTTAGGATATTCATTCGGACATGAAGGAGCTTCCACCCGTCTTTCGGCCAGGTTATCCGGCTCTCTCTTTCAGTACTTCCTTGTTATAGGCGGCGATGATGTCTTTGCGCCGTATCATGGAAAGCACGCGCCTCGGATTATTTGGATCGACCACCGGTATCTCCTCGATGTCTTTCAGTGAGAATTTTTTTATGGCGGTATTCAGGTCGTTGTCGGGGCGCAAGGTTATGACGTTCTCAGTCGCCAGTTGGCCTGCCTTCACAATGCCTTTGACGGCATCTTCGAACAGCGCGGGCCTTACATCCTGGATCGATATTATCCCCATCATATCGCCTGAATCGTCTGTTACCGGGAAGTAGAAACGCTCATTTCTTATCATGAGTTCTATGATGTCACTCAGCAGTGTGTCTTTGTGTATGGAGATGAAATCGTTCTTCATGACATCCCTGACCTTTATCCTGCTCATGACGGACCTTTCGCGCCCGGCATCGATCTTTATGCCCCTCTTCGTCAGTTCAACGGTATCGATGGAGTCGGAATAAAGTTTCTTTGCGACAACGGTACCGATGATGGAGGTGAACATAAGGGGTATGATGATCTTGTAATTCCCCGTCATTTCGAAGAGCAGGAATATGCCGGTCAGGGGCGCATGGGTTGCTGCGGCGAGGAATGAGCCGATACCGACCGTCGCATAAGCGCCGGGAGACGCGGTGGCGCCGGGAAATAACTGATGAGCGATGAATCCGAAACTCCCTCCGGTCATTGCGCCGATAAAAAGCGCGGGGGCAAAGACCCCTCCGGCACCGCCTGAGCCGAGGGTCACGGAGGTAGCAAGGATTTTCACCAGGATGAGAATTACTATTACGGGGAATATGATCCTTCCTGAGAGGGCGTCTTCTATGAACTCGTAGCCGTTGCCCATGATCTGGGGTAAAAATATTCCCAGTGATCCGATAATGAAAGCGCCCAGGACAGGTTTGAGCTGCGGGTGCAGGTTGAAGGAGTCAAATTCGCTGCGGATCCTGTGGAATATTTTGATGTAAAAAACCGCGATGACCCCGATGATGAGTCCGAGAATGATATAGAATGATATTTCAACAGGACTTTTGAGGTCATATTGAGGGACTGTGAAAGCGGGATTCGCGCCATAGAAGCCCCGCGATACCACCGTGGCGATCCCCGATGAGATGACGATGGCGGCAAAGGAAGAAAGCTCGTAGTTGCCGAGCAGCACGATTTCTATAGCGAACATGATGCCTGCTATCGGCGCGTTGAAGGTGGCTGCTATAGCGCCCGCCGAGCCCGCGGCGATAAGGAGTTTCATATGGTTCCCCGAAGCCTTGAAGAGCTGCCCGATCCCGGAACCGACAGTGCCGCCGATAATGGCTATGGGGCCTTCTACTCCTGCCGACCCGCCGGAACCGATCGTAAGCGCCGGGCCCACGGTTTTAAGCAGGATGTTTTTGATCTTCAGCACTCCGCCTCTGATATTTACCACCTCGAGAAAACGGGAAAAGCCGTATCCATTCACATCACCC
>Ga0224495_10003093_pt1 | contig 10394 bp, 9 predicted proteins | sample SF_Jul11_sed_USG_FD_168128 | JGI IMG/M metagenome (GOLD analysis project Ga0224495, IMG submission 168128) | Sediment microbial communities from San Francisco Bay, California, United States - SF_Jul11_sed_USGS_4_1 | ecosystem: Environmental > Aquatic > Marine > Sediment | place: USA: California...
CAAACTTCATCCAAAAGCAAAGACTATTTTAGATAGCTATGGAATTGAGCTCCCAAATTATAATTCTTTCAATAATAATTTAGCACAAGTAATTGAAACAGTACATTGTTTCTACGACTCACTGGATTTAATAAATATACTTTTAAAAAATGAAATACAACAAGAAAATTATTTAAATTATAAGATAAAAGCTGGTAGAGGTGCTGCAGCAGTAGAAGTTCCAAGAGGCATACTCTTTCATGAATACACAATTAATGATGAAGGATTCATTGTTGAGGCCAACTGTATTATACCAACAGGTCAAAATTTGGCTAATATAGAAAGCAATTTAAGAAAACTTGTTCCAGAAATCATTGGTAAATCAAAGGAAGATATTACACATGATCTTGAAATGCTTGTTCGTGCCTATGATCCATGCATATCATGCTCCTCTCACTTTCTGGAGGTTAAGTTTATATAATTTAAAAAAAAACGCAGCAATGTGTTTTGGATAAAAATATGTTTCATTATGATCCAAATAAAACTATATTAATTGCAGGCTTTGGTAATCCACTTTTAGGAGATGATGGTGCTGGCATTGAAGCTGTTAGAAAGTTAAGCAAACTTCATTTACCAGAAAATGTTGTTTTACAGGATTGTGGTACTATGGGAATTGATGTTATCCCATTACTAGAGCAATACTCACAAGTTATTATTATTGATTGTATTAAAACAAAAGGAGTTGAAAGCGATTTCATTGAGTTTTGTTTGGATGAAGTTAATATTAGCAAAAATGAAAATCCCATTTCTGTACATAATATTAACTTAAACGATGCGTTAACTTTAATGAACGCACTAAAAATTAAAATCCCCAACATCTTAATTTATGGAATATTACCAAATAAAACAGATTTAAATATAGGGATAAGTGATAAAACTATGAATTCCGTCAATTTGATAACTAATAAAATTAGTACTCTTTTATCACAAAATTAAAAATTAGGAGTTAATAATATGGTAGCTATTAACGAATTAAAACAATTTAAAATCTTTGAAGGTTTAAATGATGCATTTTATGATAAACTTTTGCAAGTTTCGTCATATCAGAAAATTAAAAAAGGTGAATATATAAAAAAAGAAGGTAACGATTCAAAATATTTTTATGTTGTAAAATCGGGTAAAATTGCCTTTGAAACAGAAATATATGGTGAAAAAACTGCAAGACTCGGCATAGCCCTAAAAGACGATTCTTTTGGAGAGTCATCTATAATTCCACCCCATAAAACCACCACTTCACGTCTTGCACTAGAGGATTCTGTTCTTCTTGTTATTGATGGACAAAAAATGCGAGATCTGTGCGACTCAGACACCAATTTCGGCTATTTTATGATGCAAAAAATAGCTCAAATGCTTTCAGTTCAGCTTCATAGAACTAGAGAACAGCTAATTCACTGTCATTGGGGTTAAGGTAATTTTTAATCAGCGGCTCGTTCAATTCGTGCTCCTAAAGATTGTAATCGAGAGTCAATATCTTCATATCCCCTATCAATCTGCACAATATTATGAATTACACTCCTACCCTTTGCACATAAAGCAGCAATTAATAATGCAACTCCAGCACGTATATCAGGACTTGTTAATTCATCACTAACCAACTGAGATGGACCTATCACAACAGCTCTATGAGGATCACATAGTACAATTCTTGCTCCCATATTAATTAATTTGTCAACAAAAAATAATCTGCTCTCAAACATCTTCTCGAAGATTAATACTGTACCAATGCATTGAGTGGCTGTTACAAGTGCTATGCTGGTCATATCTGCGGGTAGTCCAGGCCATGGAGCATCATCTATTTTGGTAATTGCTCCATGATAATCACTAACAATTTTAAGTGACTGATTTTTAGGGATTAAAAGATCTTTACCCTGTTTTATAGTGTGTATACCAAGCCTTTCAAAGACATTTAAAATCATTCTTAGATGTTCAATACCTGCATCTTTAATGGTAATTTCACTGTTAGTCACTGCTGCAAGACTTATAAAACTACCAACTTCAAGATAATCCGCTCCAATGGAATGTTCACCTCCTGATAGTTCATAAACCCCTTCTACAGTAAGAATATTACTCCCTATACCACTAATTTTACCTCCAATAGAGTTAATGAAATGACATAGCTGTTGCACATGAGGTTCACTAGCAGCATTACGTATTATTATCTTACCGCGTGCAAATACAGACATCATTATAACATTTTCAGTTGCTGTAACAGATGCTTCGTCCAATAAAATATCGTTTGACTTAAGCTCATTTCTATGACTGAAGTAATAACCATCATCTGTAATTTCCACTTGAACACCAAGAGCCTTTAAAGCCAATAGATGTGTATCTATCCTACGTCTGCCTATCTTATCTCCACCTGGTTTGGGGAATTCCAATGTCTTAAATCTTGTTAGAAGAGGACCTACAAGAGTAAATGAACCTCTAAGGCTTTTTGCAAGATTAACATCAAGTCCTATTAGTGATATTTCATCTGCCTGAAAAGAGTATTCATGATCTCCTAACTGTTTAACCTTTACCCCAATACTCTCTAAGATTTTTATCATATTTATTACATCCAATATCTTTGGTAAGTTCTTAATTATTACTTCTTTATGAGTTAGGGTTACTGCGGCCAGTATGGGTAATGCTTCGTTTTTATTCCCCTGTGGAGTTATTGTCCCAGAAAGAGGATATCCTCCATCAACAATGAATTGTCCCATTCATCCTCCATCTTGATTAATTTTATAATATTTATAAACAGCTTTTTAGTCACTTTTATTTTTAAAATAAAAATATACAAGAAAATAATTAAAATGATTACTAAAATCTTATTTTTTTCTTGACAACTAAAATAAAAAAGTTTAGTGTTTTATTGACTAGTAAAAAATATTTTAAAAAAATTAATTTTAAATTATTATTTTATAAAGCAATTATAAGTTTAGCAAAATAAAATAATAAAGTTGGTATTTAAACAATCACCTTCTGAGAGGATTTATGAGTGGTTTATTAAAAGATTCATTCAGTTATATTTCTAGAAAAATCCGTGTTGTACGCGAACACAGAAAGCTTAAAAAACTTGAAACTGAATATAATAAAATAATAATTCAAATGGGAAAAAAATATGAAGAACTGGGATACGAGGCTGAACCAGTAAAAACAGTTTTAGAAGAACTTAAAACTATTAATCAATCAATAGCTGAAATTGATAATGAAATTAATTCTTACGTTATAGATAAAAACCAAAAAAATGCTAATTTCCAGTCTGAGAAAAATAAATTAGATAATGAAATTCAGTCTGTTAATAAAAAACTAAATGATATTAATAATACTATGCAGCCGATTCAATCAAAGAAAAGAGAAAATGATGCTGAAATAGCTAGTCTTGAAAAGGAAATAAGGAAATTAGAACATGATAAGAAGCTTTTAGACAAAAAAAACGCAGATAAACAAGCTGATAATCAAACCCATGAATATGATGGTGAATTAGTTGACGATACCTATTCACTGGAAGCTGAAAATAGAAATTATAACAATCATATTGGTGAACTGAAAAGGAAACTATCCGAAAAAAAAGAACAGCTCAACACAATTAATAATGAGTTAAACCCATATATTTCAGAATTTAAAGAAATTGAAAAAACTATTTCCACTCTAAAAAAAGATTTGAAAAAAAAACTAAATCAACATGAAAAAAATATTAATGAAATTCAAGGTCTATCAGACAAAGCAGAAAGCAAAAAGGAATTACTAGAAACAAAAAAAATCATCCCCTACAGAGAATTAGGTAAACATGCCATGAGCGAATCAGTGGATAGTGAAGACCTAAAAAAATACTATGACAGCCTTACCCGTCTAGCTACCCAAATTGAAGACTACAAAAAACGAATTGCACAGAATGAGGAAATATTAAGATCTCCTAAATCTGTAAAAATTAGGAAAATACTTAAATTATTCTTTGTCTTTCTTATTCTATTAATAATTTTTATTATAATTATAATTAGTAGTATCAATTCAGCTAAAAAAAGTAATCCTTTGGATAATAAACCAGAAAAGGTCGGTAGGACAATAAATTATCAATTCACATTGCTAAAAAATAATACTCACTCACCGTTTATGGATTAGTAAATAGTTTTTGGCTGATTTACCAATATACTCAGCATATTCCTTATCTAAGTGATTAGCAGTTTTGTCATTATTCTTTTCTTCATATGTCGCTTCTAGCAAAGCAAAATCAACCCCTTCAACTTCTTTTTCAAGTGTTAGACATGGTACTGTATCCCCTGAGTATACAATTACTTCATCAAAAAGAGATACACGATATCCAAATGATGCTTTCTTTTTCAAGGGAGGCTTGTCAGATTCATAGTGTAAAACATCAAATGGTTTTATAATAAAATTACCGATTCCTTCAAACACACCACTATAAAGCTCATTATAATTCAACGTATAGCCAATTTTTTTACCATACAGGTTTAAAAAAAGCTTTATAATAGAATACGCTTCCTTACACGATGATGGAGCAAATATTGTTAGCTCTCCTTTATATTGGATCAGGTTTAACGTGGATAAAAATGAAAATAATCCCCCAACATGATCGGGGTGACCGTGTGTTAATAAAATACCTTTAACCTCATTCAGGTTTATAGACCTTTCAATTAAGTCTCTTGCTGTACCATCACCACAATCCATTAATACTTTATATTCATTTGTTGTGTCAGTCAAAAGTATTTGTGTTGCTATACCTGCTTTAGAGTATAGAACTTCAACTTTTATATTTTCCCCTTGCCAAATCTTAAACATAACATTCTTAATTTACTTAAAAATATAATTTTTTTATTATTTTTAAATAATTTTTTATTAGATTTACTTTTTAAATATAAAGTTTTACAATATAAATAATTTAAAAATAGTTTGTGGTATTTATTTATGGATGTTCAAATTAAAAGCAAGTTAGAATATCTTAAAAAGATACTAAAAAATTTTGAAGAATACAAAATTAAGTTTGAAATTGGAAGAAATAGCTCTCAAATTATATCTGAACTGCTAACTATTGATTTTTTTGAAAAATACATCGAAAAACTCAAGCAAATAGGTCAAGAAGATGTCCACAAACTAAAAGAAGGTAATGCCACACGAACTAGCATAATTAATGCTCAAAAAATCCTCTTTTCCATAATAGAAAATACCATTAATGTTATGGAAAAAACAATTCTATACGCTAATTCTAACACAGAAACAAATAATAATATAAAAATAATAAACCAAATTAATACTATTATTAATTTCTTTAGTAATAGTTCTTTTAGTTATGATGAACTAGCCTCAAGTTTAGAACTCTCAGACTTTGAACAAGTCTTTGTAAGCAAAGACAAAACCATCGGTTTCAATAAAGATAATCTCCATGGATTATACAAAAGTTATTTTTCCGAAAAAGCTTTACAAAACATCCAAGAACACATTTATTTTGGTAAAATACCAGACATCAAAAAGAAATATTTAACTGTTCTCTTTATAGATATTGTTGGATTTTCCACAATGTCAGAATATATTGACCCTGCCAAAATTATGCAGCTTTTAAACTACTTTTTCAATGAAGTTAACACCACAATAATGAGTTACAAGGGTGATATTGACAAATTTATTGGTGATGCAATGCTTGTAACATTTGATAATGCTGAAGATGCCGTTAGAAGTGCAATAAAAATAGTTAATCACGACCTGGAAGTTATTAACTCTAAACTTGAGTATATGAATGTTCCTGAAGTAAAGGTTCACGTTGGACTTAACACAGATTGGGTTGTGCAAGGTGATGTGGGTAGTAATTTGAGAAGAGAAACCACAGTTATTGGTGATGGAGTTAACATTGCAGCAAGAGTACAAAGTCTATCTCCTCCAAATGAGCTTTGGTTAACCGCTAACACTGTTGCTAGTATAGGAAAGTTAAGATGGGACATGGAAAATCTCGGTAAGCATAAGGTAAAAGGTAGATCTCAAGAAGTAACAATCTATAGACACCAAGGAAAATCCAAAGGAATCATTAGCCTATTGCTTTATGAGCCTAATAAAGATCTACAAACCACTATACATAAGCAAATGGATGAAGCTGGTATTAAAAATGTTATCATTGCCAATACCAAAGAAGAATTCAAATCTAAATTAATGAATGATAATGTTAAAGTCCTTACCATGGGACCAACTATTGATTCTATTGAAATGAAAGAAATTATAGAAGAAGCAGAAAAAATTAAAAAAATTAAAATGCCCATTATTCCCATCCTAAAAAAGAATTTGGATGATCAAACTAATAATTTCTTTGAAAAACTCGGTGTAAAACTTCATGTTAACATGCAAAATAAAAATGGAATGAAGAAAATTAATAGAGTTATGGCTAGTGAAGAAGCTAGGATTACTCCTAAACTCAAAGAACAGATCAAACCTGATGAAGTTAACGAAATTGTTAAGGTTGGTATTTCTGATCACCCATCTCCTGAAGAAATAAAGTCCATTGAGAGTGCTAGTGAAAAAATTGAAGATGTTAAGCTCCCAGATGTTAACCCTGAACCAATTATCCCAAAAGCTACTACTCCAAAAGTGCCTCTTAAACAAGATGAACCAAAAATAGAAGAAAAAGCAGTAGAAACTAAAAAAGACAGCATTGCCGATATGAAAAAGGAAATTCAACGCAAAACTACATTATCTTTAATTGGAAAGGAAATGAAAATAATTGCAAAAGATATAATTAGTTTGGATAGCTTTTCTCAACTTAAACAAGACGTTAGTAATCTCTATAAATTCTCTTCCCAAAAGGATATTTCCTTGTTTATTATAAATATGGAAGCCATTTCTCATGAAAGAATCGACGAAGAACAAGTTGAAAATTATGTAAAAATACTCAATTTCATGCCTGATCCTAAAAAAGTTAGGGTAAAGTTTGAATTTCCTAACAATCAACCAGTGCAAAATTGGGAAGAAATAAAAGGATTTTTTAAATTTCAATTTCTTAATTAATAAATTCTAATATTTTTTGTTTCATAGAAAAAGTTATTAATTTTTATGATTTTGTTCTAATTTTGGAGGTAATTTTATGGGAAACCTTGCTCAAATTGTGGATGATGCATTCGAAAGTGAAGTAATAAAGTCTATTAAACTTACTATAGTAGACTTTTGGGCAGCATGGTGTGGTCCATGCAAGATGATAGCACCAATATTAGAGGAATTGGCTGGTGAGTATGCCGATCAAATTAAAGTTGTAAAACTTAATGTTGATGAAAACCCTAAAACTCCTGCTGATTTTGGAATTACAAGTATACCAACTTTATTATTCTATAAAGATGGAAAAGTAATTGACCGTGTGGTAGGGGCTTTGCCTAAAGCTCATATAGTAGATAAGATACAAAGATATTTATGATAAATGATATAACTTATTTTCTACTTTGGAAATATCTTGCTTGGATTTAATATACCTTTTGGATCAAAGAGCTTTTTAATCTCCTTCATAATATCTAAAGATGTTCCATGTTCTTTTACCATATATGGTCTTAGTGATAATCCAATCCCATGCTCACCAGATGTTGATCCACCAAGTTCTAATGCATGTTCTATAATAGTTTTATTAAGTTCTAAAGCATTATTCCACTCTTCAGCATTAGTTTTATTGGCTAATATTAAAACATGAAGTATCCCCAGACCAGCATGACCAAAGGTATGGATCATTAAATTCTTTTCGTTTGCCAACTGATAACATTTTTCTACAACATTTGGTAGTTTTGAAATGGGAAACGCAATGTCATTACGGATTATAGTATAATCTTTTTTTCTTAGCTTTATGGCAGTGGTTGTGTGATGCCTAATTTCCCAAGGGTTTTGCTGATCAGATAATTGCATTTCCTTACCTCTAAAATCATTGCAGATACTGTTAATATATGTTTTTACATCTTCAATGGAAGACTCAGTACCCTGAAGCTCAAAAAAGATAACTGGTTTTTCCTCTAATCCATAGGAGTTAAGTTGATTAAGTGCCTCAATGCAATGTTTATCTAAATATTCAAGGGCTGCAATGTCCAGAGCATATTTCATCATCTCTGATATTGCTAAAACTGCCTGTTGTTCATTAGGAAATGTATATGCAAACCTATTAAATGTTTCTGGTACACCTTTTAACTTTAATGTTATTTCTGTAATAATTGCTAAAGTCCCTTCAGAACCACAAATCAGTCCCACCAAATTATAAGCAGACGAGCTTTTTGTACAGTGATTACCAATTTCAATGATATCTCCTTTGGCAGTTACAAGTTTTAGCTTTAAAATATAGTCTCTAGTCCCACCATATTTAACAGAATATATACCACTTGCATTTGTGGATACCATTCCACCAATTGTAGCTATATCCGAACTTCCACCGGGAGAAGGAGGGAAAAAAAGTCCATGTGATTTTAGTTCTTCATTAAGCTTTTTATAAACTACACCTGCTTCAACGGTTACTTGAAGGTCATTTTTTCTAAGTTTAATAATCCTATTCATTTTACTAAAATCGATTACAATACCACTTTCTTCTGGAATTGAGTTCCCTTCTAAACTTGATCCTGCACCTCTTGCTGTAATTGGTATTGAATAATAATATGCCAGTTTAACAATATACGAAACTTCATCTGTATTACTTGGGTAAATTACAATTGAAGGTAAACAGCTATTCAAAGAGGATTCATCGTGTGATACTAATTTTAAATCATTATTAGAAGTAGAATATTGTTCTCGTGTAAATTGTTTACTTATTCTGTCCAAAAACTCACTGGAAATCATAATTAAATATCCTCTCTCTTTCACTGTTTTTAAGATTTCTTTAATGTATAATGAAATAATTTATATTGATGTATAAAGTTAATTTAAAAAATGTATTATAGTTAACATAACGAGTCAATAAAAATTATAAAAATTGTTAAATAAAATTAATTTTATCTTAATAATTAATTATTAAATTAAAAGTAAAATTATCATTAATTATGAGGAGAAATTATGAATTATCATAAAATTAGAATTGTATTAATTACTTTTTTTGTTTTAATAATTCTATTAATACAAAACTCTATTTTCCCAGCAGAAGTTGCTTTGAATGAGGAAAATATTGATGGATTTAAGCCAACACTAAGGCTGGAAGGTAATCTTCAGTTTAGACATGAATACAATAATAGTAAGGGAGTCACTAAAACTACAAATAATTTTGCGATTAGACAGGCTAGAATTATTTTAAGTGGTAATATTTATACAAATGTAAATTATAAAATTGAAATTAAAGGTGAAAATCTTGTTGTGGGAAAACCTGGATTGAAAATAGCTTACATCAATTTTACACCCTATTCCTTCTTCAATATTACTGCTGGTGTTTTAGATGTTCCATTCACCAGAGAACAGGCTCTATTATCTTCAAAACGTTTACTACTAATGGATAGATCCTCAGCAACAAATAATAATGTTATTTTTACAGACATCGGATTAATGTTCAGCGGAGAGTTTTTGAATAAAAAGATTAAATATTGGCTGTCTATTACTAATGGTGCAGGAGGATTTGAGGATGGAATTAATGGATGGAGGGGATCATTTAAGTCTAGTAATACTACTAATAATTACTTTGATTTAGCCACTAGATTACAATTTGATTTATTTGGAGATTGGAAAGATGGTAAAGTATGGTTTACAAAAGATTTGAAATCTACGATTGGATTTGCTGTTTATTATTCAAAACAGCGGGATGATAGTGCTACATTAGGAAATTATGCAGGATCTAAAAACTTCATTGGTTTAACAGCTGATTTTGGAGTTAATTACAACATTTTCTACTTAGAGGGAGCAATAATTTATCACAATGCAAAAGCAAACCCAAGCTATGGAACGAACAATGTCTTAGCAGCTTTGGACTCTTACATAGCCTACTACGCTCAACTTGGAATTACTATTTATCCAAAATACTTTGTAGGAGCAATACGTTGGGATTCATATAAAGAAGATCCTGGCAACAAATTAGATGATAGAATTAATGATGGAGTAATTTGCTTTACCTGGTATATTGGTGGCAATCAGCATAAACTTAAATTCCAAACAGAAGGGGCTTATCAGCATCAAAAGGGTGTAAATGCTACTAATGCAAGCAATAAAGAATTTAAATGGCGAAATCAATTGAGTTTACTTTTCTAAAAGTTATATTGGGGCTCAGAAAGCTGAGCCCCAGATTATTAAATCATTGATTTGCACGTAAATAATTTAATGCAGATCCTTCTTTAAACCAACCAATCTCAAGGTCATTAAGAGTATGAGTTACTGTTACTGTTTCAGTAGAGTTATTTTCATGTTTAATTTCTACAGTAAGCTTCTGATCAGGT
>Ga0224495_10003095_pt1 | contig 10392 bp, 5 predicted proteins | sample SF_Jul11_sed_USG_FD_168128 | JGI IMG/M metagenome (GOLD analysis project Ga0224495, IMG submission 168128) | Sediment microbial communities from San Francisco Bay, California, United States - SF_Jul11_sed_USGS_4_1 | ecosystem: Environmental > Aquatic > Marine > Sediment | place: USA: California...
AACATAAACGGGAGCTGACAGCCATGCGCCGAGATAGACAGCCACTTGATTTAGCCCCAAAAGCATAGCAATGAAAATGCCCAGTATTGTGTGAGTTCCGAGGATCGGAAATGTCCCGATAGCAAATCCAATGGCCAGGGCAAAAGATATTTTTTGTGGAGACATTCCCGCCGTTAATAAAGATTTTATCGCTTGTGTAAAATAATTATATTTTCGTTTAATCCAGCCATCGCTTTGCTTTTGCAGAGGCTTGCTTTCAGCGGAAATATCTTTTTTATTCTGATGGTTCATTTGAATTATCTTAAAATTCTCTACAATACTACCATCGAGAGGCCTTCCAGACTGTAAATTATAAATCAAAATCGGCAAAAGATACGGGATGGAGCCTGGCATGGGTATGAACCTCAATAATCAGATCAAAATGTATTAAAATGCGCGTTTTTGGGGTGCGAAGCGCCCCAAAAACTGCGTCAGTCTAAATGTTCTGACTGAATATCGAGTTCTGGTCATCCCAGATGCTCCTAAAAAAAATGGTTGTCTTTTTCAGGGGAAATTCGTCTAACGCTATGTATTTCAGTTGGATAGTAAAATATCTCTGAAATAGCCTCCTACACACATTTTTAGGCCGCGAAAGCGGCCTTTTTTACTTTATACCTGGTGTAGGGTTTCCCGATATTATCCAACTGTTGCTTTCTGACCGGGAGATCGTTCTATAATTTCCGCTTCCGGGAATTAAAACTCCCGAAGCCTGAACTTCCGGTTCATTCCATTGGGAAACCGGAAAAACAGTTGGATTTGGTAAAACCTTTTGAATGGAGTCATTAAAATATATTTTTTTTAAACCGCCATTCATTAATCCGGCGCTTATGTTCCCGTCTCTGTTTGAATAATACAGGGCATCAAGATATTCATGCCTGTTTTCCAATAAAATAATTCCATCTCCCCGGTTTAAATTTGCATGCGTTGAGTATACTTTGCAGGGTGACGATCTTGATAAAATGCGATCCTGACTCTGAAGCCAGGCCTGGTGCGGTGAATTCAGATAAACCAAAACAATGTCTCCGGCATGAACATACAGACTGGAAAACCGATACAAAAAGTCTTTATGATTATCCTCATAATATTCCAGTTTTATACCTTTTAGATTTCCAGATTCCAGGACGTACAATTCTATCCAGTCGTGCATGTCCGGATAAACCATGGAAATTTCATTCAAGAGTACTTTTGCCGATGAGTCTGGATTTATTGAATCGTATCCGTTAAAAACAATGGCATTGGCCGGCATGTATTTTCCCCTGAAACATTCTGTATTCAACTGCAATTGCATCGTAGACAAGCTAATTCCCGAAAAAAAACCATATGAACCTGCTGCAAAATATCCTCCATTTATTTGCGCGAGCTGCGCAAATAACACGGGCAGGGCGCCAACAAGCGGTTGAAAAGATTGAATTCCGTTTGAATATATTCCATGAATAGTTTCGTTGTTTACTATTAACGGATTGTTTTGCGAGTCCGGTTGGACATCATTGATTATTTTTCCGGAGAACGCCGCAGCATAGGCCTCCACATAATTTATTCCATCAATGGATGTCCATAGTCCATTGGAGGTTCCGGCATAATAAACGCCATTGATATTTTTGATTTCAAAAATATGGCCTGTTAGTCTGGCAATTGCGGGGGGATTTGTCCAGGGTGCAGAGAAAATATCGATTTGGCCTGTGGCGCCAGCAAACAACATGGAGTTTGTCAGATTTAGCAACGCATACCCGGTTCCCGAAATTTTTTGAAAACTCAAGGGATTTCCGGAAGAAAAAAAAAGTCCGGCGCCGGTAGCCACAAAAACAAAATTTGCATCTGCTGCGGCGTCAAATACAATGTTTGCGAGCGGGTTTATGGAAACGTGTACTTGCTGAAAGGTCTGTCCTTTATCCGAAGAAACATACAAGCCATAATCTGATGCAATATATACCGCGCCGGACGAGATGTCTTTTCGGATATGATTTATTTTAAAATTATCGATGGATGTGGAATGAAAAGTCAACCCGTTGTCGCTGGAAACAATCAATCCATTTTCGCTACCCAGATAAAATATGCCCCCATCGGCAAGAATGGTTGTGGAATTCAGCAAGCCATATGCTGTTGAATTCAGCTTATATACATTTTCAGGCGGTCCGATACCGGATATATAAAAAACAAGTTCATTTTTTACCTTGCCCTTTTCAATTTTATTTATGGCCGGAAAGCCGCTTAAACCGGACAGGAAAAAACCGCCTGGATTTAAACAGGAAGATACATCTCCTGAAAAAATGGCGCGTACTGAATCGGGGTTCGCATAACTTATTTCCTGGAATTCCGGCGCTCCGGCGGGTTCACTTTTATAGCCTGGGCTGCCATGAAAATACGGGTTTTGACATACACTTTGCAAGCACAACATCTTCGAGATATACCAGCCTGTATCCGGTTTGTTTTGCTTCATTCTGCGATTTACTGAATGCGAATTTGCAAGCAGAGGATCATAACCGGGTCTGGCAGGGGTATAATGAACGCTGTCAATGACGTTCATTCTTCTGTCGTAAATGGAAATCCTCAAATCTTCTTCCTGCAAAAAAAAATCTTTTGAGGAGGGAATTTTTATACCGTTTTGAAAATATGCAGCGGCAGCTTCGGAAATTCCCGAAGATTTTCCATATATAATTTTATACTGCCCCGGCGCAATCACGGGTTGACTCAACGGAGTTCCATCATTGGAGTCTGGAAACGTATATGAATACTGGAAATCATCATGCGACCATGAAATTGTCCAATGGGTTAAATCAATGTCTCTGGATGTAGAATTATAAATTTCAATAAAATCATCGTCTTCATTGAGCGATGACCCATTGGAAATTCCGGCAAAGGCAATTTCTGTGATAATAATATCATTTTGACTGGAAGCCGAACCGCTGATCTCTGAAAAAGTTTTTTTTAACGACAGGGAATATTTCCAGACATTATCCCATTGACGCTTCAAGACATTTACTGTTTTTTTATCGTGAATCACCAGTAAATTTTCATCGTTCTTTTCTACGGCATTACCGGACCAGTTAAACGAACCGGTTATGGCTGTTGCATTTTCTGTATCCGGATCTATAAGCATGGTTTTGCAATGCAGTTTGCCGCCGTATTCCATGCCATTGATTTTTGTGCTGTTTTTATTGCCCTCTTTGCGCACAAAGGGACCGCTTGCGTATGGGGTTAAGCTGGAATCGAAACCAGACATGTACAATCGCGGGGCTTCTTCCGATGTACCTTTAATAAAATTGGAATCGTGAATTCCATAAACTTGAACTCCGCGTCTTGCCGCCCGAACAAGCGCCGAGGCAATTTCATCATGCGTAAATGCAAAAATCATATAATAAATGGAATTCCTGGCCGCGTCAATTTGGGCAATCATCTCTCGAATGGCCATGGAGCTTTCCTGGGGGGAAAAAAATACCTTTATGGGGATACCGGATTTAAAATAAGCGGCGGATCGTTGCGAGGATTTTAACGTGGAAAAAAAACCTGTGTGCATTTGCCGAAATTCCTGGGCATAAATGGAGGCAATTTCCGGATCTGTGATAATGATAAAATTATTGTCATTTTGATAAAATCCGGAATGGGTAAAATTTCCGGTGCCGGCTACTACAATTTTTTGATCGATGACAATAAACTTGTTGTGCGCAATGGCGTTTTGATTTCCCGCAATAATTTCAAAACCGGCAGAAACCAGCGCCCTGTACCCGTTGCTGTTTAATTCATTATAATCTCCCACAATTTGAATATTGAGACGGCGGTTTTTGGCTTCAACAAGGGACGCCAGCAAGACCTGGCTGTCAAAATTATATACGGCCATGTACACCGATTGCCGCGCATTTATAATCAACGAGGCAATGGAATTTTCTATTTTTTCTCCGGAGGCCTGATAATTTCCCATTGGATCGGTATACAGAACCTGCCAGGAAACATCATGGAAATAGCCCGGATCTTTGCAGCGCCAAAAATAAAGAAAAATGAAAATGGAAATTTTAAGAAATAATTTAATATTGCCCATACTTTCCAAAAATATCCGGACGGTATCTGTCAACCGCATAAGAGGAAAAAATATTCCCGGAAAATATTATGTCACATTTTAAAGAATTGCAACTGCGGGGGAATCCAGCCAAAATATGAGGAGGGTGGCGAAGGCTCTTTTTGCAAGGAGCGCTGTGCGCTCTTGCAAAAAAGCCGGAGTCAGGGAGGCGAAGCCTCCCTTTTTCATCCGAAAATAATGTCGTTCATCGAAAAAATTTTTATCTTCATTACGAACTTGACCTGATGAGTAAATAATCCGCGCTGAACAAAAGGAACACGACGAATGAAGGCTGAAGAAAAAATCCGGTTACGGGAAATCCCCTACAATTATACATCATTTACAGACAAAGAAATTGTTCTCAAACTTCTGGGGGAAGACAACTGGATTGCGCTGAACAACCTTCGCAAGTCCAGAAAAACCGGAATTTCGGCCAGAATGCTCTTTGAGATTCTCGGCGATATCTGGGTGGTTGTCAGAAATCCCTATCTTCAAGACGATCTTTTGCAAAACGACAAACGCTGGAGGGCGCTTACCGGAGCGTTGAGCCACCGCCTTGACCAGATTTATAAAAGAGCCGGATCGAACCGGGAGGCCATAAAACTGGCCGATGCCACAAAAACGGCCATTGCCAGGTTTGAAAAATGGTTTCCGGAACAAAAGAAACTTCGCAGCAAAACCCTGCACAAGCTGTCCAGCGTTACGCCAAAAGACAATATTCGCTTTGACGGACTGGCTCGCGTGTCTCATGCAACCGACGCCAGCGACTGGCGCGTTGAGCTGCCTTTTGTTGTTATTACGCCGGATACCGAAAACGAAGTTCAGCCCATTGTAAAAAAATGCATCGAGATGGGGCTTACCATTATTCCATTTGGAGGAGGCACCGGATATACCGGCAGCGTCATTCCTCTTTATCCGGATACGGCTGTAATTAATACCGAAAAACTGGAAAGCCTGGGTTCTGTTAGAAGCGAGAAAATCGGAAACGACGAAATTCCGGTTGTAAAGGCGGGAGCCGGAGTGGTTACAAAAAGAATCAGCGTTCTGGCCGAAGAAAATGGCTATATTTTTGCCGTCGATCCAACCTCCAATACGGCCTCCACCATTGGCGGCAATATTGCCATGAATGCCGGCGGTAAAAAAGCTGTTTTGTGGGGTACTACCATAGATAACCTGCATTCCTGGAAAATGGTCGATGCGCAGGGCGAGTGGATGGAAATCAAAAGGCTCAACCACAACTACGGCAAAATTCATGAAATTGAAACTGCCGTATTTTCCATTACAAAGTTGAAAAATGACGCAATGACTCCGCAGTCAGAACCGCAAATCCTGAATATTCCCGGTAAAAAATTTCGCAAAGAAGGGCTGGGTAAGGATGTGACAAACAAATACCTTGGCGGGCTTCCCGGAATTCAAAAAGAAGGCTGCGATGGCATTATTACGTCTGCAGAATTTATTTTGCATAAAATGCCAACCCATACTTATACATTTTGTCTGGAATTTTTTGGCTACGACCTGAAAAACTCGGTTCCAACAATTGCAAACATCATTGATTTTTTAAAAACAGAAAAAGACGTAAAACTGGCTGGGCTGGAGCATCTGGACGAACGATACATTCGCGCCATCAAATACAACATTAAATCGGCAAGAACCGATATGCCCAAGATGGTATTGTTGGGAGACATTACCAGCGACAATGAAAAAGCCCTGAAAAAAACAGTCGGCGAAATTGAAAAACTGGCCAAAAAAAAGAACGCTGAATGTTTTATTGCCATTACTCCCGAATCCAGAAAAGGTTTCTGGGCAGACCGGTCGAGAACAGCCGCCATTGCAGCGCATACCAATGCCTTTAAGGTAAATGAAGATGTTGTTCTGCCCATTCGAAAACTTGCAGAATACAATGAAGGAATTGAAACCATAAACATTGAATATTCCATGCTCAACAAACTGGATATCTTACAGGGGACTATAGAATATCTGCAAGGTCCAATGCCTGAAACCGCCAGAATGCGCGAATACGAGGCTTCGGCAGAAAGAACCAAAATTGTTGAATCCAAGAAAAAAATGGCGATTCAGATACTTACCGACGTTCATAAACGCTGGAGTTTTATACTGACCAACCTTGAAAAACCGGCAACTTCCGGCGTAAAATTTTTGAGCGGCGAAGAAAAAAAGAAAATTAAAAAAGGCGACCGGCTAAAAGATCTTATCCTGCGCCGCGAAATTCGAATTTCCTGGCGCGCCGAAGGGGAGAGGCGAATCAAGGAAATTTTCAGCGGAAGTGAAATGGAAAGCGTCCGCGCCAAAATAGACAGCACTCATAAAGAATTGCGCTCTGGCCGGATTTTTGTGGCTCTTCATATGCACGCCGGCGACGGCAATATTCATACCAACATTCCCGTAAATTCTCACGATTACAATATGATGCAAAATGCGCATCATATTGTTGCCCGCGTAATGAAACTGGCCAAATCCCTGGATGGGGTTATCTCAGGCGAACACGGAATTGGGCTTACCAAATTTCCGTTTCTGGACGAAATCGACAAAAACAATTTCAGGAAATACAAAAATGATGTGGATCCTGATGGAAATTTTAACCGGGGAAAATTGCTTAAAGGCGCAGACACTTCCATTTCCTACACGCCATCGCTTCAACTTCTTTCGCAGGAAGCCATTATCATGGAAGAAAGCGATTTAATGAGTTTAAACAATGAAGTAAAACACTGCCTGCGATGCGGAAAGTGTAAACCGGTTTGTACGACTCATGTTCCGCGCGCCAATTTACTGTATTCGCCCCGCAACAAAATTCTGGGAGCTGGAATGCTGATTGAAGCATTTTTATATGAAGAGCAAACGCGCCGGGGAATTTCTCTCCAGCATTTTGACGAGTTTAACGATATTGCCGATCATTGTACTATTTGTCACCAGTGCTTTAAGCCCTGCCCGGTTAATATTGATTACGGCAATGTGACTATATTAATGAAAAATATTTTAAACAACCATGACCAGCGCAAACTCAATATTACAGCCGATCTGGCTCTGACTTTTTTGAACATAACTTCTCCTGGATGGATTGCGTATTTGCGCAGCCTGATTTTTAAACCGGCATTTAATATGCAAAGGATTGTAGTCGGGATTTACAAATCATTGCATATGCGACAGAACCCCATTCCGGAATCCACCACTAAAGATATGACCATCATGTCCCACCTGTGCAATTCCGTAAAAAAACCGCTTCCTGTATTGCCTGCGGAAAATTTGCGCCGCATACTGGATCTGGAAGACGAAAAGTATATTCCTGTTTTAAGAAAACCCGAATTAAAAGATTCCGGAGCCGAGGCTGTTTTCTTTTTTCCCGGCTGCGGCATAGAGCGGCTATATACGGATTCCGGGTTTGCCGGTCTGGCGCTTTTGTACGAGCTGGGTATACAAACCGTTTTGCCTCCAAAATATGCCTGCTGTGGAGCGCCGCAAGCTGCATCGGGCGACGTTACGCTGAGCAAACAAATTGCCACGGCCAACCGGGTTCTTTTTCACCGCATGGCAAATACCCTGAATTATCTCGACATAAAAACGGTTTTGGTTATGTGCGGAACCTGTATCGATCAGCTTCAGTCGTATGAATTTGATAAAATATTTCCGGGCTCAAGATTGATAGACATGCATGAATTTTTGCTGGAAAAAGGGGTGAAACTAAAAGGTAAAACCGCTACAAAATATATTTACCATGATCCGTGCCACACTCCTATAAAAACCGGATCGCCCATTAAAGTGGTTTCGGAACTGATGGGCAAATCTGTCGCGTTATCCGATCGTTGCTGCGCCGAGTCGGGGCTTTTTGCCGTGGCAAGACCCGACATCGCCACTCAATCCAGGTTCAGCAAAAGCGAATCGCTTCGCCATGACCTTGTAAAATTAACCGGAAACCCAAAAGCAGCAGATCACGAAGTCAAACTTTTAACAACGTGTCCTTCCTGTATCCAGGGGCTTTCGCGTTATACGCCGGAAATCAATATTAAACCGGAATACATTGCCACAGAACTTGCCAATGAAACTCTTGGCAAAAACTGGAAAAGCGATTTTATTAAATCCGCAAAAAACGATGGACTGGAAAAAGTTTTGCTTTAGCATTAAAGTAGCGGGGTACTTTCCCCGATACATAGATTGAGGAGGAAACCATGTTTATTAATCCTGCAGATTCAATTATGCAAAGTATTCAATCAGCCCACGATATGCTTGTCAGGTTAACCGAACACAACAATGATGCCAGCGAATCTCCTGATCCAGAAATCATTCATCACGACAAACCCGAAAATCCGGCATCCGGTCAAGTAGACCTTGTTGCATAAAAATGACTTGAATTGGTATTTTGCAAGTATTTGGCAAGCGTTTTTCGTGATATTTTCGCGATATCAAGAAGGGGTTTCCCACGGTTCAAATATTTCAATGGTTCTGAGTTTTCCGCCATTCCAGTAAAATGAAATTCCCTTAAAATATATTACAAGGGATCCCTTTTTTTCCAGAAAAGGAGGGGATTTGTAAAAGTTTAAAATGAACTTTTTTGCCTCGTCTTCGCTCATGCTTTCAATCATTTCCTGGCGCAGCCCGGCGGCTGTTTTCCACTTTAATGACTCTTCCTGATTTTCAGATACTTCGTAGCGAATGCGCGAAACAACGCTTTTGTATAATAAAATGCTTCCGGTAATTGTGCGGCGGATAAAGTACAGCTCATCGAGGGTTTCAAAAGAACGTCGGGTGGGCTGACCAAGAATACGGTAAACCATGGCTTCCTTCTCGCCAAGCAAAACGCCCATACCGCCCTTGCCTTCGACAAGATATGGCCAGTGATTTCTGAGTTTTCTCAGGTCAAATTCCTTTATATCGCCTGGATGATGTTTTTTGTCCTCTTCAGGAGTATAGGTATGACTTTTTTCGTTTTGCCGCAAGTCTTCCCAGGAAGGGATTTCAATTGCATAAATATTTAATGATTGCCAGACAATTAACGAACAAAAAAGCTTCTTTATGAACCAGCACAACCGCCCTAAAAAAATAGTAGAACGATCGTACCTGAACCGCGAATTTATGGAGTCTACTGATGCCCGATCCATCAGGATATTATCGGAATATTATCACCCAATGCAAGTATTTCGCAAGCGGCAGGTGCACGATACAATCGTTTTTTTTGGATCAGCGCGCGCCAAATCGCCGCGCGACCTGAGAAAACTGGGAATTCACGAAGGAGATGGCATTCAACACAAGTTAAGCAAATACTATGTGGAGGCATGCCGCTTGTCGTACCGCCTGACCAAATGGTCAAAGGCATTGCCCGCCGGGTCACGGCAATTTCTGGTTATCTCCGGCGGCGGCGGCGGAATTATGGAAGCGGCTAACCGCGGAGCGTATCTTGCCCGCGGAAAATCCATTGGGCTGAACATTTCTCTGCCTTTTGAGCAAACTCCAAACAAGTACATTACCCATTCGCTGAGCTTTGATTTTAATTATTTTTTTATGAGAAAATACTGGTTCACGTATCTTGCCAAGGCATTAATCATTTTTCCTGGAGGTTTTGGTACGGTCGATGAACTCTTTGAATTGCTGACGCTCAAGCAAACCCATAAAATGGAAAAACCCCTGCCCATTGTAATTTACGGCTCCGAATATTGGAAAGATCTGATTAATTTTGATAAATTTATTGAATGGGAAACCATAAGTAAGGAAGATATGGAATATGTCCATTTTTCCGACAACGTCGACGATGCCTTTGATTATCTGACAAAACATATTACGGAGCTGTATTTAAAGCCGGGAAAAGGGGCTTAGAGCGCTGGCCACGGTGGCCGAGCGCAGGCGAAGCCATCATGACGGTAGCCGCCGCCCTTGCGCGCGAACCCCCGCATATTTTGCTTGTCCGCAACCAAGAGAGCGTAAATTTAGGCAATGAAACCGCTGGCAGAACGCATGCGTCCGGACACATTTGAACAAATGGTGGGTCAGCAACATCTGGTTGGCCCGGGCAGCATATTGCGGAATCTAGGCAAATCGGGACATTTGCCAAGCATGATTTTCTGGGGGCCGCCCGGCTCGGGTAAAACAACGCTGGCTCATATTTTATCCAAAAGCCTGAACAGGGTGGTTTACAGTTTAAGCGCCGTAAATTCAGGCGTCCGGGAAGTGCGGGAGGTATTTGAAAAAATTCACAAAAGCGGTCTTTTTTCGGGCAGTACGCCCATTTTATTTATTGATGAAATTCACAGATTCTCAAAATCGCAGCAAGATTCTCTGCTCCTGGAAGTAGAAAAAGG
>Ga0224495_10003096_pt1 | contig 10392 bp, 9 predicted proteins | sample SF_Jul11_sed_USG_FD_168128 | JGI IMG/M metagenome (GOLD analysis project Ga0224495, IMG submission 168128) | Sediment microbial communities from San Francisco Bay, California, United States - SF_Jul11_sed_USGS_4_1 | ecosystem: Environmental > Aquatic > Marine > Sediment | place: USA: California...
CTAAAATGCAAGAAATTTACAGCGACCGCATGAATGCGCGCGAGAAGCGGGCCTCGGTCTCGCTGGCGGCGATTTATACCGTGCGAATGCTTGGGTTATTTATGATACTCCCGGTGTTTGCGCTGTATGCCGGGCAATTACAAGGTGCGACCTACGCGTTGATGGGCTTTGCGGTGGGCGTGTACGGGCTCAGCCAATCTGTATTGCAGATCCCATTCGGCATGGCCTCCGATCGTTGGGGTCGCAAGCCGGTGATTACCGTGGGTTTGTTGATTTTCGCGGCGGGCAGCGTGATGGCGGCGGTGTCTACCGATATTTGGGGCGTGATTATCGGGCGGGCGGTGCAGGGCGCGGGTGCGATCGCCGCGGTGGTGATGGCACTGAACGCCGATCTGACGCGCGAGGAGCACCGTACCAAGGCGATGGCCGTGATCGGCGCCAGTATCGGCCTGTCGTTCGCAGTGGCCTTGGTGTTGGGGCCGGTGCTGGACGGATTGATTGGCGTCAACGGCATCTTTTGGTTGATTGCGGGATTGGCGTTGGCCAGCATAGGCATTTTATGGGGTGTTGTGCCCCATGTTGCGGAGCAACGTCGTCATCGTGATGCGACGCCGGTGTTGAGTCTGTTGGGGCCGGTGCTGCGTGAGGCGGAGCTGCAACGGCTCAACGTGGGTATTTTTACGCTGCATTTGGCGTTGACGGCGGTGTTTATCGCAGTGCCTATGATCCTCGTGCAGGAGATGGGGCTGGCCAAGGAATCGCTGTGGGAAATCTATTTGCCGGTGATGGTGGTGTCGATGCTGGCGATGGTGCCGTTCATCATCGTTGCGGAAAAGCGTCGCAAGATGAAACCCGCGCTGCTCGGCGGTGTGGCGGTGTTGGCGGTCGCGCAATTATTATTGGTGGACAGTCGTTCTTTATGGGCCTTTGGGGCGTCCTTGGTGGTGTTTTTTACCGCGTTTAATCTGTTAGAGGCCAGCCTGCCGTCCCTGGTGGCCAAGATTTCGCCGCCAGAGAGTAAGGGCACGGCGATGGGTATCTACCAAACTTGCCAGTTCTTGGGTGCGTTCGTAGGCGGCAGCGTTGGGGGGGCCTTAACCGGCGCCTATGGCCCACGCGTGGTATTTTTGTTTATCGGTCTGGCGCTGGTCGCGTGGTTTATCCTGGCCTATGGGATGCGCAATCCGCGCTATCTGAGCGGTATGGCCTTTACCGTCGGCAAGGTCAGCGCGGCGGAGGCGCCGCACCTGGTAAACCTGTTGACGGGGGTGACAGGGGTGGCCGAGGCGGTGATTATTCCCGAGGAGGGGATGGCCTATTTACGCGTGGACAATCATGCGTTGGATCGCCTGCGCCTGAATCAAATGCGCGAGGGTGGCTGGCGCGGCGAGATTTCGCAGTAGATGGCGAATGGAAAATCTGGGTTATACTGGGATACACTAACCGGGTGCGCAGTACCGTCATTCTGCACGCTCGACCCTACCCCCTCGTTAAAAATAGGAGCAACACTATGGCGCGTGGCGTCAATAAAGTCATTATCGTCGGCCACTTAGGCCGTGACCCCGAGGTGCGTTACATGCCCAGCGGCCAGGCCATCGCCTCCGCGACCATCGCTACCACCGAAGCGTGGAAGGACAAACAAACCGGCGAAAAACAAGAACGTACCGAGTGGCATCGCGTCACGTTTTTCGGTCGCTTGGCGGAAATCGCGGGCGAGTATTTGAAAAAAGGCGCGCAGGTGTATGTCGAAGGTTCGCTGCGTACCGAAAAATATCAAGACAAGACCACGGGTGAAGACAAGTACACCACTAAGATCGTCGCGAATGAGATGCAGATGCTGGGCGGGCGTGGCGGCGCAGGCAGCACGCCCTCCATGGGCGATGATTTCTCCGATGCACCCAGTGCCGCGCCTAGCTCGTATCAAGCGCAACGTCCCAGCGCCGCGCAGCGCAGCGCACCCGCGCCGCAAAAGCCTGCAAACGCGGGTAAGTTGGACGATTTTGATGACGATATCCCGTTTTAGTCGCGTGCCGTTTGGCAACATGCTGTAATGCAATATTATGCTAGCAGCCTGTCGGACTTAGGCGATCGCAGCGAGGGAACGCCACTAGAGGCCTATTTTTCGATCGTTTGACGCGAATAGCGGACGCTATTTAACGAAAAGGATCGAAAAATATGGCCAATTCCGCAGTAGATCAGTCCTCAGTGCGACAGGCCGCTAACCATAGGCCTCGTTCGCTGCGGGGCCTGGGTCAGCGAGTTTCTCTCGATAGGCGCGGGGGGTCAATTTTTCCAATTTTTTGAAGTTGCGTATAAAATACGAAGCATCATCGAAACCGACATCATACGCGACGACATCCACTTTTTTATCGGTATTCGCCAACAACTCCTTTGCCAGCCCAATGCGATAGAGCAATAAAAATTCGCGCACTGAGGCGCCGTGTTCGCGTTTAAAACACTTCGAAAATACGGCTTGACTCATATTACATAGGCGCGCCAACGCGGTTACACGGATTTTTCCCGAATAATTTTGGATAATATATTCCGCTGCACGTGAGGTCTTCCACGGTTTACGGAGGGCGATATGAGGTTGATCGCCCGTGCGGGCGGGAAAGTATATTTGGCGTGGCGCCTTGCCCGATGCAAGGTGCTTTAGCGTGGTCACTTCGTCGATAATTTCACGAAGATGATGGATCTCGGCGGGTAATACCACATAATCCCATGCCCGGGCACGCAACGCGGTCAATAGGGCGTATTCGTCCATCGCAAAGGAAAATACAATTATGGGTAGGGAGGGATAGCGTTTTTTAATGATTAACACTTGTCGTAACATCAGCGGTTGTTGTGGATCGTGATAATAGAGACACACCCCGCTTTGTCGTAAGGCTTCTTCGCAATCTGCGTCATATGCTAACGTGGTGTAGTCAAACGTATCATCCAACTGGCACAACATTTCTCTGGTAGCCCCTATAACACAAATCATCGTCATGACTTCAATCTCCTTATGGCGGAATTTTTCATATTAAGTGTTTGTGCTGCCCCGAAATGCAAATATGGAAACCTCTAAAAATCCGCTAGAGCCGCGCCGATCGCGTTGCAAACGGGCGCAAAGTGCGCGGCCGCCTAGCGGTAAATTTCGTGTAAACTGCGCTTTTTCGCCCATCTACGCCTTGGCATGCCCAAAGTACTGTGGGGCAGGCTCTTATCGGCTTGATCGGACTTTTAGAGCTTCCGTAAAGCCGCCGCATCGGTCGTGCGGAAAAGTGGTGTGTCGGAAAACCGGTCTACTTCCCGGTGCAGCCCGCAGAGCCGCGTAACCGACGCGATGTTGCCAACCAAGAGTTCAGGTTACTAACGTAGTTCTTAGTAAGAGAAAGATAGTCAACTTTGCACGACTTTTGAATGTTTTTGGCAATATTAGTGGACAAATTGTTTTTATGTGCTTACAAGTCAAATCTTGAGTTTTTTTGCGGCCGCATATATTGACCAAACTTCTGTGGGCATAGAAAAAACTATGGTATTTTGTTATATTTCGCAGCGTGATAATGAGTCAATCAATGCGTAGAGTTTTATTACTAATAGCGATGCAGGCGCTTCCGTCTATGTCTGTCATGGCCGAGGATTGGCGCTATGAAGATGCCGACGTCGTGATCTCAGGGAACAACCGCTCGCCAGATCAAGTCGCCTCTTTTTATGAAGGTCGTGGTTTTCCTAAGGCAATGATAGACGAGGCCCGCCAGCGTTGTTTCATCGTTTGGGGCATACACAACAAGACCAATCACGTATTGTGGATGGATCTGGAAAAGTGGACTTTTACGCACGGTCGGGCGCATGTTGCGCGCACCACGCGTGCGCAATGGTTCAAGCGTTGGGAGCAAATACAAGCGCCTCAGAACGCCCGTTCAACCTTTCGTTGGACGCTGTTGCCGGAAACGCTAGACCTTCAACCCGATGAAGGTGTCGGTGGAAACGTCACACTTGCGGCGACGCGAGGGCCTTTTGATGTTGAGTTTTCCTTTGTGGTAGGCGAGACCCGGGCCAAAAAAATCAAGCGTGTATTAATCAAGGGGGTACAATGCGCATTCGATTAAAAAGTTTTTCGCTTTGGTGGTTTGCGATATGCGGGCTAACGCTGATCGAGACGGCGCATGCAGTCCACCCTGTCGCACACCTGCCTGTGGGCGTCAAAGAGGTCGTACTCTATCCCGCGCCCCCGTTGATTGTTGTGAATGACGCAGGCGGCAAGGTTGACCTCACGGCAGCGCGCGGTCACTGGGCGTTCGTGCATTTTTGGGCGGCGTGGTGCGTGCCTTGTCGGCGAGAGATGCCCAATATCGCGCAACTGCAGAAACGTATGCAAGGTCAGGATATACAGTTTTTTATCGTCAATACCGCCGATTCCGAAGACGCCGTGTTTGAATTTCTTGGCAGTGTCGCCGCAGACCTCACCTCGTTACGCGACCCCGACGGCAGCTATACCGAAGGGTGGCGTCCGCGCGGCCTGCCTTCAACATTTTTGGTAGACCCGCAGGGAATGGTGCATTACCGCGCCCTCGGCGGCCGTAAATGGAATGAAGCCGCCTATCTGGATTTTCTTGCTGAATTAATCGCCCACAGCGCGAAGCATCACTAACCGTCAGGTGCTATCACCTGAACCCGATTTGGCTGGGGTGGCGGCAGCGGCAGGTTTCTCAGTCTTGACTTCTGGCGACGGGGCGGGGGAGGCGGCCTCCCCTTCAGGCTTTTTTTTAGGCTTACCTTTGAAATCCGTTTCATACCAGCCGGTGCCCTTCAGTTGAAAGCCGCTGGCCGATATCTTTTTTTCCAGCATAGGTTTGCCGCAAGCCGGGCAGTCGGTCAGCGGGGCGTCGGCCATGCGTTGAAAGGCTTCTAGCGCGTGGCCGCAGGCGTTACACTGATATTCATAGGTGGGCATAATCTCTACTCGATACAACACGGAATGCGGGGAGAATATAAGGTCAGTATCGTCACTTTTCAAGGGGGCGCGAAAAATTTAAAAGGCGATATAATAGGTCATTGTTAGTTTTCATAGACTTGGAGTCCGGACATGGTCAGTCGTCGTCGTGAACTCCCGCAGACGCGCCCTGGTGATTGGCGCGCAATTAAAGAGCTCATTCCTTATTTCAAAGAGTTTAAGGTGCGCGTGGCGGTCGCGATGATGTTATTGGTCGCCGCCAAGATTGCCAACGTCTCCGTGCCCCTGGTGCTCAAAGACGTGGTTGACCAATTGGACGCCACACGCAATCCTGTACTGGTGCTGCCATTGGCCTTGTTGATCGGCTATGGATTGTTGCGCCTCAGCGCCTCGCTCTTCGGTGAGTTACGCGACGTGGTGTTTTCCAAGGTCACCCAACGCGCGATCCGGCGTGTCGCGGTGCGGGTGTTTAGACACCTGCACTCGCTTGCGTTACGCTTTCACCTTGAACGTCAGACCGGCGGGGTATCGCGTGACATCGAGCGCGGCACGCGCGGCGTCGTGTTTTTAATGAATTTTACGTTATTCAATATTTTGCCGACGTTGGCGGAAATCGGCCTAGTAACGATTATCTTGTTAAACAAATATGAACCGACGTTTGCATTCATCACCTTGGGGACGATCGTCGCGTATATCGCCTATACGCTTTACGTCACCGAATGGCGCATGAGTCATCGTCGTCAATTGAATGAATTCGATTCCAAGGCCAATACACGCGCGATCGACAGCTTGTTAAATTACGAGACCGTTAAATATTTCTGTAACGAAGATTTCGAAGCGGATCGTTACGATGAAAATCTGGCCAAATTAGAACGCGCCGCAGTGTTGAACCAGACGTCGTTGTCGTTGTTGAATGTCGGTCAGGGCACGATAATCGCGATAGGCGTGGCGGCCTTGATGACATTGGCGGCGCAACACGTCGTCGATGGCACGATGACGTTGGGCGATCTGGTGATGGTCAACGCATTCTTGCTGCAACTCTACATGCCGCTGAATTTTTTAGGGTTCGTTTATCGCGAGATCAAACATTCGTTGGCGGATATGGAACGTATGTTTTCGTTGTTGCGCGAACACACCGAAATCAAAGACAAACCGGATGCGCCGACGTTACGCGTGGGGCCGGGTGCGATACGCTTTGAACATGTGGATTTTTCCTATCAGCCCGAACGCCAAATCTTGCACGACGTGAGTTTTGATATCGCGCCGGGCAAAAAGGTCGCCGTGGTGGGGCCCAGTGGCAGCGGCAAGTCCACGCTCGCGCGTTTATTATTTCGTTTTTACGACGTCAGCGGCGGGCGCATCCTGATCGACGGCCAGGATATCCGTGACACCGCACAGGCGTCGGTGCGCGCCGTGATCGGCATCGTACCGCAAGACACGGTGTTGTTTAATGACACCATTTATTACAATATCGCCTATGCAAAACCCCAGGCGAGCGTCGCGGAAGTGGAGCAGGCGGCGCGTTTGGCGCACATCCACGATTTCATTATTCAGTTGCCGAACAAATATGAAACCCAGGTCGGCGAGCGTGGCTTAAAACTCTCTGGCGGCGAAAAGCAACGCGTGGCGATCGCGCGCACCATTTTGAAAAATCCAAAAATCATGGTGTTTGACGAGGCGACGTCGGCGCTGGATTCAAAATCGGAACAGGCGATCTTGGGCGCGTTGGCGGAGGTCGCCGCGAATCACACGACCTTGGTCATCGCGCATCGCTTGTCTACGATCGTGGATGCCGATCAAATCTTGGTGTTGGATAAGGGCCGTATCGTAGAACGCGGCACACACCAATCGTTGGTGGCTGCGCAAGGTGTGTATGCGCAAATGTGGCGTTTGCAACAGGAACAGCGACACCCCGATGCAGAGGCGGAGCCGGTGTAGAGGAACATCAATGTCCAAGACACGCAAACCAAAATCGACGAATACGCAGGTCGGCGCGTTGCGCCTGTGCCGATTAGGTATTGATACCTACCGCGAGAATGTCGCGTACCTGCATCGTGATTGCGCGGTGTACCGTGCTGAAGGCTTTCAGGCCTTGTCCAAGGTGGAAATCAGCAATAACGGTCAACGCGTGCTGGCGGTGTTGAATGTCGTTGATGACGCGAACATCGTGGGGCCGGATGAACTCGGGTTATCCGAGCACGCGTTTAAGGTGTTTGGTATCGCGGACGGCAGTTTAGTGCATATCGCGCATGCCGAACCGCCGGATTCTATGGATGCGGTACGCCGCAAAATCAACGGCGAACGCCTTAGCTACGCCGATTACTCCGCGATCACACGTGACATCAATGACAGTCGCTATTCCAAAATGGAAATGGCGGCGTTTTTAGTCGCCTCCGGCCAGACCGGGCTGGATCGCGATGAGGTGTGGCACCTGACGCGCGCGATGCTGGAATCCGGTGATCGCTTGAACTGGGATGAATCGTTGGTCGTTGACAAACATTGTATCGGTGGACTGCCCGGCAATCGCACGTCCATGTTAGTCGTTCCTATCGTCGCCGCGCATGGCATGTTGATGCCCAAGACCTCCAGCCGTGCGATCACCTCGCCTGCGGGCACGGCGGATACGATGGAGGTGCTTGCACAAGTAGAATTGGCGCCGGAAAAATTGCATCAAATCGTGCGTGAGCATCGCGGGTGTCTGGCGTGGGGCGGCACCGCGCGGTTGGCGCCGGTGGACGATATGTTGATTGCGGTTGAAAGGCCCCTGGGCATAGATTCGCAAGGCCAAATGATTGCGTCGATTTTGTCAAAAAAACTCGCGGCGGGTTCCAGTCACCTGTTGATAGACATTCCCGTCGGGCCGACCGCCAAGGTGCGGCACATGCGTCAGGCATTGAGCTTGCGCAAATTATTTGAATTTGTCGGCGATCGCATGGGCATACACCTCGAATGTATCATCACCGACGGGCGGCAACCGATAGGGCGTGGCATCGGCCCCGTATTGGAGGCGCGCGACGTGATGCAGGTGTTGCAAAATCATCCCGACGCGCCTGCCGATTTGCGTCAGAAGGCGTTGCGTTTGGCGGGTCGAATTATTGAATTCGATCCCGACGTGCGCGGCGGCTACGGTTATGGCATTGCGCGCGACATCTTGGATTCCGGGCGCGCGTTGTCGAAAATGAATGCGATTATCAACGCACAGGGCGCGCAAAAGGCGCTGACACCGCTAGGCAAATTGAATTTTGAGATACGCGCGCCAACCGCCGGCGTGGTCGTTTCGATCGACAATTTTTATATGTCGCGGCTCGCGCGCCTGGCGGGTGCGCCCAGCGCCAAAGGTGCGGGCGTCGATTTACTGAAAAAATTGGGCGATCCGGTGACGGCGGGCGAGCCACTGTATCGTGTCTATGCGGAATATCCTGCGGATTATCAATTCGCGTTGAGTTATTCGCAACAATCCTTGGGGTATCATGTCGGCAACGCCGACGAGGTACCCAAGGCCTTCGTGGAGTTTTGACGATGACGGCGCGCGAGATCATGTACTTTTCCGATGAATGCGCCGCCGCGCAACGTCTGGCCGATACAATGGGCATCGCGTGCCGGTGCATAGAATCGCATCGCTTTCCTGATGACGAATTGCGCGTGCGTATCCCGCTAAACCCTGCCGCACACGTGATTCTTTATCGTAGCCTTGCACACCCCAACGACAAACTTATTGAATTGCTATTGGTGGTGGAAACCTTGCGTGAAAAAGGTGTGCATGAATTGAGTCTAATCGCGCCTTATTTGTGTTATATGCGTCAAGACGCCGAAAATACGCCCGGCGAGGCCGTGAGTCAATCCATTATCGGTCGTTGGTTGGCGAACTTATTTGATTCCATATACACTATAGATGCGCATCTGCATCGCACACATGAGTTGACCGCAGCGGTGCCCCTGCATCGTGCAGTCAACCTGACTGCGGCGCAAATTTTAGGCGAGTTTGTGCGTGCGCGTGGTGGTACCCCCTGTTTGCTGGGTCCCGATGAGGAATCGGGGCAGTGGGTACAGCGCATGGCGCAGGCGGCAAAATTAGATTCCGCGGTCGCCACCAAGGTACGCGAAGGCGATGAGCGTGTTGTCATAACGCTGCCGGAAATGGATTGGCAAGGCCGGGATGTCGTGTTGGTAGACGATGTCGTGAGCAGCGGCGGCACCTTGGTGACAATATGCGGCATGCTGCGATCGCGCGGGGTGGTCAATATCGATGTCGCGGTGACACATCCACTATTTGCGCATGATGCGCTGAATAAATTACATCGCGCGGGCGTGCGGCATATTTGGAGTACCGATAGCATCGCGCACCCCACAAATAGCGTATTTTTAGCCCCTTTGTGGAGTACGGCCCTCAATCAAGTCGTGTGAGATGTACATGGATCGCAAGAGTATATTAATTACCGGTTGTTCCAGCGGTATCGGGCTTTGTGTCGCGGAAGGTCTGGCTGCGCGCGGCTACCGTGTGTTTGCGACGGCACGCCAGCAGCACGATGTCGCGCAGTTGCGCGAACGCGGGCTGCGCGCGTTACAATTGGATGTCACCGACAGCGCGATGATACGTGAGGTGGTGGCGCAAGTGGTCTCTGAGACCGGAGGCACGTTGTACGCATTGTTTAACAATGCCGGATACGCCCAGCCAGGGGCGGTGGAAGATCTACAGCGCGCGTGGGTACGTGACAACTTTGAGACCAACGTCTTCGGCCCGTGGGAGCTCACAAATCGCGTGATCCCGATTATGCGCAAACAAGGCTATGGCCGTATTATTCAAAACAGTTCGGTGTTGGGCATTATCGCATTGCCGTTTCGCGGTGCCTATAATGCAAGCAAATATGCCATTGAAGGCTGGAGTGACACGCTGCGCTTGGAGTTGCACGGCAGCGGCATACATGTAAGCCTGATCGAACCGGGGCCCATCCTAAGCAAGTTTCGCGCGAACGCATTTGCAATGTACAAAAAAAACGTAGATCCACAATCAAGCTATTTTCGCGAGGTATATTGGGGTATGGAACGACGATTGACAAAAAAAGGCCCCGCCGCGCCGTTTACACTGCCGCCGGAGGCGGTATTGCAGGCGGTCATTGCCGCGCTTGAAAGCGCAAATCCGCGCCCGCGCTATCGCGTCACGGTGCCGACCTCTTTGTTCGCGTGGCTAAAGCGTGTATTATCAACGCGCACACTGGATAGACTGTTACGCAAAGTTTCGCGTGATGAAAACTAACAAGAATCACACATAGAATACTAAAGTAATCGTTGGAGTTGACGAAAACCTAACTAACGCTTGGTGATTGTCTACAACGTTTTTGGAAAAGATAGGGGCTGTGCTCTAGATATAGAAGGTATCGCATCTATACACAGTGGTATCAACTCGTGGTTTGGTAGCGTTTTCTTACGTCATTTGGAGGCTTTGATGAAGCGTAGTA
>Ga0224495_10003097_pt1 | contig 10387 bp, 8 predicted proteins | sample SF_Jul11_sed_USG_FD_168128 | JGI IMG/M metagenome (GOLD analysis project Ga0224495, IMG submission 168128) | Sediment microbial communities from San Francisco Bay, California, United States - SF_Jul11_sed_USGS_4_1 | ecosystem: Environmental > Aquatic > Marine > Sediment | place: USA: California...
GGGTAGTCCAATAAAGTAGGAGGTCCCTTGGCGGAGACGCCAGTGGTAATAAAATGCCGATAGGTAAGGCAATCCACGCGTATCGGTCTGTGAATGATTGTAAAAGCCGGCCCGGTGTCTTTCTCTGTTATCTCTTCTTAACAGCCGCAAGCTCTTCCATGAGATCGATCTGCACTCTCTGGATTTCCAGCAATCTTTGCCAAGAGTGGTTCATCAACTGGTCGATCTTGGTATGGAGTTGTCTGATTTCAATCTCCGCCTTCAGATTTACCTGGTAGTCGTGCTCAGCCCGCAGGCGGTCTTTGGCTTCCTGGCGATTCTGGCTCATCATAATTATTGGGGCCTGGACCGCTGCCAGGCAGGACAGCACAAGGTTCAAGAGGATAAACGGGAAGGGGTCAAAAGGACGCAGAAGCAGGAAAATCGAATTGACGGTGATCCATATCACCAGCACACTCCCAAATATAATTATGAAACGCCAACTGCCGCCAAATGATGACACTTTATCGGCCACTTGCTCACCTACTGTCAGAGCCCTTTCGAATTCCGGGTTGATGTTGCGAGCAAGTACTTCCTGTTCCGCCAGACTATCCAGCACCGATTTCTCGACCGCAGACAGCTCGCCACGCTGTGCCTCAATGGCTTCCTGCAGATACTTGTTTCTAAATCTGCTCAGGCAGGATAAACAAATGATATGTCCGGCTCCCCAGTCGGCATGCTCTCGGCGAATGATATCCCCGATCGGTCCCCCTACCATCTCAGCCGGCCGGCCTTCGGTGATCGGTTTGATTGCGTCGCAAATGGGGCATGTAAATGTGCTGCCAGGGTCTTTTTTCATGGCATCCTCACAAAGAGCAGACTATCCGGTGACCAATGACCGTCCCTTCGGGAGCGCTCGAACATCGGCCACAAATTTTCCGGGGTTCCGCTTTATAGGCCTGTAACATAATTCCTAGCGGTCATCGTTACATCTGGCATACGTGGGCGAAACCTGTTCCTTACGCTGAAGCTTCTCCAAAAAGGCCGATTCGGGAAACGACGGCGTTTTGGGTACAACACGGTGTAAGTCCTTGTCCCCGGGGTAAAGCGGCGATTCGACACCCCGCCTTCATTTAGTATACTCCAGTGATATTCCGGCCCTTTTGAAAGAGCTTGCAGGAGCCTACTCGCCATTACCCCTGCCCATTGTACTTATAATACGCCACAACAATAATAGAACCGGCCATGACCGCCCCTTCCTTAGAGCGCGACCGATCTGGCATCAGTGGCTGAAAGTACAGGATCACCGGATCATAGTTGTTCTTCAGAAGGCAAAATCAATCAGGGCCGCCAGATTGTGTTCCCGGTAGGGATTATCGTGACCCGTCTCTCGGTATGTGTACTCACCGTGTAAGGCGACATTCACCGCAGTCCAGTCTCCCAAATAGTATCTCAGGAGACCTGTAAAAGCGCTTATGTCACGTTCGCTATCATAACAGGGGGCATTTACCCAATTGTACATTATTGATGCAACCAGGCGATTGTTGTACAAAGCCGTCCAATCCAATCGGGCAAATCCGCCTGAGAATGTGTAGTCCAGCGATGAGTCCAAATCATTCAGCGCTTTGTCGTCAACACCGTATGCCAGCATGCCCATCAGGTTGAATCTGTTCCAGTTGCAACTGAGATCACACCCGACGCGGTAGAAATTCATGTTTGCTTTGCCGTCAGCCTCGCCGGATGGACCCACATAAAGAGAATCGAGTTTTGTCGGCTGCCAACCATAGTAGGCAAAAGCACCCACCCTCTGACCGGCGCTTTGACCGTCACCTCGTCCAAAAGTCTTGAAGAAGCCCGCATAAAAGTCTTTTGCGTTATTGTTGTCAGGGCTGGCACCGGTTCCGTTAATGACGCCGGCAGCATATTTGAAGCCGTGCCTGAAATGTCCGGTCACCTCCAGGCCGATTTGATTGTCGTCGAACACAAAACTATTGTTAGGAGTGGTGAAGGCGTAAACTTCGTATGGCTGGAGCAGGTAGATGGAACGTTTCGAACTGAAGGCATGGTAACCCGGCTCAAAACGTCCAAGTCGAATGTTCAGTCCACCCCCTGCGAGGTTACTGAATATGATATTCGCCGATTCAAGCGCTCCCGGCTGACCGGGGTTACTGCCGTCGGTATTGCCCGTGTAATCTGCTGACGGCTCGTCAATCCTCGGTGTATAGATCATCAGAAACGAGATATTTCTGTGCATTACGCCGGCGGCAAGCAGATCCAGACCACTCAGACGAAAACCGGAGGTCGTGCCTTTCTCCGAGACCGCATGGGCTACTATCAAGCCTGTCGAGGTTCGCAACGCAACCGGGGGAGCGGTCTGGAAGACGTTTTTCTCTCGTCCTTCCTGACCGGGCATCTGATATCCATTATCCCTGACCCGCTGACCAAAGTCATTCAGCTTGGCAAAGACGGTGTGGCACATATTGCAGTTGAAACCATATTTCCTGGCGAACGCAGGAATGGCCTGACTGATATCTGGAGATGCAAACAGAATTCCCAGAACCAGTAGCAAAGATACGTGTAATCTTCTCATCTCAACCCCCTCACTTAGGTAGCTCTGACTGAGGTACCGGTTTTACATTGGCAACTTCGGGATTGGTGCTGGTCATAGCGCGCGTCATGAACGCCACCAGCGCCTGGATCTCATCCTTCGACAAGCCAAGAGGGACCATGAGGGCGTCAAGGTTGGCATCATCTAAACCGCCGCCCCGATCGTATAATCTGACGACGTCCTCAAGTGTCCCTTCTCTTCCGGTGTGCATGTAAGGCGCACGCAGGGCAGCATCCCGCACTGTCGGCGTTTTGAAAGCACCGACATCCTTCGGGTGTTTGGTGACGTTGTGTCGGCCAGAGTCAGGCTTGGACGGGTCAAGCGGTTCAATGCCCAGGTTATGGAATCGGCCATCCGAAAAGTAACCTCCCCAGTGACAGGAAGAGCAGTGTCCCTTGCCATTGAAAATCTCCAGCCCCCTCTTTTCCATGGGTGTCAGGGCCTCGCTGTCTCCGCGAATAAACCGGTCAAACGGAGAATCAGTAGTTACTACGGTGCGTTCAAAGGCGGCGATAGCCTGGGCAACGTGGTCAATTGTGACCTTACGAGTTCCAAACACCTTCTCCATTTCATCCACATAACCCGGAATGTCCGAAACGGTACGCAGCATCTCAGTATGTGTGTTCCCCATTTCCACGGGATTCTCGATCGGCCCTTTCGCCTGCTCTTCCAGACTCGGGGCGCGGCCATCCCAGAACTGCAGAAGATTGTAGGCGGCATTTGAGACCGGCGGAGACCGCCGGCCGCCCAACTGGTCCTTGATACCCTTGCTGGTAGGACCAGCATCGGACCAACCTTTGGCGGGATCATGGCATGTTGCGCAACTGATCGTGTTGTCCCGAGACAATCGGGTATCGAAGTACAGTTTCTTTCCCAGCAGAATCTTGTCGCTCGTCTGCGGGTTGCCAGGCGGCACAGCTGGCGGGGCCAGGTTATCAAGCGGCACCGGTCCTAACGAATGAATACCTACCGAAGTAATCGGCGTAAGGGGTTCTTCGCCTTGAACACCGGCCACTAAGATAACCGGCGCAGCCAACAACCACGTGATTAGAAACCAACGAGATCGCATCAGATTTCCTCCTCCCGGATTCCTGCCTATAGCAGTTAGCACGATAGTCTCAAGCGAACTTATTCAAAATATATTGACTTGCCCGTGTCATCAACAACACGTTTTTCTTGCACCGTGAATTCCCGAGGGGGCAAGTCGGCATGCCGCTGATACCGGGCAGGGGTGCCATCGCGAAGGCCGCCGTTAGTGGCCCATCAGGGGCATGGTCAAGCTCGCGAAGGCCGCCCTGAAAAACCGGTCACAACACGGTGTGTGTCCTTGTCCCGCGACGCGCGTCCGAGGCTTCGACCCCCGCTTCCATCTTATGGCAAAACTGTCACTTACGTTGACAGCCGATAAGAACATCCCCCATTTACAGCAAGTAATATAACACCATTTTGGTCAAGGTGATCGTAGCCTACACAGGCTCTAATTCCTCAGCTTCCAGCAGCTTGCCGACAAACAGACACGAGTTCTTGACAAAGAAAACGACCGGAAAGTCACCTGCCAGGGATTCAAGACGTTTCACGTATTCCAGTTCATTCCCGATTTCCGGCACGGCCAGGCCCAGGAAGACGGCATCCGCCGAGGCACTGCGAGATTGTATCAATTCACTGATGCTGGACTCTTCCGGCTTGATAAACACATCGCAATCAGCCTCAATGCGAATGTCCTTGAGCATTTTCTCGAGATATCGTTCGGTATTCTCCTGCGTGAATTTGTTGGAGGAAGCGCAGAGGATTTTCAACTCTGAGCCACGCCATTCGTGGTTTCGAGTCAACAAATACGCTAACAAAAGCATCAGATCACCGTTTTGCTTCAGCCCGCCCCACCACACGTGGACTTCACGTTTCGCTTTGCGAATCGGAAAAATGTGCTGAGGATTGATCTTTCCTATGACAACCGACTTCTGGATTTTCTCCAACCGCCGAATTGTTACAAGAAAATCTACCATCATGTCCGGATCCTTGGGCCATCCCAAGATGATGGTGTTGCTGGCGAAGCCGGCGATACCGTTAGCCTGTGATACGTCGGCTATGCCATCGATGATGTTGTCGACCACGTCGATTTCGGCGAAAACACTCAGATCCTCGCTGGTCATAAGCTCTCGAGTCGTTCCCAGCCTTTTCTGAATATCGATCTCGTCCTGTAGCAGATCCCCGACGACAAGTTCGCAGACGGTGACCACTCCTCGATTCTGACTGAACCATGATGCAAATTTGATGAGGTCCAGTTTCCGTCGCGCATCATCCACAAAAACCAGAATATGAGGTCGCCAGTTACGAGCACTCATGCTGCGGTGCGACAAACGAATGAGTACCCAGCGGAGCATGGCCTCGTACAGACCGCGCCTGGCATCGCCCCAGGTGGCCCGTTGCTCTCTACGCGTAAACAGTAACCAGAGAATAATCTCTATGCCTATCGCAACAATACTGGCCAGTGGGCTGATCAGGAACATGACCCAGACGCAAGCCAAACCACAGGCAATGTTGAGAGACCACGGTATACGGAACTTCGGACGCCAGGACGGGTCTCCGCTAAGCGTCTCAAGTCCCGCAACGAGGTTGATGGTACCATAGACGGTCAGGAAAAACATGGTGACAACCTTCGCCACCGCGTTAAGATCTCCGAGCAGGACCGCGCCAAGCGCTATGAAGGTAGTGAGAGCAAGGGCTACCTTTATTCCGTTATCTCCGGAAATGAACGCTCGCAGCTTTTGATTGGCAACCTGGTCGCGACAGACGGACTGAAGTGTACGCGGGGAACCCAGAACAGAACCAACCGCCGACGAAAGGATGGCTCCCCATAGCCCGGGAAGGACGAGGAAAAGCCCCAGGGGGGCGATCTTTAACCAGATTAGCGAGTCGTTCTGCAACTGATATGAGGTCGCCGCTCGCGTCAGCAAGACTGGTATCAACAGGTACACCAGGAATCCGGTGACGGTTGCCGCGATAGCGCCCAAAGGAATAGCCTTGCTCGGATTCTTAAGGTCGCCCGAGAGACTGAGACCGGCCATAACTCCGGTTACGGCCGGGAAGAAGACGGCAAAACCCATCCAAAATCCGACTTCGCTGACGGCAGGCAGTAAAACCGGCATAGTCTCAGTTCTGGTGATTAGAAGCGCCCCGACTGCGAATGCTACTATTGAAAGAGCTACCAGAATCAGCAGCGGAATCTGCGTTTTCAGCGCAAAGCGGGCACCATAGAGAGAGACTATCGACACCAGCAGGATAACAGCAACACTAACCGGCAGTAAGGGGACGTTCGGCCAGACGATTCTCAGGGACTCGGCCAGACCGTAGGCGTAGAGAGTAACAGAAATTGCCTGTGAAAGAAACAACGGAACGCCAATAGCCGCCCCCACTCCCAGGCCAAGACTGCGTGAGATTATGAAATAAGCGCCACCTACGCCTACTTTCATGTTAGTTGCCATTGACGAAAACGACAAAGTTGTGACTAAAGTAATGGAATTCGCGACGATTACTACCAGGAGAGCTTGATAGAGCCCCAGATGACCTACTACCCACCCGAAGCGTAAGTACATGATGACACCCAGAATAGTGAGAATGGTGGGCGTATATACTCCCAGAAACGCTCCAAGGCTCCCTTTCGACTGATTATCCAAGCTTTAGTCCTCGAGATCGAGCGGCGGGATTAATTGTCCCGAGATCAATCGTGCCCGTGCAGGAGGTCTGCCCTCCTGCTGATTGTTGAACCGGCGCAGCCAACAACCGCCTGTTTAGCAACCAATGACGCCGCATCCGATTTCCTCCTCCCGGATTCCAACCTATGGCAATTAGCACGGCTGGCCTCGCGTGAACTTATACAAAATATATTGACCTTTCCATGTCCTGAACAGAACGTTTTTTGTCTTGTGAATTCCCGGGGGAGCGAGTCAGCCGGCCAAAGATACCGGGAAGCGGTCCAATCGCGGAGTCTGTAGTAGCCTATCAGGGGCATGGTTAAGCTCGCTAAGGCCGCACCGAGAAAATCATCACACTTGGGGCTCAATATGGCGTAAGGCCTTGTGCCACAACGCGAGTATGGGGTTCGATCCCCCCACCGCCACCGGATATAGGACACTGGGAGACAGCAGCTTACAAGGAAAGCAGAGGTAACATCCTTTCGTTGACTTTATAATCATTTGTCTCGCAATAACTTGAACAACATATTGCCCTTACTGCCATGGTTCGGGTCCTGTGTTCTCAACGATTCTATATATACTAATTTCAGCACGACCTTGACTCAAAACGGCAGAAAAGGCTTGACCTGAGTGAACTAAGAAACGTATTTAGTACAAAACGTTTCGTTCCCAATGAAAGGATCCTTGTCGACAAGAAATCCCAGATATTAACCGCAGCTCAACCTTTGTTTTCTCAGTTCGGCCCCAAAAAGGTTACAACCGATGACATTGCAGAACGAGCCCGCATATCGAAGGCAACTATCTATCGGTACTACCGCAACAAACGGGAGATATTCGACGACGTCGTGGCCTACGAAGTGAACCAACTGCTGTCGGCGATGACCGAGGCAGTGAACTCCGAAACATCCGCAGTCGGCAAACTGCGCGGCTATTTACTTAGCAAGATGGGCAAACTGCGGGAGTTGGTAAACCTTCTTCACATCACTCGTGTGGCGTGGAGCGAGCACTGGCCGCACGGGACAGAGGTGCAGGATCAGATCCTTGACAGGCAAAAGGTCATGGTGGCGGGCATTCTTGAATTCGGCAACCAGTCCGGCGAACTGCAGGTAAGGAATGTAGAGTTAACGGCTCAACTGATGGTGATATCACTGCAGTCAATTGAATTCCGCTGGGTTTTTGATTCTATGGACGTGCCCTTGTCAGTGTATGTGGACCATATGCTTGACGTGATCATAAATGGCATCAAAAAAAGGTAATTGATGAAGAAACTCTCCGTCGGAATCATCGATCTCATTGCTAAGGCGCCGTCGAAGACGATGTGGGGGCGCGTGATGAGCGCCAACTTTGCCAGTATCATGCCGCAGGTTGTCGCCACCTGGTGCGAAGAGCAAGGCCATGAGGTCGTGCTCGTCACCTATACCGGCCGGGAGGACCTTCTCAAGGCACTACCGGAAAAGGTAGACATTGTCTTCATCGGTTCATTCACCGAAGCAGCCTTACTTGCCTATGCCTTGAGCAGTTTGTTCCGGGCAAGGGGCGCCGTGACGGCAATTGGCGGGCCCCATGCCCGCTGTTACCCGCAGGACGCTCAGAAGTACTTTGACTACGTCCTGGGATTTACCGACAAGGCATTGATCCATCAAGTCACGGCCGATTGTGCTCGGCACCGGCCGCTGGGTCTGCACCTGTCGGCCCCCCGGCATCCTGTCCAACTGCCGAGCGTGAGTGAACGCTGGAAGTACATTGACCAGACGCTCCGCAAGGCGCCATTTATTAAAATCGTGCCTCTTCTGGGCAGCCTGGGCTGTCCTTATTCCTGTGATTTCTGCATCGATTCATCCGTTCCGTACCAGCCACTGGATATCGATACGATAAAGGAAGATCTGCGCTTTCTGCTCGGCAAATTCAAACGCCCCCGCGTGGCCTGGCACGACCCCAACTTTGGTGTTCAGTTTGACCGCTCTATGGATGCGATTGAAGAAGCCGTGCCGCCCGGGCGTATTGACTTCATCGCCGAATCCACCCTCTCGCTGCTTTCGGAGAAGCACCTGCGGCGTCTCAAGCACAACGGATTCAAGGCTCTCCTGCCGGGGATCGAATCGTGGTTCGACTTAGGCAACAAATCCAGAACCGGCAAGACGACGGGCATGGAAAAGGTCAGCAAGGTATCCGAACACATCAACATGATTCTAAAATATGTTCCGTACGTACAAACCAACCATATCGTGGGCCTCGATAGTGACGCCGGACCGGAACCGTTCGAACTCACCAAGCGGTTCCTGGATCTTACTCCGGGGGCTTTTCCGGCCTATTCCCTGCTTTCGGCCTTCGGTCAGGCGGCCCCGCTCAATTTGAAATTCCAGCAGGATAAGCGAATCCTCCCCTTCCCGTTTCATGTGCTCAGCAACACCCAGATGAATGTAAGGCCCCGGCATTACTCATGGCCGGAATTGTACGATCGTTTGATTGACCTGACAAAGCATTCCTTTTCCCGCCGCATGATACTGCGGCGCTTCGCCGCCAATGGTGAAACGATCCCGAGGTGGCTGAACGTTGTGCGGGCGCTGTCGTCTGAGGGCTCCGGCCGCGTCAAATATTTCACCGAAATACGCCGGCACCTAAACACTGACCGTCCCTTCCGGCGCTTCTTCGAACAGGAGACGACCGAAATACCGCAATTCCTCGTGCAGCGGATACGCAAAGACCTCGGTAAGTTTTGGGACTGGCTGCCGGAGGGAGCCATGCTTCACGATCCCAACGCCTATCTCTTGTCACAGCACAAGATATGCCCCTCCTGCATTGTCCCGGGAGCCAGCGTAACCGGATAGTGAAATCTCATTCGCGCCTTCGCACTCCGATAGCCGTTTCAACAACTGATAAATAAAAAGAAGGAGACCGGCCATAGGCCGGTCTCCTTATTGATCATGCCCGCGTCGCAAGTGACGGGGGCCTTATTTCGTCGCGCTTAGTACGACTTGCGGTAGTGGTTGCCACCGTTGCGGTTGCCGCTCTCGGTGCGTGGTTTCGCTTCGTTGACATTCAACGCACGACCATTGAGCTCCTGGCCATTAAGGCCGCTGATGGCAGCAATAGCCTCGTTCTTTGACGACATCTCCACGAACGCAAAACCTCTCGGGTCTCCGCTGTACTTGTCCGTGATAATGTTCACGGTTGAAACTTCACCATATGCCTGGAAGGCCTGGCGTAGCTGATCTTCTGTCGTTTCAAACGACATGTTGCCGATGTAGATGTTCATTCTACACTCCGTAAATGCTTATCTCGAAGTAAACTGCACTCCAAAGATGTCAGATGCTTCAAGATAAATGATGTGTTGCGCGTAATTGCGCGGTCAATTCGAGATTAAGCTTTAACGGAGAGTTGTGAATTAGGACAAGACTACGATTAAGGCCGAACTCAAATTAATACTAACCAACTATTATAACCAATATGTCGACGAAAAGCTACGATTATTTATCAAAACCGCCACTTATTTTATAGTCTGCCTTTCGTTGAGACCAACAAAACGGTCACAATATAGCCGCACAGAGGCGTAACTCCTTGTACCACAACGATGGACGGGAAGTTCGGCTAACCGGCCACCGCTTCACGTCCCCCACCGTCAGATGATACCCACCGCGGGGGGGAGAAACCGGACTGCCGCTTTGCGGAATATGGAGCCGATGTTCGCTACTCGGTGACGATGCCAGGCAAACCGAAATGCGGCCGGAGCACGCCCCTTCTGCCCCACCAAACCCGGACACAAACCATCCCTAAGCTCCTGAATTCCGTCAAAAGAATCCATTTTTCTTAGAGGAACTCAGATTTCACTGCCAATTTTGGCAGTGCGATTTCCTATATTAAGGCTGGTGGGATGGCTTCTTTGAGGTCCAGCTCCGGAGGCGGAGTACGTCATGTTGTCTAAACTACACCTGTTTGCCATGAACAAGATCACAGGTTGCTTAATTTGGGACCTGGCCCTCATGCAGATGGTCAAAAGCGGTCGGGTTAAACTACTATTGACGTTTTCGAGATAACGGTTATATTATACTAGGTTGTCAATCATGACATCCCGGAGGGCGGATAGTGTATAGAAAACTCGCCAGCTACA
>Ga0224495_10003098_pt1 | contig 10386 bp, 7 predicted proteins | sample SF_Jul11_sed_USG_FD_168128 | JGI IMG/M metagenome (GOLD analysis project Ga0224495, IMG submission 168128) | Sediment microbial communities from San Francisco Bay, California, United States - SF_Jul11_sed_USGS_4_1 | ecosystem: Environmental > Aquatic > Marine > Sediment | place: USA: California...
GATCCCTGCCCGCTCGTCGCTCATACGGACTTCTCAGCATACATCCCGAGCCTGGGTGAAAAGAAAGAGGAGCGAGGTTGCTGGTTTGCGGAGCAAATCAGCGGGGGTTCCAAGGGGGATGGCCCCATCTCAGAGACACCTTAAAGACTTCGATTTAATTGTATTAATCCCCCTTGCCCCCTTGGGCAATCAAGGGGGAAAAAGGAGGGTGTCTCTGTCAAGGTCGGAGGCAGGGAGCGAAGCGTCCGTTGGAAGGGGGAAAGCGAAGCTTTCTCCCTCCAAGAAGCCGATGCGGGAACCGAGCGGGCTGACGAACCATATACCCCGAGCCTACCTACTTGACAAACAGGGCTTCTGCTCTTATTTAATAAAGTGCGTGGCTACCACGACCAAGGTTTTCAACAGGGGACCAGGAAAAGGGAATACCGCTAAATAAAAAGTGACCATAAAATTCTGCCGTCTTCGACTCTCAAGCCGATAATAAACCACCAAGGAGGTTGAATGAAACTCTCTTCCCAAACCCAAATCCAGGCCCTCACCGGGTTCAAGAGCGACATCCTCTGGGCCACCTCTTTCTATCTGGACACAGACAAGAGCCGGCGGACCAAGAAAGAGATCACCGTCTCCTTCAAGAACCTCCTCAGCGAAGGCCGCATGCGGCTCGATGCCATGGACCTAAGCAGGGTCAGGAAAGACTCGCTCTTCCAGGACCTGGAAAAGATCGCCCGGTTCGGGACGCAAAGGCTTTCATCCTTCAACGGAACCGGCCTGGCCATCTTCAGTTGCCAGGGCGCGAAATTCTGGCAGGACCTAGCGCTTCCCCGGGCACCCCGGAACCACCTCTTTTTTGACCGGAACCTCCACATCCGGCCGGTCCTGGCGATCCAAGACGAGTACCGCCGCATCTGCGCCCTTCTTCTCAGCCGTCAGCAAGCGCGCTGGTACGGGATCTTCATGGGAGAGATCGAGCTTATCGACGGTTTCCGGAGCGATGTCCCCAGCCGCGTCCGCGAGGGCGGCTGGAAGGGTTACGAATCGAAGCGTATCGAACGCCACATCGATGCTCACCTCCATGACCATTTCAAGCAGGCCGCCCGGAAGACCTTCGAGCTGTTCAAGAAAAACCGGTTCGAATGGCTCTTCCTCGGCTGCAAGGAAGAATGCCGCTCGGATTTCGAGCCGCTGCTCCATCCCTACCTCAAAGAACGGCTGACGGGATGGTTGAAAACCAACTCCAGCGATACCGAGGACAAAATCCTCAAGCAGGCGCTGGAGATCGAGAAGTCACTCAAAGCGGAGGAAGAGACCGGACTCGCCCTGACTCTGATCTCGGAGCTCGAAAAAGGCGGTCGGGCCGTATCCGGAATCAAAGACGTCCTCCGCAAGCTCAATGCCGCCGAAGTCCAAACACTCGTCCTGACCCGGAACTTTGCCAAAGAAGGGAAAATTTGTCCGAAGTGTCACTTCCTCTACTTGGACTCCCTCCGCTGCCCTGTCTGCCAAGTGAAGACTGAAAAGGTCCAGGATATCGTCCATGAGAGCGTCCACGCAGCCATGGACAAGAAGGTTCGAGTGCGGTATCTGACCCCGCCCTCGAAGCTCGACCGCTATGGAAAGATCGGCGCCTTTCTCAGGTATTAGCCGGCCTTTGCCTTCTTGAAGGGAACCCTTTCGAACAGGCTGTAAACGACCGGGATGATGAACAACGTTAAAAAGGTGGTGGCCGTCAACCCGCCGAGGACGGTAATGGCCATCGGTGCGCGGAATTCCGACCCCTCCGACCGGCTCAGAGCCATGGGAAGCATACCGAGGATCGTGGTCAGGGCGGTCAAGAGAACGGCGCGCATCCGGGTGACCGCGCCCGTGATGATGGCTTCCCGCTTGTCCTGGCCTCCGCGCCAGAGCTGATTGATGTAGTCGATCATGACGATGCCGTTGTTGACAGCCACTCCGGCCAGGAGGATGAATCCGATGAGCACCGGCAGGCTGACCGCTTTCCCGGCAACCAGGAGACCCAAGACCACTCCGATCAAACCGAGCGGAATCGCGAACATGATGACAAAGGGGTGCCGGAACGACTCGAACTGCGAGGCCATGACCATATAGACGAGCAGGGAGGCCAGCAGGAAGGCGGCGGCCAGGACTTTGAAGGCATCCGTCATCTGCTCATAGGAGCCGCCAAACTCCAGGAAATAGCCGGCCGGCATCTGTTTTTCGATGGGTCCCAGCCGTCCCCGGATATCCCGGACAACGCTTCCCAAGTCGCGGCCGGCGATGTTGGCCGTGACGGTTACACGGCGGGCCTGATTTTCACGGTTGATCTGGATGGGGCCCTCGCCTTTCACAATCGTCGCCACCTGACCGACGTAGACCACTTTGTTCAGGGGGGTCACGATCGGAATATTCTCGATCTCCTTGATATCGTCCCTGAACTTCTCCTGGAAGCGGACGCGGAGGTCGATCTCTTCGCTTTCCTCCCGGTATCGGGTGGCGACCCGGCCCAGGGTCGCCGCTTGGACCGTATTGGCGATCTGGCTGACCATCAGGCCGAGCTTGGCCGCCCGCTTCCTGTCCACATATATCTGATATTCAGGCTTCCCTTGGCTCATCGAATGGGTTAGGTCTCGGAGCCCCGGGATATCCTGGATCCGATTGACGATGGTGTCGGCGATCTCCTTGAGCCTGTCGAGGTCCTTTCCGAAGATCTTGATCTCCATCGGCGCGCTGGCTCCGCCGAACATCATTTGGCTCATGTCGACAGCCTCGAACTTGACGTTCTCAAGTCGGGGGAGCTTCCCGCGGATGGTTTCGAGGACCTCAATGTCGCTGGACTTCCTCCGGCTTTGCTTGATCAGCCCGACCCAAAGAAGACCTTCATGCGGTCCGGCATTGCTCATCGCGCTGCCGGCATCGCTGGCGTCCTCTTCGGCCGCCGACCCGGCCTGGGCCGTGATGATATCGATCTCGGGCTGCTGGGACATGATCTGTTCCACCATAGAAACGACTCGGTTCGTCTCTTCGAGGGCCGTGCCGACCGGCATCTTCACCTTGAGAAGGATCATGTTGCGGTCCTGGGCAGGCATGAATTCCGTCCCTAAAAAAGGGACAATGGCCAGGGACAGGACGAAGATGCCGATGGCCCCGAAGATCATCAGACGGCGGTGATGGAGGGCCCAGGTCAGCCATCTCCGGTAGACCTGGCGCGCTTTCTGGAACTGCGGCTCCTTTCTTTTTCGTGCCGGGAGAGGCGCCGCTCCGTTGGCCGGCCCTTTGCCGAAAAGAATATAGGAAAGCAGGGGGACGATCGTCAGGGCGACAAACAACGAAGAGACGAGAGAAAAGGTGATGGCCAGGGCCAAGCCGCGGGTCATCTTTCCGGTGATGCCTTGAGCGAAGATCATCGGCAGGAAGACGACGATGGTCGTCAAAGTGGAAGCCGTGATCGCCATGCCCACTTCCGAAGCGCCCAGGATAGAGGCCGTCTTCCGGTCTTTTCCCTCTTCTCTGTGCCGGAATGTGTTCTCGATGACGACGATGGCGTTATCGACCAACATCCCGACGCCCAGCGTCAGACCACCCAGAGTCAGCAGGTTGAGGGTATAGCCGGCTGCATAGAAAGCGATGAACGTCGTGATGACGGATAAGGGGATGGCCAGGGCGATAGTCAGGGTGGGACGCCAATTGCGCAGGAAGAGAAAGATGATCAGGATGGCCAGGAAGCCGCCCATCCAGGCATTGGCCACCGTCCGGGTAGCGACCATCTGGATCATGTCAGACTGGTCCATGGCCATGAAGAACTGGATGTCCGATGGAAGCGTTTCCCGGATCTCGGCCAACGTCTTTTTGACCTGGGCGCCGGTGGTCGCCGTATTGGCGCCGGAGCGCTTGCTGACCATCAAGAAGACGCCGGGCTGCTGTTGGATCCGACCGATGTAGCGTGATTCCTTCAAGGTGTCCTTGATTTCGGCGATATCACCGAGATAGATCGGCTCTCCGGCGGCCGTGGAGCCGATGACGACGGACCGGATATCATCGAGAGTCTGGAACTCGCCCATGGTCCGGACGAGCAAGTCCGAGTGCCGTTCGACGAGAAAACCCGCCGGCATGTTGACGTTCTCGACGGCCAGTGCTCCGATGACCCGTTCCAAAGAAAGGTTCAGACTCTCCAGCGCCGTCTTGTCGATATCGACGAGGATCTCCCGGACCTCTGTCGAAAAAACGCGGGCAGCGGCGACACCGTCAATCCTCTCCAGGCGGGGAGCGACCTCGTCCTCGATGATCTTCTGAAGCTCCGAGGTGGGACGGTTGCCGATGACCCCCCAGAACACGATGGGCAGCTGGGCCAGATTGAATTTGAAGACCAACGGGTCGGCCGCTTCCTGGGGCAGGAACTGCCGGTACAGGGCAATTTGGTCACGGACGTCCTGGGCGGCGAAATCCAGGTTGGTGCCCCATTCAAACTCGACGGTGATGGCCGAGACGCTTTCCGAGGTGATCGAGGTGACTTTTTTCACCCGGCTGATCGAGCTGGCGATTTGCTCCAGCGGCTTGGTGACGGCCTTCTCGAGGTCCTCGGAAGAGGCGCCCCGGTAGGTGGTAATGACCGAGACCGTGGGAAACTCGAGGTCGGGGAAAAAGTCCAGTCCCAGCCTGGAGAACGAAACGAAGCCCACCACGACCAAAATCATGGCCAGCATGGACGTGGTGACACGCCGGTTGACGGAAAATTCCGGGATCTTCATCACTGGACCTCACTGGTGATCTCGATGGGAGCGCCGTCTTCCAAGCCGAAGTTGCCTTCGCTGATGACCAGGTCTCCCTCTTCGACGCCGCTCAGGATCTCGGTCAGGATCGCGTTCTGGAGCCCGAGCACGACCTCCCGCTTTGCGGCCCGGCCGTCCCGGGCGATAAAAACATGCTTGTTCTCGAGGATGGCCTTCTGGGGGACGACCAGGGCGTTCTCATGAGTCTGGACCTCGAGGACGATCTCGCCGAACGTGCCCGGCCGGAGGACCAGGTCCGGGTTGTCTACTGCCACTTCGACCCCGAACTTCTTGGTCTGGGGGTCGGCGGCCAGGTTGACCACCTGGACGGTTCCCTTGAATTCTCGTCTGGGGATCGTCGGGACTCTCAGGATGGTCTCCTGTCCTTTCCGGATGAGAGGGATATCAGCCCCAGAGACCTCCACCCGGATCTTGATCCGGGAGAAATCCACAAGAGTGAGCACACCGCCGCCGCTCCCCGGCGAAAATCCACCCATTAAGGGGTTGATGACATCCCCGACCTCAGCGTTCTTGGAAGCGATGATACCACTGAAAGGCGCTTTCATGATGGAGACATCCAGGCTGTGCTTGGCCAGGTTGACGGCCGCCTGGGCCTGGTTGAGCTGGGCTTTGGCGGAATCGTATCCCAGTTTGACCTGTTCATTTTGCTGTTCGGAAACGGCTTTCTCTTTGTAAAGACGCTCCATGCGCTCCCAGTTCGTCTTGGCGTTGTTGAAATTGGCCTGGGCGACCGCCATGGCGGCCTCGGCCTGCTCGAGCTGGAGCCGGATGGCCTGGGTATCCAATTCGGCCAGGATCTGTCCCTTGGAAACACGGTCGCCTTCGTTGACAGCGATGCTGTCGATCTTGCCTCCGACATCGGGAGTGATATTGATGCTCTGCCTGGCTTCAATCGTCCCGGTATAGAGCAGCTTTTCTGAAATCCTTTGTCTGGCGACCTTGAAGACCTTGACCGGAGCCGCGCCGACGGCCTGGGTTTCCCCTTTGGATTCTGTATTCTGGGACGGCTTGCAGGAAGGTAGCAGGGCAAAGGCGAATCCCAACAGCAGGAGCATTCTGAAACGTTTCATTTTCTCCATCGTCTCTCTCCTTTACATCGACTCGGACTGTTTCCAGCCCGATCCCACGGCTTTCTCGAGCTGGGCCAGGGAGATGACATATTCATAGATGGCCCGGAGGTAATTGATCCTCGCTTCACTGAGGGCAACCTGGGCGGAGCCGACATCAGTGATAGTGATCAATCCTTCCGCGTAGTTGAGTTCGGCCACCCGGACGCATTCCTGGGCGGCATCGACATTCTTCTCCTGGGAGAGGAGTGACTCTCTGGCCTGGTTCAGGTTCAGAAAGGCGGACTGGACTTCGAACTTGATGTTATTGACGAGTCCTTTCTCAGTAAACTCAAGCTCCCGGATCAGGGCCTTCGACCGCGCCACCCTGGCCGGGGTCTGGAGGCCGTTGAAGATCGGGATGTTCAGGACAAGGTTAAAAGAATAGAAGCTCTGCCAGTTGTTTTTCTTGAAGCTGAGGTTATCGGCCCAAAAATTGTAGTTCCCGGAGACGGCGATCGTCGGCAGATAATCGGCCTTGGCGATCCTGATCATCTCGCCGGCCATCTGTTTCTGGTAAAGGAGTTGATTGAGCTCCGGCCGGTTGGCCAGCGACCGGGCGATGCTCTCGTCCAGGTCGATCTCGACCGGAGAGTAGGTCATTTCGCCGACGATCTCGACCGGTTGGGCGACGTCCAGCCCGAGAAGGGTCTTCAGGCTGAGTTCGGCCAGGGCGAGGTTGTTATGCGCCTGGATCACAGGCGGCTTCAAATTAGCCACCCGGACTTCTGCCCGAAGAAGGTCCAAGCGGGAAGATATTCCGACCTCGTACATGTTTCTGACGTTCTGTAACAGTTTTTCTGCCAGCTCAAGGGCTTCTTCCGTGACCCGGACCAGCTCCTTTGCCAGGAGGTAATTGTTAAAACCGCGTTTGACGTTGAAGACCGTCTCTTGCGTGGTCTGCCGGGCCGACTCCTGGGAAGAAAGGTAGTTCAGCTTGGCCGACTTGTAGCCGGCGGTAAGACGCCCGCCGGTGTACAGAGGGACCGAAAAGGCCAGCGAAAGCTGGTAGTCCCTGGTGAAGTCAAGGGCCACCCGTTGGGGACGTCCTCCCGGGATGAGGGAAGGAAATTCGAGGACGAACACCTTCTCGTCCAGGTTCTGGAGTCCCTGGGCATTCAGGCTGGGAAAAAATTGGGCGGCGGCCTCTCTCACCTGGGCTTGCGCCGCGTCCACTCTCTGCTGGGAGGCCAGATAGAATGGGTTCTGGGAGAGGGCCAGGTCTATGCTTTTTTCGAGTGTGAGCGTGATTTTCTCCTCGTCGGTAGCGGCCTGCCCGTTCCCGAGGAGGAGCCACAGGGCCAGGATGGAAAGTATGTTTCTCTTCATCTTGACGCTCCTTTCGCGAGTCCTTCTTCCCTTTTTTGAATTCCTTGAAGGAAGAAACCGTGGATGATCTCCGTGGCCTCCCTGACGCTGTAAGGACGTTCATGCCAGTAACGGACATGGCAGTACCCCTGGAGGAGGGATTCCAGAAAGGTGACGGCCGCGGAGACATCGATCTTGCGGAATTCCCCGTCGGCCACGCCATCCCTCAGGAAGCCGGCCACTTGGTCCAAGATATCTTTACGTCTCGTTTTCATTTTGGTTATGAACCGCCGGTCTGTATCCGATGTAAGCTTCTTCTCTTCGGTTACGAAGATCTTCATCTTCTCGATGAACGAGCGGTCGGTGATGAGCATGCGGGAGATGTTCTCTTTTTCCTGATGGAATTGGAGATAGAAGCGGATCCCTTTCTTCAGCCTTTCTTTCGCACTCAGCGGGAGGAGGCTAATCTTCTGCACTTCCTCATTGATTTCCTCGAAAAAATGGCCGAGGATCTCGAGGGTGAGTTCTCCCTTGCTCCGAAAATAATGGTATAGGGTCGCCTTGGAGAGCTGGGCTTCCCGGGCCACATCGTCCATGGTCATAACATTGTAACCTTTGCGGACGATAACCCGCTCGGCCGCCTCGAGGATGGAGTGATGAAATTGCTGCCGCCGTTTTTCCTCGCGCTCTCGCTGCAGTTTTTTTCTTTCCATTTTTTGACCCTTGGGTTTAATCTCAGGACCGGAAGGTTTAAAGACTAAACTAATGAGTTTAGACGCTCAGGATAGCCGAATCGGCCGGGCTTGTCAAGGCCGGTTGGAAGGAGTTAGAATAATGATCTCCGGGCTGGCTGACCATGAGGGCAGAACGAAGACGCTTCCCTATTGAAGGACGCTATCTTTTGGCCCTCCTGGCCTTCCTGTCTCTCCAGGCCCGCCCGTCTGACCTCCTCCAGCAAGACCGCGGCACGCCTCCCCGGTGGTGGAAGATCGCCCTCTTTCTAAAGGCGGAAGGAGAGTTCAAGGTGGACGAGGGAGGGCCGTCGGCGGTCGGGCATTTCTCCTTCGCCATCCAATGGACCGGCTGGCTGGAAAAGGATGACCAAGATTACCTTCTCTACCGCCTCGACTGCAGGCTTTGTGACTGGGAGGCCCAGCAGACTTTCTTCCTCCCGGAAACCACAAGAGTCCTGACCACGAACGACTTTCCCGATAAGCCCGGCTTCAACCTCAAATACCTCATCCGGGTCGGGGACAACCTCAACCTCGATTTCCTGGTCGACGGGATGGCGGTCCCCCAGGCTCATTCCGAGGAGGTGTTCCCGCTCCTGTTGCCCTCCTCCGAGCAGAATAGCCAGAAGAAGTCCGAGATTAACTACAACGATTGTCTCATCAAAGGTTCAAACCGGATCGAGATTCCGGAAGCGGCGCTCTATTCCGGTCCGGTGACAAAAGCCTACGCCTGGACATGGAAGAACCAGCAATGGCAGCTCAAGCAGCAGCGGTCCGTTTTCACCTCCCAGTCGCACCGGGTGAAGGTGGATCTCACCATCATCCCTCACCAGGAACGCCCCCGATAAATACGGCGACGCCATCCGGACAGCCTAGGCCCGCGGGTGGAATTTCTCGTAGACTTGGCGAAGCCGGTCCCGGCTGACGTGGGTGTATATCTGGGTCGTCGTGATCTGGCTGTGCCCCAGCATGAGCTGCACCGAGCGCAGGTCCGCTCCCCGCTCCAGAAGGTGAGTGGCGAAGGAATGCCGGAGGATGTGGGGACTGACCCTGGTTTCAAGTCCGGCCTTCCGGGCATAGTCGCGAAGCATCTTCCAAACCCCTTGGCGTGTAAAGGGATCGCCCAGACGGGTCAGGAACAGGGCCTCGACCGGCTTCCTCTGGAGCCGCGGCCGGGCTTCCTCGATATATCTCCTGGTCAGGGCGGCGGCCGCCTTGCCCAGAGGGACAACCCTTTCCTTGCCGCCCTTTCCACGACAGATGACATAGCCGTCTTCCAGGTTGATGTTGCCAGGCCGAAGCTGGATGAGTTCGCTCACTCTGAGACCGGTCGCATAGAGGACCTCGAGCATGGCCCGGTCGCGGAGGCCATGGAGGTCGCGCTCGTCCGGCTGGAGGACGAGATGAGCCACTTCGTCGACGGTCAGGAACTTGGGCAGGGAGAGCCATGTCTTGGGTGAAGAGAGGTTCGCCGTGGGGTCCTTGGCGACGAGTCCGTCCAGAAGGAGAAAACGGTAAAACGACTTCAGGGCCGAGATGAGCCGGGCCAGGGAGCGCGCCTGGAGCCCCGCCTGGCTCTGGCGGTGAACGAAGAGGGACAGAGTGTTTTCATCGGCCCGGGCCCAATCTTTTTTCTCCCTTTTGAGAAACAGGAAGAACTTCCGGAGATCACGGTCATAGGAGAGGATGGTGTTTTGCGATAGCCCTTTTTCGACCGAGAGATAGTCCAGGAAGAGCCGGAGGATGTCCTCAGCGGAGGAGCGCGGTGCGTTCATCCGAGAAAAGGATTGGAATCCTTCTCCTCGCCGACCGTGGTCCAGGGCCCGTGCCCGGGAAGGACGATCGTCTCCGGAGGAAGAGTCAGGATCCGTGTGCGGATGGATGTCTCCAGGTCTCGCGTCGAGCCTCCAGGGAGGTCGGTCCGGCCGACGCCGCCGTTGAAGAGCGTGTCGCCGGAAAAGAGGATGCCATCGCCGAGGAAGCTGACGCTGCCGGGAGTATGTCCGGGAGTATGGACGACGCGCAGGGTCGACCTCCCGATGGTGATGGTTTCTTCATCCTGGAGAAGGTGGTCGGGCGGCGGCGATTCCTTGGCGCCGAGAAAGAAGCTCAGCTCGGACTGTAAATCATGCTCCAGGAGCGGCTTGTCGAGCCCATGGATACAAAGAGAAACGGCGAATTTCTCCTTGACATCCCGGTTGGCGCCGATGTGGTCGAGGTGGCCGTGGGTATTGAGGAGAAGGGATGGCCCGAGCCCCAGCTCATAGATCAGAGGGAAGATGCGCTCCGCCTCGGCGCCGGGATCGATTATCGCGCAGTCGAGAGTTTCACTGCAGTAGACAAGGTAGCAATTCGTGTCCAGGGGACCGACGACGGCCAGCGCGTACTTGATCATTGCGCTCTTGCCGTCAATCATAATTCGAAGGCCCGGCCAAGTCAAGAAAAGGCTCGGGGCAG
>Ga0224495_10003099_pt1 | contig 10385 bp, 6 predicted proteins | sample SF_Jul11_sed_USG_FD_168128 | JGI IMG/M metagenome (GOLD analysis project Ga0224495, IMG submission 168128) | Sediment microbial communities from San Francisco Bay, California, United States - SF_Jul11_sed_USGS_4_1 | ecosystem: Environmental > Aquatic > Marine > Sediment | place: USA: California...
CAACGGGGGTCGTCGTCGTCCATGCGCCCTTCGGCGTGCACCCGCTCCTCTGGATGCCTGTGTTCATGTACGCCTCGTTGTCGTACATGATGTAGAGAATGTCCTCGTTCCTCTCGGCGGCGCCTGACAATGCCTGAATTCCGATATCTGCAGTTCCGCCGTCGCCCGCGATTGCGACAACTTGTATGTCATCTTTTCCCAGCTGCTTGTAAGCCCTCTTGATGCCCGTGACGCATGCGGCGCTGTTCTCGAACGCGACATGGTGATAGGGAACTTTCCAGCCGAAGTTCGGGTACATTGCGGTGAATATCATGAGGCAGCATGCAGGGTTGTAGACCACCGAATTCTTGCCGATGACTTTCATGATGTTCCTTATAGCTGTCGCCACGGCGCAGCCTGCACATGCCGTATGCCCGGGCGTCATTATCGCCTCATCCGGAAGATCCTTTATCTTCACCATTCGCTCACGCCCCTCGTGTTGATCCAGACAACATTCTTCTTGACCTTGCCGGTCTTCGCGACATCAAGCAGTGCGTCGAACATCTTTTCGATATCGTTTGTTGTAACGTCTCTTCCACCAAGACCTGCGATAAAATTCACAGTCGGAATCGTCAATCCGTATAGAGCGCTTTTTGCTTCGATGTATTGCGGACCGCTCACTCCGAAAGATACCGCTCTATCATAAACTCCGAAAGCCTTCACTTTCGATACGACTTTCCTTACCTCGTCGGTCGGATAGGGTCTCAAGAATCTCAGCTTCACGAGCCCGACCTTCTTGCCCTGCTTCCGATATGAATCCACAACCTCTCTTGCAGTGCCTGTTACTGTTCCGACGGTCATAAGGACGACATCGGCGTCATCTGTGCGGTATTCCTCGATCAATCCCTTGTAATCCCTGCCGAATTTCTTTGCGAAATCATCGTTCACATCGCGGATGACATCTTTGGATTTCTCAAGAGCGTCGTGCAACAGCCAACGTGACTCCATCATGTAATCGGGAGGAGCTGCATGACCGACCGCCATGGGCTTCTCCGGGTCGAGAACGGACGATTTTGGAATGTATTTTCCCAGGAAATCTTCCACGGGCTTCTCGTCAGCGAGATCTACCGGCTCCACGGAGTGCGAGAGAATGAATGCATCAAGGTTGACACACAGCGGTAGCTGCACTTTTTCATTCTCCGCGATCTTGAAGCCCTGGATTACCATGTCGTGTACCTCCTGGTTGTTCTCGCAGAACATGATTAGCCAGCCGCTGTCCCTTTCCGGCATGATATCGTTGTGTTCGCACCAAATGTTCAGAGGCGCCGACAGTGTCCTGTTGACGACCGCCATGACAATCGGCACACGAAGTCCGGATGCGGTGAATAGAATCTCGTGCATGAGTGCGAGTCCCTGCGATGATGTTGCCGTGAACGCCCTCACTCCTGCGGCGCTCGCGGAAACCGTCGCGCTCATCGCCGTGTGCTCGCTCTCCACTTCGATGAATTGAGCATCCATTATGCCGTCATTTACGAATTCTGAGATATGTTCGACAATGAAAGTCTGCGGAGTAATCGGATATGCCGCGACGACCTGAACCTTCGATCTCATCGCTGCCCAAGCGGCCGCATAATTCCCGGTGACGACTCTCTTCGGCATCCTCACTCACCTCTCCCCATCGCGATCGCATCTACTGGGCATTCGTTCGCGCAGATGCCGCATCCCTTGCAGTAGCTCATGTCGAATTCGAGCTTGTCCTTTGTCCGATAAATGCATCCCTCGGGACATGCCCACCAACAGGTGAGGCACATCGTGCACTTCTCCTTGTCATACTTCGGCTGGAAAACCTTCCAAGAACCTGTTTTATTCTCGACCATCGATCCCATGCCGACCTTTCCGAACGGCGTGTCCTGTTCGCCGATCGCCGCGCCAGGAAGCATTTCCTGCACGGTCGGCATCCATTTCTCGACGCCCTTCTTCTTAATCTTTCCTTTCGATTGGCCGATTACTGTCTGATCGTATGCGGCCCTTGCGGCTTTGGCGTTTATCAGTCCGACCTTCTCGCCGAGCCTGCCGCCGAATATGCTGATGATTCCTTTCTCAATGCCCTCTATTGAGACGGCATCCGAAGCTTTCGCGATGGCGCCTAATATCGCGCTATTCGTGACAGGCCTCTTCAGTATCTCGAGCGCGACGGTTGTTGCGTCTACAGTGGCGACCTTCAGGTCCATGCCGAGATCTATCTCCTCTGGCCTCTTGGCGGTGTTCACTATCGCCATGCCGTCCTTCTTCAGACCCACTGTCACATCTATTTGTTCAATCAACCCTTCGTCGAGCACGACTATGCAGTCCGGTTCGTACACCTGCGTCTTCACGCGGATAGGATTCTTGTCGATCCTCGTGAAGGCCAACACCGGGGCTCCTCGACGCTCAGAACCGAAAAATGGGAACGCGACCGCATATCCGCCCTCCTCAAAAGCGGCGCTCGCAAGCGCCTGGGCGGCCATCACAGCTCCTTGGCCGCCTCTGCCGTGAAATCTCACTTCATACATGAGCATCCCGCTTGATTTCTGAAATCGGGCTATTGATATGTATGTCGCAATTAAGCCTTTCTAGCTTACAAATGCAAATTACTGGTATGGCTGGAAAAAATGTATTATTCGAAACTCGTCTTTATCCATGCTATATCGGCGGTTTCCGGCAATGCGAAGCAGAGCATATCAGAGGTGTTCATAACAGGAGATTATCAGACTTAAGACGGCTGGGTGAAGGTTTATCTGTGAAATACTTGATTATGACCCTGAGAACAGCGAAAAGCATGTGATTTCGCCCTGCCTCTTGATATTGATATCATCTTGATTTGGTTAAAGAAGTGAGTGTCAATGCCCGCAATCAAGCCTAGCGATGGAAGAAAAGATGTCAACGGGATAGAACTCAAGGTAGCTCGAGCACATCATCAGTCAGAAGTCGGCCTCGGCCGGGCAAGGATAGACACGCTCACTCGCAAGCAACTGAACGTCGATGTAGGAGACATAATTGAGATAACTGGCACCAAGAAGACCGCCGCGAAGGTTTTCAGGGCGTCTCATGAGGATGAGGGCAAGGGAATCATCAGGATCGACGGGATGATACGCGGCAACGCAGGCATTTCAATCGGAGAGAAGGTAACGCTCAGGAAAGCTGATGTCACGACCGCCACGAAGATCATTGTCGCCCCCAAGATACCCGAGGGCAAGAAGGTCAAGTTTGGGCAGGGGGTCGAAGAGCTTTTCAAAAGAGGACTTCTGAACAGGGCGGTCGTAAAAGGCGATGAGATAATAATCCCGAACATCGCACTGATGGGAGGATTCCTACCGTTCGTGGTCGTCTCCACAGCTCCCCAGGGCATAGTCCAGATTACCGAGGTCACCCAGCTGTCCGTCAAGACGGAACCTGTCGAGATTACCGAGATCATGAGGCCTTCGGTCACGTACGACGACATAGGCGGAATCGACGAGGAACTTCAGAGAGTCAGGGAGATGATCGAGCTGCCTCTCAAGCATCCCGAGCTGTTCGACAGGCTCGGAATAGATCCGCCGAAAGGAGTTCTTCTGTTCGGACCGCCCGGCACGGGTAAGACTCTTATCGCTCGAGCCGTCGCGAACGAGGCGGGAGCGAATTTCTTTTCAATCCAAGGACCAGAAATAATGTCCAAATTCTACGGCCAGAGCGAGGAGAGGCTCAGGGAAATATTCGCCGAGGCCGAGAAGAATTCCCCATCGGTCATATTCATCGACGAGGTCGATTCGATCGCCCCAAGACGAGATGAAGTTCAAGGGGAAGTTGAGCGCAGAGTGGTGGCACAACTGCTCACATTGATGGATGGCATGAGCACTAGAGGGAATGTCATCGTCATCGCCGCGACCAACAGGATAGAGGCGATTGATCCCGCGCTGAGAAGACCTGGGAGATTTGATAGGGAGATCGAGATTGGCGTTCCTACCGTTGAGGGCCGGGAGGAGATATTGCATATCCACATGCGAGGCATGCCTCTAGATGATGATGTTCAGATCCGCTACATCGCAGACATCACACACGGCTTTGTCGGTGCGGATCTCGCCGCTCTGGCGAGAGAAGCTGCAATGAAATCACTGAGGAGATATCTGCCTGAGATAGATCTTGAAAAGGCCATCCCCGCAGTCATTTTGGAGAAAATGAGGGTCACGTCACAGGATTTCCAAACCGCGCTGAAAGAGATTGAGCCGAGCGCGATGCGAGAGGTGCTCATCGAGATTCCGAACGTTAAATGGGAGGATATCGGAGGTCTCGAAGAGGTCAAGCGGCAACTCAAAGAAGTCATCGAGATGCCGTTCGAGGACCCCGAATCATTCGCGCGCATGGGGATCCGCCCTCCGAGAGGAGTCCTGCTGTTCGGCGCTCCGGGCACGGGGAAAACCATGATCGCGAAAGCAATCGCGAGCCAGACAAAGGCGAACTTCATTTCCATCAAAGGCCCCGAGGTCATGTCGAAATGGGTCGGCGAAAGCGAGAAAGCTATACGGATGATATTCAAGAAGGCGAAGCAGGTCTCCCCCGCGATCATTTTCCTTGACGAGATAGATGCGATCGCCCCAAGGAGAGGAGCATACTCCGACTCGGGAGCCAGCGAGAGGATAGTCAATCAGATATTGACATCAATGGACGGTTTGGAAGATTTGGACAACGTAATTGTAATAGGTGCTACCAACAGGCCGGACATTCTCGATCCGGCGCTGCTCAGGCCCGGCAGGTTCGACAGGATACTTCTTGTCCCCGTTCCCGACGAGCAGGGGCGTCACAAGATCATGCAGGTGCATACAAGGAACATGCCGCTTTACAAAGTGGATATTGAGATGCTCTCGAAAAGGCTCGATGGATATGTCGGAGCCGATATCCAGAACCTCTGCAGAGAGGCCGCGATGATCGCGCTCAGACAGGACCGGAGGGCGAAGATCGTCTCGATGGAGCATTTCGAGGAGGCGATGACCACCGTTAAGCCTTCGACAGACGAGAACACGGCGAAATACTATGAGAAGCTCGGGCAGGAGCTATCGACCGCAATGGCTAAAAGGAAGAAGGAGGATTTCCTGTTGGGCTACTACAGGTAGGCCAATTGGCATTGTCAGATTGGAGATGGGAGACAATGAAGAAATTTGTCAGCGAACTCAAAGGCAAGACGGTCATGACCAATGACGGTCAGATTCTAGGCGTCATCGAGAATTTCATAGTGGACACATCGACGGGTGATCTGAGGCATGTCCTCGTCATACCTGCCGAGGAGATAGACTCACGGATGTACAAGACAGACCCTGAGGGAAGGCTCATTCTTCCGTTCAGCGAGATGAGAGCTGTCAGAGATGTCGTCGTAATGAGCATCGAGTGAAATTCTCAAAATGAGCGATTGTTTCCGATCGCTCAGAATCAGGTCTCTCTCTTCTTGTGAGCTGAGATTATCCTGTCCATCAGGTCTCGCTTTGTTCCAGATTTATCAAGACCAAGAGCGACGCAGAACTCCTCTAGCTCGCTCTTCTTCATCTTTCTGAGAGAGTATCTGTCGACCGCGCCCAACCTGTCCCATACTTCCTTCGGCGTCTTCGGGGGCAATTCGACGGGTTCTTCGGCCTTGTGCTTCTTCTCCTCTGCGGGGACCTTGCCCTCGTGCGCCTTCAGATTCTTCTTGGCATCTTCGAAATCAGGGGATAGCTTGAGCGCCTTCCTGAAGCATTCCACAGCTTTATCGACCCGATCCATTCTGACCAGCACTATCCCTTTGTTGTTGTAGGCCTCCGCCGTCTCTTTGATTTTCAAAGATTCGTCGAAGCTTTTCAGAGCCGCATTGAGATTGTCCATCTCCAATAATGCGAACCCCTTATTGATTTGGACAAGGGGATCCTCCTTAAGAAGCAAAGATTGCTCGAAGCATGTTATGGCCTCCTTGTATCTCCCCTGAGAAGCGAGCAGCGCCCCGCGATTGTTCCAAGAGACGGAATTTTTGGGTTGCGCGGAGACCGCGAGGTCGTAATATTTCCCCGCGTCATCGATGTTCCCCAGCTTTGAGTATGCCACTCCGATGTTGTTGCTCGGGTCCGAGAAGACATGCTCCAACTCTCTGGCCCTCTCGAATATCTCGATCGCCTTCTCAAATTCACCCGCCTCAAGATCGAGGATTCCCTTGTAGTTCCATGCCGTTGCGGAGGGCTCAAATGACACGGCTGATTCGAGGTGCTCAGCGACATCCTTCATCTTTCCCGCGGCAGCACTGTCCATTGCGGCAAGTATCTCGGGCATCCACTGTCTCTCGTCTAGCAGAGGTGCGAGAGCCTCCCCCGCCTCCTGATATTTCTTCTGCGAGCTGAGCATGTACTCGATCGAATAGATTGCCTCGCTGCATGCCGGTTCGATCTCCACGGCTCTCCTGAGCGTCTTCAGCGCTTCCTGTGTCTTTCCGATGGCATGAAGCGCCATTCCTCTGAGTATCAACATGCGGACCGATATCGGCTCTAGCCTGAGCCCCTTATCAAGCTCGTCGAGCGCGATCTCGGGGCGCCTCATGAGAATCATGAGTTCCGCGGCATCACCGAATACCTCCTCCGCAACGCCTACCGTCGTCTCATCCGTCTCCTCTTCGAGCAGATCAGTATCCTCGATTGTGATTACGGGGAGGATGCTCTCTTCCGCAATTACGGGCAGTTCGGCCTCTATTCCTGCCTCTATCATTTCAGCCGTTGCAGCCTGTTCGGCCTCTGCAGCCTCGGTCAATTTCGTTATCTCCTTCGTTTCAGCCGATTTCCTTGCAACATCAGCAGGGGTCTTCCCGAAAAGCGAGGCGATCCTGTCCGTCAACTCGTCGACGCCGTGCACCTTCTTTTTCTCCGAATCCAGCATTCTTCTTATCTTCGAATTCGTCGGATCCAATTCAAGGGCGATCTCGATGCTCCTGATCGCCTCGATCGACTTGCCGATCCTGCTCTCCATCTCCCCCTTCTCCTGCCATACTTCGGATGAATCCGGGCGCAATGTCGCGAGATGATCAAAACATTTCAAAGCTTCCTCGTATTTTTCGAGCATGGCGAGAGCCCTCCCCTTGTTCAGCCATGCGTCCGGAAATTCCGGCTCGATGGATATGGAATCATCGAATGCAAAGACTGCATCCTCCGGCTTTTTCAGGTTGATGAGAACGATTCCTCTATTGTTGTGATTCCTTGCCGATCTCGGATTGATCTTGATGGCCTTATCAAGTACTTCGAGAGCCTCCGGGAACCGTTTGAGCTTAAGAAGCGTATCCCCCTTGTCAGTGAGCGCATCCTCGTGTTTCGGGTTGATCTTAAGCGCCTTGTCATATGCCTCGAGTTCCTCATCGTATCTTCCAAGCGAGTACATCGTGGCGCCTATCGAGTACCAGAGTTCTGAACTGTCAGATCTCAACTCAAGAGCTCTCGCATAGCATTCCAGCGCTTTGGCGTGCTGCCCGAGCCTCTCCAATGCGTTCCCCTTGAGCCTCCATGGGATTTCCGATCCAGGGTCGGTCGCTATCGCTCGATCGAAATGCTCGATGGAGCGGCCATAATTTCCAGCCTGCATTAGCTCGACCCCGAGCATCATCTGCCCCTCGATCGAGCTGTCCTCCGTGGGCGGAGCCTTGCCGACCCTGTCCATGGCGAAATCCTTCAGGATCATCTCTTCTATGCCGGCCTTTCTGATGAGCCCTACAAGGTTGGATCCGTTGACGAGCAGGACGCCGCGCCTGTTCCCCTCCTTCTCGGCCTCCTTGGAGATTTCTCCAAGGGTCATCAGGATGCTTCGCGGAGCCCTGACTTTCTCCGCGTAGGTCGCCAGCTTCTCAATGTCTACCGGCCCGATTATTGCAGGTTCCTTGTTTACAAAGAGTATCTCTTTCTTCTGATCCTTCTTTGAGATCACTTCTGCAAAGTAGTATGAGGCCCTGTTCTTGATCTTCCTCGATTCGACATTTAGCTCATCCATGAGCTGTTGCATGACCTCGTTGAACTGCTCGTCGGTGATTCTGCGAAGATCCTCCAGTATCAGGGAGTCGGCGTCCTTCTCCAGTCGCTCCTTGAGATCAACCAGTCTTACCGCCCCCCTCTATTATCTTCAGCCATTGCAGGGCTTTCTCGTGACCCGGGTCCAGCTCGAGGCATTTCTTGAAGCTCTTGACCGCGTCCGCGGATAATCCCAACGATTGCAGCGATATGCCCCTGCTGCACCATGCCCTCGAATCACCCGGCTCCAGATCGAGGTACTTTGCGAACGCGCGCTCCGCCTCCTGCGATTTGTCCTTTTCGAGAAGCATCTCGGCCTTGAAAAGCAGCCCTTCCCTGCTGTCTGGCATGAGCGCGAGGAACTGATCTATCGATTGGATCGAGGCTCCCCATTTGTCCATCAATCTCTGTGCCTTCGCTCTTCCCAGCCATGCTCTGGCGTCGTTCTTGTCATGCGTGAGAGCTTCGGCAAATGCCTGCTCCGCCTCCTTGTATCTCTGGTTGGCGAGGAAAATGAGCCCTTTCTCGGCGAACGCATCGACGAAGCTTGGCAGAAGCCTGGCCGCCCTGTCCAGGTGCTGTATCGCCGCGCCCCATCTGCCCTGCGCGAAATCCACTTTCGCCTTCCAGTACCAGCCGGCGGCGCTGTCCCTGTCCTTTTTGAGCAGCTGCCCGACCACTCGGTTCGCCTGCTCAAACTGACCGTTGTATAGGTAAGCTCTCGTGAGAAGGATCAAAGTCGCCGGATCAGCACCTTTCTTCTCGGTCAGCCGCATCCTCAGTATCTCGATCGCGGTGTCGAAATCTCCCAAGCTCAGTGCCCGGTTCGCCTCCTTGATCGGGTCTGAGATGTGCTCCCGTTTGATCCGTGGCCTTCTCTTCTCCATCAACGGTTGCCTCTTGGCCTTAGCCGCGCTCTCCTCAGGGAGTATCATCTCCTCTGCCTGAAGCAGCTCCTCGAGCTTCGCGGCGGCGCCCGGCTCGAGCGCTATCTTGAGATCGGCCTCCCTTCTCGTCGCCTCGTCCTCCTGCCCCATATTCCTGAGCAGGTGTATGAGCGCCTTGTATCCCTTGATGTAATTCTTGTCGATCAGGACCGCTTCTTCGTAGGCGGATATCGCCTCCTCGTACCGTTCGAGCTTCTTCAGATACTCCCCTTTCTCGAACCAGGCATCCGCACTTTCGCTCACGGATATCGCGAGCTCTAACAGGCTGATCGCCTCATCGACATTCCCCATGTGAAAATGCGTCTTTGCCAGTGCCCTCACGAGCACCATGTCGTCCGGGAAGCTCTTCCTCGCCCTGGAAAGCTTCTCCTCGGCGTACTCGAAGGCTCCGGCGTCGAGCAGGATCAAGCCAGACATCTTCATGGCGAGGGAATATAGGTCGTCCCTGCGCGGTATCCTTCCGAGGAATTCGAGCGATCTCAGCAGGGCGAATTTCCTCTTCTCCCTGCACCATCTGACTGGGGCAGCCCTCATCAGCACGCTTCTTGACGCGCTCCAGTAGATCAGCCCCATCCGAAGGAATATGTCGCTGTTGATGAGCTTTGGATACTGTGAAGAAAGCGTGTTCACCTTGTGCGCGATTTCCGCAACGACCCTCGACCCTTCCTCCGTCAGGGACAGTTTGGGCTGGTCAGAATAAAGAGGAACTCCATATTGGCTGAGAACGAAATTGGCAACTTCATAGTAAGATTTCGCTTCCTTTTCAATCGCCTTCTTCACATCGAACGCGCTTACGGTTTCGTGGAACGACTGCCCCTCTACTGAATCGATGTCCCCTCCTGTTGTAGGTCCGAGCCTGATGAGCGCACTTGCCTCATGTCTGAGTCGCTCGACGAGGCTCTCTCCGATTATTGTCGGCGGAAAGAAGAATAAAGGGTCCTGAAAACATGTGTCGGCACATGATTCACACAAATATGCGGATTCTTCGGTGGCATCGCCGCATCTTATGCAGGACAAACGAATTACCTTCAGCTTGTATTATGGTTAGCAATTAAAAAACTACCGACCTGAAATCTCTATCTGGAAGGTAGTTTCTTCGACATATATCGACCGTCGAATGAGTATCCGAATCTTCGATAATATCCTCGGACGCCTACCCCGCTGTTGATTCTCATCATCGAACATCCTTCTTTGGAGGCTATGGATTCGCATCTGTCCAAGAGCTGTTTCCCATAGCCCCTATGCTGAAAGCCTTCTGGCAACTGCTCGTCTATCGGAACCTGCTGCCCATACACCCTTAGCTCCCTCAGAGTGGCGGCCGGTCCATCATCGCCGTGATCGATCCTCAGGCGAGCGAATCCGATTAACGTGTCCTTTGCAGGGTCTTCAAGCTCGATGAAGTCCTCGCGGCCATTCGAGGCTCGATAGAAGATCTCCTTAA
>Ga0224495_10003100_pt1 | contig 10383 bp, 9 predicted proteins | sample SF_Jul11_sed_USG_FD_168128 | JGI IMG/M metagenome (GOLD analysis project Ga0224495, IMG submission 168128) | Sediment microbial communities from San Francisco Bay, California, United States - SF_Jul11_sed_USGS_4_1 | ecosystem: Environmental > Aquatic > Marine > Sediment | place: USA: California...
TCATTCAACGCAACGATCTTGCCGAGTTCACTGAGAAGACTTCCCATATCCTCGACCTGATCGGGAACGACTTCGAGAGTGAGCACCGGGTAATTTTGCGCCAACACCACGCCATTGCGGTCGAAGATGGAGCCGCGTACTGGCGGGATCGGCACCGGCTTGATGCGGTTTTCCTGCGACAGCGTGGCGAAGTGCCGATAATTGACGATCTGGATATAGGCGAGTCGCAGGAACAACAACGCGGTCAGTGCTGCCACCACGCTCGCCACGATCGACAGCCGCGATCCGAACAGGCGCGATTCGCGCAGATGATCCCGGATCTCGCCTGCGCGCATGCCCTAGGGAGCCCCGGAACAAGTCATGCTTGGACGTTTCTGCGAGAAACGCGGAGGACGCAGAGGCGCAAAGGACATATTGATTCCACAATCTCGGCGTCCTCCGCGCCTCTGCGTTCTCTGCGAATTTTCCAGGGCGCATGGTGAAGCACAGACGGTTTTCTGCGGACGCAACGAGTTCATGCTGAATCAGAAATTCCCTAACTGACGTTGCCGTGGCGGCGGATGTCGCGCAGAATCACGAACAGCCAGGGCCAGAGGAGCATGCTGACGATGCCCGGTGTGAGGTAACCCCAGGTGGAGGGGGCCTGGCCGGCGAGATTCTTTATCCACAACACCAGCAGGTTGTTTGTGATTACCAGCAGCAGCACCACAACCGCCTGCTGCCAGCGCGGAAACATGCGCAATTGCAGGTGGAAACGGACAGCGAGGAAGGCGATCAGCGACTTCGCAAGGGCATTCTCGCCGAGCATCGAACCATACAGCACGTCGAGCATCAGCCCCACGCTCCAGCCGGTGCCCACGCCGACGCGTGTCGGCAACGCCATGCACCAGTAGATGAGCACCAGCGCTACCCAGTCGGGACGGAACTGCTCGGTCCATACCGGCCACGGCAATATCGACAATACCAGCGCTACAAGAAAACTGGCGGCAATGATCAGGCGACGACGTGCGTTGTGGCTCAGGTTCATGGTGTTGTGCCCTCTGCCGGCCTGGCCGGTTCAACCGCCGTTGGCTGCGGCACCTCGGCCGGCTGACGCACCTCAACCTGTTTCTTCGTTTCGACGATCTTTTTTGGCTGAACCGGTTTCTTGACCTCAGCGGGTTTCTTTACTTCAGCGGGTAACATCGACTTCGTTGGCCAGATGAGCAGTACTTCCCTGTTATGGGATAGTTGCGCTACCGGCGTTGCGGTAATGTCGAGAAACGATTCATTCGGGTCGTTCACGATCTTATTCACTTTTGCTACCGGGTAGCCGAATGGAAAGCTGCCACCGATACCGGAGCTCACCAGCAGGTCGCCTGGTTTGATATCGGACGAGGCGGTCAGGTAGCGGATTGAAACCTTGTCCGGCGCGCCGATGCCGAAGGCAATCGCGCGCAGGCCGTTGCGATTCACCTGTACCGGTAGCGCGTGGCCCGGGTCGGTGATCAGAATCGCTGTACTCTGCAGCACGCCAACCTCGCTGACCTGACCGCGGATGCCGTAGGCATCGATTACCGGCTGCCCCAGGTAAAGGCCGTCTTTCTCGCCCTTCGCGATCACCACGGTGCGCCGGAACGGCTCGCTCGCGACTTCCAGCAGTTCCGCCACCACGGCCCGATCCGCCACCAGCGCACTGGTGCCGAGCAGTTGACGCAGGTGGGCATTTTCGGCTTCGAGCGCTTCATAGCGTTGCAACCGGGCAAGCAGTATCGGCTGTTCGGAACGCAGCCGCTCGGTCTCGGCGCGCAGGGATTCATCGCCATGGACAAAATCGAAGATCGTGCCACCCACGCGTACCGGGATCGCGGCGAGAATCTGGATAGGCACGAACAACACCGTGAGCCCGGCGCGGATCTTTTGCAGGTGATGGCCGCGCGCATCGAGCAGCATCAGTCCCACCGCCAACAAGGCCAGTAAAACGAAACGCGTCAGGTTGGAAGGTGCGCGGATCTGCCAGCCGGAGAACTGCAGCATTTAGGGTAAGCAAGCCTGCACAAAATTATCCATAAGAGGGTAAGCAAGCCTGCACAAAATTATCCATAAGAGGGTAAGCAAGCCTGCACAAAATTAGCCATATTAGTGGACAACCGGGCCGTGATGGCCCGGGGAGCTCAGGAAGAACCGGGGCGCGAAACTATTCGGGCGCAGCGCGCGGTCACTCATGTACGAACACGTCACTCAGCGATTCGGTTTCTTCCAGCGCGCGCCCGCAGCCGCGCACCACGCAGGTGAGCGGGTCTTCGGCGATCACGATCGGCAGGCCGGTTTCTTCGCGCAGCATGATGTCGAGGTCGCGCAGCAGCGCACCGCCGCCGGACACCACCAGGCCCTTGTCGGCGATGTCTGCCGCCAGTTCCGGCGGCGTCTGTTCCAGTGCACCCTTGATGGCGGTGACAATGCCGGCCAGGCATTCGGACAGCGCGGCAAGCACCTCTTTGCTGTTGAGCACCATGCTGCGCGGCACACCATCGGCAATATGCCGGCCCTTGATTTCCATCTGGCGCATCTCGCTTTCGTGCCAGGCGGTGCCGACCTGGATCTTGACCCTCTCAGCCGTGGCATCGCCGATCAGCAGGCCGTACTTGCGACGCACGTAACTGATGATGGCCTCGTCCATTTTGTCGCCAGCGATGCGCAGTGAGGTGGCATACACCATGCCGCCGAGCGAAATCACGCCGACTTCGCTGGTGCCGCCGCCGATGTCGAGCACCATGGAGCCTGTCGGGTCGCCGATCGGCAGGTCGGCGCCGATGGCCGCGGCCATCGGCTCTTCGATCAGGTACACCTCGCGCGCGCCGGCGCCGATGGCCGACTCACGGATCGCACGCCGTTCCACCTGGGTGGAGCCGCAGGGCACGCAAATCACAATGCGCGGGGACGGCTGTAATAGGCGTTTTTCATGCACCTTGCGGATGAAATACTTGAGCATTTCACCGGTCACGGTGAAGTCGGCGATCACGCCATCCTTCATCGGGCGAATCGCCTGGATCGAACCCGGGGTGCGGCCGAGCATGCGTTTGGCCTCCACGCCCACCGCCAGTACCTGGCGGCCGCCGCGCGGGCCGAATTCCTGGCGTACCGCGACCACCGATGGTTCATTGAGAACGATGCCCTTGCCACGTACCCAGATTAGGGTGTTGGCGGTGCCGAGGTCGATGGCGAGATCGCTGGAGAAATAGCCGCGCAGGTTTTCAAACATGAATGAAGTGTAGCCTTGAAGTCGTGAAGATGAGTCAAATCCCGGTAATCAGTCTACTGTAGCAACCGCCGGGGGCCGGTTCAACCGCCCGGATGAATGTGGTAACGTGCGGACGCGTTCCCACTGCTGGTTCAAGACGGGTTTTATGTCCTTCGATAGAAAAGACGTGATCAAGATTGCCCACCTGGCGCGCCTGGATATCACCGAGGCCGAGGTCACCGCGACCACCGAGTCACTGTCACGCATCCTCGGGCTGATCGAGCAGATGAACGCGGTGGACACCAAGGCGGTCGCGCCCATGGCCCACCCCCAGGATGCGGCCCTGCGCCTGCGCGACGACCGCGTTAGCGAGCCCGACCAACGCGACAAATTCCAGCAGATCGCCCCGGCCACCGAAGCCGGGTTGTACCTGGTACCCAAGGTAATTGAGTAACGAAAGCCCAACGCGAAGACGCAGAGAACACCAAAATGATTTGTGTAATTAACAGCTTTTCTCTGCGTCTTCGCGTCTCTGCGTTGAGTTTCTAACGCCATGTTTAATAAAACCGTTGCCGAGCTGTCCACCCTGCTAAAGGCCAAAAAGGCTTCGAGCGTCGAGCTCACCCAGGGGTATTTGGACCGTATTAGTAAGTATAAGGAGCTGAACGCGTTCATCTCCCTCGACCCGGCGCGCTCGCTGGCCCAGGCCAGGGCCGCGGACGAGCGTCTCGCCAAGGGTCAGGCCGGCCCGCTCACCGGCATCCCGATCGCCCAGAAAGACATTTTCTGCGCCGACGGCTGGCTGACCACCTGCGGCTCGAAAATGCTGTCCAACTTTGTCGCGCCCTACGATGCCACGGTCATCGAGCGCTTTAATGCCGCCGGCGCCGTGTGCCTCGGCAAGACCAATATGGACGAGTTCGCCATGGGTTCGTCGAACGAAACCTCGTTCTATGGCCCGGTGAAGAATCCCTGGGATACCCAGGCCGTACCGGGCGGCAGCTCCGGCGGCTCGGCCGCAGCGGTGGCCGCGCGTCTTGCCCCGGCCGCCACCGGCACCGACACCGGCGGTTCGATCCGCCAGCCGGCGGCGCTCACCGGCATCACCGGCATCAAGCCGAGTTACGGGCGGGTGTCGCGTTACGGCATGATCGCGTTCGCCAGCTCGCTCGACCAGGGCGGACCCATGACCCGCACAGCCGAAGACGCCGCGTTGCTGCTCAACGCCATGTGCGGCTTCGATGTGCGCGACTCGACCTCGGTCGATCAGCCGGTGCCGGATTTCACGGCAAGCCTCCACAAAAGTATTAAAGGACTGCGTATCGGTCTGCCGAAAGAATATTTCGGCGCCGGCCTGGGTGCCGACGTGGCCAAGGTGATCGAAGCCGCGATCGCCGAGTACAAAAAACTCGGTGCCGAGATCGTCGAAGTGTCGCTGCCCAACAGCCAGCTCGCCATTCCCTGTTACTACGTGCTGGCCCCGGCCGAGGCCTCCAGCAATCTGGCGCGTTTCGACGGCGTGCGTTACGGCCACCGCGCCGCCGAGTACAAGGATCTGTCGGACATGTACTGCAAGACCCGCGCCCAGGGTTTCGGCGCCGAGGTGAAGCGCCGCATCCTGATCGGCACCTATGTGCTCTCGGCCGGTTATTACGATGCCTATTATTTGCAGGCGCAACGGCTGCGCCGCCTGATCACCGATGATTTCAACCGCGCGTTTGAAAAGTGCGACGTGATCCTGGGCCCGACCACGCCGACCACGGCATTTAACCTCGGCGCCAAGAAAGACGACCCGGTGGCCATGTATCTGTCTGACATCTACACCATCTCGGTGAATCTCGCCGGTCTGCCCGGCATGTCCATCCCGGCCGGCTTCGGCGCCGACAGTCGACCGGTCGGATTGCAGTTGATCGGAAAATATTTCGACGAGGCGCGCCTGCTGAATGTGGCACACCAGTACCAGCAGGCGACCGGCTGGCACCAGCAGGCGCCGAAGGGGTTTGTCTGATGGAATGGGAAACGGTCATCGGTCTGGAAGTGCATGTGCAGCTGCTCACCAAGAGCAAGCTGTTCTCGGGCGCGGCTGCGCAATACGGCGCTGAGCCGAACACCCACGCCTGCGCGGTGGATCTGGCGCTGCCCGGCGTGCTGCCGGTGATGAACCGCGAAGCGGCGCGCATGGCCACCAGGCTGGGACTGGCGATCGGCGCCGTCGTCAGTCCGCGCTCGGTGTTCGCGCGCAAGAATTATTTCTATCCTGACCTGCCCAAGGGTTACCAGATCTCGCAATACGAGTTGCCGGTGGTGCAGAAGGGCACGCTCCGCATCGAAGTCGATGGCCAGGAAAAGATCGTCGGCGTCACGCGCGCGCATCTGGAAGAGGACGCCGGCAAGTCGCTGCACGAAGATTTCCACGGCCTCACCGGCATCGATCTCAATCGCGCCGGCACGCCGCTGCTCGAAATCGTGTCTGAGCCGGACATGCGCTCGTCGAAGGAAGCGGTTGCCTATCTCAAAAAACTGCATTCGCTCGTGACCTATCTCGAAATCTGCGACGGCAACATGCAGGAAGGCTCATTCCGCTGCGACGCCAACGTGTCGGTGCGCCCGAAAGGCCAGAAGGAATTCGGCACGCGCGCCGAGATCAAGAACGTGAACTCGTTCCGCTTTGTCGAAAAGGCCATCGAGTTCGAGGTCGAACGCCAGATCGAGCTGCTCGAAGGCGGCGGCAAGGTGGTGCAGGAAACCCGCCTGTACGATTCGGTGAAAAACGAAACCCGCTCCATGCGCGGCAAGGAAGAGGCGCATGACTACCGCTACTTCCCCGATCCGGACCTGCTGCCGCTGGTGATCGAAGCGAGCTTCATCGAGGAAACCCGCAAGACCCTGCCGGAACTGCCGGACGCGAAGGCCGAGCGCTTCAAGCAGCAGTACAAGCTCTCGGCCTACGACGCCGGCGTCCTGACGGCGACGCGTGCCATGGCCGACTACTACGAACTGGTGGTACGCGAATCCGGCGCCGATCCCAAGATCGCCGCCAACTGGGTGGCCGTGGAACTGTCTGGCCTGTTGAACAGCGAGAACAAGGAAATCAGCGACGCGCCGGTCACGGCCGCACTGATGGCCGGGCTGCTCAAGCGTCTGGTCGACAACACCATCTCCGGCAAAATCGCCAAGGATGTGCTCGCGGCCATGTGGGCCGGCGAGGGCGACGCCGACGCCGTGATCGCGCAGAAGAGTTTGAAGCAGATCACCGACAGCGGCGCGATTGAAAAGGCGGTGGATGACGTGATCGCGAATAATCCGAAACAGCTCGAACAGTACCGCGCCGGCAAGGAGGCGCTGTTCGGCTTCTTTGTCGGTGCTGTAATGAAGGCTACCCAGGGCAAGGCCAACCCGGCGCAGGTCAACGAGCTGCTCAAGAAGAAGCTCGCCGGTTAAGCCCAGCAGAAAACACGCGCCGTTCCCGGCGCGTGTTTTTTCTACATCGTCCAGCTCAATCCCGCCACCGCTGACCAGTCGGCGGTCAGCTGCGTGCCGTTCACATAGCGGTACAGCGGCAACTGCACGAAACCATAGAGTTGCAGGTTTGGCGTGAGCAAATGGCTCAGGCCCGGGCTCAGGTTCAGGTAGGTGCCGCCGGATTCATCCGGTTCGGCGTTGATGCCCTGATCACGGTCTTTCCAGTGCAGGTTAAGTTGCAGCAGCGCGCTGGTTTTGAGCGTGACACCATAGCGCAGCCCGATATCGAGCAGCACCTGCTGTCCGGGCGCATAACCGGCTTGCTCGCCCAGCGGCACTTGCCAGGCCACCTGGGTAAACAAGGTGGTGGCGTCGCCTTCGAGCTTGCGGTAGTAGTACGCGCCGAGCAGGGCATCGGTGGTGCCGCTGCCGGGTTGCAGGCTGCGCTCGGCCACGACGCCGCTGTCGTTAGCCTCCTTAGTGCTGCCGCTCGGCAGTTTTATGCCGAACTGCAGTCCGGCGGCGCTGTCTTCGCTCAGGCCGAACTGGCGGCGCGCCAGCAGCCGCAGATCGCCAATGTTCTGGAAATTCCACGACTCGATTGTCGGGCCGGCATTGTCCACGTGACGGTGGACCCGATCGATCAGCGGCAGCTGCGCGGACAGCGCCCAGTCCGGGCTGAAGGCATAGTCGAGCGCGGCCATGAGGTTGCGATTGAGCGTGCGGGTTTCGTCGATCGTGCCCGGCAGGCCTTCCGGTGCAACCTTGGCGCCGCCGCGGCGCAACTGATTCTGGTCCGTGTATTCGTAGCGCAGGCCGAGTCGCAGGCCGGCGCCGGTCCAGGCGCCCTGGGTTTCCCACTGGGTATTGACGCTGCAAAAGGCGGCGCCGCAACTGGCGTGCGCCGGCTGGAATGTCCCCGCCGCCAGCAGCACCCCGGAGAATGCCAATACGCCGGCCGAGAGTCGGGACTTGTGCACGAATTGCCTCCTTAATGTTTCTTGTTGTGCGTCGCGCACGCTACTCGCGCACGGCCAGCCAGTGCATTGTGGCATAACGCCGCATGCTCGCTGTTCTGGAAAGAGCGGGTTTCAGAGAGTGTCGTGGTGCAGTAGGAAATGGACAGGTATCTCCAGCCAGCTGCCCACGCCCCTGCCGGCGTGCGCCAGCATGCGCAAAAAACGCCGGGGCTTGCGCCCCGGTGAATGCGCTGGGCATATCGCCGGAATGCGGCGTGCCTGCCAGTTTCTGAGGAGAGTCAGCGCAGTAGAGATGGTAGTAGAGCGGCGGCGTGCACGGAATGCGGCCGAATGTCGCGCCACGGTGGTCAGCGGGCCGCGTGCAACGCGGACCCGCTGGACGTTTTGTCGAGACGGAACGCGATCGGCACCTCCACCCACGAGGCGACCGGCGTGCCGGCGCGTGTCGCCGGTACAAAGCGCCAGCGACGCACGGTTGCGAGCGCGGATTCATCCAGCAGTGCGTGACCGCTGCTGCGCACAATGCGCGCTTCGGCACAACGTCCGTCCTCCAGAACCTGCGCGCGCAGCACCACCCGGCCTTCCGCGCCCTGCCGCCGCGCGGCCAGCGGGTAGGGCGGTTTGGGGTTGTTGAGCGCCGCCACGTCGTAACGCGACTCCACCAGCGGCTCGTCGTGTTGTTCGCCACCGGTGTTTTCCGCCACGCTGCCGGTGGCCGGCGAGCGGCTGTTCGCCGCTGTGGTCATGACCGCGGCGGGCGCACGCTGGCGTGTCGGCGCCGGTGCCGCGCCCGACAGCGTCAGGGTAACTTCCATTTCGCGGAATGCACCGGGCTGCGCGCTGGAGAACGGCAGCGCACCGCTCCCGGCCAGCAGCGCGACATGCGCGAGCGCCGACAGCACCCAGGCGGTGAGTGTCGGGCGCGGCAGGCGCAGCACAGTCAGGGTGGATTCGGCGGCACTCATGGTGTCGCCTGCGGCGCCAATGGTGTGGCCGCCCAGCGTTCCAGCTCCGCTGGCGCGAGTGCGCCGCTGCGTGCCGTCACGGCATGCGCGCGGTCGAAGAAATAGGTACGTGGCAGCTCGCCGCCCCAGCGCGGGTCGATCGTGTAGCGCAGACGTTCGGTGAACGCGTCGGCGTACACCCACGATTCGGCACGCGCCAGCCCGTGGCGGGCGAGGGTGGCGGTGAGCGCTTCGGCATCCTCCGGTGTGTCGGTCGAGATCAGCACCACATTCAGTTGCGGGTGTCTGCGTTGCAGTGCGCCGAGCTGCGCCAGTTCTTCCTGACAATGGGAGCAGGTGAGCGACCAGAGCGCCAGCACGAACGGCCGGCCGGCATGCGCGCTGCGGATCTGCTGCATGCTGCCGGCCACGAACGGCCTGGGCTCGGCGGCCTGCGTCACTGCGCCCGCAAGTGTTGCGAGCAACACGAGCACAATCCGGGAGACAGATGTCATGGCCGGTCTCCGGGCAGCGGCACGAGCCGGTGACCTTCCGCGACGCTGTTCCAGGAGAGCAGCACGCGCGTGCCGTCGCTCACCAGCAGCGGCTGGTCGGAGGCGCTGGCGCTGGCCGCGAGCGTAACCGTTTTGGCAAAGGTGCGGCCACCGTCACGTGAGTGCTGGGCGCGGATCACGGTTTGTTTGCCATCGAACTCTTTCCACGCGAGCGACACGCGTGTTCCCAGCGCCAGCACCTGCGGATGCCCGGCCTGCGCGTCCGGATTGCCGAAGGCATGCGGCGACGTGAAGGTTGTGCCGCGATCGCGGCTGTGCGCATAAAACAGCCCGCGCTGTTTTTCGGCGCCGCTGTACCAGGCGAGGTGATACACGCCGTCGCTGCCGATGCCGAGTGCCGGTCCGTGGTGCGGGCAGGCGTCCAGCGCCCAGTTCTCATGGGTTACGCGCACTGGCTGAGACTGGCCGTCGAGGCGCAGCAGCGCGTGGTCGCGGGTGTTCGCTCCATATACATGCCGCCAGGCAAGCACCGGTGTGCCATCGGTATCGAGCGCCAGCGCGATGCGGCAGCATTCGCAGCTATGGTCGGCGAGCTTGCGGTTCGCGGAGAAACCGCTAGCGGGACTCATTTTATGGCTGGACGAATGAGCGAAGCGAATAGGGATTCCGCTACGTCCCGCGGCCCTCGGCTCGATCCCATCGCCGAAGCTCGCGCCGCGGTCGGTGGAGACGGCGTAATAGAGACTGATACCGGAATATTTTTCGCCGCGCTGCTGGGCGGTGGCGGAATCGCGCTTGTCGAGCCATACCAGATGAATGCGTCCGTCCGGCGTCACGACGAGCGAGTCGAAGCGGTGGCTGATGGGCATGCGGTCGTCGTTGACGGTGAGCGGTGCCTCGAACGTGCGTCCGCCGTCGAGCGAGCGCGCGAAGCGCACATGGCCGCTGAACGGCTGCTCGCCGCTCTGCGTCCAGGACACGTAGATCTCGCCGTCCTTGCCGAACGCCAGCTTCGGGCGGTTCTCGCCGTCAGCGGCGATGGGCTCCGGTTCGGCGTTGACCGCAACTGGCGGCGACGAGGCCTCGCCGTTGTCGTGCACGCGGCTGACAAGCAGGCGGCCGTTGTCGATCCGCGCGCGCCACAGCCGCCCCTGCGGGTCGAATGCCGCCGTGACCGCCAGTGGCGCGCGCAGGAGCGAGGCCTTCCACATGGCGTTGCGATCCATCGCGGCCGGCTTGCCGGGGGCGGAGTGCGCGGCATG
>Ga0224495_10003102_pt1 | contig 10379 bp, 11 predicted proteins | sample SF_Jul11_sed_USG_FD_168128 | JGI IMG/M metagenome (GOLD analysis project Ga0224495, IMG submission 168128) | Sediment microbial communities from San Francisco Bay, California, United States - SF_Jul11_sed_USGS_4_1 | ecosystem: Environmental > Aquatic > Marine > Sediment | place: USA: California...
CGCCCATTCGGGGGATGAGAAAATAGGAGTAGACCAAGGCCACCAGGATCGATCCTACAATGGCGCCGCCCAATCCCTCGCAAGTTTTGTTCGGGCTGATCTTTGGATAGAGCTTATGTTTTCCGAAGAGAGAACCACTGAGAAAAGCAAAAATATCTCCAGCCCAGACCGTCACAATTAAGAGAAGAACCCAAACCCTTCCTTCGGCCATGTTTCTGATGAGAGAGACATGAGGGAAAAGAAATCCAACATAGAGAATTCCAAAGAGCAGGATGGCCATACTGGAAATGGTCGATGGAAGATTTTGTGAAATAGCCAGAAAGAGCAGAGAGAGGAGAAGAAGGAGAAGAACGAAGAAGGGTAAAATGACCTTGAAGTCCCCGTGGATGACGAGGAAGGAGAGGATCAAGCCCAGTGCGATGCCCATCAGGCGTTCGATCCCTTTGGCGTTTGGAAGGGCGAGTGTATAGAATTCGCGGAGCCCGAAGAACGTGGCCAAAAGAACCATCAAAGAAAGAACAGTGGGAGGGCCGATAATGATCAGAAAGAGGATGGGTGGGACGAGAAGGCTTCCCGTGAGTATCTTCTTTTTGGAAATTTCTTTCAAAACAACCTCTAAAATAGTTCGGAGTAACTCGTTCGGAGTTCGGAGTTTTCCGGACTCCGTTTGTGGTTTAGTTAAGATTGTTTTAGCTCCGAACTCTCAACTCCCTGCCTGCGGCAGGCAGGCGAACTCATCACTGTTATTTATTCTTATAGTCCATTCAATTGCTCGCTGGTGAGGCCGAACCTCCTCTCCCTCGATTGATAATCGGCAATCGCCTTGAGAAGCTCCTCCCGGTTGAAGTCCGGCCAAAGGGTCTCCGTCACATATAACTCGGCGTAAGCAATCTGCCAGAGAAGAAAATTGGAAATCCGAAATTCCCCGCTGGTCCGGATGAGAAGATCTGGATCCGGAAGTCCCCAGGTCCAAAGATACTGAGAGAAACGTTGCTCGGTCACCTCCTCTGGCCTCATTTTTCCTTTGCGGAGATCCGAGATAATTCCCTTGGCTGCATGGAGTATTTCTGCCCGGCCCCCATAACTCAAAGCGAGGTTAAGGGTCATGCCATCGCAGTGCTTGGTCATTTTCATCGTTTCCTGCAAGGTCGCTTGGACAGCCGGAGGAAGATCTTCTAATCTTCCAATCGCAGAGAGACGAATATTATTCTTGATCATTTCCCCGCGTTCTTCTAGAAGGTAATCGTTCAAAAGTCCCATCAAGGCCTTCACTTCCTCCTTCGGCCTTCTCCAGTTCTCAATTGAGAAAGCATAGAGAGTTAAGACCTTAATACCCAATTCCCGGCAGGTGGTGACCACGTCCCGTACCGCATCGACACCCCTCATATGCCCGCTGATTCGGTTGAGTAACTTCTTCTTGGCCCAACGGCCATTTCCATCCATGATGATGGCAATATGTGTGGGTAGTTTATCCTTGTCGATCTCTTCCATAGGTATTCTCTAAACCATAGATATCGTCATTCAAAAGGTCGAAACAGCGATGCCTGCCACGGATTTTCTTAATTCTTAACGAGTTTCCTATCTGGGTAATCTTTTTGTAATCGGTGTAATCAGAGATTCCTAAACTTTCATAGGAATCTCATTAATTCAAGTTACCATATTCAATGGTGATTTTCAATCAACAGAAGTGGGAAAAACAGGAAATCGAAGAAGGAATAGAGTGTGATGTGGGGAGGAAGCACAAGCCCCATCCTCCCTTCCACCTTTACCCCGTTAGGAAGCACCGCTGCTTACAGCAAGGATGAAGGTAATTCCCTTTTGGGACCGAACCCCGTTAGAAATTTATCTCTAAACGGGGCGAACACGGAGTTTAACGCCCCGTGTGAGCCCTTCCGTTAGAGGGCCAAAGGTCTTCTAACGGGGTTTATTTTTCAACAATGGCCTCTACGGGGCAGACCTCGGAACAGCTGCCACATTCTGTACATTTCTCTTCATTAATCACATAGGGTTCCCCCTCTTCAATGGCTTCCGCAGGACATTCCTCAGCACAGGTTCCACAAGCGACACACTCTTCCGTAATGACGTAGGCCACCACCATCACCCCCCTTATGTTTAGATTTCCAGAATCTCTTTCTCCTTGGCCGCGAGGACTTCATCCACCTTCTTAATGTATTTATCGGTAGAGACCTGGACCTTCTCCATCCACTGGTGGAGCTGATCCTGAGAGATCTTCTTATCCTTTTCCAACACCTTCAACTGGTCATTTGCCTCCCGCCGGATATTGCGAACAGACACCTTTGCTCCTTCGGACATCTTCTTGACCACCTTAACCAATTCTTTCCGGCGTTCCTCGGTCAGTCTTGGAATGGTGATACGAATGATCTTCCCATCACTGGCAGGAGTCACCCCGAGCTCCGATTTGAGGATGGCCTTTTCGATCTCCCCGATGACGGAGATGTCCCAGGGTTGAATGGTGATGAGCCTGGGTTCCGGGACGGCCAAAGTGGCCATCTGGCTTAAAGGAGTGGGTGTGCCATAATAATCGACCCGGATATCGTCGAAGAGCGCCAGGGAAGCCCTGCCTGTCCTCACCTTATTGAGATCTGCCTTGAAGGACGAAAGGGTCTTCTCCATTTTTGCTTCTACCTCTTTTACCACTTTTTCATCCATGGGCTCATCCCCTCACTTTCGTTCCTACCCTATCTCCCAAAACGACTCGTTTGATGTTCCCTTTCTTTTTCAAATTGAAGACAATGATCGGGATTCGGTGATCCATGCAGAGGGAGATCGCAGTGGCATCCATGACTTTGAGCTGTTTCTTCAGGACATCGAGATAGGAAAGTTCGTCAAATTTTTTGGCCCGCTTATTGATGAGCGGGTCCGAATCATAGACGCCATCAACCTTGGTCGCCTTCAGGATCACCTCGGCCCCGATTTCCATGGCCCGAAGGGATGCCGTCGTATCCGTGGTGAAATAGGGGTTTCCCGTTCCCCCTGCGAAGATGACAACCCGATCCTTCTCAAGGTGCCGCATGGCCCTTCGCCGAATATAAGGTTCTGCAACCTCGCGCATCTCGATCGCGGTCTGGACTCGAGTTTGTACATCGATCTTTTCCAGAGCATCCTGGAGGGCAATTCCGTTCATGACCGTGGCCAACATCCCCATCGTATCTGCAGAGGCCCGGTCCATCCCCTTTGAACTCGCTGCAATCCCCCGGAAGATATTCCCACCCCCGATGACGATCGCAATTTCCACCCCCAGGGCTTTGACCTCTTTAATTTCTCGAGCGATCTGCTGGATGACGGCTGGATCGATTCCATAATCTCCCCCTCCGGTCAAGATCTCTCCACTGATCTTCAGAAGGATCCTTTGATAACGGGTTTTCTTCATGGGAGGGCGAAATTCCAATAAAAAATGCAAATCTCAGGTTGCAGATTCACCATTCTCCTGTTACCGAACGGGTCATTCCTTTTTCTCACCGATTTGCATTTTCTATTTCTGCCTACTGGAGGCAGATGGCACGTTGAAGTTTTCAATGATCTTTAGCTTATGCCGCCAAAGAAAAGTGGGCAGGTTAGGATTAAGACTGTAACCCTTCACCCAGTTGAAATCGGGCAAACCGACGGATGGCAATATTCTCTCTGATCTTGCCGATCATCGCATCGAGGACTTCCTTGACCGTCAGATCGGAATCTTTAATGTAGGTCTGTTCCAAGAGGCAAACTTCGGAATAAAACCTCTCTATTTTGCCTTCGACGATCTTATCAATCACCTTTTCTGGTTTTCCAGCCTCCAATGCTTGGCTCCTGTAGATCCTTCTCTCCTTTTCCAAAACGTCTGCAGGGACGTCCTCTCTTCGGATGTATTGGGGATTGGCGGCCGCAATTTGCATGGCGATATTTTTTACGAAGGTTTGAAAATCTTCGGTCTTGGCCACGAAATCGGTTTCACAATTGATTTCCACCAATACCCCCATCTTCCCTCCCGCATGGATATAGGAGGCGACCAGACCGTCCGTCGCAATCCGTCCAGCCTTCTTGGCGGCAGTGGCCAGTCCCTTCCGGCGAAGGTATTCGATAGCTCCTTCCATGTCTCCTTTTGCGTCTTGGAGGGCGGCCTTACAATCGATGATTCCGGCTCCTGTCCTTTGTCTCAAATCTTTTACCTGTTCAATCGAGATTTCCATTCGGTCCTATTCCTCCTCTTTTTCCTCCGCCGACCCTTGTTCTACCTGAATCTCTCCATTGGATGAAACCGAGGGAGCCGCCTCTTTTTCGGCTTTAGCCCCTTCAGTCTGGAGCTGTTTTTCATAGAGCTGCCGTCCCTCCATGACGGCATCCGCCATTTTTGTAGCAAAAAGCTGGATGGCCCGGATGGCATCATCATTGCCCGGGATGACATAATCGACCTCTTCAGGATTACAATTGGTGTCCACGATGCCAATCGAGGGGACACCGATCTTTCTCGCTTCTCTAATCGCAATCCTTTCCTTTTTAGGATCGACGACAAAAATCGCTCCTGGAAGGTGATCCATATTCTTGATCCCTCCCAAGGATTTTTCCAATTTACTTCTCTCTTTTTCTAATTCCAGAACCTCTTTCTTGGGAAGAAGATTATAAATCTCTTCAGTTTTCATGGCCTCCAATTTCTTCAGCCGATCAATGGATCGTTTGATCGTCTGGAAGTTGGTCAACATTCCTCCCAACCAGCGGTGATTGACATAGAACATCCCACAGCGGCTGGCCTGCTCACCGATCGTTTCTTGGGCCTGTTTTTTCGTCCCCACAAAGAGGACATACTCGCCTTTTGCAGCCACATCCCGAACAAATTGGTAGGCCTCCTTGAAAAACTGGACAGTTTTCTGGAGATCGATAATATAAATACCGTTCCTCGCCCCAAAGATATAGGGCTTCATCTTGGGGTCCCAGCGTTTTGTCTCGTGGCCGAAATGGACCCCAGCCTCCAGCAATTCTTTCATGGTTACATTCGACATGGACCACCCCGTTTCTTTTCCATTTTTTCTCCTTATTGTCAGAAATAAGTTAACCCTTCGGCTCTCCAACCTAAGCAGCGGAGATTGCTCAGGGTTGACCCTGAGAAAGCCCTCGTCCTTGCTCCATAGAGCAAGGCTTGGGCGCCGTCGAAGGGTCAAATAACGTTGAGTTAACATATGATAAGATATTTTTCAAGAGAAAAAATTCTCGAATATTGCCAGATGAATCGATAGACGTAAGAAGGCTAGTAATAGCCTATAAGGGATTGAAATCATTATAGAAAGATTATGATTCATCTATTTAATCTGACGAAGGGTTTGAATGGAAGGGATTTGACCTCCTAAAATTATAATGAATTCGTGGTGTAATTCGTCACTGAAGCGTGGAACAATGGGTAGGGGAGGCTTTAGCCTCCCCATTTGAGGGGCGACTAAAGTCGCCCCTACCCCCCTTAGTGTGGGATCTGATGGTGTTAATTTTTATTGCCTGCTTACCTTCCCTGTGTTATGAGAGGACAGATGAGACATTAAGTGGAGTAAGGATCAGAGATGGTAGAGACGATTCAAATAAGAACCTCAGCAAAAACAGATCTTATTGATATCACTCGATCAGTTGAGGAGGCTGTCCGAAAATCAGGCGTAATGGATGGAATCTGTTGGGTATATATCCCCCATACAACAGCTGCCGTCACGATTAATGAGAATGCTGACCCCAGCGTCTCGAGGGACATCCTCATGGAGCTCAATAAGATCGTCCCCTTTCAAGATCGGTACCAGCATGCGGAAGGGAATTCACCCGCCCATATCAAAGCCAGCCTCATCGGTTCTTCGGTCACTGTCTTTGTAGAATCCGGAAGGTTAGCCTTGGGAACGTGGCAGGGAATTTTTTTCTGCGAATTTGACGGACCCCGAAACCGTCAGGTCTTTGTCAAAGTGTTAAAAGGAGATTTCTGAAAAAATCCAGAAATCCCTGAGAGCGAAAAGTATTTTTTCAGAGTTCCAAAAAACCGAGGGATAGGGATGGTTAAAGAGACTTTATTCAGGAAGGTTGAAAAGGTGCTCGAAAAGGAGCCCCGCCTGATCCGTCTCCGTCCTCAGGGAAAGGTTGTCTTTGTCGGAGATACCCATGGTGACCTGGAGGCTACCCGCGAAGTGGCTCGACGCTATCTTAGAGAAGCCTATCGAATTGTTTTCCTCGGGGACTATGTGGATCGGGGAAATCAATCGGAAGAGAACATTCACCTCTTGCTTCAACTCAAATGCAAACATCCGGAGGACGTTTTCCTTCTTGCAGGGAACCACGAAGGGTATATGGTGAAAGAATTCTACCCGGTTAGTTTTTGGAGTTCTCTTCCTCAAAAAGAACGGCAAGCCTATGGCCTTCTCTTTTCCAAATTCCCATTAGCCGCCACCTCGGCCAATGGGATTCTTGCCCTTCATGGAGGGTTGCCGGAGTTAGAAACCCTGGAGGACTTCAATGGCATTGAATGGGGGGATGAGAACTGGAACACGATTGTCTGGGGAGATTTTGTAGAGATCGATGTCGAGGTCATGGAGGACTGGGGTGGTAGACCCCAATATGGAAGGCAATACTTTGGAAGGGTGATGGATCGGTATCAAAAGCAGGTTCTTATCCGATCCCATCAACCTCATGCTCCCCCGCTGATGTTCCAGAAGAGATGCATTACCATCTTTACCTCGAATGCCTATCTTCCAATCCGAACCATCGTGGTTGCCGATATGGAAAAAGAGATTCACAGCGCAGAAGACCTGACCCTTGAAAGGATATAATTTCAGAGGTTACCAGGTGATCAGGTAACCGGGATGAAGGAGAACAGGAGATCAGGACATCAGGAAAACAGGTAGTGCCTGCCTGCGGTAGGCAAGGGGATCAGGCTATCCGGATATCAGGGTCGGAATTCTTTTTTTGTTTCTCCCGATAACCTGGTGCTCTGGTATCCTGCATCCTGATGTCCTGATATTCTGATAGCCATTTTCTATTGCCCTGATGCCCCGATATCCTTGAGAGAGAACGAGCGTTAAAGGATGCTCAAATATATCTCCTTTGATATGGATGGAACCTTGGTCGATCCGGAATTTACCGATTGGGTATGGGGTCAGGGGATCCCTACCCTCTATGGTAGAAAAGTGGGCCTGTCTTTTGAAGCAGCGAAGGCCTTTGTTGTCAAGGAATATCAGAAAGTGGGAGAAGGGGCAGTCGAATGGTATGACATCAAATACTGGTTTCGTCTCTTCCAGCTGGAGCAAAGCTGGAAGGACCTAATGAATCAATTTATCGATAAGATCAAGGTCTATCCTGACGTCAACCACATTTTGGACCGATTAGGGGAGAGGTTTCCATTGATTTTGACCTCCAATGCCGGAAGGGAGTTTATTGAAATTGAAATGGAAGCCACCGGCCTCGACAAATATTTCAATCGAATCTTTTCAGCCACCTCCGACTTTCACGTTGTGAAGAAGACGGCCGAGTTCTATCAACAGGTTTGTGATATCCTCAGCGTGGATCCTCAGGAGATTGTCCATGTGGGTGATCACTACGATTTTGATTACCTCGTCCCCCGGAGATTGGGCATCCAGGCCTTCTACCTCGATCGATTCGGTAAACAGAAGGGGGAATTCGTTCTCAAGGATCTCAGTGAACTTGAGAAGAGAATTGCGGAGGAATGAGAAGCAAACAACATTGCAAATTTCGGATTGAAAAGGCGGAAAATCTGAAATCAAAAGCCTAAGCAGAAATAGTTGAGATTTCTTGGACCGTCATCCTGAACTTGTTTCAGGATCTTACCCCATGGACAAAACGAGATGCTGAACCACTACTGAAACGAGTTCAGCACAAGGTTCAGCATGACAACAATTAGCTTCAAGAAGTCAGAAGAAAACTCTCAGATTTAACCCTGTAAGAATCTAAAACCTGAAATTTGAAATGATGAGCCAATTTAGGGGAAGTGGCCGCGGGATAAAGATCCATTGGGCTTGGGTGGTGCTGGGATCGAGCTTCATCACCCTCTTTATGAACTATAGTATTCGGAATGGCGCTTACCCTATTCTCTTGCCTGAGATGATCGTAGATCTTCAGCTGACAAAAACTCAGGCTGGTTTAATCAAAAGCACCTTCGCGCTCACCTACCTCGTTTTTGCCCCAATCATGGGATGGCTGACCGACCGCATCGGAGGAAGGAAGGTAATCAGCTTTTTCTGTCTTTTTTTAGGGGGAGGAGCTTTTTTCATGGGTAAGGCTCAAAGCCTATACGGCTTGGCTACCTTTTTTGGCATTGTTGGCATCGGGTCTGCTGCGATGTGGGTCCCAAGTGCTACACTGATCCAGAAGTGGTTTGGGACAAAGAAGAGAGGTTTGGCTTTAGGGATCCTCAATGCAAGTTCAGGGGTGGGCTTTGGAGTGATGGGATTGCTCCTACCAGCAATTGTAAGTAATTATGGCTGGAGATTTGGTTGGTCTGTGCTCGGAATCGTAGCTCTGTCCCTTTTTATCCTAAATGGACTTCTCCTAAGGAATCAGCCAGAAGATAGGGGTCTTTTCCCCTATGGGGAGAAAATTAGGGGGACAAGGGAGAACAACTTTACATTCAAGAGAGTGGGTTACCTTAAAATCTTAAAACAAAGTCAATTGTGGATCATCGGCGTCTCCTATTTCCTTATTTCTTATGGGAGCTATGCCTTAATAGATTTTATTGTCACCTACGGGAAGATAGAATTAAAAATACCATATAGGATCGCTTCCCTATTTATTACGGTGATCGCCTTCAGTGGGATTCCTGGCGGAATTCTGATGATGGTCCTTTCTGGTTATATTGGAATAAAAAAGTCTCTTGTGACCATCTATGTTTTCTTTGCTTTTAGCATCCTATTGATTATCTTTGGAGGGAGTCAGGTTCCGATCATAATAGTTGCGTTAGCATGGTTTGGATTTCTTTATGGGGCAATTTTCCCAGTGGTTGCAGCCTGTGCAAGGGATTATTTCCCAAAGGAAGTTACCGGGACCGCTTTAGGGCTTCTAACGATCTTTTATGGAATTGGAGCGATGACTACACCCATTTTAACTGGTTATTTAGCCGATGTCACCGGGACCTTTCGATGGTCATTTGGCCTGGGGGCCTTCGCTGCATTGGTTGCTGCCGTCCTGATTGGATTTCTCGGGAGCCCCCGGGGGCTTGAGATGCAAGGAGATTGAAAGAATTCTTTTATTTATGATAGGATTATGTTAATCTAAATTCCCTTTTCAATGCAGGACACTGATTCAATTCAACATTTGCCATCTGTCATTTCCATTCGGTCATGTTTTGAAGACAGCGTGGGGGTTAGGAAGTGCCCAATCCAAGGATAGTCGTCGTCGACGACGAAATGATCGTTTGTGAAAGTTGTAAAAGGATTCTCGAAGAAGAAGGGTACGAGGTAGAGATTGCTCTGAGTGGAAAAGAAGCCTTCGACAAGATGAAGGAGAACCCCTTTGACATCGTCATTACCGACCTAAAGATGCCAGGGATCGATGGCATGGAGGTTCTCAAGACTTTCAGAAAAGAATATCCAGATGCGATCGTCATCATGATTACCGGTTTCTCCACGGTGGAGACAGCTGTAGAGGCCATGAAGCTGGGAGCCTTTGACTATATCCCGAAACCGTTCACACCCGATGAGGTGTCGATTGTCGTGAAGAAGGCGATTGAAAAAAAGAGCCTGCTTCTCGAAAATATCTATCTTCGTCAGGAACTTCAGGAGAAGTACGGGTTCCATAATATCGTGGGCAAAAGCAAGAAGATGCAGGAGATCTACCGGATTATTGCCAAGGTGGCCGGTACCGATAGTACCGTTCTGATTTATGGGCAGAGTGGAACGGGGAAAGAACTCATTGCCCGGGCCATCCATTTTAATAGTGTCAGGAGGGATAAGCAATTCGTCCCGGTGGATTGCGCTGTCCTTTCAGAGAATCTTCTGGAGAGTGAGTTATTCGGACATGTCAGGGGGTCTTTCACCGGAGCAGTGACCACCAAGCCGGGCCTCTTTGAGGTGGCGGATGGAGGCACGGTCTTCCTCGATGAGGTTGGGAATATCAGTATGTCCATTCAAGCCAAGCTTCTAAGAGTACTGCAGGAAAGGGAGTTTACTCCAGTTGGTGGAACGAAAGCAAAGAAGGTGGACATCCGCCTCATCGCGGCCACGAACAAAGATCTGGAAAAGATGATTCAGGAGGGGACCTTTCGCGAGGATCTCTACTATAGGCTCAATATCGTCCCCATCACCATTCCTCTTCTAAAAGAACGACAGGAAGATATTCCTATACTAGCCGTTCATTTCTTGAAGAAATATGCTGAGGAGATGGGCAAGACGATTAAAGGTTTCACGCCCGAG
>Ga0224495_10003103_pt1 | contig 10377 bp, 10 predicted proteins | sample SF_Jul11_sed_USG_FD_168128 | JGI IMG/M metagenome (GOLD analysis project Ga0224495, IMG submission 168128) | Sediment microbial communities from San Francisco Bay, California, United States - SF_Jul11_sed_USGS_4_1 | ecosystem: Environmental > Aquatic > Marine > Sediment | place: USA: California...
ACTGCTTGACACTATTGCTGTAACAGATGCCGCGTGATTGAGACGAAGCGCCTTGAAACATGAGTGTCTTTCTTCGGAGCTTATGAAACGGTCCCTTAGGTCACAATTCCTTGAGGACGCACGCGATGATCAGCTAGACCTCAGAGGTCAAAGACACCTCCGATGAACTCTCTGTTCTCTGAGGAAGATTCAACTTAAGGGACATGAAGGCCTCGGACGCAGATGAAGGGGACAGCTGAGAATGAATGATGGGAGGGGCGGTCGTGCTTGACATGCAAGAATTTAGTGGTTCAAGGTTAGAACTGTCTCTCATTTTCCCCCATGTCATTCTTCACCCGGAGTTCGAAGAACTGGGCGCCGGATGGGAATTCACACCAGGCAAAGAATGTTGAACAATGTGATGTACGTATCTGCCGTGACCTCTATCACTCGATGAGAACGATCCACCGCGTCAGCTTTCAACAAGATGGAATTACCTATGATGCTGAAGAGGGGCAATGGTTGTATGACGTGTGTGAGGCCGCTGGAGCGTCAGTCCCATTTGCCTGTAAAGCTGGTGCCTGTGGCACCTGTGCAACTCAGATTGTGCAAGGCGAGGAGAGCTTAGGACCGCAGAGAGCTCGAGAGATTCGGACACTAGAAAGCAATGGTCTGGACCCTAAGCAGTATCGACTCTTGTGTCTGGCGGACGTCCACGGAACCCTCACGTTGGGAGCGAGCGCGAAAACGCCACACGGGGCCGCCTCACTTGGTTTGTTCAAGGCACGTGTCGAAGAGTATCGGCCACTCACCTTGACGGTCTGTGAGCAGAGATTTGCAATCGAGTCGGGGGAAATTAAATTTTCTCCTGGCCAATATATGATCTTTCATGTACCGGGACTCGACAAAGTCATTCGGCGATCCTACTCGATTTCTTCACATCCTTCCGACAGGACACATTTTGAGATTTGCGCGCGGGCGGTGTCCGGTGGGTTCTGTTCTAATTTCATTCATCGGCTCCGTCCGGGGGATTGTATCCAGGTCGAAGGCCCCTACGGTGACTTTCGCTTGGCAGACGGATCACAGCGAGACATTCTGATGATCGCGACGGGAACCGGTATTGCGCCGATCAAATCGATGCTGCTGTCTCTTCTTGGACATACCGGCAGACGCCGGATCCGATTGTTCTTTGGATTGCGGAATGTCTCTGACCTCTTTTATACCAAATTGCTCAGCGATCTGAGAGAGAGCCACCCCTGGTTCGAGCCGACCATCATCCTCTCACAACCAGACCCGGAGGGTTGGTCTGGATTGCGAGGTCGTGTCACAGACTTGATAAATGAACAGGTGTCTGCGGACCAAGCCTCAAACACGGACGCATACCTCTGTGGTGGGCGTCCCATGATTGAGGAGGCCAAGCGATTGCTTATCAATAAAGGCATGCAGGTTGACCATATCCGCCACGAAACCTTTTTCTAACTGCACCCTCCCAAATCTATTCGCGTTTGACCGGACACGACTGAAACGAAAGAGTATTCGCCCTCAGATGGTTGTCTGCATACCAGCTTGCCGGATCGAGCTTCAGCTGGTTGATGATGGTCGGTAATGATGTGCGTAGAGAGTGGCGCGGCTCCCAGCCAAGAAGTGTGCGTGCGCGGGAGGTGTCGAACGCATAATGGTCGTCAGAGAGATCAATCATCCACGGCTTGAGGAACGGATCTGTACCGGGCACCAAGTTCTGGAGCCAGCAGCCAAGCTTCGCCAATGCCTTGGGGATTTGATACGTTTTCCATTCCTGGCCGTAAAGCTGACGGCTGATGGTACGTTGCAGCTCATCGTAACTGAGCGTTTCCGATTCACCGATGAGTAGTGTCGTCACCTGCGGAAGCTCCTTGCGTTGTTCGACTGCGAGCGCCAACGCTGTGACCATATCCTCCATATGTAAGAAAGCGACTCCATGCGTGACGTCGCCGGACAATATACGGCTGACGAATCGCTTTTCGTAAATGCGCCTGATTTGCTGTGCGAGGGGAATTGAATGGCAACGATCGTCGTACACGGCGCCGATGCGCATGAGCACTACCGGTACGTCGCCCCTCTCACGCAAGATTAGGTGCTCCGCCGCGACCTTCGACTTGGGATAACTCCATTTTGGTTTGAGCGGCCAATCTTCGTTGATACGCGCTCCTGGTTCGCAGGGTGCGTGGACGAGCATGGTGCTCGCAAATATGAATTGCTCAACCTCAAAGTCGCGCAGCCCATGCAGCAACCGTTCGGTGCCACGCACGTTTACTTGCTCGTACAGGGGACTGGACTCACTTGCGAAACTATAGTACGCCGCGAGATGAAGAATTGAGGCGATCCGTCTGTGACCGAGCCGACGGACTTTGTCCAGTGCTTGGTGTAGGTTTTCATCCGAGGTGAGATCGCAAGGGATAATGTGTGCCGTCTTGGGAGCCAAACGAGGCGGCCCTTTGGAGTCAAGGCACAGTTCCGTGTAGTGTTCTCCGACGTGAGCAAGGAATGCGTTGCCGATCAGCCCACTGCTGCCGGTAATAATCACTGTTCCCAACCCCGTTTCGATTGTTGCCATTTTATACTAAGAGTCTTTCATCCCAAGTTGTTGCGTGGGCCAGCAGGAGTCTGTGACTAGAAGACAAAGTGACGGGCACAGCGCATTGCTGGCCATTCCCGATCACCTGCCGCGTCTCCTCGAATGATAGAAATACGTGCTACCAGACACAATCGTCTTTGAGTATCCGAATGAACTATTGGATGCTCCCAGCTTGCCCCGACTTCCACGACGCGTCGAATGTCTGTTACAAGCGGCAGCCACGATAGGCCGCCGCCGGGGTATAGACGCACTGATGTAGGGACCTGCCCTGCCGCTTCACAACGATACATCGCTTTGCGATTCACCCGCAGGTGGGTCTGAACCTGCCATTGCACCCACAGTGGGCGATCGCCCACTGTGGCGATGCGTCTGAATCTACGGGCGGAGCCGTTCGATTCATGGAGGATCGGTAGAACTGCGGCCTCTGGCGGCCAAGGCGTCCGATACAGACCAGTCCGACTCACGTCGAGCAACTGGGAAGATTACATGACGTCGAAGCGGTCGAGCATCATCACCTTGTTCCAGACAGTCACAAAGTCACGAATAAACTTCTGTTGTCCATCTTCAGCCGCATAGACTTCTGCGATAGCACGAAGTTCAGAGTGAGATCCAAAAATGAGGTCGACAGGTGTTGCGGTCCATTTGATCGCATTGGTCTTCCGATCCACACCATCGTAAACCCCTTCAGACTGCGATGACTTTTGCCACTTTGTAGACATGTCGAGCAAATTGACGAAGAAGTCATTGCTCAATGTCCCAGGTTTGTGAGTGAACACACCATGTTTGGATTGTCCGGCATTTGCGTTCAACACTCGCATACCGCCTACGAGCACAGTCATTTCAGGGACCGTTAACGTCAACATATTGGCCCGATCAACGAGCATTTCTGCGGGTGACATAGAGTTGCCATCGCCGTAGTAGTTGCGGAACCCATCTGCTTTTGGCTCAAGTACGGCGAACGAACTAACATCCGTTCGCAGTTGCGATGCGTCCATGCGTCCTGGCGTAAAGTGAACCTGCACGCTGTGCCCGGCTGCTTTCGCCGCCTGTTCCACAGCTGCAGTTCCACCTAAGACAACCAGATCCGCCAGTGACACGGCTTTCCCATCGGTGTGCGCCTTATTGAAGTCTTTTTGAATGTGCTCTAAGCGGGCGAGGACCTTGGCCAGTTCATCCGGGTTGTTGACCGGCCAGTCCTTTTGAGGCGCGAGGCGAACACGCGCTCCGTTAGCTCCGCCACGCTTATCCGTGCCGCGGAATGACGCAGCGGACGCCCAGGCTGTGCGAACGAGTTCCGGGACCGTCAATCCAGAAGCAAGGATGGTCTTTTTCAGACTCGCAATGTCGCTGGTGCCGATCAGCTTGTGATTGACCTTAGGAATTGGATCTTGCCAGATCAGGTCCTCCTGGGGGACTTCGTTGCCGAGATACCGTGCGCGAGGCCCCATATCACGATGAATGAGCTTGAACCATGCCTTCGCGAACGCGAGTTCAAACTCCTTCGGGTTTTCAAGGAAGCGTTTCGCAATCTGTTGATAACTGGGATCGAACTTTAGTGAGAGGTCCGTCGTTAACATGATGGGAGCATGTCTGACGTTGTGATCATGAGCATCGGGCACCAGGTTCGCTGCTTGGCCATCTTTGGGAATCCATTGTGTGGCGCCAGCCGGGCTCTTGGTCATCACCCATTCGAAGGTGAAGAGGTTCGTAAAGTATTGGTTGGTCCATGCAGCGGGGTTGACGGACCAAGCGCCTTCCAACCCACTCGTGATAGTATCTGGACCCTTGCCGGACCCACAGGTGTTTGTCCAGCCAAATCCCTGCTCCTCTATCGCTGCAGCCGCGGGCTCAGCTCCGACACATTTAGATGGATTTCCATTGCCATGGGCTTTGCCGAAGGTGTGGCCGCCTGCGATCAGAGCGACAGTCTCTTCATCGTTCATCCCCATACGGCCAAACGTTTCCCGGATATCCTTCGCCGCCGCTATTGGATCAGGATTCCCGTTTGGTCCCTCGGGGTTCACATAGATGAGGCCCATCTGAACAGCAGCAAGTGGGTTGTCCAACTTTCTGTCGCCCTTGTATCGCTCATCCGCGAGCCATTTCTTTTCAGGCCCCCAATAGACCAAATCGCTTTCCCACGTGTCCACACGCCCGCCGCCAAAACCGAAGGTCTTGAAGCCCATCGATTCCATGGCTACATTTCCGGTCAGGACCATCAAGTCGGCCCAGGAAAGTTTATTGCCATATTTCTTTTTGACAGGCCACAGCAACCGCCGAGCCTTATCAAGGTTTGCGTTATCAGGCCAACTGTTCAGAGGCTCGAAGCGCTGTTGACCGCCGCCAGCTCCGCCACGACCGTCAGCGATGCGGTAGGTGCCGGCACTGTGCCAGGCCATCCGGATAAAAAATGGTCCGTAGTGACCGTAATCTGCCGGCCACCAGTCCTGTGAGGCTGTCATCAATTCCTTGAGGTCTTTCTTCACAGCCTTCAGGTCGAGCTTGTTAAACTCTTGAGCGTATGTAAACTGTTTGCCCATTGGGTTGGACTCAGCTGCATGCTGACGAAGGGGCATGAGATCAAGTCTTTCGGGCCACCAGAATTGGTTCGACATCGTTTGCCTATCAGCAATAGGCTTTGGTCCGTGATACTCTTCGGCGTACCCGAATTGTGAGAGGGCTAAAGCAAATAGGACGAAACTTGTTATTTTTACCGTTAACATAACGCCCCCTAACTAAGTCTTGTGTGGCAGTTCATATCTTTGCAGGTCAGGGTCATGTCCCGCCTCGCTCGTTCAAACGATCCTTCGCGATAGGCATTCATTCTTTACTTGATTTGAGATAGATGTGTGACGGCAGTTTCAGCATGTTTCGTGGCCACGTCAGCATGACCAGCTTTACCATGCTCAATCGCTGCTTTCAGATTGGTCATCGCTTCTGCCAAATGCGGGTTCTCCCCTCCTCTAACTGCATGCTGCAGCGAGGCTTCGGCATGGGTCACAAGCTTCTCGGCATGACCTTGTTGGCCGTGTTCCACTGCTTCCGTCGCGTGGTTGATGGCATCTTTGATGTTTTGCTGTTCTTGACGCACGACATCACGTCGTGCCCCACCTTCACCGAAGGCTGACTGGAGAGGCAGGGTACTGGCCAGGAGCGTGGCGAGAACTCCGGTCAGCGTTAGAGCGATTCGGCTGTTAGATCGTGTCATTGGTAGCCCTCCTCTTGCGGAAAATGTTTTGGAGCGGTTTATCCCTTTGGTTACGCGTCCGATTGTCGAATGCTATCTCTGTTATCCAATGGTATTGCCTGCCTTTATGGGACAATTCTGCTGTCTGGGAGCATTTTGGTTGCATGTGGTGCCTCGGTATCATCGAGTATGCCTGGGGAACAAAGTCCTACGGACTCTTCGCACAGCGGAACCCACTGTTGAAGTTCCGATACGCAGGTGAGTCGTAGTCGGTGGTCGACGGTATGTTAAAGTCCCGGCGAGCCGATCGCAGGCTCTCGGGAGCAAAGTCCCACGAGCCGCCCCGCATCACCTTGTATTTGCCGCTTTTTGGTCCTAGCGGGTTTCGCGATGGGCTGGTCGCATAATAGTCTTGGTCATACCAGTCGTTCACCCATTCCCAGACATTCCCCGCCAGATCATAGATCCCATAGGGGCTCTTGCCGGCTTTCAATTGCCCCACCGGCGCCAGCGCATCATGTTTGTTCCACTTCTCCTTCTCCTTCCCATAATTAGCGCGGAGCTCATCGGGTGGATCGTTACCCCAGGGATAGATGCGCCCATCTGTTCCCCGTGCCGCCTTCTCCCATTCGGCTTCGGTCGGCAGGCGCTTGCCGGCCCACTTGCAATAGTTGTTCGCATCCGCCCAATCGACATTGACAACCGGTCGCTTCTGATGAGGCGGCTCGTTCATAGTCGTCCACTTCGGCGGTGGGTATATACTGGTAAATTCTAGAAACTTCGCATATTGCCCGACCGTTACTTCATAGACATCGATATAATAAGCATTGAGAAAGACCTTGTGCTCGGGCTTTTCATTGTCACTACCTTCGTTGCTCCCCATGGTAAATTCCCCGGCTGGCACGAGGACCATCGGCCCCACATTCTTGGGCTTGATCTTCTCCGGTCGCTTGTACCCCGTATAATCTTTGTGTTCGACAGGTTTTCCTCCATGCGAGAAGGTATGCATGAATGCGACAACTTGCCAGATCTTGTCTTCTGAGAGGATTGATTTGTATGGCATCATTGGGGTCTTAGGAATCCCTTCCGCCACCCGCCAGAACCAATAGCTGTCTGAGAAGCGTTTAGTGTGTTTCAGACTACGAACCCCCTCCCCACTTCTTACTGGTTCACCGTCCTCGCCATGGCAACCAGTGCAGGAGACTTCCGGGATGGCTTCACCTAAATAAATGTCTTTTCCCTCCTTGATGATCTTTGGATCCGTCCACCAGCCGGCGGGCATGTGTTTGTCTGCATAGGGAGCCGGAACTGGATCCAACGGCATGAGTTCTGCCGAAGCGGCGATCCCTCCTGAGAGAGTCAGGCTCGATACCAACACCATGATGCATTGCGCTATCATCCTGCCACTCATGCGCGACCTCCTATTGCTACCTCAACTTATTGGACATCTGGTAGTGTTTTACTATCAATTGGATGACAACGCCATGTTGACTTTGGATTAGGACGGGTCACGAGGGATAGACTAGTCCTTCTCATCCTTGTCTTCTCTTTCTTTTTGCACTTCTTTCAAGACCATCACACCCTGCACTCGACTCGCATTGAGGTCACTCTCCGGGACTTTTTTGTGGACGAGATTCTGATGGCAATCAATGCAGGTGGCGGCTTCGGTTTCCATCTTCTTGTGTGCGGCCTTCGCTGATGCCCCGGGTGGCTTGGTATTCTTGTGGCACTCTCGGCAAGTGACGCTGTCCCAGTTTTTCAGGGACATGCGCGCATAGTGGGCCATGATTGGCCGGCGCTCGTTAAATTTCTCGATCGTCGAATAGTCATATTTCATCTCCGCCAGCACCGCCCGGATTCCATCATAGGTGTGAGTCCAGAGCGCGAGATGGAAGTTCCCTAAGCCTTGAGGCACGTGGCAATCCTTGCAGCCAGGATCAGCCCCTAGCGCACCATAGTGCGATGACTTTTTGAGCTCCTCATACGGATAGGTCTGGGAGTGGCAGCTCACGCAGAACTCAGTGCTTGAGAGGGCGTGCTCCCCGCCGAAGACCACGGCGATTGCTCCGACCGTAAGAAGGGCGCCAAGAAGCAGGGCGCCGCTCGACACGCTTAAATATTGCCGGAATTTCCCTGCCATGATGACCTCCATTTTATCGTGTTCAATGTGTGTATCTTGTATGTCTAATGTATAAGGCATGATGTCGAAAGTGTCAATAGTGTTAGTGAAGTAGATTTGACAAACATTAGACATTCCAATATAATAGATGTGATGTTTATAAATAGGCATAGAATACATAGGGTTGCAAAATTGACTGGTTTCTCAAAGGACGTTATTCGTGTGTGGGAGAGGCGATATGGGCTTGTCACGCCCTCACGAAGTTCGAATCGGTATCGTGAATACAGTGATGAGGATGTTGCACTCCTTCGTTTTGTAAAGGGTCAGATGGAGCAAGGCGCAACAATCGGTGGTCTTGCAACTGAGGGGCGTGATTCGCTCATCGCACGTATGCGTCTAGCCACTCCGTTTATAGCGGAGGAACAGAAGCCGCATGAACATCTATTAGATGAGTTAATAGGCTTGCTTGCCCCGATCGATAAGGCTGGGTTCGAGCGAAAGCTCAACGGTGCAGTGGCTGTCATTCCGTTCGAAGAAGCTGTCCAGCGGATTTTACTTCCACTACAACGACGAATCGGGGAAGAGTGGCACGAAGGCCGCCTTGGTACAGCCATCGAACATTACGTGACGAAGCTCATCCAGCAGAAGTTGTTTTCTGTGATGAGTCAGCTTCCGGTGAATGAATTCGGTCCGCGTGTCTTGATCGCTTGTCCTGAAGGTGAAACGCATGAAATTGGGGCTCAAGCCGTGGCATATATCGCAGCGACGAGAGGTTGCCAAGTCTATTACTTAGGCCCTAACTTGCCCATGTTAGACCTCATGACTTTCTGCGAGAAGATCAGTCCCGATCTCGTGCTTCTCTCTCTCACTGAAGCGAAGTCTCAGGATGCCATGCTCCAACAGCTGAAGGGGTTTGAACAACTGGCTACGCGATGGCCTATGGCCGTGGGTGGGCAGGGTGCTCGCGCGTTCGGAGACCTTCTTGGTGAGACCAAAGTTGAACTGCTCGATGATCTCCCCGCACTACACAGCCGGCTGATGATTCTTCTTTCGATGCGGCAGCGTGTGTATCAGTAACGCCAATTCATATCCCTGCGATGCGGATCGTCGTTTTCAATGGAGTCACAAGGGGAGAGGGCTTCGAAAAATGTATTGCACCGGGGAAGTGGGTGAGGTGAATGAGCTACACTGTGAGCAAAATTTGTTGGAGATCTACTCCAACGTAACTGCTCAGCTCAATGGTCATCGGATTTGATCGGTCCACGCACGCACCAGACTGGATAGGTGTAGATTTTGATGAAACTCAGGACGTTACCGAGGAATGCATCCACATATCGCGCATAGGAAGGCTGATTGTCTTCGGGGACGACTGTCCAATAGGATGTTGGCTGGATGTTCAAGAATGGATGCCCTGGGGGGATATTGGGTATCGGGGAGTCCACTGCCGGTCCCACGAGGCTACGCATTTCGGAGGGTGCCGGTAGGCGCCAGCCTTTTTGACCACCGGTCACTCGGGTGACACATGTAGTGCGGGCTTCGTTCCATGTCACGGACGTTGGCATTGGGGAGAGCTCCCAGATGAGGTTTGTATCCTTATCGTGAACCGCATTGTTGTTGAAGTCAGGCAAGATCACGAAACGTTCGGCCGCCGGATGTGCCTCTTGCCAGTTCTTGATGATATCGGCGATGAGCGCGTCCTTTTCGACAGCCGGGCGCATCAAGAATTGGGAACCCACTAGGCAAGATCCCCCAATGAGGGCCAGGAGCAGCAATCGGCGCACCCACTTAGCTGGCACTGCGTAACTCCAAATCGTCAACAATTTGAAAAATGAGAAAGCGCGTTCATCCTACTCTATGGATGAGGGCGTATCAATGTTGTGCTCATCAGAGCTTGAGGATATCCATGGGAATGGATCAACCATGAGGTGGGGTCTTAATCAGCAGTAAGGAATTCTCATCTCTATCCTTTACGCAGAATGTTAAAATCGGTGGTAATTCTGGATGTAGGTTTTGCGTGCTAACCATTTATCTCGTTACATGCCGAAGCTCTTTCAGGCCATAATTATCAATAAGTTAGAATGTAACAGAGAAAGCCGAGCATGCTAGAATTAGTATCGTATGAGAGTGGTGGGGGTAATTGAGTTGAAAAGAGTATCTTGATGAGTATAAATTATATATGCGTGAGAGGAAGGAGAAGGTGTTTTTCTCTAGAAATCATTGTAGCGAAATAGTAGGAGAGCGCAGTCTCTGAGATTTACATATAGTGGAGGGAGGGACATATTATGGCCAACGATAGAGGGTATGATATCTCGCAGTGGTACGATTCGAAGCCGGCGAAGCTCGGCTGGTTTGGGATGTTGGCGATCGGGGTGTTTTGGGTGCTGTACCAGCGGACGTTCGGGTACTCGCACGGCCTGGACTCCATGACGCCGGAGTTCGACTCGGTGTGGATGGGGCTGTGGCGGTTTAACATTCTGG
>Ga0224495_10003104_pt1 | contig 10377 bp, 12 predicted proteins | sample SF_Jul11_sed_USG_FD_168128 | JGI IMG/M metagenome (GOLD analysis project Ga0224495, IMG submission 168128) | Sediment microbial communities from San Francisco Bay, California, United States - SF_Jul11_sed_USGS_4_1 | ecosystem: Environmental > Aquatic > Marine > Sediment | place: USA: California...
CCCTGGAGGAACTGGCCCGGGAAACCCGTGCCCTGGAGTTGTTTTCCCGACTGATGGCCGGTGAGGTGATGAACCGGATAGAGGGCTACCCCAGTGAAAACCGGCAGGTTCTCCATTTTGCCAGCCGCAATCTGTTTGACGAACAACCCACCCCCGGCGGGGACGGCCAGGGGGCTGAAACGGTCCGGGAATGCCGCCGGGAGATTCAAAAGCTGGGGGATTTCATCGGGCGGCTGGAGGATGACAGCCTGACCAATGACCAAGGCCAGCCGTTTACCGACATGGTGAATGTGGGCATCGGGGGATCGGACCTTGGCCCCAGAGCCATCTATCTGGCCCTGAAGCCCTTTTCTATCCAAGGCCGCCGGGTCCATTATGTATCCAACGTGGACCCGGATGACCTGGCCCGGGTGACCAGCGGACTGGACCTGTCCCGCACCCTGGTGAATGTGGTGTCCAAAAGCGGGGGGACCCTGGAAACCCTGACCAACGAAACCCTGATCCGGGCCGCCTTTGAAAAAGCCGGGCTGACCCCGGAACGCCATTTTGTGTGTGTGACCGGCAAGGGAAGCCCCATGGACAACCCCCAACGGTATCTGGCCTGTTTTTACATGTTTGATTCCATCGGCGGAAGATATTCGGCCACCTCCATGGTGGGGGGGGTCACCCTGGCATTCGCCCTGGGGATGGACCAGTTGATGGATTTTCTGAAAGGGGCCAGGGAGGCCGATTTGGCGGCCTTAAACCCGAACGCGGCCCAGAACATCCCCCTGACCCTGGCCCTGCTGGGAATATGGAACCGCACCTTTTTGGGACTGCCCTCGCTGGCGGTCCTGCCTTACAGCCAGGCATTGGAACGGTTTGTGGCCCACCTGCAACAACTGGATATGGAAAGCAACGGCAAACAGGTGTCCCGCCAGGGGGAATTTGTGGATTACCCCACCGGCCCGGTGGTGTGGGGCGAACCCGGAACCAATGGACAACACGCTTTTTATCAATTGATCCACCAAAGCCGCACCGTGATCCCCGCCGAATTTATCGGTTTTCGTCAAAGCCAGATGGGTGCGGACATGGTGGTGCAAGGATCCACCAGCCAGCAAAAGCTGACGGCCAACCTGATGGCCCAATCCCTGGCCCTGGCCCACGGCAGCCCCAGTGACAACCCCAACAAAACTTTCCCCGGCAACCGGCCCAATTCCATCCTGATCACCGACCGGTTGACTCCCCGCACCGCGGGAATCCTGCTGTCTTTTTATGAAAGCAAAGTGGCCTTTCAGGGGCTGATCTGGGACATCAACTCCTTTGACCAGGAGGGGGTCCAATTGGGCAAAGTACTGGCGGTCAGGCTGTTGGACCTTCTGGGGGGGCAAAACCAGGACAAGCCCCCCCAGGCCGATGAAGCCTTGCTGAAAGCCGCCGGACTTTTATGAACAAGGCGGCGCAAACCCGGTCTGCTTTTTGCCGTTCAACCCCGGCAAAGTAAAAAATAAACCGGGTCCCGCTTTTCAAGGCGTCCCCGGTGTGTTAAAAAAGCTCCTCATTGGTATGCGATAGCCTGGATACCAGCATCAATCTTCATTGGATAAGTAGAACCTTCATGGCCTCCCCCACCGGAAACCCCACCTCCCCCCAACCCGGGGGGGCCTCCCCCTTGGTGTTTTTTACCGCCCTGGGCATTGGATTGGCAGGGTTGGCCTGGGGTTTATGGTGGGGGATCCAACATGACGTGGTGGTTCATCTGGCAGCCTTAAACACCTGGTTGGCAGACAATCTGATTGTTAAAATGGGCTACGGCGGGGTGTTTCTGCTGATGTTCATTGAATCCAGTTTTATCCCGTTTCCATCTGAAATCATCATCCCCCCGGCGGCGGACCTGGCCCGGCGGATGACGGACTGGCGGCTGGAAGGGGTGGTTATCTCCGGGGTTCTGGGTTCTTTGGCAGGAGCCCTGTTTAATTATTATCTGGCCCGAAACCTGGGGCGAAGCGTCATTTTGGGGCTGATCAACCGCTATGGCCGTTATTTGATGCTTTCCAACCAGGGATATTTACAAAGCGAGGCTTTTTTTCTGCGGCATGGGGCCATATCCACCTTTGTGGGCAGGCTGCTGCCCGGAATCCGGCAGATTGTTTCCATTCCGGCGGGTCTGGCCCGGATGAACCTCTTCCCGTTTATCCTGTTTACCACCCTGGGGGCCGCCATCTGGGTGGTGGTGCTGGCCATGGCCGGCTATTGGTTCGGTTCTCAGCCGGATGCGCTTTCCAGCATGTTAAAAAGCTATTCCCACTGGTTGGTGTTGGGGGGGGTATTGCTGATTGGCGGCTATGTGGTGTATGTTCATTTCCGGCCTCTTTCCCGCAAGGAATAACCCCCCGTTTTTTTTCCAGACTTTGAAACCTGAGGAAAACCATGGAAGAAGTGATGCATATCATTGTAAAAGGCCGGGTTCAAGGTGTCGGGTTTCGATACCATACCGAATCAGCCGCACGACTGTTGGGGGTTTCCGGCTGGGTGCGAAATCTGCCTTCCGGCGATGTGGAAATTCTGGCCAGAGTGAACAAAGACCAGAAAGAGGCACTGCTGGCGGCCATCCACAAAGGCCCCCCCATGGCCCGGGTGGAAGGAATGGATATCCGCAAAGCCCCGGAGAACATGACCAGCCCGAACAAAGGATTTTCGGTCCGGTTTTAACCGTTCGCCCTGAAAATCCCCCAGGTTGAAAACAAAATCCTTATGGCCGGAAACCCAGGTGTCCTTAAAGGGAAGTTCTTTCATTTCGGGGATTTGGCCCCGAAATTCGTTTTTCCGCAGGCTGGAACGCCCACCTGTTTTTCTCCCCATGGGATTTTTGCGGGAAATTCCGTTGACAATCGTTTGATTTTTGGAAAAGTTATGGAGGTCTTCTGGTTCATCCCCCCCGGAATAGCCAGCAAAACTTCCAGCCGAATGACAGCCCCCCCCAATCAGGGCTTTATTGTTTCACAGGCAGGACGATGTACAAACCAAGGTTTCATTCCACAAACAAGGAGCAACAATGACTAAAGCGGAGTTGATTGATCAGGTAGCAGACCAAGCCAAAGTATCCAAGGCCGATGCCACCAAAGTGCTGAATGGAATTCTGGACGCCATCACCAACACCATGGCCAAGGGAGATTCCATCACCCTGGTGGGGTTTGGCACATTTTCCGTTGGCTCCCGTGCCGCCCGCACTGGCCGCAACCCTCAAACCGGCGCTGAAATCAAAATCGCCGCGGCCAAGACACCCAAGTTTAAGGCCGGCAAAGGGTTGAAAGACAAAATCAACAACAAAAAGTAACCTTTGCGAATATCCGGTCCCTGTCGGTTCACCGGCAGGGACCGGGTTTTCCACCCCCCTTTTCCCGTTGTTCCTCTCCTCTGCATCCATCCGGGTATGTTTTCCCTGCCCGCAGCGTTTCATGAAACCCCCGTTTTTTTAGCAAATCAGGGATTTTTGGTGGTTATCCAGAGGCCTTTTCCGGTTTGGGGGTGACAATTCCCGTAAAAATTGATATAGGTATGTGTTCGGTTATCAAATCGTTTGGAGTGTAATTTCTTCTTTTCCGGTGGGACGGCGCAATCCCCAAATCATTCTTTGGCCCCATAAAAATCTTTTGTTTAAAGACAGGAAAAATGGATCAGGCAAGAAAAGAAAAATTCGCCGCAAAGTTAAAAGCCCTGCTGATGGATTTGGAGGGCGAGGCAGCCCAAACCGTGGATGGGATGCGGGGAGAAACCGGGATGTTTCCGGACCCCACGGACCGGGCCACGCTGGAAACCGACCGCAACCTTACCTTGCGCATCCGGGACCGGGAGCGGAAGCTGCGGGATAAAATCAACGAATCCCTGGCCCGGGTGGAGGACGGCACCTTCGGCATTTGCGAGGTGTGCGGCGACGAAATCGGGGAAACCCGGCTGGAAGCCCGCCCCATGACCACCCTGTGCATCAAATGCAAAGAGGTGCAGGAAAAGGATGAGATCAAGGAAAAACGGGGCTAGCCCGCTGTAACCGGCCTTTCACCCTTCCCACCCCTCTGGAACAACCCCCCCAGCCATGATCCTTTCCGACAAAACCATCAAAGCCATGCTGGCCGACAAATCCCTGGTGCTGGAACCCATAGAGGCCAATCAAATCCAGCCGGCTTCGGTGGACCTGCGGCTGGGGACCCATTTTTTAAAGGTGGATGAACACGAGATGGAGATTATCCGCATGGATGACCCCATCCGGTATATTGATTTGGATCAGGAGGAAATTGTGATTCCGCCGTTTTCTTTTTTGCTGGCCACCTCCATGGAAACCATGAAGCTTCCCCCGGATGTGACCGCTTTTGTGGAAGGGCGGTCCTCCATCGGGCGCATCGGCCTGTTTGTGGAAAACGCCGGATGGGTGGACCCCGGCTTTGAAGGCAAGCTCACTTTGGAGCTGTACAACGCCAACCGGCTGCCCATCAAGCTTCAGGCTGGAAGGCGGGTGTGTCAGTTGGTTTTTGCCCGGATGGATTTTCCCGCCGATACCCCCTACAACGGCAAATACCAGGGGCAAAACAAGGCCGTGGGCAGCCGCATTTTTCAGGACCCGGATAAACAATAAAACCGGTTTTTTTTCGCCGGGGTTTCCCGGTTTTCCTATTCTGCTTTTTCCACCACCCCCACTCTGGGCCGCCGGGCCAGGTCTTTGCGAATTTCCATCACCCGCAATCCGGCCGCCTGTTCCACCAAACCACAAAATTCATCCGCCTGATCCGACCCGATTTCCACCACCATCCTCCCGCCGGGAGCCAGTGCCCGCCCGGCAAACCCAACCAGGTAACGGTAGAAATCCAACCCGTCGGGGCCGCCGTCCAAGGCCAGGCGGGGCTCGTGGACCGATACTTCCGGCTCCAGGCTCTCCACCACCCCCGCCGGAATGTAAGGCGGGTTGGATACAATCAGCCGGGGGCGGAACCCTGGATGGATGGGTTCCAACCGGTCCCCCCGCACCAACCACAGGCGGTTCCCTTTGGGGGAAAGCAGCTCCTGGTGGCGCACCCTGTTTTCGGCCGCCGTGTTCAGGGCCGCCGGGGAACAATCCACCGATACAATCTCCAGGCCGGTGGTTTCCCGGCATAAGGCCAAAGGGATCGCCCCGGTTCCGGTGCCCAATTCCACCACGGGGCAAGGCCCAGGCCCAGCCAGGCCGCGGAGGGCCTCTAAAGCGGCCTCCACCAGCACTTCGGTTTCCGGGCGGGGAATCAGCACCCCCGGCCTGACCGCCAGAAGCAGCGACCAAAACCAAACCTCCCCCACCAGATAGGCCACCGGCTCCCGGGCAGCCCGGCGGCGGACCAATTCCTTAAAGCGGGCCAGCTCCTGGTCCGCCACCGGTTGGTCAAACTTCAGGTACAGTTCTATCCGTTTAAGGGATAGCACATGGGCCAGCAGGATTTCCGCGTCCAGTCGGGGGGTGGGAATCCCCTTGGACCCGAAATAATCCCGGCTCCAGTCCAAAAGCGCCTTGATGGTCCAGATCATAGGTGGGGGGCAAACATCGCGGGGGGGGAGGGGGTTTAAGCCGAACCGGCGGTCCGTTCGGCTCCAGGGTTGAACCCGAAACAGGGGGAACCCATCGGGTTCAAGCTTTTTTGTGCAACACTTCGTTCAGTTTTTCCATCACGGTGGTTACACTGAACGGTTTGATGATGTAGCCGTCCACCCCGTGCTTCCCGGCGGTCATAATGGCGTTTTTGGTATCGGAGGCGGTAATCATCACCACCGGCAGGCTACGGGTGGGTTCTTCGGCGGACCGGATGTTCATCAGCAAATCCAGTCCGGTCATTCCCGGCATGGCCCAGTCGGTCAGCACCAGACCGATGCCCCCTTCTTTTACCTTTTCCCAAGCGGCTTCCCCGTCATCAACCTCCACCACTTCTGTAAAACCTATTTTGGTGATGATGTTGACCAGCACCTTGCGCAGGTTCAGGTTGTCTTCCGCAACCAAAACCTTAATGTCTTTATTGATTTGCATGTAACCCTTTTGATTGGAGCCAAGTTGGGGACCCCCTGGTCATTTGCTTTTCCGTGCGGCAAAACTGTAAGAAAAGCATCTGTTCCAGATTGGCACAGGTAACCTATGTTTTCAAATAATTATTCTATTTCTTTTACCCTCTTTTTCTCTTTTTCTTAGTTAAACGCAACCAGGCCGCTGTTGTCCACCCTGCTTTATCTCTCCCGGGACCGTAGGTTTAAGCCCCCTGCCATTTTAAGCTCCTTGCCAACCCCTTGTCTCCTCCCCTACCATACAGGGGCGGCTTTCAATCATTCAACGCAGCAATTGACCAAACAGGCCGAAATGGCTTCGGGAAAAAACACGGGCCGTCCCAAAAACAACCCCCGCCCATGGCCGGTGTGCCTGTCTATCGCCGGGTCCGACAGCGGCGGCGGGGCGGGCATCCAGGCCGATAACCGCACCTTTACCGATTTAAAGGTTTGGGGGACCACCGCCATCGCCGCCATCACCGCCCAAAACCCGGATCAGGTGGCCGGGAGCCGGGAGGTTTCCCCCGAATGGATCATGGCCCAGATCCAGGCGGTGGGGGATTACTTTCCGGTCCGGGCGGTCAAAACCGGCATGTTGCCCACCGGAGAGGTGATCCGGGCGGCAACCCGGGGAATCACCCACCTTCCGGGGTCCCCCCCGTTGGTGGTGGACCCGGTGATGATGGCTTCCAGCGGCGCCCGATTGCTGGATGAAATCGCGTTGCAAACCCTGTGCGATACCTTGTTGCCCCTGGCCGCTTTGATCACCCCCAATGTGCCGGAGGCCTGCCAGTTGACCGGATTGGACATCCGCTCAGTGGAAGAAATGGAACGGGCCGCCGTCTCCCTTCAGCAACGGTATCACACCTCCGTGCTGGTGAAAGGGGGCCATCTGGCCGCGGAGGCGGAGGCAGTGGATGTGCTGGCTGTCCCCGGCCTGCCCCTGCGGGTGTTGCGCCTGCCCCTGTTGCCGGGGATCCGGTTTCATGGTAGCGGGTGTGTGCTTTCCGCCGCCATTACCGCCCATCTGGCCCGGGGCCGCAAGCTACCCCAGGCGGTGGCCCTGGCCAAAGCTTACCTGCACCGGTTGATGGCGGCCCACCCCCGGCCGGACCTGAATGAAGGTTAACCCGGCCCGGCCCTCCAATACAACCGTGCCCGATTCACAAACCCCAGCCGCAGGTTTTCATCCGCCAGGGCCTCCTCATGAATCACCGGCAGGCCGGGCAGCCCGGCCATGATTTGCGCCGCAAACAACCCGGTTGAAACCATTCCCAAAGCATACATCCCGGAGGCCGGAGAAACGGCCTCCCCGGCGGGAGAAACCCCGGCTTCTCCACCGCCGAGGGAAGACACAGGCACCCCGCCGGGGCCGCAACTGGGGGACCGGGCCTTCAGCACCACCCCGGCCAAGCGTTCCGACCCGGATTTCCACTTCTGAGCCATCAACCTGCCGTATTCCATCAGGGGGGTCGTCACATCCAGGCCGGGGTCCTCCACCCCCAGTGCCCTGGGGTTTTGGGGCGGTCCCACCAGCCGGATGGGGGGACGGGGCACTCCCATTCCCACCGCCGTCTCCGGACAAAAAGAAACCAGTTCCACGTCCGGCAGGCCGCCCAGCCAATCCGCAACCCAGGGGTTTAACCGGTGGCCTCCATCATAACGCACCGGCTCACCCAGCAGACAACCACTGACCCCGATCCCCATTTTTTCCCGGCGGGGGGCCATGGTTATTCCACCTCCAGCCAGGCTGTCCGGTCATCCGCCACAGTCACCCTGGCCTCTCCCCCCAAAGGAAGGGACAGGTTGGGGTCTCCGTGACCCGCGGCCAACCCGCTGAACACCGGAATGGGGGATTGACCGAACAAATCCTCCCACACCCGGCCCAAAAGTTCCGGCGGGTCGGAATCACACTGGTTGAAATACCCCAGCACCACCGCGGAAACCCCCTCCAATCCCCCCGCCTGCCGCAGGTGGGTGAACATCCGGTCAATTTTATAGGGGGGCTCCTCTATATCCTCCAAAAACAATACGGTGCCGCCGGGGTCCACCTCCCAGGGGGTGGCCAGGGTGGTCATCCACACAGACAGGCACCCTCCGACCAGTCTGCCCCGGACCCCAGCCCTCTGCCGGGCGGCATCATTGAAGGGGGTGATGAGACGGCGCACTCCGGGGAAGGGGTCAAACAACACCTGCCGCAACCCGTCCAGACTTTCCCCCCGGCGGGGGGCCGTCAAAGCCCCCGGCTGAGCCATACAGGGGCCGTGCATGGCCATCACCCCCCCTTTGGCCGCCATCCAGGCAAACAGTGCCGTTGCGTCCGAAAACCCCACCACCCATTTGGGGGGGGCGGCGGCAAACCGGTTTGCATCCAACCAAGGCAAAATCCGGGAGGCACCATACCCCCCCCGGCTGAAAAACAACCCCTTGACCTGGGGGTCCAGCCAGCCGTCCAGAAACCGGCGGGCACGCTCCTCATCCGGCCCGGCCAGATACAGGTAGCGGGGTTCGGGGTTCGGCAGGGGGTCCACCTTCAGCCCCCAGCCGGTCAGCACATCCACCGCGGCTTCCAAAAAGGGGGCCTGGGTCCCCTGATGGGAGCTGGGAGAAATCAAGGCCACCCGGTCCCCCCTGCGCAACGGCGGAGGACGTTTCAAGGGCGGAGGAATAATGGGGGGGTGGGTCATGAATTTTCCAATAACAGGTGAAAACCCCCCTTGGAAAAACCTGGGGCTGCCGTCCGAAGTCTCCACCCACCCTAAACCGGTTTATATTTTGTTGACAAGCATGATAGAATTTTAAAAAGTTGAACACCCAGTTTGCTCAAAAGGTGATGAGGATAAATTCAGCCCCCTACGAATCGGCTCTCAACCGGGTGTTGTTCACTCCCCGGCTGGTGTTGCGCCCGTTGGACCCGGAAGATGCCCACCTGTTGCACCTGTATGTGATGGAAAACCGGTTGTGGCTTCAACCCTGGGAACCCGCCCGGGACCCCTCCTATTATACCCAGGATATTCAGCGGCAGATTCTTTACCAGTGCCTGGAGGAACGCCGGAACGAAACCGGGGGGGTCTATGGGGTGTTCCGGCGGGAGGATGAGCAGCAACTCATCGGCCGGATCAGCCTGTTTGGCATATCCAGGGGCATCTGGCAAAACTGTCACCTGGGGTACTCCCTGGCTTATGATCACACCAGCCAGGGGTACATGACCGAAGCCCTGCGGCGGATTGCACACTTTTGCTTTGCCGACCTGGACCTCCACCGAATCCAGGCCGCGGTCCTGCCCCGCAATGAAAACTCCCTCCGGCTGGCGGACCGCTGCCAGTTCCGCCGGGAGGGGGTTGCTTTGCGCTATATGGAAGTCAACGACCTGTGGGAGGATCATGTGATCCTGGCCCTGACCATAGAAGAGGTGGATGAGGTGTATTTCAAAGGATGTCTGGCCCGCAGATAAACCCGCTTTTGGACCGGATGGGAATCCACCGGCCCCCGGGGGATTTTGATTTTCATTGCCTATCACCAAAGGCTCCTGGCATCTTATGGGGAGCCGACCCGAACATAAGGGACACCCCCCAACCTGGGGGTGTGATTTTTAAACCCGGCATCCCCCGGAAACAATACCGGCTTCCTGTTGATATTGAGCCGGGTTCCCAGGGGGCCATCACACCAACAACTTGAAGGAATCCCGTGTACGAAACATCCGAAATCCGCAAAGGATTGAAAATTGAAATTGATGGCGACCCATACGTGGTGGTGGATTTTCAGTTTGTAAAACCCGGCAAAGGCAACGCATTCACCCGCACCCGGATCAAAAACCTGACCACCGGGTCGGTGTTGGACAGGACCTACAAATCCGGTGAAAGACTGAAGCCCGCCAATATGGATGAGCGGAACATGCAGTTTTTGTATAAGGATGACAACGGCTTTAACTTTATGGACCAGGAATCCTACGACCAGATCACCATTCCCGCCAAAGTGATTGGGGATGATGCCCGGTACCTGAAAGAAAACATGGAGTTGATGGTGCTGCTGTTCAACGGTGTGGCGGTCAGTATTTCCCTGCCCAATTTTGTGGTGTTGGAGGTGGTTGAAACCGACCCCGGACTGAAAGGGGATACCGTGAGCGGAGCCAAAAAACCGGCCACCCTGGAAACCGGAGCAGTCATCTATGTCCCCCTGTTTGTGGAACGGGGAGAAAAGCTGCGCATAGACACCCGAACGTTTGAATATGTGGAACGGGTGAAATAACCTCCCAGCGGGGTGTTTCGGACCTTTGGCCCCTGCTTGCCCACCCCCTTGCCCCCATGAGAAACCGCCCCCCCGCCAGCACACTCCCCCACCAGG
>Ga0224495_10003105_pt1 | contig 10376 bp, 7 predicted proteins | sample SF_Jul11_sed_USG_FD_168128 | JGI IMG/M metagenome (GOLD analysis project Ga0224495, IMG submission 168128) | Sediment microbial communities from San Francisco Bay, California, United States - SF_Jul11_sed_USGS_4_1 | ecosystem: Environmental > Aquatic > Marine > Sediment | place: USA: California...
GGAGAAAGAGGGGAAGCTGGCCCAGAGGATTAAGCAAGCCTATGCCCTCTTTGAGAATTGTCACCTCTGCCCCCGGCGCTGCGGAGTGAACCGAAACAAGGGTGAAAGAGGGTTTTGCCGGGCTCCAGGGAAGGTGGTCGTCTTTAGTGTCCACCCCCATTTCGGCGAAGAAATATCATTGGTAGGCCAACATGGCTCCGGGACCATCTTCTTTTCCAACTGCAACCTTCGGTGTCTCTTCTGCCAGAATTGGCCTATCTCTCACGAAGGCAAAGGCAAAGAATGCGAAGACGAAGAACTGGTGGAGATGATGCTCAAACTCCAACATATTGGGTGCCACAATATCAACCTCGTCACTCCTACCCATGTCATGCCAAACATTCTTAATGCCACACGAATGGCCCTGAAGAAGGGCTTGCGGGTTCCTCTTGTTTACAATACGAGTGGCTATGAACGCTTGGAGATATTGAAGATTTTGGATGGGATTGTGGATATCTATATGCCAGATATGAAATATATGGATCCTGACAAGGCGGCAAAATATTCAGCCGGCGCTTCTGACTATCCTGAATTAACGAAGAAGGCGATCATCGAAATGAACCGCCAGGTCGGAGTGCTTCAGACCGATGAACAGGGAATTGCTCTTCGGGGTGTGATCATCCGCCATCTGGTTATGCCCAATCGGGTAGCCGGAACAGAGAAATTTACAAAATGGGTAGCCCAGGCCCTTCCAAAATCAACGTATGTCAATATCATGCCTCAATATCGGGTGGAGTATAAGGCCTATGAACATCCAGAAATCGCCCGCGGAATCACGGTCCAGGAATTCTTAGAAGCAATGGAATGGGCCGAAAAGAACGGGTTGACCAACCTCGATCCGAATTCGGTTGCCGTCAGGAATTTTTATCGCAGCCGCCAGTAGCCCCCGTTTAAGGGCGCGCAGCCCCTGAAACAAGTTCAGGGTGACAAAAGGAGGCGATTTTCTTCCTGTCATCCCAAACTTGGTTCGGGATCTCGGTTTTGGATTTTCTCTTTACTCACGTCCAGATTCCCGGGATGGGTTTCCCGCAAAAGCTACACTTCCCACCTTTTAAATGGTTCTCACCAACCATGTATCCTATCCTTTGAATCAACAACTTCTTACACTTAGGACAGAAAGTATGTTCCCCTTGATGGCCCGGAATATTTCCAATATAGACAAATTCAAGCCCGGTCGATAGGGCCACGTTCCGGGCTTTCTCTAAGGTCGAAACAGGCGTGGGGGGAAGGCTTCGGAGTTTATAGAGCGGATAAAATCTTGAGAAATGAATCGGAGTGTCTTCACCTAATTCCTTTTTGATCCAGAGACACATCTCCTTCAGTCCCAATAAATCATCATTCAGCGTAGGGATGACGAGGTTGGTGATCTCCAGATGGACTTTCTCCTTCTTCAGGGTTCTTAGAGTTTCGAGGACAGGGGTGAGCTCTCCGCTACACACGTCACGATAAAAGGCTTCTGTAAACCCTTTCAGGTCTATATTGGCTGCATCCATCACCTTGCAGAGATTCTTTAGAGGCTCGGAATTGATGAAGCCGTTTGAGTGGCAAACATTCAGAAGGCCTGCCTTCTTTACCAGTTGACAGATCTCCACCATATATTCATAAAAGATGGTGGGTTCCACATAGGTATAAGCAATTGAGTGCGCTCCCGCCTCTTTTGCCTTCTTCACAATCATCTCTGGCGGAACATCGTAGCTATAAACATCTTCCGGGGAAGCCTGGGAAATCTCCCAGTTCTGACAGAACTTACATTGAAAGTTGCATCCGACAGTGGCTAAAGAAAAAGAGGTCGTCGAAGGAAGGACATGAAAGAAGGGTTTCTTCTCAATCGGGTCCAAATGAACGGCACACGGGTTCCCATAGACCAAACTATAATATTTCCCATCCCGATTCTCACGGACTCTGCACGCCCCCCTCTTCCCCTTTGAGACTCGACATCTCTTGGGACAGAGATCACACTGAATCTCTCCTCCGCTGAGAGAAGTAAAAAAGGGGGAGAGCTTGGTCTTAATGAGTCCCTTCTTGGCTGTTTGCGCCTGCAAAGTTTTTGGAAGACAAAAGATCTGGGCTGCAGACAGGAGACAGAAACTCGCCCCGCAGAATTTCAGGAATTCCCGCTTTGTCAGATGAGACTTGGGGACGGCAGTCTTTCTAAAGGGATATTTTACAAGCGGCTCACTCATTGGCTGATCATATTTAATAAAATTTAATTAACAGAAAGGTGAACCAAAGTCAAAAATCTCAAGTTGTTACTCCGAGCATAAAATAGATTACGTCAACGTGTCATTGCAACCGAAGCCCTGCACCGCATGGTGTTCAGGGCGAAGCGAAGCCATCTCATGAGATTGCTTCGTCACTTCCGTTCCTCGCAATGACAACTTTCTGTGAGACAATGTAAAGTAGTTAATGCCCCTCCTAATAATTTTTAACTTAGCAAAATTTTCTTCATTTTTTGGGGGGCCAGGTGGGTCTTGGTAAAAGATAACGCTCTTTCAGACCACTTAATGAAAATTCTTTTGACTTGCAGAAGTTGATGACCCGTCTCTCCCAGTCCTCTACGAGTTGGGCTGCTTTTGGCACATCTCTTGCTATCTCCACGGGAATGGAGATGACACCATGCTGATCACCCATGATTAAATCACCGGGTTTTACGACTAACCCACCCACCTTAACAGGAATGTTCACTTCCACCAGATGGACATAAGCATGTGAAACAGAAATACAACTTGAAAAAAAGTGAAATCCCAATTCCTTTACTTCATTCAAATCTCTTACCGACCCGTCGGTGACTGTACCGATACACCCAAGGACCTTGTAAATATTCGAATTCACTTCGCCCCAGAAGGAACCTAAAACAGGACGATCAATATCATGGATCACAAGGACCTTCGGTCCCGGAATCTTTTGAATCTGCTCCCACCAATCTGGAGGTTGAATCCGGCGACCCTCTGAAGAATCGGCAGTGATGACTGCTGTGACAGCATAACCGATCATGGGCCCCAGGTCCGGAAAGACACATTTAATCTCCGGAAGCATGAACCCTTCATTTCGTGGGCGGATATTGAAAAGTTCAATTCCATTGGAGATTGCGCATGTCGGCCAACGTTTAAGCGCCTCTAATTCTTCCTGCTTAAGATAATTGGTCATTATTTCCCTCTAAGAGCTTTGTAATTCTTAACTTTGAACTTTAAATTTCTATGCCCAAAGTGTATTAAATCGGGAACATGGTGTCAACCCTTCAACTCCCCGGCCTGATCCTTCGACTGTGCTCAGGACATCCGGCCTGGGCTTGCTCAGCCTGCCTGCCCCGCCCTCGGTCGGGACCGGGGCCGGTAGGCAGGGGTTGACCCTGAGCGGCGCTTCTTGACCCAGCTTTAAAAGTAGGGCTTGGCGCCGCCGAGCGGGTCAATAAGAACTGAAAAAGACAAAAGGAAAGAGATTTTCAGAAGGTGGCTTCTTTAACCGTTTCTATTGCTTTGCCAATTAGTTTAAAGGGTTAGATATGACTCCAGATTAGGCAAAACCGTGAAAGTCGCTTGTATCAAGGGGGGGAGGAGGAAATTCCACAACAATTTAACAATGACTTGTGGATTCTTCTGGAACACCCAACTGAGCCGATAAGATGACTATGCTTCTCCAAAATCTTTCCCAATGATTTTCCAGAGAATTTCCTCCGTCTCGGACGAAAGTTTTGGTTCCTTGTCTCCCGCTTTTCTCTTGATTCGAACCTCATAAAGAGTTTCGAGTTGGGGAAGGAGTTCTTTCAACTCAGGTGTTTTCTCTACTTTCTGATTGATGAGCCTAAATTGTTCCCCTGCCTTCTCAAAATCCTTTTTATCTAAAGGAATACGATAGAGTCGATTCAAAACCTCCATGAGTCGAACTTTTGCAAGAAAATCTTCTTCAACATGAACGTACTGCGGCAGGGAAACGATAAACCAGATCGTTTCAATGCCGAACTGGGGTGCTTTCTGAGTAATCAGAATTGTAATGGTGGTAGGACCCTGGTAATAACTCGGCTGGGCCCCTGATTTCTTCAGGTCAAGCTCTGTTTCCCTTCCTATTGCACCTCCATTCACAATCAAAGGTCTTGTGTGAGGGACAGCATCATACATGCCCCCTAAAAGAATGTATTTCGTTACCCCAAAGGTTCTGAGAATCCGAAACACGGAATCCACATAGATCTCAGAGTGAGCGTGGGGTTCAAGAAGGCGGAGAAAAAGGAGGTCGTTCTCATTTTCTCTTTTGGCATAGCTAATCGTGGTATTTGGAATATTTACTTTCCGAACGCCTTCTTCTAAATAAAGCATAGGTCGGTATCGGGTAAAATCAAAAAAATGGCCGGGCTTGGCCAGTCTCCCCAGTTCCTTAGCCCCAAGCTGAGTTTCCAACCCATTTAAGAGGAGAGTGCCCACATTGTTCACATCAATCCAGGGGCGAAGGATCGCCAGGGCAAAAGGTTCTTTCAGTTCCGGAATGGGTTCGTCTAACTCAAAGGCACCTATTCTCACTTATTCTCCTTTCAAAACTCCGCTCCCTCAGGATCTATAAGTATTTATAAGATATTATAAAAGAACTTCAATCCTTTTGATAATAAATTTATTACGTATGTTGGGGAACAACAAAGGTTCTCAGTGATCTCTACTGGAATGGAGAAGCGGGAAAGCGTCAATCCCCCGCAAAGGTACAGGTTTCATTGGGTTCCCAGGGAGGGATGGGTCAATTCCCCCTGGGAAATTATTAATGTGCCATCCCTCTTTAAGGAATTTGTTTTAACCTCGGTCAATCACGGATTCTACCGTTTATTGATGGAGATCTGGTTGCCTACACGAGCATTGTTGCTTTCATCCGATTCAGCCACTTTGTTCCCGCTATCAACTACAACCCCGACAAAGTAATCTCCAGAAGGGAGCTTGGGAGGAACTCTGCCATTGATCGTCACGGTCTGCTCAGTATTACTCTCCAAGCCGCTCAAAGAAATGTTAGCTATCTTCGTATCCTTGGTCGTGATCGTCGCGTCCGAAGAAAGATAGACACTTACATTAAATCCGCCGGAACTGGTGGTGCCCTGATTTCTTACCAGAACAGTGATGGGGATACGCTCGCTCTGGCTCCCATTCGCAGGCCCGGAGACCGAAGTAGCCACCAGGTCCGGCAACCCACTTGCACTTGAAATGGAAATCTGGTTGCCAACAAGGGAGTTGTTATTCTCATTCGACTCCGCCACATCGCTTCTACCATCTGCAATGGCTCCAACGTAGTAAGATCCGTTCAGGCCAGTTGGAATTGTGGTATTAAGGGTTACAGTCTTCTGAACCCCAGCACCAAGATTATTGACGTAAACACTCCCTAACTGGATATCTTCCATTGTAATGGTGGAGTCTGTGGAAAAATAAGCAGTAACATAGGATTCCCCCGCGCCTATGCTCCCCTGATTCTTAATTCCAATCGTGATTGAGATCTCATGACCCGGACTCCCGCTCGAAGGCCCTGAGACGGAGGTGGTAACAAGATCGATATCTGATGGAACATAAATCTGGTTTCCAGCACCAGCGTTATTATTCTCATTCGATTCAGCCAACTGGTTCCCAGTGTCAGCAATAGCCCCCAGATAGTAAACCCCCGGAACGAGTACGAGGGGCAGAGCGACATTTTTGGTGTAACTCTGCTCTGTTCCGGCAGGGGCGTCTGCATAAAAAGTCGACAGGGCGCGATCCGTTGTATCGATAATATTATCGGTGGAGAGGTAGATCGACACATAGAAGCCACCCGAATCACTATTCCCCTGATTCCTGACCTTCGTTGTGACAGCGATCGATTGTCCTATGATTCCACTGGAAGGGCCTGAAACGGAGGTGACGATGAGATCAATTTCTCCTATGGTAATGGAGAATGCTTTCATATCAAAAGAATTTTTTGAATCCACAACCTTCACCATGAAAGACCCTGTTCCAGTTCTTGATGGAATGCCCCAGATTTGCCCTGTTGCCACATTCAGACTTAAGCCTTCTGGAAGGCTCCCAGAATGAATAGACCAGACATAAGGAGGTACACCATTTGAGACCCCTATGACCTGGCTATAAGAATGATTAACCAGACCGGATGGGAGGGAAGCCGTCAAGATTGATGGAGTAGGCACAGTTTCTGTCCCGGCTGGCGATGAGAAGGTAAGGTAAGAAAACTCATTCGCAGGTATCCATGAAGCCGAAAATATTCCATCATTGGCTGCCAGGTCAGGAGACGTCCCGTTATCATACAGATAGACTACCTGTCCGGATGATGACGTCACCGTGACCGGTCCTATGGGGGATTCACAGTTGATGCTTAGCGCAGAGAGTATCGTTGACATGCCGGCTTGGAAGGAGTTAGGGAATTCCAACACCGCAAAGACGGGGCTCTGATTGCAGGTTAAAGATCTATAAGCATTGATCCGGCCTGCAATGGTCGAGCCATAAAAATCCATGTTTTCACTACCGGAAATGATGAGGTTCTTTACATCGATCCATGTTTTGGCCGGGCTCTGGGACTTAATCAGGCCGACGAGTCCCGTGACATGCGGGGCTGCCATGCTTGTCCCACTGGCTACATAATATTCGGCATCCGGATTTCCCTGGGGAATAAAATGCTGGCCATCTCCATACATATCTGTTCCGTTTGCACGAAGGGATACAATATCCACCCCGGGTGCTCCCACATGAACTGTTCTTCTCCCGAAATTTGAAAACCAGGCCTTGTGATCATTCGCATCAGCTGCAGCAACGGAGAGGACGTTTGGAAGATTGTAACTGGCGGGGTAAAACTCCCAGGCATCGTTGTTAGCGTTATCGTTCCCAGCAGCCGCGATAAAAAGGATACCGCTTCTTCGTTGCGCGTCAATGGCATCGTAGAGGGCCTGGGAATAACTGTCACCGCCCCAACTATTATTTGTCGCCACAATATTGACGCCCACTTCTTTCAGTGCCCTTACATATTCCAGACACTCCAGGGCTCCATCGGTATATCCATACCCATCCCGGTTGAGGAATTTGCATGGAATCAAGTTGATGTACCAGTTGACCCCTGCTATGCCCATCTCATTATTTCCAATTGCCCCCACAGTACCTACCACATGGGTTCCATGGCCGTGGTCATCCGTGGGATCGCTATCATTTCCGTAAGTGTCTATTCCATAAATGTCATCCACATATCCGTTCCCATCATCATCTACACCTGTACGGCCATTTAATTCAGCAAGATTCTCCCAGATATTTTCATCCAGGTCAGGATGAGTATAGTCGGTGCCTGTGTCGATAATGGCAACAACTACATTCCTGTCCCCTTTGGTGATATCCCATGCCCGGAGGATATCGATATCGGCCCCGGGCGTTCCACCGTTCTGTCCGGAGTTATTAAATCCCCAAAGGTGATTGAAGAGCGGATCATTCGGAGGGGTCACGATGCTCAAGAGGAAGTTGGGTTCAGCAAATTCAACTTCTGGATTCTCCAGATAGAGGGTAATTGCTTCTTCAACGCCCAAGAGATCTTTAAGTTTTACGTAATCGATATTAATAGAAAGAAACTTCTTAAGCTTTTTTGAGTCGTACTTAAGATGGATTTTATCTTTTACCTCCTCAGGGACACCGGGTTTGAACTTAACAATCAGTTCCCCCTTCTTAAACTTATCTTTGTACTCATCTTCGCTCTTGACAGCTTCTCCCGAGGCATTAGGGATGAAGAACAGAACCCATGCAACCATGACCAGGATGCTTACAAAACTTATCAGATTAACATTGATCTTCCGTCGTCTTGTTGACCTCATGGCCTTCCCCCTTTGGACCGAAGATTTGGGTTCCCGAATCTATTCTAAAACACGCCATATCCTTCCGATGAGTTGGGCTCAAACAAATAAAAAGCCTCCAGAGATAAGAACCTCTGGAGGCTCTCTTTTGGAACTCTCGGAATGTCCCGTTCTATGTCCATAACCGACTCCAAGCACTCCATATCACGTTAGAATTTTATGCTTTAATGACAGATCATATAACTCTTGATAAAAATACCTCCTGGAAAACCCGGGGATACAAAAGCTCTGTCCTTCGTTTCCTTACTTATCCTTTCAGGAAGAAGGACCTCTTAATCTTTCGCTGGATTCAGGTCCCCACCCAAATCCAGCGCGGATACAGGATGTACCAGCAATATGAATACTACAATAAAATTTTTCTTGTCAAGAGAAAAAGGGATGATGCTATAGTGATCGTGACTACAAGTCAATCCCATCTACGAATACCGGCTTGTTTTCAATCATTACGCCTTGCTGAATGGTTTTAATATATAAATGCATCAACGTGTCCACACGGATGAATCCCTTCAGGCTTTCCAAGAGTGCATGGTGTCTCTCGCAAACAAAGAAGATTTGTCCGATGCCTCTCAATAAAGCTTTATTATTCACATCGTTGAGGAGGGTTGCGAAGCATTGGGGTTTCTTAAATGCGATTGGGGTTAAACACCACTGGCTCAGAGATTCATTAGGTCTGGGTACGCGTGGCATTGTTCGAAAGTTCCTGGCGATGTCTACGAGGAGTCCCGTAATTTTCATCTTCAAATTCCTTGCCTTCACCGTAATTCTCATAACCTGGTTCCAATCCCAAAAACCCAAGCAACCCAGGATCTCTCCCTCATCTTCCAGGATGACTAAATTATCCAAACGATACCCTGGTGTTCGTTGGATGAATTGGGCTAGGGCTTCAGTTGAGGTCGCTCCATACAGGTCATAATCTCTCCATGTTTCATTGATGAGTTCAGAGGCGGGAAGGAGGTCTTTGGACATCATTGGTCTAACCTTTCCATGAGATCCGATCTTCATCTCTCTATAGATAGCCAACCCTCGCATGACCAAGGTGCGATGTCGCTTAAACCCCTGACCTTCAAATAGTCGCCTAGCCGGAAGGTTATCCTCCATAACCAAAAGATAAGACAACGCTACATCGTGTGACATCAAATAATCTTCAATATGTCTGTGAAGCTGTCTTGCAACGCCTTGTCCACGGCAGTCAGGAGAGGTAAAATACTGAAACTCATAACCCACCCGATAAGGGTGTCTGCTCACAAAAGCATTCCGTATCACACAGGCTGCGGATCCTGCGATTCGATTATCTTCGTATGCAACGAATACCTTATAGGATTCGTACGCCTTTGCCCGGCCAAAAAAGTCAGGTGTGTTGACAACAGAAACGATGAGGTTTGTGCCTTGTGGGCATTTTGACTGTAGCTCTTCAAGTTCGTCATTGTCTTCTGGCATCGCTTCACGGATATGCACTTTAGAGCCTCTTACGGGAAAGGGAACGATTCTATTGTTCTATGGATGCTCCAATTTGGAAAGGCTTCATCACCTACACGTTCCCTTTGGTATGGGTTTTGAGAAAAAAATCCAACTGGGTTTCTTGGTTTCCCGTGAGCTTTCCAAATTTTACTCCGCATCTTCTGGTTTTAAAATGAACGCTGAGGTAGTCATATTCCGGAGGCTCACTGATCGGGATGTCGTAGACCACCCTGCACGGTATATCTGCCATACTGTAATTATCTACCCACAGAGAAACGTCTCTTTTCGAGGGGTCTTCTTCCAGATCTTCATCATAGATATGTTCAAAAGAGAGCCCTCCTATGCTGATGTCTTTGACTCTCCCAACTCTGGAAGACTTATTCCGCAGTGCGACAATGACTTCTTCCCCTACCAAAAACCGCCTGTCTTTCCTCTTATCTGTTCCCATCTTATTCACCCTCTAAGTTAGAAACAATAAAAATAGAACGAACGCCCCATTCGCCTCGTAGCTCGACAGAAAAGGGAATCACCTTGTCCTTTTTGGGTATCGCTTGGAATCAATAACGGAGGAGTTTTGTCAGGGCAGGATTGTATGCTTTTAAAAACAGAATGTCAATAGAAATGATAAACCCAAATCGCGATTTAGAAATTGTCATTGCGAGGGAACCGAAGCAATCTGGCTTTTTTCAATGAGATTGTCGCGCCCCTTAAGGGTGCTCGCAATGACTCAATGGGATAAATGGCTCGGTTTCTAAATCGGAATCTGGAAAAAAGCTAAGGTTAAGAGTTTGCGGAAGAGTATATCTAACTTCTTAAAAGGGCCGGCTGGGGGGCAAGGATTCGAACCTCGGTTGATGGAGCCAGAGTCCATAGTCCTACCGCTAGACGACCCCCCAACAACCATCCATTGCAAATCTCAAATTGAAAAATATAAATACCAACTTCCGAATCAAAAAATTTAGAGTTCGGAGTTCAAAATTCTAATTCGGATTCATCATATCATCAAAAAATGCGTTGATCAATGGAGAAGGGGTATTGACGT
>Ga0224495_10003106_pt1 | contig 10376 bp, 12 predicted proteins | sample SF_Jul11_sed_USG_FD_168128 | JGI IMG/M metagenome (GOLD analysis project Ga0224495, IMG submission 168128) | Sediment microbial communities from San Francisco Bay, California, United States - SF_Jul11_sed_USGS_4_1 | ecosystem: Environmental > Aquatic > Marine > Sediment | place: USA: California...
AAATCCTTAAACGGCCTGCCCGGTCGTCTGCGCTTGATGGATAGCGAGCAAGCGAGTGACTTGCAATAATGTTTTCCTTACATCGAAGCCAAAGGCTTCCAATTTGGAAAACTCGCTTCGCTCAGACAGTCCCAAATTCTTAATGCGCAGACTCGGACACAGTCCTGAGATTTTTGAAGGGGGAGAATCCGTACGGGAAAAAAGTGAGGCTTGCGTTAGACATCAAGTCGAGAATAGGTGGATTCTGTATTAAGTATCAATAGCGAATCTCGAAGCCTTTATATTCTCCGGAGGATTCTTCCCATCGGACATCGATATTTCCGACAACAGCGCCGGCAGGTCCTCTCCGGCATTCCTCAATAGCCTGCTCGATCAATTCCCTGTTTCCTTCAAACAACGCCTCGACACGTCCGTCATAGAGATTCCTTACCCATCCGTTAATGCCGAGTTTTGACGCGAGGTTCCGTGTAAAGGCCCTGTAGAAGACGCCCTGGACCCTGCCTTCTATGAAGAGATGCGCCTTTGAAGTATTCATGAAGTTATTATAGCAGATTGAAAAGTTCGCTATTCTCCGAGATAAGCGTGTCTGACTTTCTCATTGTGCAGCAGGTCTTCGCTATTTCCCTGGAGGGTGACGGCGCCGTTTTCCAGAACATATCCCCTGTGTGAGAGTTTCAGGGCGGCCTTCGCGTTCTGTTCAACAAGAAGCACGGTAACTCCTCTCCTGTTGATATCGTGGACGGTCCTGAATATTTTACTCACCATGATGGGAGCGAGTCCCAGAGAAGGCTCATCCAGAAGCAGGATATCGGGATTGGACATCAACGCCCTGGCGATCGCGAGCATCTGCTGTTCGCCGCCGCTCAGGGTGCCGCCTTTCTGGTTTTTTCTCTCTCCGAGGATAGGAAACAATGTGAAGACCATATCGAACGATGATTGCAGGTCACCCCGTTCAAGATAATGCCCCATCTCCAGGTTTTCGAATACCGTTAATTTAGGAAATATCCTTCTCCCTTCCGGCACCTGGCTTATTCCGAGCTCCACTATCCTGTGCGGCGGCAACCCGGTTATATCGGTATCATTCAGGAATATCTTCCCTGAGGAGGGCTTCAGAACCCCCGAGATGGTCATCAGGGAAGTTGACTTGCCCGCGCCGTTGCTGCCGATAAGGGAGACGATCTCCCCCTTGCCGATTTCGAGGTCAACGCCCCGGATAGCCTCGATAGGCCCGTAGAAAGTATGAATACGTTCGAGTCTTAACATGCGGTTCTAATGCGTTTCCTTGCCAAGATACGCCTCTATGACCATCGGATTCGTCTTTATCTCCTCAGGGGAGCCCTCGGCTATCTTTACTCCGTGGTCGAGCACTATGATGCGGTCTGATATGCCCATCACAAAACGCATATCATGTTCTATCAGGATGATGGTCTTGCCAAGTTCCCTGAGATTCATGATGATCCGCATCATTTCACTGGTTTCCTGGGGGTTCATTCCTGCGGTCGGCTCATCAAAGAGTAACAATGAGGCCCCGGTGGCGAGCGCTCTGGCTATTTCGAGCTTGCGCTGTTCTCCGTAAGGCATGCTCCCCGAGACTTTGTCAACGTGGGTCTCAAGGCCGAGGAGTTCGAGATATTCGTACGCCTTCTCCCTGATCGTCCTTTCTTCTCTTTTGAAAAGAGGGAGTTGAGTGATCGCGGAGAATAGTCCCGACCGGATCTTTGTATGCTGCGCGACCAGTACATTTTCGAGCACCGTCATGTCTCTGAAGAGTCTTATGTTCTGGAAAGTCCTCGCAATGCCCATCCTGTTTATTTTGTCTGCGGAAAGGCCTGAAATATCTCTTTCTGAGAATATGATGCTGCCTCTTGTCGGCTTCATAAATCCGGTGAGGCAGTTGAAGAGGGTTGTTTTGCCCGCGCCGTTCGGGCCGATAATGCTGAGAATCGTCCTGTCCTTTGTATGAAAGCTGATTTCCTCGATTGCACGTATGCCGCCGAAATGCTTCGAGAGGGCCTTAACTTCCAATGGATACATTTTTCCCTCCAAACAGTCCCTGGGGCCTGAATATCATCAGGACAACGAGACCGGCTCCCAGGGCAAGCATCCGGTACAGCTGCACTTCGCGTAAAACCTCGGGGAGAAAGACCAGGATCACGGCCCCGATTATCACTCCCGCAATACTGCCGAGGCCGCCGACGATCACCATGCACAGGATGAGAACGGATTCCATGAACGTGAAACTCTCCGGTGATATGAACCTCATCTTTGAGGCGAAGAGGCAGCCGGCCAGTCCGGCCCAGAACGCTCCGAAGGCCACGGAATAGAGTTTATACATCGTCCTGTTGATCCCCATGGCCGAAGTCGCGATTTCGTCTTCCCTCAGCGCGATCCAGGCCCTTCCTATCTTTGACGCATGGATCCTGCGCATGACGATAATCGCGATGACGACAAAGAACATGACAAGGTAGTAAAAGCTGTTAAGAGAGGTGAGTCCGAAAGAAAGGATATGAGGCGGGGCAATGCCGGATATGCCGTTGGGACCTTTTGTCAGGCTGTCCCAGTTATTCAGTGTTATGTGCACGATCTCGCCGAACCCGAGGGTGACCAGCGCAAGGTAATCTCCTCTCAGCCTCACGGCGGGGACCGCGAAGAGAAAACCCGCTATGACGGTGATGAGAACGGATGCAGGCATGGCACTCCAGAACCCCATCCCCAGTTTTGTGTTCAGGAGGGCAAAGCTGTAAGCGCCGATCGCGTAATACGCTACAAAGCCGAGGTTCAACAGGCCGGTAAAGCCCACCACCACGTTCAGCCCCAGCGCGAGAATTATGTATATGCCCGAGAGGATCGTCACATCGACGATATAGCCCTGAGCAACAAGGGGAATCGCTGCGGCAGGCAGGAGAAGGAGAAAAAGGAAGCGGCTGTCTGACGGCAGATAGTGTCTGACACGCTCCACGGACGAATGTATCTGTTTTACGAGGGAAGAAAGATGTCCGGACAGGAATTTGAAGGCAGGTATTGCAATGGTCAGGGTGATGAAGAGAACCGAGGCAGCCTTGACGCCCCTGAAGGGAAGCAGCAAAAAAGCCAGCCAAAGGGCGATGAACGCCGGTTTCAGCAGCGGGTTTTTTATAATGGATGAAAGGGCATTCATGCTGTTATATCTTTTCTTCCAGGCTCCTGCCGAGCAGTCCTTCAGGTTTTACCAGCAGTATTATGATAAGGATGATGAAGGCGTAGGCATCCTTGTATTCGCTGGATATGTACCCCGCCCCCAGGCTTTCGACGAGGCCGAGCAGGATGCCGCCGAGCATCGCTCCGGGGACGCTGCCGATGCCGCCGAGCACTGCTGCGGTAAAGGCCTTGATGCCTGCGGAGTATCCTATGAAATAATTTACGAGACCGTAATACATCGCTACCATCATGCCCGCTACAGCGGCAAGGCCCGAACCTATGATGAATGTTATCGTGATAATGGTGTCGATATTGATCCCGAGCAGAGAGGCCATGACCTTGTCCTGTGCAACAGCGCGCATCGCCTTGCCTGTCTTCGTTTTCAGGATGAAGGCGTTCAGCATGATCATCATGAACGCGGAGACCAGAATGATCGAGGCCTGAAGATAGGTGATTCTCGTCGACATAACAGTGAACCCGGCTCCGCCGAAGAGGGAGGGGAACACTTTATCGGTGGCCCCCTGGGTGAGCATGACATAATTCTGGAGAAAAATGGAAACCCCGATGGCGCTGATGAGCGGACTGAGTCTCGGGGCGTTTCTGAGAGGCTTGTAGGCGATCTTTTCTATGGTGAATCCGTAGGAAGAGCAGAAGATGACCGTCAGCAGCAGCGTTATTCCAAGGGACAGATATAAGCTGTATGAGGTAAGGCCTATCGCGGTAAAAAACCCGAGCAGGATAATGCCGAGATACGCGCCGAGCATGTAAATCTCACCATGCGCGAAATTGATGAGCTCCAGAATGCCGTAGACCATCGTGTAGCCAAGCGCTATGAGGGCGTAAACACTGCCGAGGGTGAGGCCGTTTATTAATTGCTGTAAAAACACAGGAAATCTTAACAGAAAAAACCTTTTAATTTCAAAGAAGCAATGCGGGGAGAGGGCTCAGGCCTTTACCTTCCTTATGGTGTCCTGGACGCGTGAAAGGTAAATGTCTTCGATCTTTTGAAGGAGGGAAGGGTTATTGCTGAGGAGCGCTTCAAGTTCTAATCTGCCGGCTTCATAGACTTCGAGCGGACCTTCCGCGACAAGCGATGCTGTTCGGGGTCTGCCTGTAAGGAACGCGACCTCCCCGAACATGTCGCCCGTCTCCAGGAGGGCAAGTTCAATTTCCCTGCCCAACAGGTGAGCGATAACCTTTGCCCTGCCGGATTTTATAATATAGATCGAATCTCCGGAGTCGCCTTCCTCGACCACTTTCTCGTTTCCGGAAAAAGACTTCAGCTGCAGTTTCTGCAACAGCTGCAGGATCTCTTCCTCAGGCATTCCGGAAAAAAGCCCGGACCTTATTGAAGCCACAGACTGCTCCGGCGGACGGGTGGCGCATTCCTCCGGACCTTCCGATTCAGGAGTTCCCGGGACAGTGACGGATGTTTGAGGTGTCTTTGCGGCTTCGAGATCCGTCATCAGCGCCTCTGATCTGCTGATCGCCAGGGCATTGCGGGGTTCAAGCCGCAGGATGATTTTGTAGAGCGCCAGCGCCTTCTGGGTGAAGCCCCGGGAATGCATCAGTCTCGCCGCCTGATGATATGCTGAAACAGCGTTGACGCTGTCGCCTGTCCTCTGGTAAATATCTCCGATTTTCAGATATAGCTGCGGGTTATTGCGCTCGGCCTGTAAAAGATTTTGCAGCGACATCCTGGCAGATTCCCAATCCTGTTTTTTTATCGCGTCAAAGTAAGCTTCCCAGTTTTTTTTGTCCATTGTCAGGCAACATCGGGCGAAACCCGCATATCCTTTCCCGGTTCAATTTCACTCCAGGGTTTTATTAAAAAATAAATCTGCCGGTTTGTCAAACAGGAAAAAACGATATATGATTTAATCACAGTCAGTTTAGATCACGCTTTTGCTGAAGTGACGAATCGAAATAATATATAATAGTTGCCTGTTTTATAAAAAGTGTCTGTCTGTTAAACGCCTAATATTGGCACTGTACGGTTTCCCCCGTTCCGTTTGCGCCAGAGGCGAAAAAGGCCGGGATGCATTGAAATTGAAGGGTTTCCGCTCCAAGCGGGTCGCGCAGAGTCGCACAGGCCTACACGGAAACGGCAACAAAAGGGCAGAAAGACAATTTGTGGATACACACTAAATAATGAGGAGGTACCTTTGGAATCTAAAATTAATGTTGAACTTGCAGCACGAGTGAAAAATCTGCCCCCTTATCTCTTTGCGGCAATTGACCGGATGAAGCAGGATGCAAAGGCAAAGGGTGTTGATTTGATAGATTTGAGCATCGGCGACCCTGATATCCCGACACCTTCCCATATCGTTGAAGCGATGAAGGCGGCGGTGGAGAAACCCGAGCACCACCGGTATCCTTCCTATGAGGGCATGCTCTCGTATCGGGAGGCAGTGGCAGGGTGGTACAAGAGGCGCTTTGATGTAACGCTTGATCCGGCGACAGAGGCACTTTCCCTTATCGGTTCAAAGGAGGGCATCGGCCATATCCCTCTCGCGTTTGTCGAACCCGGCGATACTGTGCTGGTGCCTTCTCCGGGGTATCCGGTATATCCGGTAAGCGTGTTGTTTGCGGGAGGAGAAAACCATATCATGCCTCTCAGGGAGGAGAACGCATTTCTCCCTGATTTCAGGTCCATCCCTGAGGCGACGTTAAAGAAGGCAAAGCTTATGTTCATCAACTATCCCAACAACCCGACTTCCGCGATCGCACCGAGGTCATTCTATGAAGAGGTGATCCGGCTTGCGGAAAAATACAACATTATCGTATGCCACGATGCCGCGTACAGTGAGATATTTTTTGATGATGAAAGGCCGTTGAGCTTCATGCAGGTTGACGGAGCAAAGGAGGTCGGTATTGAATTCCATTCGCTTTCGAAGACCTATAACATGACCGGCTGGAGGATAGGCTTTGCTGTCGGCAACCGCGCTGTCATCGCGGGACTGGGCAAGATCAAGTCCAATCTTGATTCGGGAGTTTTTCAGGCGATACAGGAAGCATCGGTTGCCGCGCTCAATACCGATGACAAGCTTCTGGCCGGCATCAGAAAGGTCTATCAGGACCGGCGCGATACATTATATGACGGACTGAAAGGTATCGGCATCGAAGTGGCCAGGCCGAAGGCGAGCTTCTATCTCTGGGCAAAAGTTCCGAAACAGTTCAATTCTTCAAGCTTCGTTGCTCATATCCTTGAGGAGGCGGGCATCCTCACGACACCGGGCAATGGATTCGGCGCGCCGGGCGAAGGGTATGTACGGTTCGCCCTGACGGTGCCGGTCGACAGAATGAAGGAAGCGGTTGAAAGACTCAGGAAGGCTTTCTAACGGAGTATTCTTGAATGTGAGGCGGGACAGAGGCCCCTCTCTCATTCTCGCTGCGCTCCGAGGCATTTGCCTCTTTTTTTCAATGGACACTCTTGAAATTTATGTGAAGTTATGGCCGAGGGCGGAAAAAAATGTTTATTGAGAAATCAGGAGAATTTTTGTTCATTCGTAAAAAAGTTGAAAGCTATTTTAAAAAGACACATCTTGGATTCCCGCCTTCGCGAGAATGACAAAAAACAACCATTTAAAATAGTCCTCCTCCGACTTCTTCGGGGAGCCAGAGCGTTTTCAGCCGCTTACTATATATAATGATGGCAATTGTCTATATAGGATTGGGCTCAAACCTTGGCGACAGGAAAAAAAACTGTCTCAGAGCCATCGGGCTTTTAAAGCAGAACGGACTGTCAGTCACGAGACAGTCGTCGATTTATGAAACAAAGCCATGGGGCGTGACCGAACAGCCTGAATTTGTAAACATGGCTGTCAAGGCAGAGACGGAACTCGCGCCGTTTCAGCTTCTGGCCCTGCTGAAGAAAATTGAAAAAGATATGGGACGACAGGAAACTGTGCGGTGGGGCCCCCGCATCTTAGACCTCGATATTCTTCTTTATGATGACATCATTATGAATACCGAGACCCTGACCATCCCCCATCCGCTGATGCAGGAAAGGGAGTTTGTGCTCAGGCCGTTATCAGAGATCGCAGGGGAGAAGGTGCATCCGGTCCTGAAGAAAAAGATAGGCGAACTGCTTAAGTAATCGTCCGGGGAAAAGTTGACCGCCCTCTAACCGCTGTTTTGGGGACAATGACTCAGAAATAGCAAAATCAGAGTGCGTTGTAATATAATATTACTTCCGTTTTGATAAAAAATCATTCTTAAGGAGGAAGTCGTGATAAAGGTGTATTACGATAAAGACGCAAATCTGGGAGTGCTCGAAAAGAAAAAGATTGTGATCATGGGATACGGCAGTCAGGGACATGCTCACGCGAACAACCTTAAAGAAAGCGGCATGGATGTCACCATCGGCATACGGAAGGGCGCAAGCTGGGACAAGGCGGAGAAAGCCGGTTTCAAGGTGATGACCCCGGCAGAAGCAGCGAAGATCGCTGATGTGATCATGATCCTGCTGCCTGATGAGTATCAGGGGGACATATATAAGGCCGAGATAGCACCGAATATGAAGAAGGGCGCTTATCTGGCATTTGCACACGGCTTCAATATCCATTTCGGACAGATCGTTCCGCCGGAAGACACCAACGTATTCATGGCCGCGCCGAAAGGCCCCGGACATCTTGTGAGGTCCGAGTACACCAAGGGCAGCGGTGTGCCGTGCCTTATCGCGGTCCATCAGGACCCTTCCGGCAACACCAAGGATATCGCTCTAGCCTACGCGTCCGCGATCGGCGGAGGCAGGGCGGGCATTATCGAAACCTCCTTCAGGGAAGAGACTGAAACAGATCTGTTCGGCGAGCAGGCTGTGTTGTGCGGCGGAGTTACCTCTCTTATTCAGGCAGGCTTTGAAACACTCGTCGAGGCGGGCTACGCGCCTGAGATGGCATATTTCGAATGCCTCCACGAAGTGAAGCTCATCGTTGACCTGATTTACGAGGGCGGGATATCGAATATGAGATATTCGATAAGCAATACCGCGCAGTACGGCGATCTGACGCGCGGTCCGAGAGTGATCACCGATGAGACAAAGAAGGAGATGAAAAAAATCCTTCAGGAGATTCAGGACGGGTTTTTTGCGAAAGAGTGGATGCTCGAGTGCAAGGCGAACAAACCGACCTTCAATGCCCTGACAAAGAAGGGTGAAAGACACCAGATCGAGGAAGTAGGCGGAAGGCTCAGGGCGATGATGCCGTGGCTCAAGAAAGGCAAACTCGTCGACAGATCCAAGGCATAAATTGAGAAAGGTTAAAGGTGAGGTCGAGGTTAAGGACGAGATAGATTTTTTCTTCTCAGCCTTGACCTCGACCCCAGCCTCTTTAAAAAAATGATTAAATTGGCCCCTGAGGGATATCCGTTCATAGGCGGAGCCCTTGTTCTGACAGTTCTGGTTTTTATATTCGTACCGGTCGCGGCGGTGATTCCTCTTGCCCTGACCGCGTTCATGGTTTATTTTTTCAGGGACCCCGAGAGAGGTATTCCGGAAGGGAAAGACCTTTTTGTCGCTCCCGCTGACGGCAGGATAATCGTAATCAGGGATGTGCGCGAAGACCGGTACCTGAATGCCGATGTCAAGCAGATCAGCATCTTCATGTCACCCCTGAACGTTCATGTAAACCGCGCGCCCTGCGATGGCAGGGTGAAGACGGTCAGGCATAACAAGGGCCGTTTCCTTGCCGCGTATAAAGATGAGGCATCAATCAGAAACGAGAACATTGAAATGGTGCTTGAAACCGGATACGGCGATATTCTTGTCAGGCAGGTTGCCGGTTTTGTCGCGAGACGGGCGGTATGCAGAAAGAAGGAAGGCGAGGCATTGAAACGGGGGGAAAGATACGGGGTGATTAAGTTCAGCTCCAGGCTTGATGTGTATCTGCCAAAGGGTGTTGCTATCAAAGTAGCATTAAGTGAGACGGTAAAGGCAGGAGAAACGGTCATCGCTGATCTGTCAGTCCGGTAGCTGGATTGCTACTGATGGTTAGAGGACGGGTCGCAAACTAAATATGTCTTAGCGTTGCATATAAAGTTTTTTTTGTCATTCCGGCTTGTCCGGAATCTTTCCGAAAAAGAAGGGTTCCCCGACTCCCGAAAGCTTTCGCGATTGCGGGAATGACATCAGACAGGAGTTCATGTCTGATGCAGTTCCCTTTACTGCAAAAAAGTATATCCTTTTCAAAAAATCAAAAATAAGTCACGAAAGAGATCTTCGGCCTGGGTCCGGCAAACGCGATCTCGATATCAAGACCGCTGAGTTGCAGGGAATAGGAAAGCGGAAGGGGAAAGTCCCTCCAGTTTACAGGGAGGAGAAGTGATTTCAATTCCTCTGAATCAGCAGAAACCGCTGTCTCGGTCAGAAGACCATCAGCGCCATACCTGAGCATAACCTTTGCGTTTGCGCCGTCCAGATCAGGCAGCATCTTCTCCTGAAGAACCTTTTCGAGAATCCCGGTGACGGTTGCCCCTGCGGTCAGGATGTACATCTTTGCGTGAGACATCGTGGACCTATGGCGCATGATCGCCTGCTGCATATCCGGCTCCGGACGCCTCAAAAGGGGCGGGATTTCGGGCGTCGAAGCTTCCGGCACGGGGTTGGGCTGTTCAGGTTCGGTGACGCGTTCTTCAGCAGGCATGGCATCAGATATTTCCCGGGCGGCCTGTCCGGCAGGAGATTGTACTTGATCAGCAGAGGGTTTCGCGGCAGATATCCCCTGGTCCAGAGTGAGCTGGACAGGCCAGTTTTCGGCTGGCAGCATCTGCTGGTTTCTGGCCGCTGTGAACAGAAATGTCAGGGCCAGGATATGAAACACGAGGGAAAAGGAAAATGATTGCATGAAGTTCATCCGGCTATTATAATGCGTTTGCCCTGCTTCTGTTCAAGGGATTTGAAAATTTGTTTTCATAGGTGCGCAAAATGGCCGGGGTGGACTGTCCTGCCGGGCTACTTTGCGAAGGCGATGGCAGGGGTGATGGGAAAAGGGGATGAGATTCCCGGAGGCCGAGCCGGCGTGTGAAAACAGCGTCAGAAGAGGTGAGGATTGGGCGCTGCCGGCAAAAAATGAGTTTGTATCTTTCACCTTTATTATGGAGTTCTTTACCCGCTGGAATAAATTTTTCACTAATTTTTAGCAAATATCCTTTATTTTTATTATAATTACAGGATGAAAAAAGGCATATACTTACTTCCAAAC
>Ga0224495_10003107_pt1 | contig 10372 bp, 8 predicted proteins | sample SF_Jul11_sed_USG_FD_168128 | JGI IMG/M metagenome (GOLD analysis project Ga0224495, IMG submission 168128) | Sediment microbial communities from San Francisco Bay, California, United States - SF_Jul11_sed_USGS_4_1 | ecosystem: Environmental > Aquatic > Marine > Sediment | place: USA: California...
GGAGGCTGGCAGATCCTTGGACGAACTCCCGTTAAACTTTTTAACCCTGAAGAGGAGCCTCCGGCTCTCCTTCGGATGGGAGATCTAGTCCAATTCTATCCGATCAGCGAGAAAGAATTCCATGAATGGAATTCGCAAAGCGCATCCTCCTGCGCAGTTTGCTCTGCTACGGAGGACAGGTAGCGCACAGGGCATGACGTGTAACCCGATACATGAAAAAGTAGGGGCAACTCTCTGCGGTTGCCCGAGGGGAGTTTAGGGTTGGAAGGAGTAGCAACTTTTGGAGTTCTGGAGCCTGGAATCCTGACAACGATTCAGGATCTCGGTCGGTATGGATTCAGTCAGTTCGGGGTACCTCCCTCGGGAGCTCTGGACACCTTCTCCTATAGAGTCGGCAATCTATTGGTAGGGAATCAGCAAGGCGAGGCTTCTCTCGAAACAACCATTATGGGACTAAAGTTAGAGACCCTCAGAGAAGTGGTCATCGCCATCACTGGTGGCGATCTCTCTCCTACATTGAATAAGGAACCCCTGGAGATGTGGAGAACCCATCTGCTTGTGGAAGGGGATATCATCAACTTTAAGAAAGTCCGAACCGGTTGTCGTGCCTATCTGGCCGCCAGCGGAGGATTGATCTTCCCACAAGTCATGGGAAGCCGATCCACCTATCTTTCAGGGAAGTTTGGAGGGTTGGATGGAAGGGCTCTCAGAAAAGGGGACATTCTCTTTGGCCCGGATATCCGATCCCCTTTGAGTCAATTGGGCTTTCGATTCCCGGGTGATTGGATTCCCCAATTTGATAAGGAAGCGCTTCTGAGAGTGATTCTTGGTCCTCAGGATCATCACTTCACAGAGGAGGGCTTGGAAACCCTCTGCTCTTCCTTCTATCAGGTTACTCCCCGATGCGACCGGATGGGAGTTCGCCTCGATGGGCCCCAAATTGAGAGGCGATCTGATGTGGATGAATCAATCATCTCAGAGGGTCTGATTGCAGGTGCGATTCAAGTCCCTGGCGATGGAAAACCCATCATCATTCTGACGGAATTGGTTACGGGAGGGTATACGAAGATCGCTACGGTGATCTCCACGGATCTAAGCAAGGTCGCTCAACTCAAGCCCGGAGATCGAGTGAGGTTTGCTCCAGTCTCCGTTGAAGAAGCTCACCATATTCTCCGAGAACAAGAGGAGAGACTTCGGAGTTTCAAAGAATCATTCGAGGCCCGATAGAAGAATTCCGATCATATTCTTTTTTTCCCCTCTCCCCATCGGAGTTAGGGGAAGGATGAGGGGGAAAGGAGTATTGAAATGTCAGCCTCAGCACCCATCTATGAAATCTATGCAGTCAAATATGCAGGTCCCCTGATCAGCTCTGTTGCGATGGTGCTGTGGAATACAGATTGGGAGAAGAGGATCGAAAGGAATTACTACATCTGGGTCATCTGTGGAGACGGGGAAGCTTTGATCGTCGATTGCGGGGTAGCGCCTTCCCTTGCAAAAGAGAGGCGGATCACGGGCTATATCAATCCAGTAGAGGTTCTGGCAAGGCTTGGATTGGATGCTTCTCAAATCAAAAGGGTCATTATCACCCATGTTAACTTCGATCATATCAGCGGCATTGAACTCTATCCTAATGCCACTTATTATATTCAAAAGAAGGAGTTCAACTTCTGGATCAAAGACCCCATCGCCAAGAAACCTCCCTTCGTGAGAGTTACCGATCCGGTAGGAAACGCCCATCTTGCCGAACTAGAGGGGACGGAGAGATTGATCATGATCGACGGAGATCAGGCGATCCTACCGGGAATCGAACTTCTCCTGGCCCCAGGCCACACTCCAGGACTCCAGGTAGTGGCTGTAAATACGGCAAAAGGCACAGCCATCGTCGGGTCAGACTGTGCTCATATTTTCAGAAATTATGAAGAAGAAATCCCGAGCACTTTCATCACGGATATGGTTGCTTGGATGGAGACCTATGATAAGTTGAAATCAAAGGTTTCCTCTATCAATCTTCTTTTTCCCGGCCATGATCTCAAGATGGCCACTCACTATCCGAAGGTCGCAGAAGGCATTACTCGATTGGTTTAGAGGAATGGAGAAGCATTTGAAGCTCCCCGCCCATCCCGCCAAAGCGGGACGGGGCATGTTCCGGTCAAACTTCCGACGGCGAGCTAGAAAAATAACAAGTTATGAGGTAGGTTCGCCCTCCAAAACGTTCGACTCTGAAGGCACAGCCTCTGGTGTCGTCGGCGTAGAAGGTGGAGGAGCAGATTTTTGACTTCTCTGCCGGGGTCGCCAGTGAGACTTTTGTGTCTTTCTCGGTTTCGGCTCCTTCGATTCCTTCAGTTCCTCGGCTTCACCCTTCTTCTCAACTTTTCCAAATCCGATGATGACATAGGTGCCGCTTCTGGGATCGGTTTTCAGCCGCACGATCCCTTCTTTTTCTGCATCTTCAAGGAGGTCACTGAAGGTCCGATATCCATGATAGGATTCACTGAAGGAGGGCTTCTTGCGCTTCATCGTCTCTTTGACCAGAGAGGACCAGAGGACCTCCTTGTTCTCCCGAACCAAGGCCACTACAGAGTCCACGAGAAGTTGAAAGGCTTCCTTCTTTGGCTTGGGCAGATCCTGCTCGATCTTGGGAGGGGTACCCACAGGCCGTTCAAGATCTTCGTAATAGATGAATTCATCACAGTTGTTGATCAATAGATGAGAACTCGATTCTTTCATTCCGAGTCCGATCACACGCTTCCCATTCTCCTTCAGTTTGGAGACGAGATGGGAAAAATCACTGTCCCCGGAAACGATGACGAAAGTATCGATATGTTCTTTGGAGTAACAGAGATCGATGGAATCCACAGCTAGCCGAATGTCTGCGGAGTTCTTTCCGCTCATGGAACGTTTTGGGATCTCTATCAATTCAATGGCCGCCTCATGGAAGGGTTTCTTATACTCCGCGTAATCAGCCCAATCTGCATAGGCTTTCTTTACGATGATCTTTCCCTTCTCCACCAAGCGTTCCAATACCTTCTGAATGTCGAACCGCTTATCTTTTTTCCCCTTGAGCCCGAGGGCGAGGTTTTCAAAATCGATGAAAACCGCTAAGGCATTCTCTCTTTCATCCATTCTCCATCCTCCCTAAAATCATCCTACACTGTATCGAAAATTTTGTAAACAGGCCTTTTCCAGAGCTCTTTCTAATGGACTCCTTTCTTTAAGAGGCTGACGCGCGGCATCCCCGAAACGGGATTTCGATCGACCCATACCTCGCAGCCATAAACCTTTTCGATATTCTCCCGGGTCATGACTTCTTCAGGGGAACCCATTTTATAGATCTTCCCATTCTGGAGAAGAATGAGGCGATCACAATATTCAGAAGCCAAGTTCAAATCATGGGACGCCATGAGGATGGTGAGACCTTTCTCCCGGTTCAGAGAGAGGACGAGATCTAAGAACTCGACCTGGTGATGGATATCTAAATTGGACGTGGGCTCATCCAGGAGGATCATCTCTGGTTCCTGTGCCAAGGCTCTGGCGATATAGACCCTCTTTCTCTCCCCACCGGAAAGCTCATCAATCGGCCTTTGAGAAATCGGAAGGGTTTCTGTCCACTCCATCGCCTTTTTTGCAATCTCCAGATCCTTCGGGCTTTCGAACATCAGATGGCCAAGATAAGGAGACCTTCCCATCAAAACCATCTCAATCGCACGGAATGGAAAGGCAGGGTAGGTCTCCTGAGCGACCACGGCGATCATTTTGGCGATCTCCCTCCGACTCATCTTCTTTAAAGAAAGGCGGTCGAAAAGAACCTCTCCCTGCTGGGGAGAGAGGAGACGGTAGAAGATCTTCAGGAGGGTGGTCTTTCCAGAGCCATTGGGGCCGATTAAACCGACGAACTCTCCCTTTCTCACCTGAAAGGAGATATCCTGGAGCACCCAGTCTTGATGATACCGGAAGAAAATCGAATCCACTTCAATCATAAGATTTTAACCACTTTCCTCGTTCTTAACAGGTAGATGAAGAAAGGACCTCCGAAGGCAGCCGTGATCACTCCTACCGGCAGTTCCACAGGTGAAAAAAGGGTTCGGCCCAGAGTGTCTGAGGCGATGAGGAAAGAGGCTCCCACGAAGGCCGAAGCGGGGAGGAGAAGACGATGGTCAGGCCCGAAAATCAATCGCACCGAGTGGGGAACAATCAAACCCACAAAGCCGATCAGACCGCACATCGAGACCGAGGCCGCCGTCATCAAGGAGGCGCCAAGATAGGAGATCAACTTCAATCGCTCCACATTCACTCCCAATTGAAGCGCGCTCTCCTCTCCGGAAAGGATCAGATTGAACTGGCGGGCATGAGCGTAGAGAAGGAGAAAGGCGAATAAGAGATAGGGAAAAATGAGGCGGATCGCCTGATAATTGGAAAGGCTGAAGTCTCCCATCAGCCAGAAGACAATCGTACGGAGTTCCTCTCTCTGGGAGATGGACAGGAAGAACATGATGAGAGCGGAAAGAAAAGAACTGACAATGACGCCTGCCAGAAGCAACGTGTTGGGATGGATCTTTCCCTCCTGCCGACCAAAATAGAAAACGATGAGGATGGTCAGCAGGCCTCCGGCGAAAGAAGCCAAGGGGAGGCCAAAGGAGAGGGTTCCCAATCCCATCAGGATGGCCACGATCGCTCCCACAGCCGCACCACTCGAAACCCCGAGGATATAGGGATCGGCCAAAGGATTTCTCAGGAGGGCCTGAAAGATGGCACCGGATAAAGAAAGGCCTGCTCCCACCAGACCTGCCAGGAGAGCCCTGGGTACCCGGAGGGAGAGAATGATCGTTTTCTCGGTCTCTGTGCCTGCTCCTTTCAAACCCAGAATCGATTGAAGGAGGATAGAGATGGAGCGATGGGGTTCCACCTTCACGCTTCCCATCATAATGGAGAGGATCGTGACAAGGATTAAGATGAGGCTGAGGAGAGCCGAGATAAGGAGAACCTTTTTCAGGGTAAGAATCTTCATTCAAACCTCATTGCAAATTGGAAAATTAATAGAAACCCATCAATAGTTTGTCATTGCGAGGAGTGAAACGACGAAGCAATCGCAAGAAAGGCGAGATTGCCGCGCCCTTCGCCCTGTCAACCTTGCGGTGCAGGGCTTCTGGCTCGCAATGACATGCAGTAGGAACAAATGTGTTTCTACTAGCATTGCATTCCTCATTCTGCAATGTTTACTTGAATTTCTCAGGGTGAAGGATCCTCGCCATCTCCTCTAGCCCTTCGATGATCCGGGGGGATGGCCGGTCAATCAGATCGGAATCGATGAGGTGGATTCGGCCATTCTTCACGGCAGGGATCGTCTTCCAGCGGGACCATTCCTGTAGAACCCTTTGATAATTCCCCTTGGGATTCATGGAACTGATGAGAATGACTTCCGGGGATCTTTTCAAAATTTCCTCCATTCCAAATCGAGGGTACCTCTCTTTCTCATTTCCCGCAACATTGTCACCCCCCGCCAGACGGATGAGATCGTCTGCGAAACTATTTTTCCCCACGGTTACAACAGGGGCCTCTCCGATCTGGAGAAAAACGCGGGGTCTGGGAAACCCCAGAGTTAGCTGCACGACCCTCTCCCTCCGTCTCTTCATTTCCTGGATGATGTCCACCCCTTCTTTCTCCCGGCCGACCAGCTGGCTGAGATGACCGACACTCCGTATGACATCCTCAACATTCTTCGGAAAGATGACATAAGTTGGAAACCCCAAACGGTCGAGCCGTTCCACCATATCCCTTGTATTTCCTGCTCCAGTGGCAATGATCAGATCGGGCCTGAGAGAGACAATTTTCTCAAAATCGAGGCTGATGTAACTTCCCACCCGGACCCTGCTCTTCGCCTTTTCAGGAAAGTTACAATGGATCGAGACACCTACGATCTCTTGATCGAGGCCCAGGCTGAAGAGGATCTCGGTAATATTGGGAGCTAAAGAGACGATTTTCTTTGGAGGGAAAGGAACGATCACTTCCCTTCCTACTTCGTCCTTGAATTGTTGCGAAGAGGAGTGGGAAGGTGGAGCCCAGATCAACGAAGACAACAAGATGAGAAAACCGGCAAGGACTCTTTTTCTCATTGAAGCTGAAATTTGATCGGAATATTCACCCAAAAAGAAATGGCGCTTTCTCCCCTCTTTGCAGGGAAAAACTTCCAATGTTTGACTGCAGAAAGGGCATAGCGATCGAGGATCTCATGGCCGGAGGATTTCTTCACCTCCACTTGCCCCACAAGGCCATTCGAGAGAACCTCTACTTTCAACACCACTTCTCCTTGAAAGCCCTTTTTTCGGGCCTCCCGGGGATAGAGGGGTTTTGGATTCTCCGCATACTTCGGATGGATAAGGACAACTTCTCCCTCTGAAAGGGAGGGGTATTTGGCCACCTGCTTCGTCTCCTCCTCGGGAGAAGGGCTTTGGGAAGGAGAAGGGAGAGGTTCAGAAGGACTTTCCCTCTGAGTGGTCAAAACGGTCTCTGGATTCAAAGAGGCCAGGACAATGGGTTTCTTCTCAACCTGTTCTTCCTCATCTCTGGTTTCCTCTTTCTTATCTTCAATGGGAAGGGGGGGAAGCTCGCTGACAGGATTTTCCTTCACTTCGATCCATGGAGAGGAGATAGGGACATTCGACATAACCTGGGTCTTTAGGTGAGAGATATGTTCGCTCACTTCGATCCCTGAAGAGAGAGAAGGGAGCATCTTCTTTTCTTCTTTTTTTATGGAAACCTTAGCCTTTTTCTCCTCAGTCATCCGGGGGTAGAGGGTGACCTCCACATGAAGGATTGGAAGAGAATCCGTCTTAGAGTTTAAAGACAAAATAGAGGCCATGGAAAAGAAAGCAAGATGGATTAGGAATGAGATGGAGAAGAAGAGCTTCATTTTCGGAATTCTCTATGGATGGCGGCGTTCATTCTTCATCGCCATAAAAACAAAAACCCAGTCTTCAGAAGAAAGACTGGGTAATTTTTACATCACCCTTCACAGCCTTCCACCGAAGACTCAACGTGAAGCATATTCAGGCAGGTTTTCTGGCTTACGGATCGTCCTAATCCTTGCCCCTTCCCGCCCTTTAACCCTTCGACAAGCTCAGGGCTTCGGGCAGTGGATCTGGCAAGTTTCGTCCCCGATTACAGCGGCGTGGCCGTCCCCGATTCTCACGGGGTTCCCTTTTCGGCTTTAGGCCACCTGAATACGGGCTATTTTTTTATCTTTAGTACCACAATGTCCAGAGCGATGTCAAATCCATTTCTTGGGTTACCGATCAGGTCTCCTCTTCTCCAAAGGTGGTCCTGTAAGCATGGCTGGCAAATTGAGTGAGATGTCCAAGATCAAGAGCTGTCCCTTTATTCACTTCCTCCCAAACCTCGTCGGGCAAATTCCAATCTCCGACCACAAGGTTCTCCTTAAGTTGGTTTTCACTTTTTACGCCAATAATCACAGAGGTGACTCTTTTATCATGGAGAAGCCAGGATAGGGCCAGTTGAACTTTTGAAATCCCAGTCTTTTGGGAAAGCTCGGCAAGTTTCTCTGCCATCACAAAACCCCTCTGATGCCAAAACCTTGGACCGTCAATCTCAGAGCGGTAAAATAAACGAGTTCCTGGAGTAGGTTTTTCCTCTTTCTGGTATTTTCCAAGAAGAATCCCTCCAGCAAGAGGGCTCCAACAGGTCACCCCCATCCCCTGATCTTTACAGGCAGGCAAGATCTCTCGCTCTGCTTCCCGGTTGATGAGGTTATACAGATATTGTCCGCAAGTGAGTTTCTCAAGGTTGAAGAGGGCGCTGATCCCATTCGCCTTAAGAATCTGCCATGAAAAAATGTTGCTACACCCAAGGTATCGGACCTTTCCCTGACGGACCAGATCATTCAAGGTCCTCATCGTCTCTTCCAGGGGTGCAAAGGGATCGGCTCCGTGCATGTAATAGAGGTCAATATAATCCGTCTGCAGACGACGCAAACTTGCTTCACACGCTTCTATGATATGCTTCCGTGATAACCCCTTGGCATTAGGTGACTTCCCGGTGCGAAAGAAACATTTGGTGGCTAATACGATTTCATCTCGCTTTTTATCTCTCAAGGCCTCTCCGACAATCTCCTCAGAGGCACTCCCAGCGTAGATATCTGCGGTATCGATGAAATTGCCTCCTGCATTTAAATAGAGATCGATGAGTTGAATTGAGGTCTTACGATCACAACCCCAGTCTTTGGCACCAAAGGTCATGGTCCCTAAACAAACACGAGAGACCAAAAGCCCTGTTTTGCCCATATATCGATATTTCATATGTCCCTCCTGTATCCATGGATATAAGATTATTCTTATTTAACACAGATCATTCTATGTTCCCGAGTTGGAAAATACAAGAATAAGATTATTGATCGATTGGGAAAGAGTTTCAACCCAGGTTCATTAAGTTTCTAGTATTTCGATACCTAGGCCTATCAAAGGTGTCTCAAAATTGACAGTCAATCAAAATTATAGTATTTTTAATAATCTAAAGGGGTTAGATTATAAGAAGCTTTCCCCTTTTTGTATTCTTGAATGATGTCACACTGGGCGGTGATAAATTGAAAGAAGTCCTTTCACTCGTCTCAAAACCGGTCAGGTATCTTGGACAGGAGTTCAATTCGATTAGAAAGGACCCTGCTCAGGTCAGGCTAAAGTTCTGCCTGGCGTTTCCCGATGTCTACGAAGTGGGGATGTCTCATCTCGGGATTCAGATCCTCTATCATGTTCTCAACGGAAAAGAAGGGGTGGGCTGCGAAAGAGCCTTCGCCCCCTGGGTTGATATGGAGAGGGTCATGAGACAGAAAGGCCTTCCTCTTTCTTCCCTCGAATCCTCCACCCCGCTTCATCAGTTTGACATACTGGGTTTCTCCCTCCAATATGAACTTGGTTTCACCAATGTCCTCAATATGCTCGACCTCTGTCGTATTCCCTTTTTCTCCAAGGATAGGGATGAGCGATTCCCGCTCATTATTGCAGGGGGGCCGACGGCCTTCAATCCAGAACCTGTAGCGGATTTCTTCGATGCCATCGTCATCGGGGATGGCGAAGAAATCGTCCTGGAAATCTGCGATCAAGTGATCGCATGGAAAGAGGTAAGGAGAAAGAAGGAGGATCTTTTAAAATCTCTTTCCCAAATCGGGGGAATCTACATCCCTAGCCTCCACCCTAAGGGTCAAAAGATTCGAAAACGGTTTGTCTCAGACCTCAATCTGTCTCCTTTTCCCACTTGCCCCATCGTCCCTTATATGAAAGTGGTCCACGACCGTCTCAATCTAGAGATCGCCAGGGGCTGCAAGAGAGGATGCCGTTTTTGCGAAGCAGGATTCATCTACAGACCTTACCGAGAAAGAAGTCCGGAACGCATCCAGGAAGTGATCAGCCTGAGCCTGAGACGGACAGGTTACGAAGAAGTCTCACTCCTCTCTCTCAGTGCGGGAGATTACTCTTCCATCGGTCCCCTTCTCTCCCACTTAATGGACCGATACGAATCGAAAAAGGTGGCTATCTCTTTCCCTTCGTTAAGGATCGAGAGTGTGGTGAAGGATCTCGCCGCGGAGGTGAAACGGGTCAGGAAGACAGGATTCACCATTGCCCCGGAAGCTGGGACAGAACGGATGCGAAGGGTGATCAATAAGGAGATGGATGAGGGGGTTCTCTTCGAAGGTGTGGCCGACCTCTTCTCAAAGGGTTGGAAGGGCATCAAACTCTACTTCATGATGGGCCTTCCGTCAGAACGGGAGGAAGACTTAAGAGGAATCGTCCATCTGGCGAGGAAGATTTCCTCCCTGGGAGAGAAGCAAAAGATCCATCCCAACATCAATGTCAGCATTTCCACTTTCGTTCCTAAACCTCACACGCCCTTCCAATGGGAGGCTCAGATTCCTCTGGAGGTGATGAAGGAAAATCTCTCTTTCTTAAGAAGTGAGTTGAAGAGAAACACCCTCCGTTTCAAATGGCAGGATCCCCATCTCAGCAATTTGGAAGGGGTCTTTTCTATGGGGGATCGAAATCTTTCTCGGGTCCTGATCGAGGCGCATCGGCTGGGATGTCGATTTGACGGTTGGAGTGACCAGTTCCATTATCCTCGCTGGACAGAGGCTTTTGAGAGGGCAGAGGTGAAGATGAAGGCCTATACACAGAGAAAGAATTTCAAGGAGACTCTTCCTTGGTCCTTCATCGATACTGGGGTAGAGCCACCTTTTCTGTGGGAGGAATATCAGAAAGGCTTGAGGGAGGAGACGAGTCCTTCCTGCAAAGGGGATTGTTACCGGTGCGGGGTTTGCGATGGGGAGTCCATCCGGGTGAGGGAAAGCCATCCTGAAAGGATCCTACGGACG
>Ga0224495_10003108_pt1 | contig 10372 bp, 7 predicted proteins | sample SF_Jul11_sed_USG_FD_168128 | JGI IMG/M metagenome (GOLD analysis project Ga0224495, IMG submission 168128) | Sediment microbial communities from San Francisco Bay, California, United States - SF_Jul11_sed_USGS_4_1 | ecosystem: Environmental > Aquatic > Marine > Sediment | place: USA: California...
TCCCAATAATTTTTCCTAAAGACTTGTCCTGTTTCTAGACTGGGCGTCCCTGATAGATTTCGGCGTATTGCTGAGTTTTCCGGCAATCGCCATATCCCTGAAACCAGCCATCGGGTCGTAAAATTTTATCTTCAAATCCACGGTATTAACCATCAAGCCGGCACGGTTCTGCTTTAGTTGCTTTACAATCCTGCCGTCCGGCTGGATAAAACACGATGGATAAGGCGAGTAATATCCGCTCGCGTTCGCCATGCTCACCCAGAAATGGTTCGTCGCCGCCCTACACTGCATTGTCTGCCGCATAATGTGCGTATGTACACTTGGCCCTTTCTGCCGGGCATTATAGAACGACTGGAAAATGCAGTTGACCTTTTGTTTATACAATTCCCGGTAAATCTCAGGAAACCGCAAATCAAAGCATATAAGCAGCGAGCATTTCACGCCGTTGATTGTAAAGTACGCAAACCTGTTACCCGGTGTAAGCCGCCGCAAATCGCCTTTCGTGCAAAACCTCTTATCGTAGCGGTCAACAATCTTACCTTTTGGATTTATCACATACAGACTGTTATATGGCTTGTTCGGCTCAGTCAATCGGTGCGTACTACCCAGAACGACCCAAAGGCCAAGTTTAGCTGCAAGAGCCATAACCTTTTCAGTTTCTTCTCTAAGCAGCCCCCAATCGTACCCGTCGAAGTTAGGAAAGTCGGTGCCTACATACCCGCTGAGCGCACATTCGGAGAAATGAACGATGTCAGCCTTTGACTTTTTAGCTTTGCGCAAAAACTCACAAATTTTTCGGGAGTTCCGTTTAATAGAACTACTTACAGCAAACTGGCATGTCGCAATTTTCAACATACCGGCAGATTAATACCCAAACCATATAACGTCAACCAAAAACGCCCGACTATAGCCGACTATGGTTGGGCCCTGGCAAGCAGGCCGGCCACGTCACAGAAGACTACTTCGTTGTTCATAATATCCTTATTCGTCTTCCCTCGCGGTCAGTGAGTATAAATCAATGCAGAGACCTTTATCAGCTCGTTTCTGGTGGGCCGCTCCAGGTTGGGCAGCCAGTTCGCAGCAGAATCATCTGGCCAACCATCCGTGCCAATCATGCTGTGCTTGCATCATACATTTTAGATCCTTGAAGCGTAACCATTACCCGGCCTGCCGCGTTCAATTCATCGCGTTTCAGCATCTGTCACTTTGACGAGATATTGCTCGGCCCTGAGAATCGCAGAGTTCAAGCCACGCTGCACCTCTTCCGGAACGGCTTCCACATTTTCATCCGGTCTGATGCCGTTAAACTCGATTGGCTGGCCGCTGATTCCCCAACGGCTGCGCGTTGGCAGTGATAAAGTCGCAAGACCGCTTGGGAAGCTCCACGTTCGCTTTGAACTGGAAGAACCGGCTGTTAGCGAGCCGAACAGCCTCGCGTTGCCGTACTGAACGAGGTCCCGTGCCAGGGTTTCCCCGGCGGAGAAGCATCCGGCGTCGATAATGCCCGCCAGAGGGCGCGGCAGCATACGCAATGCCTCGTATAGTTCACTGCCGTAGCCGCCACCGCCGTTTCCCCGCAGATCGATGATCCAACCTTTCACATCCGCATGGGTCGAGAACGCCTCTTTCATACCCTTGCCCGTGCTGCCGTCAATCCGGCGCAAATAGATATAGCCAATCCCGCTGGGTAATTTGCCGTACCAGCAGGAGCCTCCCACCTGGGTCAAACCCTCTGGCTGGTTGTACCAGTGTGGCCAACTGCCGGCCTCCGTATCAGAGCTAAGCTTGAACTCACGTTCTTCGCCGCTCACAAGGATAGTTATCGTGTGTTTCTCACCTCTCTGCTCGCCGCGCAAGGGGATACGGAATTCATACAGCCTCGCGCGCTGTGGGCTCGAAAAGCCGCCGCCTTCCGCCCAGGCCGCCTCAGCACGTCCTTCCAGTAGTTTGCGGGCATCTTCGCCGTCTATCTTCGTAACGACCGTTCCCATCTTCAAGTCGGGATGGATGTCCGTCCGATCGGCCATCAGCACGACGCGCCTATCCGTTGCGGGCATCAGACTGACGCCGGCGTAGTATTTACGGGGCCGAGGAGGCATCGACGCCTGGAGTTGTCGAAATCCCATGTGACCATCACGCAGGCACAATACCGCTTTGGTTGCAATTTCGAGAAATTGCTCGTCTGAACCGCACGCTTTAATCTGCCGGCGCAATTCTTTTTTTGTCTGCTCCCAGTCATTACGTATCCCCTTGAGATCGAAGAACGGATACGTGTTATCAATCTCCCGAAAAAATGCCTCAAGGTCTTCTTCAAAGCTAAATCCACCTTCTCCTCGCTGCACCGGTGTTGTCAACGACTGTGTCGTGCCACTCTGTGACGAGCTTGCGCTTTGCCTCAATGCGCCTCCTTTCGGATCGAGGTCCATTTCCCAAACCAGACTGCTGATATAAATACACCCACCGAACGACAGATTAAGACATTGGCCGTGTCCATAACAGCGAACGAGCGGAACAATGTCACCACAAATCCGTCTCTGCTCATCTTTCCACTGCCGCTGGGTCTTGCCTCCGGAGCTGGAGAACGGGGTGTTTGAGTACTGATAACCATAACTGCAGGGAAGTTTCGGGTCGGGAATCAGCGGCGGCCTTTTTGAAGGGTGCGTCGGGCAGAGCAGCGCCTCTTTAACGAGATAGTCGGGGACGAGGTCTGAAAGAAAACCGGGAAGCTCGCCCTTATCTTTCTTATATTGCTCCAAAGCTTCATGAATTTTTTGTAAATTCTCAGAACACGACTTCATCTCCTCGGGGATTTCCAGATTGGCTTGAGGTATCGCAGGTTTCTGCGTCCCCGTGGGTGCCGCCATCGGCTTCGTGGGTAAGGCCGCCACCTGCTTTTCGGGTACTGTCGCTACCTCGAAGAAATCGAACGATGCGTCCAGGTCCGGGACCGGTTCGAACCAGAAAGAGCCGTTGTTGGCAAAAAGACCGACCTTTCCGGGCAAGTCCTTCTTCCATGTCACCGAATTCTGCACAGCGAACGATTTGCCGTCAGTGCTGGTTGAGCATTCGTAAGAAGACCCCCGTTTCGTGATACGCAGCCAGATTTTTTCGATGCCTGGAGGCGCTTCTTTATAGGTATAACTATCGCGTCCTCCAACTTCGTGACCAACGTTGAAAGCAAGTCGACCTGCCCACTCGTAGACGAGCTTGACATAGTTATCCTCATCATCCCAGCAGACGATTCCTGCCTGGTTCCAGCACGCCTTGGGCTCAAACGAGGACACGCACGTAGTAATTTGAAAGTCCTTATCATTTGTGACCGGCGTCTTGATTAGAAACACGTTCTCATAGTTCTTGTTGTCTTTGCTGAAATGGCCTTTCTTAGTCGTAATCGTCAGAGTGCCAGGCTTCTTGGTCAGTGAAAAGTTCGCAAGATTCGGATTAATGATGTCCCATTTGAGTCCCAGCTTGCCGTCAAAATCATCAAACGCCGGGGATTTGCTTTCCTGCACGGCAGGTGTTTCAGTTCTTTCACGCGGCGTTGCAGGTTTCTCCGGGCTGACCTCGAAGAGCATTCTGTGGCTATAATTGGGGATGAACAGCTGCTCGAAGAAGAGAGGGCTTGTATAAATCCGGCCATCCCACGCGAGATTAAGCACCCGGCCGTGATGGAAGCATCGGACAATCGGCAATACCCCGCCAAACAATTCATGCTGGAGAGTCTTGTAATGACGCATGGTTTTGTCCAGAGGCGGCCGGCTGCGAAGCTCGGTAGGATTCAATTCGTAGCAATAGCTGCACGCCTGCTTAGGATCCGGCCAATACGATGACTTATGACTCTTATCATCGGGGCAGAAGAGCATCTCCGCCTCAAGGTTGTCGGGAACCAGATCAGACAACCAGTCAGGCATTCTATCTTTCTCTTTTTCGTATTTCCTAAGAGCAGTGTAGATTGTCCGCAAACGCTCTGCGCAAGCCTTCAATTCATCCGGTATGTCCAGGTTCTGTTCCGGAATTCTATATCTTATGGCTCGTCCAGATGTTGATTTCGGTTGAACTGACCCTGTTTCCAGCTTTTTAGAAGGAATACCAACCACTTTGAAGAACTCAAATGAGGCATCAACATCGGGTGGATTAGTCAATGAGCCGTTGATGGCAAACAAACCAATTTGTTTGGGAGAGCCGTCGCCCCAATTCTCAACAGCCCGAACCGTGAAGGTTTTTCCATCTACGCTCGACGAACATTCATACGATTTCCCGCGTTTTGTAATACGAAGCCACAGTTTATCGAAAGGTCCTTCGGCCGGAATATACGTATATCTGGTGGGACCGTTGGCTTCCACGCCGGCATTGAAATTCAGTCCCCTCCTTCTCATTTTCTGATAAACCCATTCCAGATAGTTATCTTCATCGTCCCAACAGATCAGTCCCGCCTGATTATAAGCCTCCAGGGGCCGAAAATCAGACAGGCACGTTGTGATCTGAAAGTCCTGACCCTCCGTTAGGGGTGTATCGATTAGAAACAGGTTTTTATAGTTACTGTTTGCCTCTTTGAAATGACCGTCCTGGGTCGTGATGGTTAGGGTGCCCGGCTTTTTGGTTAACGAATAATTAGAGGGATTTGGGTTAACAATATCCCAGGTGAGGCCAAGCTTGCCGTCGAAATCATCAAAGGCCAGAACTGTTCCTGTCTTCTCAGATGGTTGTCCTGCGGCATAATCTGCCGGGGCTAAAAATAAAGTAAAAGCAATAAGTATAGTCATTATTAAGAGTGAAGGTTTCATTTTGCTCTCCTTTCAATTGTGACAAGATTAGACCTCTCTCGTTGTCTGAAGCAAGTGCTCAGTAATATAGAAACCAGCGCTTTCTCCAAACTCTGTCATACGAGGCCCAAAAGCGGCGCGCCAAAACAAGCCTCGAATTGACGGGCTATCTTAGATATCCCACAACAATTTTCCCGTAATACCGTTGTTGAGATATGCAGTGCTGTTTTTTATGATTTAGCCTTTATCTTTGTATTAAAGTTTTTTCTCTAAATCTTCGTTCAATGAGAACTCCCTGTCTCAAGTTCTATAATTATGACGAACATAAAGCCAAAAGCTGACAGTGTTTTTACAATTTAACCAAATTTACTTTTGTGCTTATCCGAGGAGTACAAAAAAGTGCTGAACAAGCAAATAAACGACCGTTGGCGGGCCTTTTACGTTAGCGCAATTTGCTTTGGCGAGATGTAGCAGCTATAAACTAATATTTCCCATTTACACGGTTAAAAAGAATACTTTTCTCTATATGACATTAGTAATTTTACCAAAATCACCTTGAACTATAAGAAATTTACTCTTTCAAAGCCACTTTGTTGAAAATTTGCACGAGAACATGGTTTTATGTGCCTCGCCTTTCTTCCAATCTCAGCTCTTGACTTTTTAGCCTTGTGCAAAAGCTCACAAATTCTCCGGCAGTTCCTCCTAATGGAACTACTCACAGCAAATTGACACGTCGCAACTTTCAAACATCTATCAGCCACAATTTCCCCTTTTATAGCCCTTCCATTAAAAAACTTCCTATCTTCAATTATCTTTAAGTTCGGTGAATTTCCATGAGCCGTCTTCTTGCTTGACTATCTCAAATCCGTATCCTCTTCGCTTCCTGATAAATCGACCTTTAGTGGGTCCATGAGCTAAAATTCTGGCCTTTGTCATTCCTTCTCTTTCTACATTCACTCGGAAATATTGCCAAATATATTCAGCTTCCTTTCTCAATTCATCTTTAGAATCCAAGGCGATATCAGTCTGATATAACAGAACTAATGAATCTTCTTCCCCGACTTCCGTCCATCTTTGCATACCCATCAATTTGATAACCTTTCCCGATGGGAGAGTATATGGCGTATAAACTTCTCGCAAGCTCGAAATGTAAGTTGTAGCTGTAAACAGAACGATACCCAAATATCCCATGATAAGTCCTGCGACAGCGAGGCCTTTACCTGTGATATTTGCTTTTTTGATTCTCCTACAAGCCATGTGACCACAGATAAGGCAAGGAACTGATGTTAATCCAAACAACGGGAGGGCAAGAATGCCCAGAATAAGGCTAGATACTGCGAGACGTGATCTCTTTATTATTTGACCGGAACTTTCAACAGCAGATTCATACATAGAAATCGCCATATCTTGTTTTCTAAGCATAGAGAGAAAAGTCAGAACTAATCCTATTATTGCAATAACATTAAATCGGATGAGACGAAACTTATCAGGGCCGAGTTCGTTCCAAAAGTCTATCGAAATATTTAGCCCCATAGAGACAAGATAAATCGGAGTCATAACGTTTGCCGGATAAGTTGGAGTGTTTGTGGCAATAGTAATATGTAAAAGTTGTGGTATCCACCAAAACAGCAACAGCCAAACAAAACATCGTGACTTTAAAAAGTAGGTCACAACAATCAACATTCCCAGGATACCCAAACAATAATGGACTACATATAAAATGCCTGTACGATTGGAAATCGGCAGCCACCCGAACAATCTGAGCAATGATGAAAGTAAAACGAGCATGCTGCACAGACCTACATATGTAATGTGGATAGCATTTACAACACGCACTTATTACTACCTTCAAACACCTAAGATTTTAGCAATGGCTTTTCACAAGCACAGTTCGATGCTATGGTTCACCAGATAACTCATTTAATTAATCTAAGGTTCAAGCCGTATTGACTTCCTCTATCCCAGGCCAAGAGTCTCTTTCAGACCAAAAATGATATTCATATTCTGGATCGCCTGGCCTGATGCACCCTTTATCAGATTATCAATGGCCGAAAAGACGACTATCCTGCCCTTCACACAGGTTGGAAAGACATGGCAATAATTTGTCCCGGCCACATCTTTTACGGGCGGTGCATCTTTGCGTATCTGCACAAATTGTTCGCAGCAATAGAAATCCTCATAAAGCCCGGCCAATTTTGCAAAGTCGACTTTACCTTTCGGCTGACAGTAAACCGTCGAGGCAATCCCCCTGTCAAAAGGTCCCACATGAGGCTGAAACAGTATTTGGACATTGGAGCCGGTAACTTCGCCGGCGATTTGTTCCATCTCCGGCATATGGCGGTGTGAGCCGATTCCGTACGCAAAGAGGTTCTCATTCATATTGGGAAAATGAAACTTGCTGGAGGGATTTTTACCCGCTCCAGATACGCCGGTCACCGCATTGACAACAATCGAGTCTGTTTCAATAAGGCCTTCTTTAAGCAGCGGTGCTATGGCCAGCAATGCTCCTGTCGGGTAGCAGCCGGGATTGGCAACCAAGTCCACGCCTTTTATCTGCTCGCGGAACAACTCCGGCAATCCGTATACAGCCCGTGCCAGATTAGCTGTATCAGTATGCTTTACCTCATAGAACTTCTCATATATCTCGACGTCCTTGAGCCGATAGTCCGCACTGAAATCTATCACCTTAAGCCCTGCATCCAGCAGTTTCGGCACGAATTCCATAGAAACTTTATGAGGCAGGCAGCAAAGTGCAACGTCGGCCAGACCGGCCAACTTGTCAAAATCCAACGGCTCAATCTCCATATCACATCGGCCTTTCAACTGCCCGAAAACATCCTCGGCGTGACCGCATTCGGCCTCGAGCGCCGTAAGATAAGTAAGCTCAGCCTCGGGATGGCGCAGAATGATTTCGATGGATTCGACGCCGGTATATCCGCTTGCTCCAATGATGGCAACCCGTATCATTGCACATTCCTTTCTGTTAGATAGCTTTACTTCGCTGATTTGCTACATTCGTGATATCATTAATATATTACTGTTGCAGAGGCATAAATACCACCACAATTACACCTCAAACACTCAGGTTCGATTTTACAGGCAGGGCCTTCTTTTTTCTATCGGCCATAACGACCATGCAGGCACCGATTACCAGCACCGAACCAAAAACAGAAGACAAGTTCAAATCTTCTCTGAATATTGCCACGCCGGCCACATAGCACAACACCGGCTCGAGCATAAGCAGCAATGAGCCGGTCTTGACCGGTACGTATTTAAAGCCCTCGGTCATCAATAGCTGGCCTACAGTTACTGTGGCACCAATGCCCAGCAAAACAAAGACGCCATTTAGACCGACGGAACCTTTGTTGCTGAAAGATGGTCCTAAAACCAGCCACATCCCCACCACACACTGGGAAAAGTAAATGGCCAATGAGCTATCCGTATCGTGGAGCTTGCGTATCAGCGAGACAGCTATTCCCGCAATCATCGCTCCGAGTACTGCTAAAAGCTCATACTTGCCAAAGACCAGCAATGAAAAACCCTGCTGCTGTTCATAGGCGATAAAGTAAATACCCGCAACAGCCGTCAGAATGGCCCCAATATCGAACAGCCGAAGCCGTTCTTTGAGAAACACTGCGCTGATAATACTCGCAAAGATCGGGTATGAACATATCAGAACCATGCCTTTACCCAATCCCAGTTTGGTAATAGAAATAAGCCCAATCAGGATGGCTATTCCGCCGGCAAAACCCCGCAAAAACAGCAGCTTCTTGTTATTAAAGACGAGCGTAACCCGCCCTAACATGATGGCGATTGCAATCAGGCCAAATCCTATTACAAATCGAAAAAAAGCCATCCTGTAGACCCCGATATATGAGCCATACTTGACCAAACAACCCGCCATACAGAAAAATCCACTTGCCAGAGCCATCAATGCGGCGCCTTTTGTTGTGTGTTCTGATGTTGACATTAAAAAATTATACCTCACAAAAAAAGCCACCGGAAATTCCAGTGGCTCTTTTAGTAATCCGAAAATATTTTGGAAACTATCGTTTCGAGAACTGGAATCTTTTCCTTGCGCCTTTCTGGCCGGGCTTTTTCCTTTCGACCATCCTGCTGTCACGGGTAAGATGTCCGCCGTCACGCAGCACCTGGATATAACTTTCGTCATACTTCCTCAAGGCCCTCGCGATTCCCAGCACGCACGCACCCGCCTGTCCTGTAGATCCGCCGCCTTTGGCATTGATAAAGACATCAAAAGACTTTTCCGCGTCAACTGCCTTCAGAGGAGCAATGACAGCCTGTCTGTCCTGCTCCCGTGTGAAATAATCTGTAAGCTGCTTTTTATTAATCAACAATTTACCCTCGCCGGGCTTTATTCTAACTCTGGCGACAGAACTTTTTCTTCTTCCTGTTCCCCAGTAGAAACCGCCCTTATCAGGCCCTTTCTTAGCCGGTTCGGCCGATGGCTGCGGCTCCAGGGCTGCGGCCTTTGCGCCTATTTTAATGGTCGGTTTTTTAGTTTTAGTCTCTGCCATAATTTATGGTCTTCCCTACAGTTAAAATAGTTCTATCTTTTCGGGTTTCTGGGCCTGATGTTCATGCTCGGGACCGCGATAAACCTTCAATTTTTTCAACATTGCCCTTCCGAGCTTGTTCTTCGGCAGCATACGCTTTACTGCTAATTCAACCACCCTTTGGGGCTTTTTTTCCATCATATCGGCAAAGCTGGTAAATTTACGCCCGCTTGGGTAATGCGTGTAATGTTCGTACTCTTTCATGTCGGCCTTTTTGCCGGTAACTCTCACTTTTTCAGCGTTTAATACAATCACATAATCGCCTGTATCGACGTGGGGCGTATATGTGGGCTTGTTTTTTCCCATAAGTATGGGCGCAATTTTTGCAGCCATTCTGCCCAAAATGGCTCCTTCTGCATCCACAAGCAGCCATTTCTGCTCGACTTGATTTTTCTTTGCCATAAAGGTCTTCATAAAAAATCTCTTTCACAATACAAAACCAAGTATTCTACCGAATTACTCGGGCCTGTCAAATTAAATTTAATCTGAAAACTCAATAATTTGGGATTCATCCTATCTATGAGTATGTTCGCCGTCTGACCCGCCACACTGATGGCGGGCAAGCCCGGCACGGGCACGTCTTCAAGTTTGTATCCGGCTTCGCCAGAGGCTACGCCGCGACAAGTTGGTGTTTTTTTCGGGACCCGAAAACGCGGTTTTTTTCCGTGGAAATGGCAGTTCTGAGAGTTGCGCAGATTAACATGATTGAGAAATGAGATTTTTTAAATTTTAAAAAATGGGGGGAAATTGCGGTTTTTTCGGTTTCTTCTCGTGGGGATGTTTGTTTTTGGTCTATAAATAGATGTTGATTGGCAGCATGGGTGATATGGGTAAAAGGGGCAAGAAAAAAATGGTGCAAAAGCGTGCAGAAATATATCGGAAAGTTGACAAAAGTAGTCAAAAAGCGCGCACTTATTTTGCAAAAAGTTGCAGAAATTTGACATTTTTGTATTTTAACATTATGTTAAACTGCGCAGGATAGGGGGTTTTTACATAGCTGCAGAGAGTACAGAGATCACAGAGCAAAAGAGC